>Ga0193751_1000317_pt1 | contig 40324 bp, 35 predicted proteins | sample L1c2metaG_FD_143050 | JGI IMG/M metagenome (GOLD analysis project Ga0193751, IMG submission 143050) | Soil microbial communities from a riparian zone of the East river system, Colorado, United States - L1c2 | ecosystem: Environmental > Terrestrial > Soil > Riparian zone | place: USA: East River...
AAAGATAGAATCCGGTCCAAAGGTGGTCGGTAATATGAAATTCCAGACACGGGAGGCTGCGATCGCTGCCTGCATTGAAGAGATCAATAGCGGCCTTGATAGAGGCCAGCGCGGCGGTGGCTCCAAATAGGCCAACCCCACTCTGGCCTTGGGGGTACGACCTAAGCAGCGATCATCCGCGCCACCGCCGTCCGTTGGCTCACCGCCAGAAGTCCTTAAATCGATCCAGCGAAAGTTCTGTGTATCGGACGGTATACTGAATATTCCGGTGGCCGAGATAGGCTTGAAGGGCGCGCGTATCGTGCCCCTTGTTGGCCAAAGCGAAGCCGCAGTCGTGCCGGAGCATGTGCGGGTGGGCCTTGAACTCCAGGCCAGCCGCCGCGCCCGCGCGCTCTACAACAAAGCCGGCCGTGGTGAAGGGCGAGCCTCGCTCCGACGTGAACACGAACGGCGATTTGGGTTCTTGCTCGCGCTGCAGCTTCCGAAGGGCGCGCATCTCATCACCCTGGAAGAGGCGGCCGATTCGCCGCCTCTTGTATAAGTCTGTGTCTGCAGGAACGGCCGTCGGCACTCAGTATCCACCATAATATCCGGGGTAGCCGCCGTATGCCGGGTAGCCGCCGTAAGAGCCGTACCCCAAACCGGCGCCGAGTAGCGAGCCTACGATCAAACCGCCCACAATACCTGGTCCGTAATCGTCGTAACCGTATCCGCCACCGTATCCGCCATAACCGTAGCCGCCATAGCCGCCATAACCGCCGACGAAGCGCCGGCCGCCCCAGCCGCCGTGACGGTAGCCGTTGAAGCCGCGGATGCCCGCGAATCTGCCACCGTTCATAGCAGCAAAGCTGCCGCTATGAACGCCGCTGAAGCCGCCACCTACGAACGCCGCCGAAGCCGCCGTGGAAGCCGCCGCCGCCGTGACCACCGCCACCGCGGCCGAACGCCAGGGCAGGAGGTGCCGCGGCAAGTGCAACCGCCAGACAAGCAGCACCTATTCCATATTTTTTCATATTGGTTTTCCTCCATTACCGTTAGACGGAGTACAAATGGAAATGTTGGGTGTTCCAATAACGTTGGACCATAAAGAATTCTTTAGTCGGGCAAGGCCGTTACCGTCGCCACTGGCGTTTCCGCCAGTGAGCCCCGCACCTTCACCACCAAGCACGGCACCGTCCTTTACGCTGGCAGGCAAACGGCGCTTGAACCTGGCGGCCATTGACGCATATTTGGGGGATGGTAGACACACCTGTTATTTTTAGAGCCGTGAAAATCTCGGAAGGGGATTGGCAGATCGCGTGCCACTGCCCGGGTGGGAAGATCGAATACATAACCGGCTTTTTAGACGAGCCCTCCACCCAAAACTGGCTGGCGACCGAACACCGCGACCATTGGCTCAAGGTGAGAGGCTACCAGCCGTAGCCTACGTCAAACGCGAAATCATGCTGACGTCGACAGCATAACTCCTTGCGATCTCGGCCAAGGTCTCGCCTGCGGCGCGGCGCTTGATGGCCTCCTGGCGTTGGTATGCTGAAAGCTGGGCTTGCGACCGAACTTGATGCCGTTGGCCATGGCGCGCTTGCGGCCATCTCCGGTGCGTTCCTTGATCAGCTCGCGCTCAAATTCCGCGATCGCGGCAAGCACCGTTGAGAGCAGCCGGCCTTGCGAGGAGGAGGTATCCCACAAGGGATCGCCAAGCGATCGAAATGCCGCGCCCGCCTTGCCGATACTCTCGATCAGGTCAAGCAACTCCCGCGTCGAGCGGCCGAGCCGGTCAAGCTTGGTGACCAGCACCACGTCGCCATCTTTGAGGGACGCCATCAGTTTCGCCAACTGCGGCCGATCGGCCCTGGCCCCGCTGATCTTCTCGCGGTAAATCGTCTCGGCTCCGGCGGCCTTCAGGGTATCGAGCTGGCCGGTTAAGTGCTAGTCCTGCGCGCTCACCCTCGCGTACCCGATGATCGACATTTGCCTGGAACGAATTCGGCCGGCGCGGCTTGGTGCGTAACGACCGGATGCGAATGCCCCCATAGCATCCGATGGAATGACGGCCTCAGCTCGCCCCCGTGCTGGGGTCGTTTCCTCTCTCTCTCTCTCTCTCTCTCTCTCTCTCTCTCTCTCTCTCTCTCTCTGTATGCCGGGGCTCGCGCGCGCGTGATGAATGTGGCCGCCGGACGACGGCGGCACTCGCGACCGGCCTTGGGGCGGTGTAGCGGTAACAAGGGCTAAAACAGATGTCGATCGCATCCTGCGCGGCGAGAGACCGGCCGACCTGCCGGTGCAGACGCCGACGAAATTCGAGATGACCATCAACCTCAAGACGGCCAAGGCGCTCGGCCTCACTGTGCCGCATAACTTACTCATGCTCGCCGACGAGGTGATCGAATAAGGGAGCGCGAGACTTCCGGTTAGGGTCAATCGCGCCGTTTTGACGCTCTGCCAGCCACTTCCGGTCTACCTCGGATACTGTTGTAAAAGTCTTTTTGGGGTGAGGAGCAAAAATTTCTAGAGCCGCTGATGCGTTTTGCGCGCGGCGACGTGAGGGACCATATCGTTTCATCCAAAATCGACCACGGACCTTCCTTGTGGCGCTGAAAAGCGACGCAGCGTCAAAGACGTCCAAAAATCAACTCTCTCGAGATTTTTGGGGTTGATCGATTTTCGACTTTTGCAACAGTATCCCTCGAACAACGGACATCATCAGACCGCCCCGGCTGGTCCGGTTCTGGTGCCAGGAGCCGACCTTTGCAGGTCCCCGAATTAGCCGATTGTGATATGGTAGACGGTCGAGCCGCATGTCGGCGTCCTCGGCGTTCGACGACGCGGACAATGATTGATCCCATCATGTTCTCTCGATCGATCGCGTGGAATTTGATTCTGCGAAAATCGGCGTTGGGGTTCCGACCAGGGGTCTCCTTGAGCGAGCGGACCAGCAGCAGGGTAAGCAAGCCGGACCGACGCTATCGAGCACGCAGCTCGTAGAGGATCATCGACTCGATGTAGAACGAGCGCTCGTAGGCGAGGCGGGCGCGGAAGCCGGCCTCATCAATCAGCCGGCCGAACAGGTCGAGATCGGAGTCCGACGATACCATAACGTAGAGGCAGCCGTCGGGCTTCAGCCGCTCGCTGGCCTGCTTGAACAAGGCCGCCACGTCCCGATATTGAGGGCCGGCGTGCCAGCCGCGATCGGCGAGATCGCGCGGCTCGCCAGCATGCTTGGGTGGGCTCGATAGGATCACGTCGAAAAGCGGGCGCACTGGAAGCGCGGCGAGGAGGTTCATACAGGCGGCACTCACACGGTCGCCAAGGCCGTTCGCCTGCGCATTCTCCAGCGCCGAGAGAGCCGCATGGGGATTGATGTCGAGCGCCAAAACCTCTGCCGCACCGGCGCGCGCGGCCGCCAGAGCCAAGATGCCGGACCCGGTGCCGATATCAGCCACGGACTTGCCGCTCAGGTCGAGCCCGTCGAGGAACTTCGCGAAATACTCGCTGCTCAGAAAGAAGCGGGGGTGGAAGACCGTCGGCCGTACGCGCAGGCGGAAGCCCGCCGCCCGGGTCGTTCGGATACTCTGGCGGCTGAGGATGAGGTGATACGAGAAGAAATGAATGAAGTCGCGCAAAAAACGGCGGAACGGCCCGTGCGGCGTTCCGCGCCGATCAAGACCGGTGAAGTCACTGTCAACTGAGCGGGAGATTCGGTCCATCTAGGGAAGGCGTCCTACCGGGGATGCATGACGAATTGATGTGCGACGAAAGCGCGCCGCACTCAGCGATGCAACAGTGTCAGTCGACGGAAAAATCCTTCGCGGCGGGGCACCTCGTCGGCCGCTTGGGCGACGCCGCCGAAGCAGCCGCGGAACGTGATGATTCTCCAGATCATCGGGTGCCAATCCCGCCACACCGCTTCCGCCTCCTCACGCATCACCGCGCCAGCGATCTCGGGGACGCGGCCGAAAACTTCCGGGATGACGCCGGAGATTTCCTTGTCCTGTAATATCTTCCATTTCGAGTGTCCGCCCATGATGGGCGAGCGAATTGCATAGACGAGCTTGCGCATCCGGGTCTCGCGAATGCAGTAGCAGCACATCGCGCAGGGCTCGACATTGGTATAAAGCGTGCAGCGCGACAACCGCTTGGTTCCGAGGACGCGTTGCGCTTCCGACATCGCAACCATTTCGGCGTGACGGGTCACATCGCCGTCGCGTGCCACGCGGTTGGTGGCTTCCGTCACGACCTCCTCGTCGTAACAGATCACGCAGCCGAACGGGAGTTCGCCCGCCGCGATGGAGTCGCGTGAGAGCTCGATGCACCGCGCCATCATGCGCAAATCCAGATCGTTCGGCACTTGAGCCAGCCTCGTTATGGGCACCGCTCCATCATTGCACAAATGACCCGACCAACTTACGCACGAGCCTAGCGCCTGGCAAGTTTGTTGTGGGATCCGCACCGCGAGCATCGCGTTCAGTCGTCGCAGCCCAAGATACCGGATGGGGTGCGAAGACCGCTCAGGGTCAGAAACGGAAGTAGCACCGCCTGAACTTCATGTCCGTTCTACCCTCGATAGTGTTGCAAAAGTCCTTTTGCGGCATGGGACTTAAATTCTCAGGGCCGTAGGCGCGACGATTGAATAATGATGTGGGGGACCACGTCGTCATTCACAGGCGATTCTGGTAGCGGGTTTGGGGCTCTATTGATTGGCGATTGTCGCTCTTTTCGTTCTTTGGCGGGAAAATAGCCGCTGCGCCTTTTGGGACTTTTGCAACACAATCCCCTCAGGAGCAGACATCACCAGGCGACCCCGGCACGTCCGCTAAGTGCCGGCAACAGGCGTCGTCAGCCAAACCGCCCGTGTCCGAAAAGTGCCCAGAACCAGACTAGTGAAAGCGGAAATCTGCCAAAATCAAGAAAAGCCAGCCTGGGCCGGATTTCAGGCCGCTATTCTCTTGCGCTCGTTGACTCGGCCGAGTCGGAGCGGATCTGTCCGCCAGTCGCAGCATGGGAAGATATTCGTAAGGCCGGATTCCGGGGTGACAAGCCGGCCGAGAATGGCGACAATCGGCGCGATACATAAATCCGTCCTCGGGAATCTCGTTCCGTGATCGCCTCACGCACCCTCGCATTGTTGATCGCCGCGGTGGCCGCTAGCGCCGCGCTGCAGCCTTCACGCGCGCACGCCCAGTGGTGGGGTTCGCGCGCGCCGGCCGATTTCGAGGAATGCGCCGACATTGCCGAGAAGGCGGCGAAGGAAGCCAGGACCGCGGCGCTGTCGGAGTGCAACGCCAAATTCGCCGGACGGCGCAAGCTCGGCGGCGGCTATAGCTATTTCGATTTCATGCAGAACCGCAATTTCGATATTGCCGGTCCCAATCCGACGCCGGAAGAGCAGAGGCAAATCGACGAGCAATACACCGCCTATCTCGACGATCAGCGGCAGAGCAGCATCGCGGCGGCGTTCGCGGCGAAGCAACAGCAGCAGCAGGCCTCGCTGAAGCGTGAAGCCGAAAAGACGCCCACGACGACGGGGAGCGCGGGAAAGCCGCAAACGGCAGCGAGCGACGTCAAGCGCATCAAGCCCACCGGCTGCGCGCCGCAGTCCTTCTCCTGCGAATGGCCACGGCTTTCCGAGGGCATCAAGGACCTGAAGAAAGCGCTGTTCGGCACTTCTACCAGCAAGGCCAAGCGAGGCTAGGCGAGATGAATTTTGATTGAATCGGTCTATCCGCAGATCGATTAACCTCTCCCCGGCGGGGAGAGGTCGATTTGCCAACGGGTCGGCGCAAAGCGCCGCCCGATGATAAACTCCGCAAATCGGGTGAGGGGGCGCTGATCTGACGAGGGACCGTAGCCCCTCACCCGGCGCGACGCGCCGACCTCTCCCAAAGGGAGAGGTGAACGACTTCCGATGCCGCTGCAATTCAGCCTAATCTCATCTTGCTTTGGGGCAACCTCACCTGTTGTGCTTGCTCACCTGCGCTGACGCTTTCGACACAGCCGCAGCGCTTGTTGGACCGGGGTCGATACGACCTTAGTCGCGGCTATATGGTCGCAGCCTTCCAGCATAAATCGAATTTTAAGAAGCCGCGGGGTTCTAATTCGAAGGTTGGGGGTTAAATGTTGGAGGTAACCGGGATCCGCTCTGCTGTCTGTCGAGGTTTTGGATGGTTTTGCAGGGGTTCGCGCGCTAAGGTGAGGCATCCGCCACTTCGAACCAATACACCTCTCGGTTGACCCGCGCCTGATGCCAAAAAGGAGAATGTCATGACCAAATTCGGGCTGTTCGGAGCGACGGCGCTTTCGCTCACCCTCGCCCTCGCAGCCCCGGCAATGGCTCGCGAGCTGCACCCCGCTAAAGGCCCCGCGCGCGGCCCGGCCGTCTATCCTCACGCGTATGCGTATTATGGTGGCGAAAACCTGCCAGTCGAGAACGCGCTCCGCTGGGGTTACGGTCAGGGAACCAGCTATTACCCGTCGGGATGGGGCGGGCTCTACGGCGACGGTCGCTATCCCGGCAATGTCATCTCCAACCCCAACCACCCAAACCGGTGAACAAGTTAGTCGCACGCGTCACCTGCGCAGTGCAACAACCGGCGAGCCGACAGACTATCTAATACCAACGGCCACAATCTCTGACTCGTCATGCCCGCGCTGGCCTTGGAAGCAGTACTACATCAAAGGCGTGGATGGCCGGGCATAGGCGAGCGGAAGCGACGCCGTCCTTCAGACGGCTATGCCCGGCCATGACAATGCGGATGGGTCACAGCCAATCGCCGTTGGTATAACCTCAAAGAAAAAGCCCCGGCCGATGCCGGGGCTTTTTAAGTCCGTCCAGTCAGGGAAAATCAGTATCTCGCGACCACCGGTCCGCCGAACCGGTAGTTGATGCCGGCGCGGGCAGCCGTGTCGTTCAGCGGGATGGCGCTGCGCGGGCCCTCCGCTTGTAGCGTGAAGAACGGCTTGTCCTCAAACTGCGTGTAGAGCAGTTCGAATTTGGCCGACCAGTTGGGCGCAAAGCCCCACTCGAGACCGCCGCCGGCCGTCCAGCCACTGCGAGTGGACGTCCCTGAGGCGAGGAGTGCGTTGGTGCTAGCGTCCTTGACGCCCGCCTGCACGCCCGCGGCGGCATAGCCGCCGGTGCCGTAGAACAGCAGATTGTTCACCGCATATCCGAAACGGACCCGTGCGGTCGCCAACCAGGTTTCCTTGGTGAAGCTTTGGAAGAGGGGGTTGCCAGCTGCATCGAGGTTTGCGAGTGCGGCCGGAGCTGGCCCGATGTCGGCATTGCTGCCGTATTCGTGGACCCAGGAGACGTCACCTTCGAAACCAACCACGAAGTTCGACACCTGCCAATTGTAGCCAAGCGTGCCGCCAACCATGCCGCCCTTGATGTTGTATCCCGCTGCGTCGCTAAGGCCGCTGGCCGCATCGATGTGATCGCTGTTCCCGATGGACCCGCCGGCAGAGACACCGATGTAGAAGCCGGTCCAGTCGTAGATTGCGACGGGCGGCGGCGCCTTTACGGCCAAATCAGCGGCCGAGACGGCCGTCGGAGCGAGAACCAACGCGGTGATTGCGCCCAGTATGATGTTCTTTGTCATGTTATCCCTCGAAAGTGTGCCGCTGACGCTTGTCTGTTTGCCGGATCAGGATTGCAGGACAACCAAGGGGTCCCGCAGGCCGATACGGAGCCCTAGAACCTCCACTGGAGGCCAGTGGAAACACCGGCGAGGGCGGTGCCGACCCAGCAATGCGGGTCGGAATTTGAGCCTCCCGTCGCACCCCAGGCCGAATGACAGTCGGTGGTCACGCCGCGTCCGCCAGCGCCGAGGTCGTAATGAGCGGTGGGCCCGTTCAAGGTTACGGCCACTGCGGTGTACCAAGTCAGGTTCTGGCCGAACTTGTGCTTATAGGTCGATGTGACCATGTCCGCGGCGTTGCTAACCTGATTAGTGACCAAGCCGCAGTTATTGCCCGCGGCGTTGTTGCAGTCGGTCAAGGTGCCAGGAACCGGAATGTTGGTGATTGCGGTGTTGTGCTGCGGAAGTTCTCCGTTTGCCTTGAATGCGTGCGCCCAGCCGAAGCTGACGCTGTCTGCCGGCGTCAATTCCTGGGTCAGGAACGCCCAGGTGCCGTTTCGCTGACGTTCGTTCTGGAATTGAATGAGCGGGCTCACATAGCGATGCATCATTTCGAAGATGCCGCCCACGGTGGTCTTGGTCGAGAAAGTATAGAGCGCGGCGACCTTGAAGGCGTCTTCGTCCGCGACATCCGCGTTGAACGCGGCCAGCTGAGTAGAATTTGGGAATCCCCCCGGTTGACCGACTGGGGTATTGACGAGTGTGAAGGTCGTTTCGTCCTTGGCTCCGATTCCGTAAAGGAGTGCAATGTCGCTCTGCCGGTTGACCTTGGAGTGCCTCTCGTAAGCCACGGTGGCGTAGAACGGACCGTTGGTGTAGCTCAGATTGGCGCTGTAGGCGTTGCTGAACGAGCCGTCGTTACATCCATTCGGAAAAAGTCCGCCTTCGATGGGATCGTTGCCGCCGGTGCAATCGGAAGATCCCGCGGCGATGTTGTCGCTGATCGAGCTGCGGTTCTGACCGGGCGAGAACAGCGCATTGAACTGGAATCCAGCGATCGTCGGCGATTCATACCAGATCGAGTGCTCGAGCCGGGGCGCGAATTCGACGCGGTTGTCGCCGCCGGTGTTGCCCATGATGACACGCATGTCGCCAATCTGGCCGGCGAACGGATTGAAGCCGCCGGTGGAGTTTTCGTAAGGAGCCGTCGTCTTGCCGATCTTGACGGCGCCAAATTCGGGCGAGGCAAATCCGACATAGGTATTGCGGTTGAACAACGCGCCGTTGACGTTGTCGCTGATCTGGCTGTTGGTCTGCTTCAGGCCCGGCGTCGCGGAAATATCGTAGCCGAGTTCGAGTTGGTAAACGAAGTTCATCGGGAAGTTGGGCACGCGCTGGAAGCCGCGCACGCCGAGATAGGAAGAGTTCGTCGATATCGCCGGCATCCAGCCGAAATTTCCGGTCGGGAAAGGCTCGCTCCCACCGGTAAAAGTGGGGTTATTGTTAACGTTTCCGCCGAAGGCTTTCGTGGTGTAATCGAACGAGATGTCGAAGTTGCCATAAGCCGTGATCTCGCCGCCGGGGGTGTAGAAGGTAAGGGGATTACCCTTCTTGTGCTCGAGATAACCGTGCCCATTAGCGTCGATTTCCGGCTCAATCAGTGACTTCGGCGGAGTAGCCGCGCCCGTTGCAGGTCCGCGCGCTGCGGTAGGGGCTGCCATGACAATTGGCGCACCCGACTTACTTGACTCGACCTTGTTCAGCCGGGACTTGAGAGCGGCGTTCTCGTTTTCGAGCTTTGCGTTGTGTTTCTCGATCGCCTCGAGCCGCGATAACACGTCGTCGAGCTTGTCGGCAGATGCCGGTATCGTGTGAGCCGCGATCCCCACTGCCGCAACGGCCACGCCCAGTGCATATTTCTTCATCGTCATCCCCCATCGCGCGATTCCTCGCAAGGAACCGGCTGCAAACGTGACCGCGTTGGGGAAGACCGTCAATGCGCCGGTAAATCGATGGAGTTGCTGCAAGCGCGAAGCGAATTAACCCTAACGGGAGGAAAACTCTTCATTTCCAGTGAGATCCGGCTCTATCGCAGTGCGGGATTTTTTGTGTCATTTGCGCAACAATCGGGAATTATGTCGCTCATAAGGAATAATGTATACCAAGTGGACCCGGATTGGCCTTCGGCAAGGTGAAGGGCAAGGCATGGCCGACCCGAAGGCACGACGCCCCAGATCGCAGGCAGCTCGGTGAACGGAACGACGAAGAGAGCGCAACGTTCGATGTCCGCCGTCACTCCGCTCGCCGCAGAAAATTCATTTTCAAAAAATGCAAATCTCAATCGGCCGAAGCACGCGTTCGGTCACCTCGCCCCGCTTGCGGGGAGAGGTCGAAATTCGCAGCAGCGAATTTCGGGTGAGGGGGACTTTCCGCGAACTGAATTCGCGGTGATAGCCCCTCACCCTACCCTCTCCCCGCGAAGAGCGGGGAGAGGGAGAAGAGGCCGGTCGGCGCTGCGGTCCAACTCAACCTAATCTATCCGCTGCAGCCAAAGTCTGAACGGATTTGCTCCGCGGTCAGCCTTGGCGAGCCCCGGCCGGCGGCTTCCGCGCTTTTGATCAGCGCGACGATGCGGCGTGACAGCGGCACCTGCAGGCCGCGCCGGTCGGCGATTTCGGTGATCACGCCTTGCAGATAATCGATCTCGGTGCGCCGGCCGCGCTGCAGATCTTCCCACATCGACGAGCGCGCTTGCGGATCGATCTTCATCGTTCGCCCCAGCACCATCCCGAACAAGCTGTCCGGTAGCCGCAGCAGATGCGGCGTCCAGCTTGATGGGATCGGCGATGACGACACCGGCCTGATGCCTTCAGCCCTGATCGCGGCCAACCCCTCGGCGATTTGATCGGCGAACAGCATGCGCCACGAACGCTGCGCGAGTTGCTGGCGCAGCGGCAGATCGGAAAGCGCGTTGATCGCGTTGTTGAGATTGACGAGCAGCTTGCCCCATTGCACGCCGGCGATGTCGCGAGAGGGACGCATCGCCAGCCCCGGCAGTGAAAGCCGGCCGGCGGTATCGGCCTCGTCCGCTTCGATCACGATATCGCCCGAGGTGCCGCGATGAAATCGACCCTCGCCGCGAGCCATCACATTGAACGGAACCATGCCCGCGAGCACCAGTCGCCCGGGCAATCGTTGCCGCAGCACCGACGCATTGCCGACGCCGTTCTGCAGACTAACGATCACGGCATCGGTCGGCGCATGCCGCGCGATCGCTTCCGCGATTTCTGCCGTATCGGCGCTCTTGACGGTGACCAGCACCACTCCGGCATCGGCAAAAATCGCGGGGTCGTCGGACAGCGTCAATTGGCGAGGTCCGATTTCCCGCTCAAACCCTTCGAAGCTCGTCAGCCTGAGCCCTTGGCCTTCGATCTCGCCGATCACGCGCGGGCGCGCCAGCAACGCCACACGGCGACCGGCGGCAGCATACATGCCGCCGACAAAGCAGCCGATGCTGCCGGCACCGGCGATGCCGATCGGTTTCTCCTGGATCATCTCGTGAAGCCTCGTTTGAAACAAAAACTCGATAGCAGAATTAACGCCAGAGATGATGAAATTCGACTAAGTCGCGCAACGGCGATCACTTGCTCCCTCTCCCCGCTCTTCGCGGGGAGAGGGTTGGGGTGAGGGGCTCTTTCGGCAAGTTTGACTCGTGGAGAGTCCCCCTCACCCGGATTGCTTCGCAATCCGACCTCTCCCCGCAAGCGGGGCGAGGTGGACTGCGGGTGCTCGCCTTGGAACCGTCATAACGCGCCGTTACGGTTTGGAAAGGCGGGGCAGCAGTCGGCAGGAGATGACGATGGGCTTACTCGACGTACTCAACGGGATGCAGAACGGTCCGCGCGGTCCCTCTGGTCCGACCGCGCAATCTGGCGGCGGCATGTCGCCGATGACCATGGCGATCCTCGCGCTGCTTGCCTACAAGGCGGTCAAGCACATCGGCGGCAGCCAATCCGGCGCGGCGCCGGCACCCTCGCCCGGCGGCGGCATGGCCAGCGGACCTGGCGGTAGTATCGGCGGTGGTCTCGGCGATATCCTCAAGGGTGGACTAGGCGGCCTGCTCGCCGGCGGCGCGGCTGGAAGCGTCATCAGCGGCGGACTTGGCGACCTGCTCAGGCAATTCCAGCAAAGCGGCCACGGCGAGGCCGCCAATTCATGGGTGAGCCCGGGCCCCAACAAGCCGATTTCGCCGAACGATCTCGCCAGCGCACTCGGCGCCGATCAGATCAACAGCCTGATGTCGCAAAGCGGCCTGTCGCGCCAGGAATTGCTCGACGGCCTCAGCCAGCATCTGCCCGAGGCGATCGACCATTTGACGCCGGATGGACGGCTGCCGACCGAAAGCGAATTAGCGGGCCGGCTCTGACGAGCATGATCCGGACCCGGAGGGCCGCGTTCGCGCAACGTGGGAACCGGTTTTCCGAAAAGATCATGCTCAAAATAAAGACGATAACCAACAGTTTTGATCAGGCTTTATCGAGAGAGAGGACGACAATCATGAGCGGCATTCTCTGGATCATCATCGTCGGCTTCATCGCCGGCATCATCGCGCGGCTGCTTTCGCCGGGGCCGAACAATCCCAGCGGATTCATCCTGACCACGGTGCTGGGCATCGCCGGCGCGTTTCTCGCGACCTTTATCGGCCAGGCCATCGGCCATTACGGTCCGGATCAGGGCGCAGGCTTCATCACCGCGACGATCGGCGCGCTTGTGGTTCTATTCATCTGGAACAGGCTGGTGGCGAGCCGCATCATTTCCGATCCGGGGAACAGATAGAATCGGTATCGCCTCCCGTCATTGCGAGCGAAGCAAAGCAATCCACCAGGCCGCCAAGCCAGACGATAGATGGATTGCTTCGTCGCGGAGCCTGTCATCGGGCGCGCATTCGCGCGACCCGTTGGCTCCTCGCAATGACGACCTAAAACTCGCTTCACGTGATCAGATGCAAGCCGGCGTCCATCCGCACCACCTCGCCCGTCATGTTGCTTGATTGCGGCGTGGCGAGGAAACAGACGAGGTTAGCTACATCCTCCGCGCTCGAGGCGCGCTTGAGCGGCACTTTCGCGATCACGGCATCGCGAACCTTGGCCGCGCCGTCGATGCCCCGGCCCTTGGTGAACCAGGGCGTATCGATATAGCCGGGACATACCGCGTTGACGCGGATCAGCGGCGCCAATGCGCGCGCCAGCGAAAGCGTAATGGTGTTCAGCGCGCCCTTGCTCGCCGCATAGGCGACCGACGAGCCGATGCCGCTGATACCGGCGACCGACGACACGTTGACGACGGCGGCCGCGCGGCCGGATGTGTTCGCGCCGGCTTCGAGCAAGCTTCTCGCGGCCCGCACCATCTGAAACGGTCCGATCGTGTTCACACCAAACAGCCGCTGAAAATCCTCCGCCGACAGGCCGTCGAGATTGTCGTGCGGCATGTGCTTGGTGGTGCCGGCATTGTTGATCAGCGCATCGAGCCGGCCCCAGGGGGCGGCGGCTGCGACGATTCTGCGGCAATCCTCATCGCGGGAAACGTCGCCTTGAACCACAACCACTTCGCCGCCGGCGCTGCGGCAGAGATCAGCCGTCGCTTCCGCCTCCTTTTGGCTTGAGGAATAATTGATCACGAGGCGCGCGCCGTCCTTGGCCAGAATAGCCGCGGTCGCAGCCCCAAGGCCCGATGCCGAACCCGTTACAATCGCGCACAGACCATCCTTCGACATCGCATTTTCTCGTGTGATTGAGAATTTCCGTCGATCTAGCATAGCGCGCATCGAGTTGCCTGCAAAATCCGCGAAACTCCGTTGCGCGGAAAAAAGGCTACCCGCGCACTCATCGCTTCATGTCGCGCGTGCAAGGGCCGTTGCGGACATCAGTGCTTGTCAGACCTGCCGCTTTTCCCCATCATGCGCAGCAAGAAAAGACGGCACTGAAGGCCCGCGCGACCACCGCGCGGTAGTGCCGGTCAAAAACGGGGAACGCCGTGGCGGAAGTTGAGAATATCGTCGCGCAGACCGCCGAGCGAATATTTGCCGATCTCGCCGACGCACAGACCATCAACCACGACAAGGCGGGCGGCTGGAAGGCGCCGCTCTGGCGGGCGCTGACCGAGGCCGGCCTGCCCTTGTCATGGGTCTCAGAGGATTGCGGCGGTTCAGGCGCAAGCCTGGCCGAAGGTTTCAGCGTGCTCAGCGCGGCGGGACGTTTCGCGCTTGCCGTGCCGCTTGCGGAGACCATGCTGGCGGGGTGGCTGTTGTCGCAAGCCAAAATCGTCTCGCCCGAAGGCGCGATGACGGTTGCGCCGGCGGGACCGAAAGACCGCATCACCCTGGGTGTCGACGGCACCCTGTCCGGCCGCGCCCGTAGCATTCCCTTCGCCAGGGACACCAGCCACATCGCGGTGCTGGCGCACGGAACCGGCGGCCTCTCGATCGCGCTGGTCGAGGCCACCGCCTGCAGGATCGAGGCCGGCCTCAATCTTGGCGGCGATGGTAGCGATACGGTGACGTTCAGCCGGACCGCCCCCGCGGCCATCGCGCCCGCGCCAGCGGGCTTCGATCAGACCTCGTTGCTCCTGATGGGCGCGGTCGTGCGCAGCCTGCAGATCGCCGGAAGCCTCGAATCGATGCTCGACATCACCGTGCGTTACTCCAACGAGCGCGTCGCATTCGAAAAGAAGATATCCAAGTTCCAGGCAGTGCAGCACAATCTGGCAAAGCTCGCCGGCGAGTCGGCGGCGGCGCTGGCCGCCGCAACTTCCGCCGCCGACACTTTGGCCAGCGGCGCGCCGTCAAATGATGCGGTTTTTCTCGAGGCAGCGTCGGCAAAAATCCGTTGTTCGGAGGCGGCCGAAAAGGGTGCTTCGATCGCGCATCAGGTGCATGGCGCCATTGGCTTCACCGTCGAGCACATCCTGCATCGTTACTCGCTGCGCGCGCTGGCGTGGCGCGACGATTTCGGCTCCGAGAGCTATTGGGCGGTCGAACTTGGCAAGCGTGTCGCCGGACGCGGCGCCGACGAATTATGGCCGCTGGTGGCCTCGCGCTGAGTAATGCCGATGAAGATGGAATTGGAGCGTGCGAGTTTCTTTACCTCTCCCATGGGGAGAGGTCGGCGCGAAGCGCCGGGTGAGGGGGTACGGTCTATCGAGGGACCTTACCCCCTCACCCCGCCCCTCTCCCCATGGGAGAGGGAGCCCGCTTCCACTGCCGCACGAGTCAGGCTCTCTTATTCACATTCACAAGTCCATCCGCATTCGAAACGAGATCACAGATGACCGCAGCCCTCCGTTTCGATCCAATCCGCCTGCCGCCCGAGTGCGTTGAGCTGCGCAAGCAGGTGCGCGCCTTTCTCGCCGACGAAATCGCCGCCGGCACCTTCGATCCGCACAAGCCCAATCGCGAGGACACCGACGCCCCGGAGTTTTCCCGCCGCGTCGGCGCGCGCGGCTGGCTCGGCATGACTTGGCCGAAGAAATATGGCGGCCACGAACGAACTTTCCTCGAACGTTACGTGGTGACCGAGGAAATGCGCGTCGCCAATGCGCCGACGCGGCGCTTCTTCGTCGCCGACCGGCAAAGCGGCCCGGTGCTTTTGAAATACGCCCCCGAGCGCATCAAGATGGACATCCTGCCGCGAATCTGCCGCGGTGAAGTCTGCTTCGCGATCGGCATGAGCGAGCCGAATTCCGGCTCCGACCTGTTCGCGGCCAAGACCAAGGCGACCAAGACCGACGGCGGCTGGCTCATCAACGGCACCAAGATATGGACGTCGTCGGCGCACATCGCCGATTACATGATCGCGATCTTCCGCACCTCGCCGCCGACCAAGGAGAACCGCCGCCACGGCTTGACGCAATTTTTGGTCGACATGAAGACGGCTGGCATCAAGGTCAATCCGATCGGGCAGATCACCGGCCAATTCGAATTCAACGAGGTGGTGTTCACCGACGCCTTCATGCCCGACGATCATGTGCTGGGGGAGATCGACGGCGCCTGGAAGCAGGCGACCAGCGAACTCGCCTATGAGCGCTCGGGGCCGGAGCGGTTTCTGGAAACCTATTACGTGCTGACCGAACTGGTCCGCGCGGTGGGACCAGCGCCCGACACCAGAACCGCCGAGGGCATCGGACGGCTGGTGGCGCAGCTCCACACCATGCGGCGGATGTCGGTCTCGGTCGCGGGCATGCTGCAGGCCGGCAAGGAGCCGGTCGTGGAAGCTGCGATCGTCAAGGACATCGGCACCGTCTGGGAGCAGCAATTGCCGCATCGGGTTCGCGATCTCGCGGCCTTCATCGATGCGGATGCGACCAACCACGAGACGCTGGATCATCAACTGTCATTTGCGATCAAGACCGCGCCAAAACTCACCATTCAGGGCGGCACCACCGAGGTGCTGCGCGGCATCATCGCGCGCGGACTGGGCTTGCGCTGATCGAAACATTTCAATCGAGGATCCCCATGACAAAATTCACGGACATCGGCATCGAGAAGACCGGCCACGTCACCACGATCGAGATTCAGCGGCCGCCGCTGAACTTCTTCGACATCTCTTTGATCAACCAAATCGCCGATGCGCTGACCGATATCGACAACGATCCGCAGGCGCGCGCGGTGGTGCTGGCCGCCCAGGGCAAGGCCTTCTGCGCGGGCGCCAATTTCAACGATCCGGCGCGGCAGGCGCAGGAAGCGCGCGAGCAATCCGATCCCGCCTCAGGCCTCGGCCAGATCAGCCACCTTTATATCCAGGCGGTGCGCATCTTCCGCAACCAGAAGCCGATCGTGGCCGCCGTCCACGGCGCGGCGATCGGCGGCGGCCTCGGGCTTGCGGTGTCGGCGGATTTCCGCGTCACCTGCCCGGAGGCGCGCTTCGCCGCGAATTTTACCAAGCTCGGCTTTCATCCCGGCTTCGGGCTGACGGTGACGCTTCCCGAACTGGTCGGCAAGAACAATGCCGAGCTGATCTTCTACACCAGCCGAAGGGTGACCGGCGAGGAAGCCTATCGGATGGGGCTCGCCAATGAATGCGTGCCGCAGGATCAGGTTCGCAGCGCCGCCATGAAGTTGGCGCAGGAGATCGCCGAGTGTTCGCCGCTTGGCCTGCTCTCGACTCGCGCCACGATGCGCGCAGGCCTCGCCGACCGCGTCATGGCCGCCACCACCCACGAACTCGCCGAGCAGACCCGGCTGCGCGCCACCGAAGATTTCAAGGAAGGCGTCAAGGCTACCGAAGAGCGTCGCGCCGCGAATTTCAGGGGGCGGTGAGTTCCGAAGGGCGTCGTGCCGGCGAAAGCCGGGACCCATACGCCGCGGCTTCTCGGTTACTCGCAGTGTCGGACGGCTTGCCCGTGGCGGGTCCCCAAACACTTTCGCAGGGACGACGAATAGGGGCAGGGACGACGAATAGAAGTTGTTCTGCGTCACCAGCGTCCCGAACGATGGTGACTCGGCCGATGCCCGGGCAAGGAACTGCCGCCGATTTGGGCAACTTTCCGCAAAACTACGGATCGGTAACCGCTCGCGGGCGCCCCGAGATGACCGCTGATTAATGATGATTTGAAGTCGGCCCGCTCTGGCCCGGCTGCCGGCTGCAATTTGTTAAGTTGATATTCCTTTAATGGCCCCGCGAGCCATTCGGGAGAGGCGACACGCGGCCGACGGGATGTACTGCGCATCCAAATGCGCGTGCGCTCCCGCTCCTCATGATGCGCTGGTGGCGGCGGGAGCCTGGGTGCCGCAGGATTAGTTTCAAGTTGTCGATGAGTCAGCACGTGAATTCGCTCGTGAACCAACCGTTGCAGGAAAAGCCCCACGACGACGGCGCAGCGCGCCACCGTTGGAACCTTGGCTTGACCGTTCTGCCGGCGATCGGCGGCGCGATCTATTTGCTCTCGACGGCCGCCGGTATTTTCACCTTTGACGCGACAACGGCTTTTATGGTCGCCGCGACCGGCTTGACCGTCGTGGCGGCGAGCTTTCTTGGCCATCGTAACTATGTCGCGATGCGGGCGACCCGGCGACGCCTTGAGGCCGCGTTGCAGCAGGCCCGCGTCGACGGCGACAAGGCGCGCGCCGATCATGCTCGCCTGCAAGGCGCCTTTGATGTGTTGCCCGAGCCCGTGATCCTGTTCGACGCGGACGACCGCGTCGTCATGTGGAACAAGCTTTACGCGCGGCAGTCCAGCCTCGCGCCGGTCTATGGCGACGGCAGCTTGCGGCTCGGCATGAGCTTTACCGAATTGATGAAGGCCAATCTGGCGAAGCGGCGTTTCCCGGCGGCGGCTGGCCGCGAAGACGAATGGCTTGCCGATCGGCTCACCAAGCATGCGCAGGCGACCGGCACGTTCGAACACCAACTATCCAGCGATCAGTGGGTTCGCATCGAAGAGCGGCGGACACCGGAGGGCGGCAGCATCGGCGTTCGGATCGACATCACCGAGTTAAAACGCAGCGAAGCTTCGTTCCGGCTGTTGTTTGAAGAAAATCCGGTGCCGATGTGCGTGTTCGATCAGGGCACCCTGCAATACCTCGCGGTCAACCAGGCGCTGATCGACCATCACGGCTACAGCCGCGAGCAATTCCTCTCAATGTCGATTCTCGACCTCACGCCGCCCGAAGAACGCGATGCGGCGCGGGCATCGATCGCGACACTGAACCGGGATATTTCCCATACGGGGCGGGTGTGGCGACATCTCAGGGCCGACGGCACCGAAATCCTGATCGCTGCTTATTCGCGCGAAATCGAATATGACGGCCGCAAAGCCAGATTGACGGCGATCATCGATGTGACCGAGCGGGTCAGGGCGGAGGAAGAGCTGCGCAGTACCCGCGCCTTCCTCGAACAGGTCATCGACAATGTGCCGCTCGCGATCACGGTCAAGGATGCCGAGCATTTGCGTTTCGTCATGATGAACCGGACGGCGGAGAGCTATTGGGGGGTTCCCCGCACCGAAGCGATCGGCAAGACCGTTGCCGAACTCTTTGGCGAAGAGCGCGCCCGCTTTGTGGCGGGCCGGGACTACGCCGCGCTTGAAGCCGATGGCCCGGTTTACCTTGGCGAGCATCGCAAGGTCGGCCGTGGCGATCAGGACCGGATGTTTTCATCGCATCGGGTGGCGGTGCGCGATGCGCACGGGCGTCCGACCTACGTGCTGGGCGTGATGGAGGACGTCACCGAGCGCAGGCGCGCCCAGGATGACCTGCGTCGCACCAGGGCTTTTCTCGATACCGTGATCGAGAATGTGCCGGCGATGCTGTTCGTCAAGGATCCGAACGAGCTTCGCTACATGCTGGTCAACCGCGCCGGCGAACGGCTGTTGGGCGTATCGCGCGACCAGATCATCGGCAAGAGCGACCACGACCTTCTGCCGCAAGCCGAGGCCGACATCGCCGCCGAGCGCGACCGCGAGATCCTGCGTTCCGCCGAGCAATCCGATATCGTCAATGAGGAGCCGATCCATACGCGCCACAACGGCACGCGGTTATTGTCGACCAAGCGTATCGTCGTGCTCGACCAGGATTCCAAGCCACAATATCTGCTGGGGGTTGCCGAGGACATCACCGAGCGCAAGGTTGCCGAGGCGCGGATCGAACATCTGGCGCATTTTGACAGCTTGACCGAACTTCCGAACCGAGCGGCGTTTACGGTGCGATTGGCGGAAGCCATCCAGACCGCGGAAAGGACCGGCAACAGCTTTTCCCTGCTTTTCCTCGACCTCGATCGCTTCAAGGAAGTCAACGATGTGTTCGGCCACGGCGTCGGCGACGCGTTGTTGCTGGAGGTCGCCAGTCGGCTGAAGCAGGCGGCCGAGGGCGCTTTCGTGGCGCGGCTCGGCGGCGACGAGTTCACGCTGATTGTGGAAGGGCCGCAGCCGGCCGCTGTGTCCGCGGCCGCGCAGCGCATCCTGGAACTCATTGCCGCGGAAATCCATATCGAAGACCGGCGGCTGCGCGCCAGCGTGAGCATCGGTGTCGCCTTGTTCCCGAACGACGCCCAGAATGCCTCGATGCTGCTCGCCAACGCCGACGCGGCGCTGTACCGCGCCAAAGGCCAGGCGCGAGGCTCGGTCCGCTTTTTCGAAGCGGAAATGGATATGCAGCTCAGAGAGCGCAGAGCCTTGCAGCAGGATCTGCAAAAAGCCCTCTCCGAAGGCCAAATGTCCCTGTACTACCAGCCGCTGATCCGCGTCAGCGGCGAGACCACCGGCTTCGAGGCGCTGATCCGGTGGCATCATCCGGTTCGCGGCATGATTTCGCCCGCCAGTTTCATTCCGCTGGCGGAGGAGAGCGGGACCATCATCGAACTCGGCGAATGGGTGCTGCGCGAGGCCTGTCGCGAGGCGGCGTCGTGGTCAAATCCCCTGCAGATTGCGGTTAATCTCTCACCCGTGCAGTTCCGCAGCGGCAATTTGCCGGAGCTGGTTCACCTCGTCTTGCTCGAGAGCGGACTGCCGGCGCACCGGCTTGAGCTGGAGGTGACCGAAGGCGTGCTGGTCGACGACTTCGCCCGCGCGCTGTCCACGCTGCGTCGGCTGAAATCGCTCGGTGTCCGTATCGCCATGGACGATTTTGGGACCGGCTACTCGTCGCTATCGTATCTGCAGTCCTTTCCGTTCGACAAGATCAAGATCGATCGCTCCTTTATTTCAAATGTCGAAACCAACGCGCAATCGGCGGCGATTGTGCGCGCGGTCATTGGGCTGGCGCGGGGCCTCGATTTGCCGGTGGTCGCCGAGGGCGTCGAGAACAAGGATCAACTCGCCTTCCTCTCACGCGAACTGTGCGACGAAGCCCAGGGTTTCCTGATCGGCCGCCCAAAGCCGATCGCGCATTATGCCGATATCGTTTGCAAACCGCCTGGCGCGACTCCCGACCAGAAGGTTGCGAAGCGCGGCCATTGAGGCGCCCGTCGACCTCGGAGGGGCCTAAAAGTCGCCTTACGCGCGCGCCCCGCAGATGACGGAAATACGGGCGCGCTTCATGCGACAAGACGGAACGAAACGCCGCCGAGCAGAAATGAGTTAGCGGTCACCGCGCGGCCCTTTTTCCGGGCGGCCTCACGCACGGCGGCGATATCACCGACCCGAAACGTCAGGCCGCTCATGATCTCGCTTGCACCCCTGACGAAACGGAAGCTGCAATTGGGTAATTTGAGTTCGCTTTCCCCGTTCTGATTTTGGGTGACCGGAATTTCAAGAATCCGTCCCCAGTGCGCGGCGAGGCCCTGCGGCTCCGGGCTTTCCATTTCCACGCCGATCAGGGCCTGCGTCACATCCTTGCGGATCGATCGCTGCCAGTCCGGACCTGCCGGCGGATAGGGGCCGAGAAGATCGTCGCTGCCGTCGGTGTGGTTGAATTCGATGAACGCCGCGCGGCAATCGCGGGGATGCAGTTGCACGCCATGATAGGGCGGGTGGTCGATGACGTTGGCGATGCGCACGCCCATCCCTTCGGCATGCCTGGCCCGCCGATCGGGATTGTCGCAGTCAAAGATCGCCATATAGCCGCCGCGGCCGCCGGTCTTGTCGAGAAAGCGACCCGCCGCGGTGCCCGGGCGCAAGGGTGCGACGACTTCCAAAAAGATGGTATCGACCGGCAGCAAAGCGTTCTCCAGACCATATTTGCCGACATGGTCGTCGCGATAGCAAGCAGACGCAAAGGCCCATGATGCCGGCGATATCCGCGACGAGCGGTTCGAGATACGGCGCGACCAGGCAGATTTGCCGCAATCTCACATAGCCGGTCACCTCAATGCCCTTGGAATACCGGCTTGCGCTTTTCGACAAAGGCTTTCGCAGCTTCCTTGTGGTCCATGGTCTCGCCGGCACGCGAGTGATGGAAGGCCTCGGCGTCGAAGCAATTTTCCAGCGACAGGCGCTCGGCATTGTTGATGTTGCGCTTGATGTAACCGAGCGTCACCGAGGGCCCTTGCGCCAGCGACATCGCCAGTTCGTGCGACACCGTCTCGACCTCGGCATCGGGAACGACCGATGTCACCATGCCGAGCGCCAGCGCCTCCTGCGCCGTCAGCACCGGCGACATCAGATAGAGCTCGCGCGCCTTGGCGCTGCCGAGCATCTGGGTCAGGAAATAGGTGCCGCCATAGTCGCCGGATAGCCCCACCTTGGCGAAGGCGGTGGTGATCTTGGCGGAGGCCGAGGCGACGCGCAGATCGCAGGCGAGCGCGATCGAAAGCCCGGCGCCGGCGGCCGCGCCATCGACCTGCGCCACCACGGGCTTTGGCATCTCGTGCAGGATGCGCGAGACTTCCATGGCGCGCCGCAGATTGGTCATCTTGGCTTCAAACGGCATCGGCGCCCGCCCCTCTGCCATCGATTTCACATCGCCGCCGACACAGAACGTGCCGCCGGCGCCTTTAAGCAGGACGGCGCGGACCTCGTGGTCTTCCGCCGCGCGCCGCGCCGCCTCGACCAATCCCAGCGTCATCTCCGGATTGAGCGCGTTGCGCCGGTCGGGACGGTTCATGGTGATCGTGAGCAGACCGGAATCGAGGTTTTGCAGGACGATGTTGTTCATCGGTTTTCGCTTTCGTTGTTATTCGTCGCGTCAGCCGTCATTGCGAGGAGCGTAGCAACGAAGCAATCCATGGCGATCAGAGGAAAGATGGATTGCTTCGCGGAGTTTATCATCGGGCGCGCGTTCGCGCGACCCGTTGGCTCGCAATGACGGAACCGGCAGCCCTCGGCTACTTCTATTTCTTCACCAGCGGGCAGCGTGAATGTTCGAGCGACTGGAACGCCTCGTTGCCGGGAATGGTCGCTACCAGCTTGTAGTCATCCCAGCGACCCTTGGATTCCGACGGCTTCTTGACCTCGAACAGGTACATGTCGTGCACCATGCGGCCGTCTTCGCGAATCCGCCCATTTTTGGCGAACATGTCGTTGATCGGGGTGTCCTTCATGATCTTCATGACGGCGGCGGAGTCGGTGGTGCCGGCGGCCTTCACGGCTTTCAGATAGTGCGTGACCGACGAGTAGACGCCCGCCTGCGCCGCGCTCGGCACCCGCCCCACCCGGTCCATGAAGCGTTTGGAAAACGCGCGGGTATCGTCGTTGAGGTCCCAATAGAAGGCCTCGGAAAGCAACAGGCCTTGCGCGGTCTCAAGCCCGACACTGTCGATATCGGTGACGAAGACAAGCAGCGGCGACAGCTTCTGGCCGCCCTTCATCAAGCCGAACTCGGATGCCTGCTTGATGGTGTTGATGGTGTCGCCGCCGGCATTGGCAAGCCCGATCACCTTGGCCTTGGAAGCCTGCGCCTGCAGCAGGTAGGACGAGAAATCCGAAGTATTGAGCGGATGCCTGACGTTGCCGAGCACCTTGCCGCCGGACTTCAGCACGACCTCTTTGGTATCTTTCTCAAGGTCCTGTCCGAAGGCGTAGTCGACCGTAATGAAGAACCAGGTGTCGAGTCCCTGTTTGACGGCGGCAAGCCCCGTCACATTGGCCTGCGCGAAGGTGTCGAACACATAATGCACGGTGTAAGGGCCGCAGGCTTCGTTGCTGAGGCGGATCGATCCGGGGCCATTAAACATGTTGATCTTGTTGCGCGCCTTCGAAACCTCGAGCGCGGCAAGCGCTGTCGCCGAAGCCGCCACGTCAAACAGCATTTCGACGCCCTGATTGTCGAACATGTCGCGGGCGATGTTGGCGGCGAGATCGGCCTTGTTGAGGTGATCGGCCGCGACGATCTCGATTCGGCGGCCCAGTACTTCGCCGCCGAAATCTTCCACCGCCATTTTCGCGGCGGTCGCGCTGCCGGCGCCGGTGATGTCGGCGTAAAGCCCGGACATGTCGAGGATGCCGCCGAGTTTGAGCGGTGGCTTGCTTTGCGCCAGGGCCGCGGGTGCGGCCAAGGCCAGCACCGTGCCAAGAATGCCGGAAAGAACCCGTCTCATCGAAGCCTCCCTGTCGACACGCCGCCTTAACGGTGGGGCCGCTATTTCCATTATCGCGATCATGCCGTAAGCGTCAGGCAGCGGCAAGCCGAGGAATCGTTGGTGCGAACAGGCGCGATGCGCGTATTGGCAATGATCAACGGACTGCCATGCGTGCGCCGGGCGAAGGTTGCCCTCGGCGCAATGGTGCTACTCGCCACCGCGGGGGGTCAGGCGATCGCCGCAGATTGCGGCTTCGACCCGCTGGGCGAGGGTCGTGTCGCGGCCGTGATCGATGCGCGCAGTTTTCGCCTGCAGGACGGCCGCGAGGTCCGCCTCGCTGGTATCGAGCCGGTCTCCTCGGAAATCGCGCCGGCATTGGCCGCAATGCTGGCCGACCGCGACGTAAAGTTGAGAGGGGAGGACGACGCGCCCGATCGCTATGGTCGCCAATCCGCCTTCGTGTTGCTTGCTGCCTCCGAGACGTCGGTGCAGGAGGAACTCTTGAAGCGAGGCGAGGCACTGGTCTCCGCCACCGTAACTGATAAGGGATGTGCCGCGGCGCTCGCGGCCGCCGAGGCGGCGGCGCGACAAGCCAAACTTGGCGTCTGGGGCGACCCTTCGGCCATAAAAAACTCCGAAAGTCCGGGCGATATTTTGGCCGGGATCGGGCGATTTACGCTGGTCGAGGGCAAGGTCTTGTCCGTCCGGCAGGCAGGGGCAACGACTTACCTGAACTTTGGACGGAATTGGACACGGGATTTCGCTGTGACTATTTCAAGGCGGGTGCTACCGGTCTTGGAGGCTGCCGGCCTTGTCCCTAAGTCCCTCGAAAATCGGCGGATTCGCGTCCGGGGCTATGTTGAGGCGCGTGGCGGCCCGCGAATTGAAGTGCTCCGGACAGGGCAGATCGAGCTCGTTGGCGGGAATTAGAGCATGATCCGGAAAAGTGGGGACCGGTTTTCCGAAAAGATCATGCTCAAAAAAAGCGAGGAGATCATGATCCGATTTAGCTCAATCGGATCATGATCTCCTCGCCGGACACATAAGAGTGGCAACGTGGTGGATGATGCGGGACGGCGTGAGGCGAGAATGAGCCGCCAGCTTTTGGCGGCCGCCATTGTGCTGGGCGCGGCCTTCGCGCTTTCGGCCTGCGGCGACATTACCCGGTTTCAGGCCGCGACCCCGGCGGCAAGCCCCGCCAAGCCCAATCGCGCGGTCGCGCAAAGCCCGGCCGCCGAACGCGAGCATGAACGGATCCTGTCTTCCTATGGCGGGGCCTATGACGATCCGAAACTGGAAGCCTTGATCGGCAAGACGGTCGATCGGCTGGTGGCGGCGTCGGATCGCCCCGATCAGGCCTACAGGGTGACGATCCTCAATTCGGGCGCGGTCAACGCCTTCGCACTGCCGACCGGCCAACTCTATGTGACGCGCGGCCTGATTGCGCTCGCCTGCGACACCTCCGAATTGTCCTCTGTGCTGAGTCACGAGATGGCGCATGTACTCGCAAAACACGCCTCGATCCGCGAGGATCAGGCGCGCCAGGCCGCCGTCGTCACCCGCGTGGTTACCGAAATGGGCAGCGATCCCGATCTCACCGCGCTGGCGCTGGCGAAAACCAAACTGACGATGGCAAGCTTTTCGCGCGCCCAGGAGTTCGAGGCCGACGGCATCGGCGTCGGCATTTCGTCGCGCGCCCATTTCGATCCGTTTGGCGCGGCGCGGTTTCTCACCGCGATGGAACGCAATGCCGAACTGAAGGCGGCAAAGACCTCGGTCGATCCGCGCGCGCAGGATTTCCTGTCGTCACACCCGGCGACGCCCGAGCGCGTGGCGAACGCGCAGAACACGGCGCGGCAATACAGTTCGCCCACGGCCAACGAACGCGATCGCGAAGCCTATCTCGCCACTATCGACAACATCGTCTACGGCGAGGACCCGAGCGAGGGATTCGTTCGCGGCCGGCGCTTCCTGCATCCCAAGCTCGGCTTCACCTTCCAAGCCCCGGAGACCTTCACGCTCGACAACACCGCCCAGGCCGTGATCGGCGTGCGCGAGGGCGGCACCCAGGCGATGCGCTTCGATGTCGTGAGGGTGCCGGCGGAACAGACGCTCGGCGATTATCTCAATTCCGGCTGGATGGAAAATGTCGACAAGGCCTCGACCGAGGATTTGACCATCAACGGCTTTCCGGCCGCCGCCGCCACCGCCCGTGGCGATCAGTGGCAGTTCAGGGTCTATGCGTTGCGCTTCGGCAGCGATGTCTACCGCTTCATCTTTGCCGCCAAGCAAAAGACCACCGAAAGCGACCGCAATGCCCGCGAAACCGTGAACTCGTTCCGCCGCTTGACGCTGGAGGAGATTCAGGCGGCGCGGCCATTGCGCGTCAAGGTCATCACCGTGCAGCCCGGCGACACCGTGGAATCGCTGTCGCACCGCATGGCCGGCGTCGACCGCCCCATCGAACGCTTCCGCATCCTCAACGGCCTCGACGTCCATGCCCAGGTCAAGGCGCGCGACCGGGTGAAGATCGTGGTGGATTGACGCGCAAAGCGCGTCAATCCCGGGGCGCGAAGCGAACCCGGGATCTCGATCGACTGGGCTCAGTATCTAGTCTAGCTAGCCGTCATTGCGAGCTAGTCGGCGCAAAGCGCCGCCCGATGACAGGCTCCGCGAAGCTATCCCTTCCGCGCGGGAAGGAATGGATTGCTTCGTCGCTATCGCTCCTCGCAATGACGAGGCAGCGAGACCAAACAAAAAAGCCCGGTCCTATCGACCGGGCTTTTGAATGTCTCCAGCTTCCGAGCCCGCTTACGCGGCTTCGTCCGCCACTGCGGCATCGTCGGCATCGGCATCCGTGTCCGCCTCGCCGTCGGCCTCGACTTCGGTCTCGGCCTTGGCGCCGCGGCGCGGGCTCTTGGCGAGCTGGCTTTCGATTTCCTTCACCGCCTCGGTTTCCGTCACATGCTGCACGACGGCGATTTCACGCGACAGGCGATCGAGCGCCGCTTCATAGAGCTGACGTTCGCTGTAGGACTGTTCGGGCTGCGATTCCGAGCGATAGAGATCGCGCACCACTTCGGCGATCGCGACGATGTCACCGGAATTGATCTTGGCTTCGTATTCCTGCGCCCGGCGCGACCACATCGTGCGCTTGACGCGCGCGCGGCCTTTGAGGGTTTCGAGCGCCCGCTTGACCAGCGCCGGCTCTGACAGCTTGCGCATGCCGACATTGGCGACTTTCGCGGTCGGCACCCGCAGCGTCATTTTGTCCTTCATGAAATTGATCACGAACAGTTCAAGCCTGGCGCCCGCGATCTCCTGCTCTTCGATGGCCAGGATCTGGCCAACGCCGTGCGCGGGATAAACCACGAATTCGTTGGTCTTGAAGCCTTGACGCTGGGTCAGAGGCTTCTTCGGCTCTTCGACACGCGGCGCGGCCGCCACCGGCTTGGCGGCGGGCTTGTGCGCGACCGCAACCTTGGCGACGGATTTGGGCGCGGCGGCCTTGGTGGCAGCAGCCTTGGTGGCAAAGGTCTTGGGAGTAGCGGCGGTCTTGGGAGCAGTTTTGGCCTTGGAGGCAGCGACCTTCGAAGCAGTGGCCTTCGAACCCGTCGCTTTCGCGGCAGTTTTTGCAGTCTTGGTTGGCATTGCGCTTCTTTTGTTTTTTGAGGATTTGGCAGCCGAGGCCTTGGGGGCTTTCCGGGCAGCCTTGACGGGCGCCCGGGCACGGCTCTTGGTTGCGCTGCGGCGGGTTACCGCAGCGGCTTTTTTGGAGCCCTTGGAAACACTCTTTTTACGCGTTTTCTGTGACACAGCCTGCGCGCGGAACTGCCACGCCCCTGTTCGATGTTTTCACGGGAACCCATAGGGGCCATCAAGCGGGCTGACGGGTTCGGCTAGTTAATCCTGCCAACATAGCACATTTCCCGCAAAAATCAATGATTTATGCCCCTTACGGGGGTTTTCCGGAGTGCTTTTCGGTGATCTGACCGCCATTAGGGTTAAGCGGGTGCACAGATTGAGAGGTGGGAACCGCTCGGCCGGACGGTTGGAACGCCGCCTTCTCAGTCGCCGGTGCCAGGTGCAGGAGAAAAATATTTTTCGAACTTGCCTTCCATGCCTTCGAAATCCTTGGCTTCGGCCGGCGATTCCTTTTTCTGGGTAATATTCGGCCAAGTTTTGGCGTATTCGGTGTTCACCTCAAGCCATTTTTCGAGGCCGGGCTCGGTGTCCGGCTTGATGGCATCGGCGGGACATTCCGGTTCGCATACTCCGCAATCGATGCATTCGTCGGGATGGATGACCAGCATGTTCTCGCCCTCGTAGAAGCAGTCCACCGGGCAGACTTCTACGCAGTCGGTATATTTGCATTTGATGCAGGCTTCAGTGACGACGTAAGTCATCCAGGGCTCCGAAACGGGTCGATTTTAAGTGGGTGGCGTAGCGCAGGAACTCCCAGGCCGCAAGGGAAGCAAAGCGCCTCCCGGCATGCTTTTCGCCACCGTCATGCACCGGCCGAACTGCTCGCAATACAGATAGTTACATAGATAGTTACTCTTGGCCTTCCTGCAAATCGACATACAGCAGACGCGCCGCGGACGCATCGCCCCGCCGCTCGGCAAATCCGATCACCTTGAGAAGGCGTACGCCGCGATCAAGCCCGATGGTCAGCACGTCGCCGTTCTTGACGGCATGCGATGGCGCCTTCTCGCGCACGCCATTGACGCGAACCTGCCCCGCCGCCACCAGCGCGGCAGCGCTGGTGCGGGCTTTGACCACCCGCGCGTGCCACAACCATTTGTCGAGACGCTGGCGCTCCAAGCAACACCGTGACGGGAATGAACCGGATCCTGCATGGCGATCCTAGCTCGAAGCGGCACATTCAGGATGACGGACTTGAGACAAATTTGTTGGCTTAAGCAAAGCGGTCCAGAGTTAGTTAATCCTTGCGGTTGGCGGCGAGCTGTTCCCTCAGCGCCGCCAGTTTGGCAAACGGCGAATTGGGGTCGATCGGGCGGTCACGCTCGCGCGGGCTGGCGCTGGTGGCATATTGCCGATGCGAGGGCCCGCTGTCGCGGCCGCCTTTGTCGCGATCACGTCCGCCTTTGTCGCGATCGCGGCCACCCTTGTCCCGGCCACCCTTGTCGCGGTCGCCGCGGAACTTGCCATGATTTCTGTCCTCGCTCCTCGCCTTGCCCTCGAAGCGCTCGCGGGCGGGACGGCCCTGGTCGGCGCGCGGTTCGCGCGCGGCAACAGCGTCGGCCGCGACGGCTGGCGCGCCTTCGGCCGGCGCATCGATCGGTGGCTTGCGGAATTCGGGGCTGCGCTCGCGCCGTCCGTGCCGATGCCGCTCGCGCTTTTTGCCCTCGCCTGACGCGGCTTCTCCCGCGGCGACGGGTTGGGCGGCCTCGCCCGCGCGATCCGGGCGGCGATGGCGGTTGCGATCGTGACGCGGCGGCCGGCGCTCGTCCGATCGGCCACCGGGCCGCCACACCTCGACCAATTCGGGCTCGGCGGGCGCTGCCGTCGCGGCCGCGGTGGCGTCTACCGGCGCCGCTTCTCCGACGGCCGCGTCTTGCGCTGTTGCTTCAGCCGCAGCGGGCTCCGGCGACACTTCGGGCGATGCGACCTCGCCGGCGCCCGGTTCAAGCGAACTCGGCGTGCTCTCGCCCGGCGCGGACACGAACGCGACCTCGGGCAATAGCGTGGCTGAGGATGCCGCGAATTCATCGCCGGCCGGCGGCGCCTCCGGGGTGATGACGGCGCTTTCGCTGGCGGCCGGAATCTGTTCGGCCGTCACGTTCGCGGTTGCGACCGCGGCCTCGATGGCCGCCGCTTCCGACAATGTCTCCGACGCTACTTCCGCAGGCGCAGCTTCCGTCGTCCCAACTTCGGTCGCGGCTTCCGCGGGCGTCTCCGCCGCCGGCGTTTCAACCACCGCCGGTTTCGGCGGCGGCGGGGCGCGGCGTTCCATGCGATAGCCGAGCGCGCGCAGGATCGAGGCAAAATCCTCGCCGGCCGAACCGGTCAGCGAGGTCATCGCCTGCGTCACCACGAAGCCACGGCCGTCGAACGCGCCGGCGGGTTTGGTACCGGGCGAGGTCTCGCGCCACGCCAGCGCCGGGCGAATGAGATCGGCGAGCCGCTCCAGAATATCGACCCGCACCGCGCGCTCGCCGCATTGGCGATAGCCGAGCACGCGATAGGCGTCGCGAGGAAGCGCCTTGTCGACCGGGAACGAGGTGCGGCCGCTTCCAGCCAGATGCTGCGCGCCCGACAGCGCCGATAGGTCGACACTGTCCTGCTTCAGCGCCCACAGCAGCGAGGCGAGCGCGCGCGCCGCCGGCTTCAACAAAGGCGGGACGTAGATGTGATAGGCGCCGAAGCGCACGCCGTATTTACGCAAAGTGGCCCGCGACGGCTGGTCGAGATCCTTCATCTCGGCCGCGATTTTGGCGCGCTCCAAGACGCCGAGCGCCTCGATCAACTGAAAGGCGATGCCGCGCGCAATTCCGGTGACGTCCTCGGCCTTGGCAAGCTCGAACAGCGGCCCCAAAAGCTTCTCGATATGCGTCTTCAGCCACAGATCGAGCCGCGCCTGCACAGCCTCGCGCGGCGCGCCGCTCAAGCGCTCATCCGAGATGATGCGAAGGCGCGGATGCAGCGCGTCGTCGGCCGCCGTCAGTTTGGCGACCGCATCGCCGGTCCAGCGGATGGTTCCGTCGGACGTCAGCACGAACTGATCGTCGGGGCCAGCGGATAGTTTCTCTGCACGCGCGTCGATTTCGCCGGCCAACGCCTTCTGCGCGGTCGCCTGCAATGCCTTGGCGTCGGAGCCGGCTTCCGCCGCGTCAGGCGCAAAGGTGAAACCGTCGAGGCGGCCGATCACATGGCCTTCTACGATCACTTCGCCGGTCTTGCCGATTTCCGTATTCAACATCGTGTTTTCCCGCAGGCGGCGCATCAATACACTGGTACGGCGATCAACGAAACGCTCTGTGAGCCGTTCATGCAGCGCATCGGACAATTTATTTTCAACATCGCGGGCGATTGCCTGCCAATGCTCGGGGTCGGCGAGCCAATCCGGGCGGTTGGCGACGAAGGTCCAGGTGCGGATCTGCGCGATCCGGCCCGATAGCGTGTCGATATCGCCGTCGGCCCGATCCGCCTGATCGACCTGGGCGGCAAACCAGGCGTCCGGGATAAACCCCTTATGCATCAGGAATCCGAACAGCGTCGTGACAAGCTCGGCATGCGCGGCCGGCGCGATCTTGCGGTAATCCGGAATCTGGCAGGCATCCCACAGCCGCTCGACGGCGGCTGCGCCATGCGCCATGTCGCGCACATCGCCGTCGCGCGCGGCGTGATCGAGCACGCGCAAATCTTCGGCGATCGGCGCGCGCGTCAGCGCGTCGTGAGACGGCGACAGCGCCAGCGACACCTGCAGCGCGCCGAGCGAAGAGAAATCCAGCTTCGAATTGCGCCATTGCAACACCTTCACGCTCTCGAACGTGTGGTTCTGCAGCGCGTTGACAAGTTCCGGCTCGAACGGCGCGCAGCGCCCCGTCGTACCAAAAGTACCGTCCCGCGTGGCGCGGCCGGCGCGGCCCGCGATCTGGGCGAATTCCGCCGGATTGAGCCGGCGGAACTGATAGCCGTCATATTTGCGGTCGGAGGCAAAGGCGACGTGATCGACGTCGAGATTGAGCCCCATGCCGACCGCGTCGGTCGCCACCAGATAGTCGACATCGCCGTTCTGGAACATCGCCACTTGCGCGTTGCGCGTGCGGGGCGAGAGCGAGCCCAGCACTACGGCCGCGCCGCCATGCTGGCGACGGATCAGTTCGGCGATGGCGTAGACCTCGTCGGCCGAGAACGCGACGATCGCGGTGCGCCGCGGCTGGCGGGTGATCTTGCGGTCGCCGGCGAATTCGAGCTGCGACAGTCGCGGCCGGGTGACGATGCTGGCGCCCGGCAACAACCGTTCGACGATCGGGCGCATGGTGGCCGCGCCCAGCAACAGGGTTTCGTCGCGGCCGCGGCGGTTGAGGATGCGATCGGTAAAGACATGCCCGCGTTCCAAATCAGCCGCGATCTGGATTTCATCGACCGCCAGAAACGACACGTCGAGGTCCCTGGGCATCGCCTCCACGGTGGAGACCCAGAACCGCGGCTTGGGCGGCTTGATCTTTTCTTCGCCGGTGATCAGCGCCACCGAATCGGCGCCGGCGCGATCGGCGATCTTGTTGTAGACCTCGCGGGCGAGTAGCCGCAGCGGCAGGCCGATCACGCCGGAGGAATGCGCCAGCATGCGCTCGATTGCCAGATGGGTCTTGCCGGTATTGGTCGGCCCGAGCACAGCGGTGACGCCGGCGCCGGGAACCCGACCGTTGGAAGACGTGGGCGGAGATGACGAAAAGGCCATGTTTTTAAGGGGTTTCTGCGTCGCCGAGGTGTTAGACTTGTTTCATAATGCGACGCCCGTGGGGCCGCGGCTTAAATTCCGGAACGAGTCCGGAACGAATCGCGCCCGAATCGGTGACTCCTGTCAGCTCCGGCTTCGTTCACCGCAACATCTCGCGCAGATAACGCCTCTCGGCACTAGATCAAGTTTGACGCGGGCCGACAAGCGGCGGTTTGGCGGTGAATTCCTTAAACATTTTGGCCAGGTGGAGTCGAATCAGAAGCGGGCAAGAGTCAACAGGGATTCGGTGCCCTTCAGTTACTCGTCATGCCCGGGCTTGTCCCGGGCATCCGCGTCCGGGACCCGGTTTGAGAAGAAGACGTGGATGGCCGGGCATAGGCCAGCGGAAGCGACGCCGTCCTTCGCGGACGGCTATGCCCGGCCATGACGGAAATGGCTCGTTAGCTCCACGTCTTTGCGAGGAGCCAACGGGTCGCGCGAATGCGCGCCCGATGACAGGCTCCGCGACGAAGCAATCCAGTCCTTTTGCCGCAAGATGGATTGCTTCGCTGCGCTCGCAAAGACGGGTTTAAGTGCCGTCAATTCGTTTTCGCCACGCGCGCTGCTCTCTCGCTCCCTCGCCCCGCTTGCGGGGAGAGGGTTGGGGTGAGGGGGAGTCTCCACGAGTTCGACTCGCGGAAAGTCCCCCTCACCCGAATTGCGGAGCCTGTCATCGGGCGGCGCTTCGCGCCGACCCGTTGGCAATTCGACCTCTCCCCGCAAGCGGGGCGAGGTGAAATCAATTCGTCTTCGCCACGCGCGGCGGGGTGGCGGAGGTGATGAACTGGGTGGCTTCCAGCATGGCGGTGCCAAGCGGGGTCGGGATCACCATGCGGAACGGCACCAAAATGCGGGTGCCGAGCACGGGTGCAAACGCGATTTCCATGTTGCGCTGGGCGGCCAGATATTTGATCACGGGGCGATCGGGAATGTAGCCGGCGACCGGCGCGAAATAGATCGCGCACACCACCACCGGGCCCTGATAGCCGCGTTCCGCCTTGACCATTTCCATGCGCTTGAAATCGAACTTGAGGTCGTAGCGCATGCGGCCGTCGAAGATGGCGTTGCCGATGCGGCAGGCCTCGGGGCCGAGCGGATCGGCATTGCCGGGCACGCGCAGCATCGCGCCCGTCATCGGATCGAACACGCCGCGGCGATGGGCGTCGGTGACCGGAAGCCGATCGGGGTCGACCGGCGGCTCCGGCTCGATCGCGTATTCCTTGATGGTGCCGTTGTTCAGCACCATGCGGATGGCTTCGACCTTTTTCGAGGTCGTGGTGGAGGCGTTGTAATTGGTCGAGACCAGCGCGCCATTGACGACGCGGCCTTGCGCCGCGGCGGTGCCGGAACCGCTGGCGAAGGTCTTGAGCAGACCCGCGGTGCCGCCGGAGGCGGAGGCCGAAAACACGTCGTCCAAAATATCGACGCTCCAGGCGCCCCTGCCGACGGGAATGCCGGCGAGCGTCGCCTCGTAATGCGCTTCCAGTTTGCCCTGCGCCCGCGCCGACGGCATCGGCAGCGCCAGCACCAGCGCGAGGCCGCACAGGCCACCCAGCGCCCGCAGCAACCAAAGCGCTGGCCGGGGCGACATCTTGCGGTCGGTGATCACGGAGTGCGGTCCTTAACAGAGCGGAGTCGGTGTTCCATTTATACAAAAATACCCGGCAAACAACGCGTATTCCGCAACAGCATGTCCTGGACCTGATCCGCGATGGACGCCGGTTTTGCGACCAGAATACGCGCAAACATTGAGCCTTGGCGCGCCTTTAGGGTAATCCCACGGGGAACAATCCCACGCGCATACAGCCGTGCAAGCTTGGTTTCGCCGGGGATTGCGCCGTTTATGTGATCGGGAAATGCGCCAAATGCGGGGCTCAAACCGGCCTTCGCGGGGGGTGCAAAACCTTGACGCAATGCACATGCCGCCCTATACGTCCGCGGTTCCCTGGATGGACGAGTTTTAGAGCCCGCGAAGGCCTTCCCCTTTCGAGGGACGGCAGGCCGGGACGGAAGAGGATTTCTGTGCGATGTCGCGGCGCTGCGAACTGACGGCCAAGGGCCCGCTGGTGGGCCACACGGTGAGCCACTCCAATATCAAGACCAAGCGGCGTTTCCTGCCGAACCTGTGCAACGTCACCTTCATTTCCGACGCGCTGGGGCGGAACGTGCGGCTGCGCGTCTCCACCAACGCGATCAAGAGCGTCGACCACCGCGGCGGCTTGGATGCCTTCCTGATCAAGGCCGAGGCGGATGTGCTCTCGCCCCGCGCACGCGAGCTGAAGCGCGCGATCGAGAAGAAGGTCGCAAAGCCCGCGCCGGCGGCGAAGGCGGGCTGAGGGTTTTTCGGCGAAGCTGATTTTAGGGCTGGTGAGGTTTGGGATGGCCGGGTCGAAAGACCCGGCTGTTTTTGTTTTGGCTCCCGCTTTCACTCAATCAGAACTATATCTCCCGCCGTTCCGCTGCCGCTAAATGGAAACCCCCCAAGTTTCCCATCCGAAACCACCTGAACATCCATTCAAGAAAGTTCCTTCAAGTTTCCGGAACGGCGCACTGTCAAAATCGTTTTCTTCCCGTGCAACAACGACAGGAGCACGAGATGAAGAAGATCCCTTTCGTTCTCGCCGCGTTAGCGACCATCGCTGTCACAATGCCTACGGTGGCGAGCGCCGACAGCCTCAGTTTCCGCGTCGGCAGCGACCGGGAGTATTATCGCGACCGTGACGACTATCGCGCGCCGCGCGTCGAATTCTACGATCATGACCGCGGATGGCATCGCGGCTGGTATCGCGACGGCGACCGAACGGTCGTGATCAAGCGTCACCGTTACTGGGACGACTAATACCAACGGCCACAATCCCTGACTCGTCATGCCCGCACTTGTTGCGGGCATCCACGTCTTGGAAGCAGTACCACATCAAAGGCGTGGATGGCCGGGACATAGGCGAGCGGAAGCTACGCCGTCCTACGGACGGCTATGCCCGGCCATGACGATGTGGATGGGTCACAGCCAATCGCCGTTCGTATAATCCTCGGACGAGTAACGGAGACGACTGGAGCCTTTTCCGTTCCGATTGAATCGGAACGGAGGCTCCAGCTTTTTATTTTGACGCGTTTTCTTTACGCGAACCGGTGACCACTTCGCTGGAAAACGCTTTGGAATGGCCCCTGACCGGGGCCATTTTTCTTCGCGTGCTGCGGAAGCGACCGGGTGTAAGGCGAGGTCACGACCCGGTGATGCAGTGATGCCAGTTATCGTGTCCGGAACCTGGAACCAATCTCAGTGAGGTAACTTGGTGATGCGTTACCGGATGCCCAGGTGCCCCCCAGGCATCCGATGAAGTGACGGCCTCAGCCTGTACCCCCGCGCTGGGGCCGTTTTCTTTGGGAATCGCGATTTCTTTGGGAATCGCGATTTTTCCGAATGTGAGCAAAATTGACCACGGGATCGGCGCCGAGTTGAGCCATGATCGCTTACCACCGCAGCGTGTCAGGCCATTACCGGTGATGAGAGCGAAGTCCCGCCTGTCTCAGAGGGGGCATCATGCCGTCTCCCAACCGACTACAACAACCGGAAACCGACGACCGCCACGAGATGGCCTACTATATCGCGCTTCGGCGCAACGTCTTGCGCTACGCGCGGACCTTCCCACCGGGAGCCGAGCGCAATCAGCACCGGCAGATCGCGCTCTCGCTGCGGGGGCTGTTCAGAAACCGAGCGTGGCTTGATGCCCATACGCTGGACGGTTAACGCCAGAAACCTATTGCTCCTCGCGAACTTCGCTCGCCATGTCCAAAATGGCAAAGCCAGAATGGCCGTGAGGCGCCTTGCAGGGGGCCCAGGCGGTTTTGAGTTCAGGACATTCAATGGCGCCAAGTGCAATGGCGCCGAGCGCGGTCATGCCCAGGTTGTGAATGTTGCGGCCGGTCCGGCGAAATCGGACTTGACGGCCGGCGACCCGAAGCTGCCACAATAGGGAGCGGCACCGCATCGGCGGCTGCGTCACCTTCCAGGGAGATTGCCATGATTTCACTCTTGATCGGGATTTTGATTATTTGCGTTGTCGGCGCCATTTGCTTTTGGGTCATCGACAGGTTCGTCAGGGAAGCTCGCCTGGCAAACCTTCTCAAGCTGCTGGTGGTTTTGGTCTGCCTGGGGGCGATCCTGCAACGGGTGCTGCCGTTGGCAGGGATGTAGCTTCGAGCATGCTCAAGGAACCGCCGCGCGGCCAGCGTCTGGTTCTCCGGATTATACCAATGGCAGCGGCCATTGACTCACTGCGTCATTGTCTGGTGCCGTTGGTATTACATATAAGCGCCACTCACGCAGCCGGTGAGAAAAGATCACGTTCGTCGAGCCAAAGGAGGCTCCCATGGGAAAGCGGCCCAAAGAGTCGTTTGATGCGAAGGGTTTTCTCGCCAAAGTCGGGGCTGGGAAAGCGATCCTCGAATTTCACAAGAACCAGAACGTGTTCAAGCAAGGCGACGTCGCGGACACGGTGTTTTACATTCAGAAAGGCAAGATCAAGCTGACTGTCCTGTCCGAGCAGGGCAAGGAAGCCGTCGTCGCGATCCTGGAGCCCGGACATTTCTTCGGCGAGGGCTGCATGAACGGCCACAAGCTGCGCATCGCGACGACCACGGCGATGGAGGATTGCGTCATTACCACCATCACCAAGGTCGCGATGACCGCGGCGCTTCACGATGAGCCGCAATTCTCGGAGCTATTCATCGCCTATCTGCTGAGCCGAAACACCAGGATCGAGGAGGACCTGATCGACCAGCTGTTCAATTCGAGCGAACGGCGGCTTGCGCGGCTGCTCCTGCTGCTGGCGAATTTCGGCAAGGAAGGTAGTCCGCAGCCGATCAATCCGAACATCAGTCAGGAGACGCTGGCGGATATGATCGGCACCACCCGATCCCGCGTCAGCCACTTCCTGAACAAGTTTCGCAAGCTGGGCCTCATCACTTATAACGGGCATATTGAAGTTCATAGCTCGATGCTCAGCGCGGTATTGCATGAGAAACCCGCGCTCAGAGAACGCGGCTCATGATGGCTTTTGGTTGAAACGTCTGAAGCACGAGTTCACTCACCTCGCCCCGCTCTTGTCCGCCGAAGCCCGCCTTCTGGCGAAGGCGGATGCGGGGAGAGGTCGGCGCTCTCCCGGCGATGCAAAGCATCGTCCGGAGAGCGCCGGGTGAGGGGGACTCTCCACGAATCCAACTTGCCGAAAGAGCCCCTCACCCCAACCCTCTCCCCGCGAAGGGCGGGGAGAGGGAGAAGAGCATGATCTCCGCGCAAACGTTTCGCGTTTGTTAGCTAAGGGAAAATCGGTTTCCACTTTGCGCTAACGCGGCCCTTCGGGTCCGGATCATGCTCTAAAAGCAATCCTGGTCGCAAAAGAAGACGGCCCAAGTGCCGGCGTGCCGACGGCATTTCTATGCACAACTAAGTTTCGGAATGTGAGCTGTATTGACCAGCATTCCGGAACTTGCGAGAGCATCGTTCCATCACCACCGTACCGCAACGGCTTCCATCGGTGGCAGAGAGCTCGGTAGTGCTCCCGCCCCAAGTGAGGGACGCGCGTGCTAACATCACGGCCTGCCCCAGCCTCCAAAACAAACAGAATTGACGCGCGGCTTTGCGCGAGGTGCAAGGCCCCGATGGTTCTTGCCCTGGTCAGGCCTGCCAGCCTGAGCCTCGAACGATGCAGCTTCGAGTGCGTGAAGTGCGGGAATACCGAGCGGGTCACGATCAAGACAGCCTCGGCATTGTGGCGTTCCAGCCCGCTGCAAGCGCCGAACTGAAGCTCCAACCTGTTCAGGAGAGCGAACGATGCTCGATTTTCAAAATCAAGGTCCTGGCTGTGCGGCTTGCGGTTCTCCAATGAGGCTGATGGCAATCGAACCCGGTGATACAGGCCAAGACCTGCGAACTTATGGTTGCCCAGGCTGTAACGAAGTTCAGCAACACGTCGTTGCGAGCGCGGTGACCGTGGCTTGGTTAGCGCCGAAACAGGCCTCGCCGCTCAAGGTTCGATGAAGGCGGACCGCAATGATCGCATCATGATCTAAAGCGTTTTCCAGCGAAGCGGTCTCCGGTTCGCGTAAAGAAAACGCGTCAAAACAAAAAATTGGAGCCTCCGTTCCGATTCGATCGGAACGGAAAAGGCTCTAGCGTCGTGTTCCGCACGGGCGGCACTGCGGCAGAGTTCCGACCCTACCAAGGTTTCATTGGAACCCTGATTGCAATCGGCCGCGCGCCGCCTACCTGCGAGAGGCGGACAGGAAGCACCCCATGAAGCAATCCGAGATATTTCGTGAAAATGCCGAGAACTGCGCGCATCTCGCCGAGAGCGCGACCAACGAACCAACGTTCCTGCGTTACAAGCGGATGGAGGCCGCCTGGCGCGCTTTGGCCGACGAGCAGGACTGGCTCGACGGCGAAGTTTCGCCGGCGCCGACTTCCACCGCGCGCAGCCGCAACGGAAGTGCAAAGGCAAAACCGCAACGGCCCGACCGGGCCGGCTAAGGGTGATACTGTCATCGTCCGCCAACCGGTCCGGCCCTTGGCCGGCCGGATGACAGGCTCCAGCGGACGATCCAGTACTCCGAGACGCCGCAGCTAGAACCGAGAAGCCGCAGCGTACTGGATACCCCGCTGGAGCCTGTCATCGGGCTCGCTGGAGGCGAGACCCGGTGGCGGGGTATGACGAGGGAAGATCACGGCAGCAGTGCGAAAACCGAAGTAGCCCAAGTAAAACCGAAGTAGCCCAAGTGAAGCAACACGCATGAAAATCCTGCAGCACCCCGAAAGTCATCTCGTCAAACTGGACGACGGCTCGACCTGGCAGATCTTTCCGGGCGATATCGACCTGACGCTGCAATGGCTGCCGACCACCGAATTGCGGCTGTTCGAGATCAACGACGAGATCACCTCCTACGCGCTGGTCAATTCCGACGACGGCAGCAGCGTTCGCGTGCGTCCGCTCGGCGAGCGCTGGCCCGCGGACAAGGTCAAGAATATCCTCAGAAGCGGTTGAGCGAAACCGGGCTGGCAGTAGAACTCGTCATGGCCGGGCTCGTCCCGGCCATCCACGTCTTAGCTTCACCAAGCAAAGAAAGACGTGGATGCCCGGCACAAGGCCGGGCATGACGAAGCACGTCCGTATGACCACGGATGCCGCGCTTTTTCGATTGAACGGTAGCGCGCGCCATGCAAAAAAATGCGCCGGGCGGGTTTCAGGGGGCCCGGTCACAGACCAACGCCGCCGAGCGATCATACTCCGCTTGGGCGGCGTTGTGCTTTTTCGATTGCCCGTCGGGCAAATCGATCCGGCGTTTGAGTCATCTCAGCGCATTGCCGTCCAGCCCCCTTTGCAAAAATTTTCCGCTTTCCCCGTCGGGCAAATCAAATTTACGACTAGCCCTGTCCCGCCTCGATCAGAGGGGCGTACGCGTCGTCACGAACGTTGATGCGGGATGCAGTGGACGCGGGTGGTGTCGCAAGACGGGCGGCGCTAACGCGGACGGCGAAGTCGTGTGGTCCTGATATCCCGACGCTGATATCAAGCTTTGCGAAAATCTTTTTCGCGAGGCGACGGTGGCAAACAAGCCCGGCGCACCGGGGAGAGCGCGCTATAAGCCGTAAACCATTGCGCGGGGAATGCCGGGTGAAACCGGTGTGACCGTGGTGACTACACTCGTATGCTCATTTTATTTTGCATGCGAGGCTGCGGGCGCATCGAGCGCCCGGCATTCCCTGCGCCCTCTGATTTCGGGCGGAAGGTTCGAACGCAAACCTCGCGCGGATGATGCGGCGAGATCGCGAAGCTGTGTGTTGGCGTCATTGCGAGCCAACGGGTCGGCGCAAAGCGCTGCCCGATGACAGGCTCCGCGAAGCAATCCACCTTTTTCGCTTGTTGCTTGATGGATTGCTTCGCTGGCGCTCGCAATGACGACCTAGAAGCGCCTTGCGCGCGAGCTGTTTGAAATTCGACTTTGGGTCGTCCCCGCGAACGCGGGGACCCATAAACACCGGCGCTTGTTGGGGCGGAAGCCGTCAGCCACAGTGCCAAAACGCGAGGCCGCGGCGTAGGAGTCCCCGCTTTCGCGGGGACGACCGCGGAGACGAAAGCCTCGAAATGAAATCGCAGTGCTGTAGGGTGGGCAAAGGCGCATCCGCGCCGTGCCCACCATGCCGCCCCAAATCGAAATGGTCGGCCCGCTTGCGCTTTGCCCACCCTTCTGTAACGGGCCTGGATTGGTCAATCCCTTTTTCGTCGTCCGTTCGCCGGGGTCTTGCTTCTGTACGGGGTCGGCGCGCGGCCGCCCCCTGC
>Ga0193751_1000318_pt1 | contig 40323 bp, 31 predicted proteins | sample L1c2metaG_FD_143050 | JGI IMG/M metagenome (GOLD analysis project Ga0193751, IMG submission 143050) | Soil microbial communities from a riparian zone of the East river system, Colorado, United States - L1c2 | ecosystem: Environmental > Terrestrial > Soil > Riparian zone | place: USA: East River...
TCCCGACGGCGTGACGCTGATCGATAACGGCGAACGTCGCTCGATGTTGTTGCGCGCGGCAACGGCGCCGGAAAAACGCCTTCCCGTCACCGTCGCGTCGAACGCGCGCTCTTCTGCGTGCGGTGCTGGATTTACCGGTCCCATCATCAAATTGAACGCCGAGCTTCTCGGCGGGATGACCGCCGCACCGGATGGTTGGAAGGCGCTTCTCGAACCCGGCGCGGGTGGGCTGATCGTTCGAGATCAAGGCGGATTTGCGGGCATGCTCGGACTCAGGAACGGCGATCGCGTCGAGAGCGCCAACGGAATCGCACTGGCGATTCCCGATGACATCGCATCGACGGTCCTGCAGCCGCTCACCCGAAGTCAGCCGGTGTGGGTATCGGGCACGCGCGGCGGCAAGCCACAGCAGTGGCTCTACCTCAACGCCGGCGCGTGTCCCGCCTAGCGCCCACGTCGACCCTGCAAGTCAGATCGAAGCCTTGTCCGGCAGCCACTCCAGCAGTCCCGGCAGACTGCCGATAAATCCATCCGCCGCCCATTGCGCAGGGGTGTCGTCGTCGCCGAGATAACCGTAGCTCGCGATCAAGGTCTTCATTCCCGCGGCGCGTCCCGCGACGATGTCGCGCTCGGCGTCGCCCACGTACACGCATTGCGTAGCTTCGACGCCGAGCGCTTCGGATGCGGCGAGCAGCGGCGCGGGATGCGGTTTCGCCTGTGGCGTGGTGTCGCCGCAGATCACCGCGCCCGCACGCGTTGAAAGCATCAGTCGCTCGAGCAGAGGCAAGGTGAAGCGGGTCGCCTTGTTGGTCACGATCCCCCAGCGCAATCCACGGCGTTCGATGTCCGCGAGCACGCGCTCTGCGCCCGAGAACAACTGCGTGTGCTCGCACAAGGCGGCCGCGTAGTACGCCAGAAATGCATCCCGCAGCGGCTCGAACTCCGGGCTCTCCCGGCCGATACCGAAACCTGCCCCCAGCAGTCCTCGCGCGCCGTGCGACGCGTGCGGGCGCAATACGTCGAGAGGGAGCGGGGGCAGCGCCTGATCGGCGCGGACGCGGTTGAGCGCGGCGGCGAGATCGGCCGCGGTATCGGCCAGCGTTCCATCGAGATCGAACAGCACCGCACGCACCGGGAGCGGAACGCTAGCCATCGCGACGAAACGTGGCGATGTAGTTCACCGTTGTGTCGTTCGAGCCGATAGCTCCTGTTCAGAGGGTTGTACGTCATTCCGATCAGTGCGTCGGGCTCGAGGCCGGCGCTGCGCGCCAATGCCGCGACTTCGGCGGGCTTGAGGAAGCGCGCATATTCATGCGTGCCGCGCGGAAGCAGCTTCAGCATGTACTCTGCGCCGAGAATCGCGAACAGATACGCTTTTGGATTACGATTGATGGTCGAGAAGACGACCCGCCCATCGCGCCGAGCCAGCCGCGCACACGAAGCGATGGTCGACCCGGGGTCCGGCACGTGCTCGAGAAGCTCCATGCAGGTAACGATGTCGAACGCGTCCGTCGTTTCAGCAGCAAGACCTTCGGCAGCGATCAGGCGATACTCGACTTGCGCTCCCGATTCAAGCTGATGCAGGCGCGCGACCCCGAGCGCCTTTTCCGACAGATCGATCCCGGTCACGATGGCGCCGCGCGCCGCCATCGCTTCGGCGAGAATGCCGCCGCCGCAGCCGACGTCCAGCACGCGCTTTCCCGCGAGGCCTCCGCAGCGCTCGTTGATGTATTCCAGCCGCAGCGGGTTGATGTCGTGCAGAGGCTTGAAGTCGCTTGTCGGATCCCACCAGCGATGCGCCAGCGCGCTGAACTTCTCAAGTTCGGATGGATCGGCGTTGATCATGAGAGAACGAAAACGGGTCTTTCCAAGGGTGCGCCAGCGCAGTGTAGATCATGCAAGGGTCTGAGGCTATCGTAGTTCTTCCGAGCGCCGTGTCGTCTCGTCAGCGTTTTTCAATGCGGTCTTGCCACAGCCGCGCACGCTGCGCAAGATCGTGCGCATCCATGCGCGCGAGCATTCCACCTGCGACGATTCGAACTCCCGCGACCCATACATCGGTGACCTGATCGCGTCCGGTCACGTGAACGAGGTGCGAGATCGGGTCATAGCATGGCGCGTGCTCGAACGATCCGAGGTCGACCGAAATCACATCGGCCTGTTTCCCGGGTTCGAGCGATCCGATTTCGCGGTCGAGCCCGAGCGCACAGGCACCATTCAGCGTGGCCATTTGCAGCGCAGTCGCGGCAGGAACCGCGCTTGCGTCCCCGGTGACAACCTTGGCGAGCAGAGCGGCAAGCCGCGACTCGGCAAAAACGTCAAGGCGATTGTTGCTCGCCGCACCGTCGCTGCCCAACGCCACGTTGATGCCGCGCTTGATCAGCGCTGCGACCGGCGCGATGCCGCTCGCGAGCTTCATGTTCGAGGTGGGACAGTGAACGACGTGCGAAGACTGGGACGCGAGGATCTCGATGTCATCGCCGTCCAGATGCACAGCGTGAATCGCGATGAACGTCGGGCCTGTCGCTCCAAGATGATGGAGGCGCTGCAGTGGAGCGACGTGGTGCGACGCGAGACTTTGCGCTCGCTCGTCCGCCGTCTCCAGAAGATGCGTCTGCACGGGCAGGTCGAGCTGGCGGGCGTAGATGATGATCTTCGTCCAGCCCGCATCAGCGACGGTATACGGTGCGTGCGGAGCGAGCGAAAACGACAGCAGCGGCTCGTCCTTCCAGGTATCTCGCGCGGCAAGGCCCGCGTGCAGATATCCGTCGACGTCCGCGGCGTAAGGCGTCGCGAAGTCGAGCACAGGCAAGCCGATCATCGCGCGCATGCCGCTGGCTCGATACGCGCCGGCGGCGGCATCGGGAAAGAAATACATATCGTTGCAGCAGGTGATGCCGCCCAGCAGCATTTCACCCGCGGCGAGCAAGGTGCCGTCGTAGACGAATTCGGGGGAAACAAACCGCTGTTCACAAGGCCAGATGTGGTCCGCGAGCCACGTGTTGAGAGGCACATCGTCCGCTATGCCGCGGAGCAGCGACATGGCCGCGTGCGTATGCGCGTTGACCAGTCCGGGAAGGAGCGCGTGCTGTGGCAGGCTCACGTGCTCTCTCGCGGTGAAATCGCGAGCAGCGAGCGCTGTCGGGACGATCGCGACGATTCGTCCGCCCTTCACCACCAGCGAATGATTAGGCAGCGTTCCAGGCGGAACGATGGGTATCAGCCAACGCGCGTCGAGGCGCAGATCGACTTCTGTCATGGCGAATCCGGACTACACGCGAATCGGAGCGGAAATGAAAAAGCCCCGCACTCGGCGGGGCTCTTTCGTCGGACGGCGCCGACTTAGCGCCTGACAGCTTCGCCCTTGACTTCGACTTCCACGCGGCGATTCGGTGCGAGGCACGCAATCAATTCCTTCATGTTCTTTTGATTGCAGACCACGCCCGGAACAGGCTGCGTCTTGCCCATGCCCAGGGTTTCGATCTTGTCGCGTGCCACACCGCGGCTGACCAGGTAGTCGCGCACGGCATTCGCGCGGCGCTCCGACAGCCTCTGGTTGTACGCCTGCGTGCCGATGCGGTCGGTATGACCGGTAACAAGCACGAGCTCGATCTTGCTCACCGTCGGTAGCTTGTCGATGACCTCGACGTCGATCGAGCGCTTGCCTTCGGGCTTGAGCACCGCCTTGTCGAAATCGAACAGCGCCTTGGTCGCCAACGTGATCTTCTGAGGTGCTGCCGGCGGCGGAGGCGGCGCCGGGGCGGCCGGAGGCGGCGGAGGCGGCGTTACGACGGGAGCCGGGGGCGGTGGGGGCTTGGGCACGAGATCGGGATCGCATTCAACGATGGCCATCGCCGGCGTCCAGTAACCGGTGCGCCAGCACAGCGTGTCGTTGACCCCGGGCGTGCCACCATAGCTTCCGCTGCGCCAGATGTTGTTGGTCGGCGAGCCGTAACCGAACAGAACGTAGCCGCTGTTCTGCGGATTAGCCTGGCCAAACGCCGCGGAGGCCAGCATGGCCGCAGTGGCGCCGGTCACGATGGTTGTAGTCAGACGAAGATTCATCACTTTCACCCCTTTGGCTTGAGTTGTTGAGGTTTTACCCGTGCATTATGACGCGTAAGGGCAACGTTTATTCGCGGTCGCTGACAACGCCGACTTCCGTCCGACTATAGCATGGGGATTTTTGCCATGCCAAGGCGTATTTCGATTTCTGCAACAGGAAGTTGGAGCGGTGTCGCGTCGATACAACGGTCATGATAAAATTCATCGTTTTCGCAGCTTGGCGGCTGTTTGCCCGGGAATGCCGTCCGCGAGTCAGTCTCTGGTCCCGCGACCAGAGTTTCGCAGCCTTGCTGCTTTGACCTATTTCTAACGGAAAAGAGCCCGCCTCGCGATGGAGCAGTTCGCTAAAGAAACCCTTCCTGTCAGCCTAGAAGCCGAAATGCGGCATTCGTACCTCGATTACGCGATGAGCGTGATCGTGGGAAGGGCCTTGCCGGACGTGCGTGACGGCTTGAAACCGGTGCATCGGCGCGTGTTGTTTGCGATGCACGAAGCGAACAACGTCTGGAACCGCCCCTACGTCAAGTGCGCACGGGTGGTCGGCGACGTCCTCGGCAAGTACCACCCGCATGGCGACAGCGCGACGTACGAGGCGCTGGTCCGCATGGTCCAGGATTTTTCGTTGCGCTATCCGCTCATCGACGGTCAGGGCAATTTCGGCTCGGTCGACGGGGATGCGCCCGCCGCGTACCGCTACACCGAATGCCGTCTCGAAAAGATTACCGCCGAAATGCTTGCCGACATCGACAAGGAAACCGTCGATTTCGTGCCGAATTACGACGGGAAGGAGCTCGAGCCCACGGTCCTGCCGACGCGCATCCCGAACCTGCTCATCAACGGCTCGTCGGGCATCGCGGTGGGAATGGCAACGAACATCCCGCCGCACAACCTCTCCGAAATCGTCGCCGCGTGCCTGGCGCTGCTCGACAAACCGGACACGACGGTCGACGAGCTCATCGAGCACGTGCCTGCACCCGACTTTCCGACTGCGGGAATCATCTACGGCACCGAAGGCGTGCGCGAAGGATACCGGACCGGACGCGGCCGCGTGATCATCCGCGCGCGCACGCACCTCGAGGAGATCGACAAGGGCGGACGCCAGGCGATCATTGTCGACGAGATACCGTACCAGGTCAACAAGGCGACGCTGCTCACGCGTATCGGCGAGCTGGTGCGCGAAAAGAAGCTGGAAGGCATTTCCGATCTGCGCGACGAGTCCGACAAGTCGGGCATGCGCGTAGTCATCGAGCTCAAACGCGGAGAAGTCGCCGAGATCATTCTCAACAATCTGTTCAAGCTGACGCAGCTACAGGACAGCTTCGGCATGAACATGGTGGCGCTCGTCGATGGCCAGCCGCGTGTCCTCAATCTCCGGCAGTTCCTGGAATTCTTCATACAGCACCGGCGCGAGATCGTGGTGCGGCGCACGCGCTACGAGCTGCGCAGGGCGCGCGAGCGCGGCCACATCCTGGAAGGTCTCGCGGTAGCGCTGTCGAATGTCGACGAGATCATCGCGCTCATCAAGGCAGCCGCGACTCCGCCGGATGCCAAGGCTGCGCTGATGAAAAAGGTGTGGCGCTCAGGCGTAGTGGAAGAGATGCTCGCGCGCTCCGCGGCCGATGCGGCGCGTCCGGAAGGCCTCGCGCCGGAATTCGGATGGCAGGAAAGCGCCAAGCCGCAGGGATACAGACTCTCCGATGCGCAGGCTCAGGCCATTCTGGAATTGAGACTGCAGAGGCTCACCGGGCTGGAGCAGGACAAGATCACCGGCGAGTATCGCGACGTCATGGCGCAGATCGTCAACCTGCTTGAAGTCCTCGCCGACCCGGGTCGCGTAACGACGATCGTCGGCGACGAGCTCAAGGCGATCCGCAATCAGTTCGGGGACAAGCGCCGGTCGGAAATCGTCGCCCAGGGAGTCGATCTTTCGCTCGAGGACTTGATCGCGCCGGAGGACATGGTGGTCACTCTTTCGCACGGCGGCTACATGAAAGCGCAGCCGGTCGCCGAGTATCGCGCGCAGCGGCGGGGAGGGCGCGGCAAGCAGGCGACAGGAACCAAGGAAGACGATTTCATCGACCACCTGTTTATCGCCAATACGCACGACTTCATCCTCTGCTTCTCCAATCGGGGACGCGTGTACTGGCTCAAGGTGTACAACGTGCCGCAGGGAGGGCGATCGTCGCGCGGCAAGCCCATCGTCAATCTGGTCCCGCTGCTCGAGCACGAAAAGATCACAGCAATCCTCCCGGTAAAGGAGTTCTCGCAGGATCGGTTCGTGTTCATGGCGACCGCCAAAGGCACCGTGAAGAAGACGCCGCTTTCCGATTTTTCTCGACCGCGGCCGTCGGGCATCATCGCAGTCGACCTCGATGACGGCGATTTCCTGGTCGGTGCGGAGCTGACCGACGGGAAGCACGACGTGATGCTGTTCAGCTCGGGCGGCAAGGCCGTGCGCTTCGAGGAGTCCGACGTACGCTCCATGGGGCGCACTGCACGGGGCGTGCGCGGCATGATGCTCGACCGCGGGCACAGCGTCATTTCCATGCTGGTCGCCGTGGACGAGAAGCAGTCGGTGCTGACGGCGACCGAGAACGGCTACGGCAAGCGCACACCCATCGTCGAATACACCCGCCACGGTCGAGGCACCAAAGGCATGATCGCGATTCTGCAGACCGCGCGCAACGGCAAGGTCGTCGCGGCGTCGCTGGTGTTGCCCACGGACGAAGTGATGCTGATCTCGACAGGTGGCGTGCTCATCCGCACCAAGGTCTCGTCGATCAGGGAGATGGGCCGCTCGACCCAGGGCGTCACGCTGATCAACCTCGGCCCGGGCGAAAAGCTCGCCGGCCTCGAGCGCGTCGTCGAGATCAGGGACGATGGCGAAGAGGAAACGGCGTGACGCCGACTTAAGCAAGCATGGCCGACACCAGCGAGCAGGATCTCAACCGGCACCGCGCGGCCATCGATGCGCTCGATCGCGAACTCCTTCGACTTCTCAGCGAGCGGGCGACGCACGCCAGGCATATCGGTACGCTCAAGGCGGGAGCCGCGGCCTACAGGCCCGAGCGGGAGGCTCAGATCCTGCGCGCAATTCAGGCCCAGAATACCGGCCCGCTTTCCAACGATGCCGTCGCCGCGATCTTCCGGCAAGTCATGTCGGCGTGTCTCGCTCTGGAGCAGAAGCTGCGCATCGCATACCTCGGCCCGGCGGGGACGTTCAGCCATTCCGCGGTATCGGCACATTTCGGCGAGCTGGTCGACGGCGAGCCCTATGCGTCCATCGACGAAGTGTTTCGTGCCGCCGAATCGGGTCAGACCGACTACGCTGTCGTTCCGGTGGAAAATTCCACCGAAGGAGCGGTGGGCCGCACGCTGGACCTCATGTGCCAGACGCCGCTGACGATCGTCGGCGAGGTTCGCCTGCGCGTGCAGCAGAATCTTCTGAGCAAGGGTACCGCTCTCGCCGACGTTCGACTCGTGTATTCGCACGCGCAGTCGCTCGCGCAATGCGTGCAGTGGCTTGCCCGCCATTTGCCTTCGGTTGCGCGAGTGCCGGTTGCGAGCAACGCCGAAGCTGCGCGGCGCGCGGCGGAAGAGCCCGGAACCTCTGCCATCGCGGGAGAATTCGCGGCCGCCATCTACGATCTCGACGTTCTTGCGGCTCACATCGAAGACGATCCCAATAACACGACCCGCTTCTGGGTCCTCGGACAGCAGGCGGTGCTGCCTTCCGGTCGCGACGAGACATCGCTGGTCATGTCCGCGCAGAACCGGCCCGGCGCGGTGCATGCGCTGCTCGAGCCGTTCGCCCGACACGGCGTCAGCATGAGCCGCCTCGAATCGCGTCCCGCACGGACCGGTCTTTGGGAGTATCTCTTCTTCGTCGATCTCGAAGGGCACCGCGAGGACGCGCCGGTCGCGGCCGCGCTCGCCGAGTTGCGCGAGCGGGCGCCTTTTCTGAAGCTGCTCGGCTCCTATCCAGCGGCGCTTTTCTGACAAACCTCCCGGAAGAAGTGCGTGCGATGACCGCCGTCGAGCTTGCCGAGCTCTCGCCTGAATACGTCCGCCGGATCGCGCCTTACGTTCCCGGGAAGCCCATCGAGGAGCTGGCCCGCGAATACGGGCTGGCCGAGGAAAACATCGTCAAGCTCGCTTCGAATGAGAATCCGCGCGGACCCAGCTCGAAGGTGAGGCAGGCGATCGCCGATGCCGCTGCGGGGGTCACGCGCTATCCGGACGGCAATGGTTACGCGCTCAAGACCGCGCTTGCGGCGCGCTTCCGGATGGAACGCGAGCAGATCGTGCTCGGCAACGGCTCCAACGACATCCTCGAGCTGGTGACGCAGGCGTTCCTGCGTCCGGGCGATCACGCGGTGTATTCGGAGCACGCCTTCGCGGTGTATCCGCTCGCGACACAGGCGCGCGGTGCGATCGGCATTGCGGTTGCGGCACGCAACCTCGGTCACGATCTCTCGGCCATGCGCGCAGCGCTCACGCCGCGCACGCGCGTGATCTTTGTCGCCAATCCCAACAACCCCACCGGTACATGGCTTACACCCGAGGACGTCAAGGCGTTCCTGCAAACCGTCCCGCGCGACATCCTCGTCGTCCTGGATGAGGCTTACAACGAATACCTCGATTACGCGCAGCAGGCCGACACGGCAAGCTGGATCGGCGAGCATCCGAATCTGATCATTTCACGCACCTTTTCCAAAGCGTACGGGCTTGCCGGCTTGCGCGTCGGCTACGGCCTGATGCACCCGATCGTCGCCGACCTGGTCAACCGCGTGCGCCAGCCATTCAACGTCAACAACGTCGCGCAGGCAGCCGCCGTCGCGGCGCTGGAAGATACCGCGTATGTGGAGGAGAGCGCGCGGCTCAATCGCGATGGCCTTGTGCAACTCATAAGGGGGCTCGACGCGCTGGGCGTTCGATACGTCCCGTCACATGGCAACTTTCTTTTGGTGCACGTCGGCGACGCGCACGGCGTGTACACGTCGCTCCTGCGGCAGGGCGTGATCGTGCGACCTGTCGCCAACTACGGCTTGCCGGAGCATCTTCGAGTGACCGTCGGCTTGCCTGAAGAGAACCGGCGCTTTCTGACCGCGCTGGCATCAGCACTGGATCGCTGACGCTCGTGTCCGAGCCGCTGCTCTCCAAGCTTGTCGTGATCGGCGTCGGATTGATCGGCGGGTCATTCGCGCTTGCGCTCAAGCAGGCACAAGCCGTGAGGCTCGTCGTCGGCGTAGGACGTTCGAGCAGGAACCTCGATGTCGCGCGCCGGTTGGGCATCGCCGATCGAACCTATACCCTTCGGGAGGCCTGGACGGGCGAACTGCACGAGGGGGATCTGATCATGCTCGCCACGCCGGTCGGCCAGATGCCGTCACTGTTCGAAACAATCGCGCGCCATGTCGGGCGCTCATCGGTGCTGACCGACGCGGGAAGTACCAAGCGGGACGTCATTGCGGCGGCGCGCTCGCATCTTGGCGGATCGCTATCGCGCTTCGTTGCCGGGCATCCGATCGCGGGGACCGAACACTCCGGTGCCGCTGCGGCTTTCGACTCGCTGTATCGCGACAAGGCAGTCGTGCTGACTCCGATCGAAGCGACCGACGCCGACGCGGTCGATCGCGTAAGCGCGGCATGGACACAATGCGGCGCAGCGGTGAGCGTGCTCGACGCAGAGCGTCACGATTCGATTTTCGCCGCAGTGAGCCATCTTCCGCATGCGCTGGCTTTTGCGCTGGTTGCCGAGCTCGCGGCACGTGAAGACGCAGCCGAATACTTCCGGTACGCGGCCAGCGGGTTCCGCGACTTCACGCGCCTGGCCGGCAGTGACCCGGAAATGTGGCGCGATATCTGCGTTGCCAACGCCTCGGCGCTGCGCCTGGAATTGAACGTCTTTCGCGAGCAGCTCGCGCGTCTCGACTCGCTGCTTGCCGCGCCCGACAGCGACGCTCTGGCGGCGCTGTTCACGAGCGCGCGCAGTGCCCGCAATGCCTGGCTCGCGATGCGTGACCGCGACACCGAAGTCTAAAGCTCCTGCGGACGCCACGGATGGAATTCCTGGATCTTCCGCCGATGGCGCGGGTCGCGGGAACCGTGCGGCTGCCCGGCTCGAAGAGCATTTCAAACCGGACCCTGCTGCTTGCCGCAATCGCTTCCGGCACGACTCAGATTCGCGGCTTGCTCGACGCCGACGACATCGACTGCATGCTCGAAGCGCTGCGAGTGCTGGGCGTGCAGATCGATCGGCGCCCCGACACCGACCGCGTCGAAGTGCGCGGCGCAGGCGGCGCGTTTCCGGTGAAACGAGCGTCGCTTTTTCTCGGTAACGCAGGAACGGCATTTCGGCCGCTGACGGCAGCGCTTGCCCTGTCGAAGGGCGAGTACGTCCTCGATGGCGCGTCGCGCATGCGTGAGCGACCGATTCGCGATCTGGTCGATGCGCTGCGCTCGCTGGGTGCGGATGTGCGTTATTCGGGTGCCGACGGCTTTCCACCGCTCGCGATCGGGCAGGGGATGATTCGTCTCGGCAATGTGACGATGCGCGGTGATGTTTCCAGTCAGTTTCTGACGGCGATGTTGATGGCGCTTCCCATCTCGGGAGGCGGCGCGACGATCGAGATCGCGGGCGAGCTCATTTCCAAGCCTTACATCGATATCACGCTCAAGCTGATGCAACGCTTCGGCGTTGCGGTTGAACGCGAGGACTGGAAACGCTTCCGCGTCCCGGTCCATTCAGCCTATGTCAGTCCCGGCACGATCGTCGTCGAGGGCGACGCCTCTTCGGCATCGTATTTTCTTGCCGCGGGCGCGATCGCGGGCGGGCCGGTGCGGGTGCAAGGGGTAGGCCGCGACAGTGCGCAGGGCGACGTCGCCTTCGCCGATACGCTTGCCGCGATGGGCGCACAAGTGAGCGCAGGCGGCGACTGGATCGAGGTCCGCGGGAGCGGCCAACTCAAGGGGATCGATGCGGACTTCAATGCCATACCCGATGCCGCGATGACCGCCGCCGCGACGGCGCTGTTCGCCGAGGGCCCGACGACCTTGCGCAACATCGGAAGCTGGCGCGTCAAGGAAACCGATCGCATCGCGGCCATGGCCAATGAATTAGGCAAGCTCGGGGCAGTCTGCGAACAGGGGCCGGATTGGCTTCGCGTCGTGCCGCCTCGCCGGCTGTCGGCCGCCACGATCGAGACCTACGACGACCACCGCATGGCGATGAGCCTGTCGTTGGCCGCGCTCGGAGGCGTGACCATACGAATCAACGATCCGGATTGCGTGCGCAAGACCTTCCCGGATTATTTCGCGGAATTTCAACGCCTCGCGCGTCGCTAATGATGGCTTCGGATCAGCGCCCGGCGAGCACGGGTCGGGAAGCGATGGAGCGGGGCAGTACGCCGGTGATCGCGATCGACGGGCCGGCGGCGTCGGGAAAGGGAACCGTCGCACTCGGTGTTGCCGACCAGCTCGGTTTTCACTACCTGGAAAGCGGATCGCTGTATCGGCTGGTCGGCTTGGCGGCACTTCAGGACAGAATTCCCCTCGACAACGAAGGACGCGTCGCCGAGACTGCGAATGCGCTCGAGGCCGCATTCGATGGGGGAAGGATCCGGCTGCGCCGAGCCGACGTCACCGACGCCATACGCTCCGAAGCGGTCGGCAGCGCAGCGTCGCGGGTCGCGGTCTTCCCAGCGGTGCGCACCGCGCTTTTGTCCAGACAGCGCGCATTTCGGCGCCCCCCCGGCCTCGTTGCCGAGGGGAGGGATATGGGAACGGTGGTGTTCCCGGACGCGCTGGTGAAGATATTCGTCACCGCCACCCCCGAGGCACGCGCGAGGCGCCGGTATAACCAGTTGATCGAAAAAGGAAACTCGGTTACCATTGAAGGTCTTTTGCGCGACATCCGGGAGCGGGACGCCCGCGACAGCACCCGGGCGGTTGCGCCGCTCAGGGCCGCCGCAGACGCCATGGTGCTGGATACAACCGACATGACGGTTGGCGAAAGCGTCGCCTTTGTGGTTGGAAAGTACCGCGAGGCAATCGGCAAGGCAGGTCGTTAAGACCGCGCTGCCGACGGAAAGTCGCTGCACGTGAGCAAGGCGCCGTTGTCCGGACCCACCAGGGCTGTCCAGTCGACGGCAATTAACCAATAGACCCGCCCATACGCCCGTGGGGCGGACGAACAGATAGGAAACGAACTACATGGCAACCGCCGCAACAACCAACGAACCCGCTCAAACCCAGGAAAACTTCGCCGCGCTGTTCGAGGAATCCCTCGCCCGGCAGGAGATGCGCCAAGGAGAGTTGATCACTGCCGAAGTCACCCGCGTCGATTACAACATCGTCGTCGTCAATGCCGGCCTCAAGTCGGAAAGCTTCATCCCGATCGAAGAATTCAAGAACGACAAGGGCGAAGTCGAGGTCAAGGCGGGCGACTTCGTTACCGTCGCCATCGAAAGCCTCGAGGACGGCTACGGCGAGACGCGGTTGTCGCGCGACAAAGCCAAGCGCCTGAAAGCGTGGCACGACCTCGAATCGTCGATGGAACAGGGGACGATCGTCTCGGGACTCGTCACCGGCAAGGTGAAAGGCGGCCTTACCGTCATGGTCAACGGGATTCGCGCATTTCTTCCCGGCTCGCTGGTCGACATCCGCCCCGTCAAAGACACGACACCGTTCGAAGGCAAGTCGCTGGAGTTCAAGGTCATCAAGCTGGACCGAAAGCGCAACAACGTCGTCGTTTCACGCCGCGCAGTGCTCGAGGCGAGCCTTGGCGCCGAGCGGGAAGAGCTGCTCAAGACGCTGCAGGAAGGCGCGATCGTCAAGGGCATCGTCAAGAACATCACCGATTACGGCGCGTTCGTCGATCTCGGCGGCATCGACGGCCTGTTGCACATCACCGACCTGGCGTGGCGCCGCGTCAAGCATCCTTCCGAAGTGCTCGCGGTCGGCGACGAGGTGACCGCCAAGGTCCTCAAGTTCGACCAGGAGAAAAATCGCGTGTCGCTGGGCATGAAGCAGCTCGGCGAAGATCCGTGGGTGGGTCTCTCGCGCCGCTACCCTCCGGGCACGCGGCTGTTCGGCAAAGTCACCAATCTCACCGATTACGGCGCGTTTGTCGAAATCGAACAGGGCATCGAGGGCCTGGTGCACGTCTCCGAGATGGATTGGACCAACAAGAACATCCATCCGACCAAGGTCGTGCAGCTTGGCGACGAAGTCGAGGTGATGATTCTCGAGATCGATGAGGAGCGCCGGCGTATTTCGTTGGGAATGAAACAGTGCATGCCCAATCCCTGGGAAGAATTCTCGATCAATCACAAGAAGGGCGACAAGGTCAAAGGGCTCATCAAGTCGATCACCGATTTCGGCGTGTTCATCGGCCTGCCCGGCGGCATCGACGGCCTTGTGCACTTGTCGGATCTCTCCTGGACGCTGCCCGGCGAAGCGGCGGTTCGCGACTATAAGAAGGGGCAGGAGGTCGAAGCCGTCGTTCTCGCAATCGACGTCGAGCGCGAGCGCATCTCGCTCGGGATCAAACAACTCGACGGCGATCCGTTCTCCAATTTTGTCGCAACACACGACAAAGGCACCATCGTTACCGGAACGGTGAAATCGCTCGACGGCAAGGGAGCGGTGATCGCGCTCGACGGCGACGTGGAAGGCTATCTGCGCGCGTCCGAAGTGGCACGCGATCGCGTGGAGGACATTCGCTCGCACCTCAAGGAGGGCGACGCGGTGACCACGATGATTATCAACATCGACCGCAAGAATCGCTCGATCAACCTGTCGATCAAGGCCAAGGATCACGCGGACGAGTCCGAGGCGGTCCAGAGGATGAGTGCCGAAAACTCGGGAACCAGCGCCGGCACGACGAACCTGGGCGCGTTGCTCAAGGCCAAGCTCGACAACAAAAACCAAGGGTAAGCGAGCCCGTGATGACCAAATCGGAGCTGATCGACCGCTTGGCGGCGCAGTTCCCGCAACTCGTGGCCAAGGATGCCGAACTCGCGGTGAAGATGATCCTCGATGCCATGGCCGAAAGTTTGGCCAAGGGCGAGCGCATCGAGATCCGCGGCTTCGGCAGCTTCGGGCTCAACTACCGGCCACCGAGAACGGGGCGCAATCCCAAGTCGGGCGAGCGCGTGCAGGTGCCCGAGAAGCACGTTCCGCATTTCAAGGCCGGCAAGGAGCTCCGTGAGCGCGTCGACTTCAAGGAATTCAAGAAGGACTGATGGCGCGATAACGGGCCCTTTTCATTGGATGCAGGATGGGAATGGTTCGCTGGGTCGTAGGCGCAGTGGTGTTTCTCGCGCTGCTGTTGCTTTCGCTCCAAAACGTCGAGCCCGTGACAGTGCGCTTCTATCACTGGTTCTCGTGGCAGGCGCCGCTGATCTTTCTCCTTCTGATCGCGTTCGCAGGCGGCGCCGCGGCGGGCTTGCTGGCAGGCGTCCTGCGCAGTGCGCGATTGAAGCGCCAGCTCGGTCGACTGCGCCGCGAGCGTTCCAAGCGCGCGAGGGCAAAGTCGGCTTCCCCGGTCGACGCGGCGTGACGGTCCCCTAGACGACGCGGCGCGACACCCCTAGATGGATTTCGAGCTTTGGTGGCTGCTCCCGATCCCGGCGCTGTTTTTCGGACTGGGCTGGATCGCGGCGCGCATCGACATCAAGCATCTCCTGCGCGAATCGCGCGCGCTGCCGCTCTCGTATTTCCGAGGGCTCAATTTTCTTCTGAACGAGCAGCCGGACAAGGCGATCGAATCGTTCATCGAGGTCGTCAAAGTCGACCCGCAGACGATCGATCTGCATTTCGCGCTGGGCAACCTTTTCCGCAGGCAGGGCGAGATCGATCGCGCGATACGCATGCACCAGAACCTTCTGGAGCGTCCCGACCTGCCCGCGGACAAACGGCAAACGGCGGTGTTCGAGCTCGCGCAGGATTTTCATCGTGCAGGACTGCTCGATCGCGCCGAGGAGTTGTTCACCCGCCTCGACGGAAGTCCGTTCGAGCACCAGGCGATCGGGTTCCTGCTGCAGATCTACGAGCAGGAAAAAGACTGGCAGAAGGCAATCGTCGCGACAAAGCGGATGGAGGCTTTGGCCAAGCGCCCCTACTTCAAGGAAATCGCTCATTATCATTGTGAGCTTGCGCAGGGAGCGATGCTCCGCTCGCAAAGCGTCGAAGCTCGCAATGAGATCGACCAGGCGCTTGCCGAGTACAAGCTTTGCGCGCGCGCGACGATGCTCCTTGGCGACCTCGAAGCGCAGGAGGGCAACCAAGCCGCCGCGATCGCGGCCTGGCAGCGCATCGAGTCGCAGAATCCTGCGTATCTCGGACTCGTCGCGGAGCGGCTTGCCGATGCGTACCGAAAGACCGGCGACGTCGCGCAAGGCATACGCGTGCTGCGCAGCTACGAGGATCAGTATCCCTCGCTCGACCTGTTGACGTCGCTGTTCAACCAGATCCTTGCGCACGAGGGCGCCGACGCCGGTACGCAGTTGATCAAGGACGAGCTGCAGCGCAATCCGACGCTGCTGGGGCTCGACAAGCTCCTGGAAGCGCAGCTCATGGCTGCGCCCGCCGAGCGGCGGCACGATCTGGAGCTTGTCAAAGGCCTCGTGGGACAGCACATCAAGCGGCTGGGCATGTATCGGTGCGAACAATGCGGCTTTCGCGCGAAGCAGTATTACTGGCGCTGTCCCGGTTGCGCGAAGTGGGAGACGTACTCGCCGCGACGCACCGAGACGCCGGACGGATTCGTGTAACAAGCATGACAGGACGTTGGAAGAAGTTGTCATTTTCGAGGAGCCATGGCGCTATGCTCGGAATGACATGGCTTCGCATGGTCGACTGGAAGTGTCGGTAGCCGACGCCATAACGGAGGCTTGCACGTGACTCCCACTGAACCGCGCGTGATCGTTGCGCTCGACTTCCCGGACATGATGAGCGCGTTCGCGCTTGCCGCACGGCTCGATCCCTCGGCATGCGCGGTCAAGGTCGGCAAGGAATTATTCACCGTCGCAGAAGCGGGGCTGGTGCGCGAATTGGTGCGGCGAGGCTTTCGCGTCTTTCTCGACCTCAAGTTCCACGACATCCCGAACACCGTCGCGCAGGCATGCGTTGCCGCGACGCGTCTCGGCGTATGGATGATCGACGTCCATGCCTCCGGCGGTGAGGCGATGATGAAAGCCGCGCGCGAAGCCGTCGCGGCTGCAGCGAAGGACGAGGGCAAGCCGAGGCCGTTGCTGGTCGCGGTCACGGTGCTGACGAGCCTGACCGCCGAAGACCTCGCCGCGACCGGCGTGACGGGCACGCCGGAGGCGCAGGTCCTGCGCCTTGCGCGTCTGGCGCAGGCAAACGGCCTCGATGGCGCCGTTTGCTCCGCCCAGGAGGCCGCGGCACTGAGAGCGGCGTGCGGTCAGGAGTTCAAGCTGGTCACGCCCGGGATCCGCCCGGCCGGAAGTGCTGCGCACGACCAGGCGCGCGTCATGACGCCGCACGCGGCGATCGCAGCCGGCGCGGATTATCTGGTCATCGGTCGCGCGATCACGGCAGCGGCGGACCCGTTGCGCGCGCTCAAGGAAATCAATGCGGCTCTCGGAGCTTCGCATTGAAGATCACGATGATCGGCTCGGGGTACGTCGGGCTCGTTACCGGCGCCTGTCTGGCGGAAGTCGGCAACGACGTGCTTTGCCTCGACATCGACGTGCGCAAGATCGATATCCTGCAAAAAGGCGAGGTGCCTATTCACGAGCCCGGACTTGCGCCGATGATAGAGCGCAATGTCGCCGCGCGACGTCTTCGTTTTACGACAGACGTCGACGCCGCCGTGGCACACGGCACGCTTCAGTTCATCGCCGTCGGCACGCCGGCGGGCGAAGACGGCTCGGCAGATATGAAGTACGTCATCGACGCCGCGCGAAATATCGGCGGGCGCATGCAGGACTACAAGGTGATCGTCGACAAATCCACGGTGCCGGTCGGGACTGCCGATCGCGTGCGCGAGACGATCGCCGCCGAGCTTATGCTACGGGGCGCGACGATCCCTTTCGCGGTAGCTTCGAATCCCGAGTTTCTGAAGGAGGGCGCGGCGGTCGACGATTTCATGCGTCCGGATCGCGTTGTCATCGGTGCCGACGACGAACGCGCAATCGCCATGCTGCGATCGGTATACGCGCCGTTCCAACGCAACCACGAGCGGCTTCTTGTCATGGATGCGCGCTCGGCCGAGCTCACCAAATACGCTGCCAACGCGATGTTGGCGACGCGCATTTCGTTCATGAACGAGATCGCCAATCTGGCGGATGCGCTGGGTGCGGACATCGAACACGTGCGCCAGGGCATCGGCTCCGATCCCCGGATCGGATATCACTTCCTCTATCCCGGCGTCGGCTACGGCGGATCGTGCTTTCCCAAGGATGTGAAAGCGTTGCAGGCGACCGCGAGGCATCACGGGTTGACTTTGCGCATTGTCGAAGCCGTCGAGGCGGTCAACGAGTCGCAGAAATCGAGGCTCCTCGAAAAAGTGACCAAGCGTCTCGGCGACAACCTCGATTCCAAGCGATTCGCGCTCTGGGGCCTTGCCTTCAAGCCCAATACGGACGACATGCGCGAGGCGCCATCGCGAACGACGGTCGAGGGCCTTCTGGCGCGAGGCGCCACCGTCGTCGCCTACGATCCGGTGGCGATGAACGAGGCGCGGCGGGTGCTGGGCGCGCCGGCCGGTCTTTCGTTTGCGGAAACACCGATTGACGCCGTCGGCGGGGCGGACGCGCTCATTGTCGTCACCGAATGGAAGGAGTTTCGCAGCCCGGACCTTGCCGAGATCAAGCGGCTTTTACGTCAGCCCCTGTTGTTCGACGGGCGCAACCTTTTCGACCCGTCGGTGGTGCGGGCCGCCGGGCTGGAGTACTTCGGGATCGGCCGGCCTTGAAAAGCGCATCGCCGCGTCGATTTGAGGATTTTCGAGCGGTCGTCGCGAAGACGCGCGTCCTCGTCGTCGGCGACGTCATGCTCGACCGCTACTGGTTTGGCGATGTCGATCGGATTTCGCCTGAGGCTCCCGTCCCGGTCGTGAAGATCGCGCGCAGCGAAGAGCGGCCCGGCGGTGCGGCGAACGTGGCGCGCAACGCCTCGGCGCTGGGCGCGCAGACAACGCTCATCAGTGTCGTGGGAGAAGATGAACCCGGACGTATTCTGGACAAGCTGCTTGCCACCGAGCACGTGCGAACGTCGTTCCATCGAGACGGTGCCGTACCGACGACTGTGAAGCTGCGCGTCATCGGCCGCCAGCAGCAATTGCTGCGCATCGATTTCGAGACCTCTCCCTCGCATGAGATCCTCGCATCGAAGCTCGCCGACTACGAGCGGACGCTGGCGGAGTTCGACGTCGTGATTCTGTCCGACTATGGCAAGGGCGGGCTAGCGCATATCTCCCGCATGATTGCGCTTGCCAAGGATCGCGGCATTCCCGTGCTGGTCGACCCCAAAGGCGATGATTTCTCGCGTTACCGCGGCGCGACCGTCCTCACGCCCAACCGTACCGAGCTTCGCGACGTCGTCGGCCGCTGGCACTCCGAAGCGGAGCTGGCCACCAAGGCGCAGACGCTGCGTGCCGAGCTTGGATTGGAGGCGCTCCTGATCACGCGCTCGGAGGAGGGCATGTCGCTGTATACCGATGCGGGCGCACAACACATTCCCGCGCAAACGCGCGAGGTCTACGACGTCTCCGGCGCGGGCGACACGGTGATCGCGACGCTGGGCGTTTTGATCGGCGCCCACGCGGACATAGGCAGCGCCGTTCGCATCGCCAATCAAGCCGCCGGCATCGTCGTCGGCAAGCTGGGAACCGCGGTGGTTCATCCCGACGAACTCGCGTAGTATCGACGCGAGCCGCAGCGCCCGCGGTCCGCGCGCGAAGCGCATTCCTCTTCGCAACATCTCATCCCGGCCCCTCCACGACGCACAAAGCATGGCGAAAGCAAGGACGGCATATGCCTGTAGCGAGTGCGGAGGCCAGAGCAGCAAGTGGCAGGGTCAGTGTCCCCATTGCAGCGCGTGGAACACCCTCGTCGAGAGTATCGCCGCGCCGCCGGCGTCGAGATTCAAGGCCCTCGCCGGAGCGCCAAGCAGCGTGCGGCCGCTCGCCAGCGTGCAAACCCTCGACAATCCGCGCGAGCCCACCGGGATCGAGGAATTTGACCGGGTGCTGGGTGGCGGATTGGTCGCGGGAGGGGTCATCCTGCTCGGGGGCGACCCCGGCATCGGCAAGTCGACGCTATTGCTGCAGGCGATGGCGTCGATGGGCGTCAAAGGCAAAGCCGGCCGAACGCTGTACGTGACCGGCGAGGAATCGGTGGAGCAAATCGCGCTGCGCGCGCATCGGCTCGGTCTCGTCAACGCCGCAGTCGAGCTTCTCGCAGAGGTGCAACTCGAATCCATCATCAACGCCATCCGTATGCAGCGTCCCGATGTGGTCGTGGTCGATTCGATCCAGACGATGTACACCGAAGCGCTGGAATCGGCGCCGGGAAGCGTCGCCCAGGTGCGCGAGTGCGCCGCGCAGCTGACGAGGCTTGCCAAGCAGAGCGCACTCACCGTGATTCTTGTAGGACACGTGACCAAGGACGGCGCGATTGCCGGACCCCGTGTCCTGGAGCACATCGTCGACACCGTGCTGTATTTCGAAGGCGATCCGCATTCGAGCTTTCGATTGGTGCGCGCGATCAAGAACCGCTTCGGCGCGGCCAACGAGCTCGGCGTGTTCGCCATGACCGAGCGAGGGCTCAAGGGGGTCGCCAATCCCTCGGCGCTGTTCCTTTCCCAGCACGCCGAGGCCGTTCCGGGAAGCTGCGTGCTGGCGACACTGGAAGGCTCGCGTCCGCTGCTCGTGGAAGTGCAGGCCTTGGTGGATACGGTTCAGGGAGGGCTTCCCAAGCGGCTCGCGGTCGGGCTGGATCCGCAGCGCCTGGCGCTGTTGCTGGCCGTGCTGCATCGCCACGGCGGCGTCGAGACCGCGGGAATGGATGTCTTTGTAAACGCCGTGGGTGGCGTTCGAATAGCCGAGCCCGCAGCCGACTTGGCGGTCACGATGGCGGTTTATTCTTCCTGTAAAAACATTCCACTGGACAAGAAATCTATAGTCTTTGGCGAGGTTGGCTTGGCGGGCGAAATCAGGCCGGTCCTGCGCGGTCAGGAGCGGCTGCGCGAAGCCGCCAAGCTTGGATTCAAGCGAGCGATCATTCCGGGGGCAAACCGTCCGCGTCAAGCGATCGACAACATGCAGATCGTCGCGGTCAACCGGATCGACGAAGCGCTGGCCGAATTGCGGTCGTAACAGGAAGGCGATCGCCTCGAGCCTCGCGGGCGTCGGGTCCGTGCCCAAAAATTTCGGCCGGAGCGAGATCAGAAGCGGAGGCGTGCGGTCCGCAGTCCAATTCACGATGGAAGACCCCCCGCGAGTGGTTGCTCTCTTTGCGTGGCGCGGAATCGAATCGTCGGGGTGCGCTATGCAAAACCCGATGCTCCCTCGCAGTTCCGGTTGACGACTGACCGCCGAAAGCGTCGAATATCCGTGTTTGCCGCTTGCGCACCCACACTGGGGGGTTCGCCGGCAAAGAATGACGCATCCGCCGAATACCGAAGATCATCCCCGAAAGGACCTCAGCATGGCCACCAAGACCTCGTCGAAATCCAAATCCAAGAAAACGTCTCGCGCACGCACGGCCACGCCCGCTCAAAAATCCGCTGCCAAAGCGGCGCGCGCAACTCCGTTCACTATGCCTGGACCAATGAGCTTCAAGGACCTGCCCAAAATGGGGAAAGCGATCACGCCGGAGCAGGCGTTCGAGCTCTACAAGACCAACGCGAAGATGGCGCTCGACGTGATCAATGCAGCCATCGAAAGCACTGCGAAGCTGCGAAAACTGCAATTCGAGGGCGAGGAAGAAGCGCGCTCGATGCAGAAGAAAGCGTTTCGCCATGCTGCGGAAGCGAGCGATCCTCAGTCGCTCGTCGCCGCAGGTCAGAGCGTGACGCAGGAGGCGGTCGAGAAAGCGATGCAGTACTGGGAACAGATGTTCGAAATGATCGTGGAGATGCAAAAACGCCTGTTTGCGCTGATGGAAGACCAGATGTCGGGGGTGCCCGGCGCCAAGGAAGCCAAGGCAGTCATGGCCATGATGCCGGACATCAGGCAGGCGCAGAACCTGGTCAAGGCAATGCAAGACGTAATGTCTTCCGGCGGTTCGGCGTTTGGCTCCATGCAGCGCGTGATGGGAGATTTCGCGCGCATGGCGCAACAATCGATGCCCGGCGCCAAAACCCAGTGAGGCAGCGCTAGCCTAACAAGGGAGACCCCCCGCCTCTGCCGGGGTGGGAGTAGCCGCGCCGAGCTCATTACGTCAAAACTTGGGCAGTCATGGCGATGATGCCTGACATCAGGCAAATGCAGAACCTGGTCAAGGCAATGCAAGACGTAGTGTCTTCCGGCGGTTCGGCATGCAGCGCGTGATGGGAGATTTCGCGCGCATGGCGCAACAATTGATGCCCGGCAAAACCTGAATCGGTCCGCGTGCTTGAGGTCACGCTTCGAGACTGAGTCCGTGACTAATCGGGACAAGTCGCGAGCGTGACTACCGGATAGATCGCGCAACGTCCTCGACAGTCTGCTGAATTGCGCCATTGCCAGCTCTCACGCCACAGCTTGTCACGGACAAGTAATTCCCTGAAACCCGGCAGTTCGTCGCGTTCGCTCAGTTGAACGTGCGCGGCAGCCTGTCGATTGTGGGGCACAATCGTTAATACAATCTGGGCTGCCTTTGTGGCATTGTTAAGCCACGGAGAACGCGCTTCCCGGTGCGTTTATTACAACTCACCGGATGACCACCGAATCTTCCGCATCCGGATCGACGAGCATTCCACCGTGAGCGGTCTTGACGACCGCGTAGGATGCGGTGTGGCAGAGTGCCCTGGGTTCGAACGCATACGCCGGCGCAGGCGTCAAATCGACGCAATACGTCAGGTGGAACACGACAGGAAGGCCGTTCTTTGAGCGACATTTTCCATTTTGTGGGCGCAATGCCGCAGTTCTCGAACAGTTAACCACCCTCCCCAGTCGTGGCATATGTCTTGCTCCTGTGGGAGGAGTCACACCGTGCGTCCGAGACTGGGCCGACAAACCGCCGGCAGGTGCAAGACCGACGCAGGCTTAGGTTAGTCGCCCCGAAAAAGTGCGGACTCAGCGTCTTAATGCCCGAGAACGCGGTCGACTTGGACGATGTCCTTCCACTCAGGGCCAGTGCCTCGACGTTCGTCAGCTAAGGCTAGCGAGAGCAACGCAAGGACGCTAGCCTTCGGATTCCCTCGTGACTTCAGCATCGCGGCCCTTTAGGACTATTTAGCATCGCATCGAAAAAGAAGGTTCGAGCAACGTCAAATGAGTAGCACGTTACGGCAGACTGTGAGCGGGGCGATATTCGTGCAACTCGGGCTGGAGTTGGGATGGTTGTTTGCCGCAGTGATTCTGGCGATCACCTATCACAGCTCTTTGCCGTCGCTGCCCGCGCTCGCGCCCGCACTCCTCTTTGCGATTCTTATGGTGTGCCTGAACGGTACGTTGGGGCTTTATCGACGCGACCGGAGCTTGTCCTTCAGCGAATATCTTCTGAGGGAAGTCCTGGCTTTGTTCATTGCACTTGTCATCGTGTATTTGAGCGTCCCTTTCCTGCCGGGTGGCGTCGCTTTTCAACAAGTGCTTGGTTCTACCCTTCTCCTCGCGCTGGGTGGATTAATCGGGGTGCGGAAGCTTGTGCGTTCGCCCGCTGCACGGATGCTACTGCCGCACCGCGTCCTTGTACTCGGCACGGGTCCGGATGCCCGAGCCGTTGACCTGTCGCTCGGTGTCGCAACGTCGCCATTTCTGCATCTGGTGGGTTTCTACCCGCTGGACAAAGTACCGGAGAGAACGATAGCCGCGGGTCGCATCCTCTCGAGCAATATATCGCTCGAAGACACGGTCAAGCATCTTGGCGTCGACGAGATCATCGTCGCTGCTCGCGAACAGCGCGGTGGTGTGCTCCCACTTCGCGCGTTGCTCGAATGTCGCCTCCACGGTATTCAGGTCACCGATCTTGCACGCTACTTCGAGCGCGTTCACGGTCGTGTCCCGATAGATTCGCTCAAGGTCAGTTGGCTTATCTACGGCAGCGGGTTTCGCCAGAGTTGGCTGCGCGGTGTGACCAAGCGTGCATTCGACATCCTGGCTGCGATCGTGCTCCTCAGTATTACACTGCCGATTATGGCCGTTGCCGCCCTTCTGATCCTGATCGAAGGCGGGGCGCCGATCATCTATCGCCAGGAGCGTGTCGGGCGTAGCGGCAAGACGTTCATATTGCTGAAGTTCCGCAGCATGAGCCACGACGCCGAGAAGGACGGCCGCGAGTCCTGGGCGACCGTCAACGATCTTCGCGTCACCAACATAGGACGATTCCTTCGTCGTACCCGCATTGACGAGCTGCCCCAGCTACTCAATGTTTTCAAAGGCAACATGAGCTTTGTTGGTCCCCGTCCGGAGCGCCCGCAGTTTGTCGCCATGCTTACCGAGAAAATTCCCTTCTACGCGGTCCGCCACAGCGTCAAACCCGGCATAACGGGTTGGGCGCAAGTTCGCTATACCTACGGGGCGACTGTAGAGGAATCGATGAAAAAGCTCGAGTATGACCTCTACTACGTCAAGAACCATACCGTCTTCCTCGATCTGCTGATCCTGCTCGATACGGTCCGTGTTGTCATGCTCGGGAAGGGCGCGCGCTAAGCGGCGAAATGCCGCTATTTTGGTTGTTCAGAACACCCTGCCGGGCGATTCGTGTCAGCCTAGTGGTCCACGTCTACCTCACGTCAAGGGTGGGGAGAATGCGCCCCTTCCGAGTCAGGGCTTCGCCGCTTTGACAAATCCGCGGTAGAGTTTCGCCTCACGCATCCGCAAACGAGTCCATTTCGTGACAGAAAGTCATCTGGTGACCGCGGCAGTATGGAGCTACGGCTTGGCCGCGGCCGGATTCTGTGTCTTTGCGCTGCGGTTGGCGCTGGGTTGGCACGGGGGGCGCCGCGCGGTGCTCCTGCTTTCGGCAACGGTCGCGAGCGCGCTGTGGGCGGCATCCGGGCTCGCACTGGCCCTTTTGCCAACGCCGGCGACGTCGCTGGCCTCCGATGCGCTCGATGGCGTTCGCTATGCGATCTGGTTCGGCTTCTTGCGAAGTCTGCTCGGCGGAGCGCGGTGGCAAAAAGCGCAAGCAAACGCACGCATTATCCGGGTGCCGTCGTGGGGCATCATCGTGGTGACTGCGGCCATCCTGCTCAGTGTCGCGCTTGCTGACGGTCAACCGATGAGAATCATGCTCGGCGCACAGGGTGCCACGGCGGCCTTCGGAGTCCGGCTCGGCCTCGCGATTGTAGGGCTGATCCTGGTCGAACGTTTGCTGAGGAGCGTCGCGCCTCACGCTTACTGGGCTATCAAGCCGCTTTGCCTGGGTCTTGCGGGCATTTTCGGATTCGATCTGTTCTTCTATGCCGACGCGATGCTGTTTGGTCGCTACGACGTCAACATCTGGGTGGCGCGTGGCATCGCTCACGCGTTGATCATTCCATTTGTCGCGGTCGCCGCCGCTCGAAATACCGCGTGGACGATCGACGTGCATATGTCGCGCGGAATCGCATTGCACTCGACGACGCTGCTTGTATCCGGGCTGTTCCTGATCGCCGTCGCCGTGGCAGGCTATTTCGTCCGGTACGTCGGAGGCGAGCTGGGGAAGATCCTCCAGATTGAGCTGCTTTTTGCGGCGCTTCTCCTTTTCGGCCTCGGGGCGTTTTCGGGCAGTTTCCGGTCCAAACTGAAGGTCTTCGTCAGCAAGCATTTTTTCTCCTACCGCTACGATTACCGCGAGGAGTGGCTGCGTTTCACCCGAACCCTGTCGGCAGACAGCTCGCTCCAGGGTGTTCAGGAAGGCAGCATCAATGCACTCGCGGACCTGGTCGAGAGCCCGTCAGGCGTTCTGTGGTTGAAACAGGAGGGACAGTTCTTTCGTCCGGTGGCTCGATGGAACATCGCTGCCATCAACGCCGTGGAACCGATCGACAGTTCACTCGGGCAATTCCTGCAGCGCACAGGTTGGGTTATCGACCTCAAAGAATATGTGAGTGCGCCAGAGCGTTACCCGGGATTGGCCCTTCCGGAATGGCTCGCATCGTTCCCGAAGCCCTGGCTCATGGTTCCCCTGACGTCGCGCCATGAGCTGATCGGATTTGTCGTGCTAAGCACCTCCCGTGCGTCCATCGAAGTGAACTGGGAGGTGCTCGACCTGCTGAAGACCGCGGGACGGCAGGCCGCGAGCTATTTGGGCCAGATTCAGGCCGCTGAGGCCCTGCTAGAGGCACGAAAGTTCGAGGCCTTTAACCGCATGTCGGCGTTTGTCGTGCACGACCTGAAGAATCTGGTGGCGCAGCTCTCGCTGCTATTGAAGAACGCCGAACGTCATCGTAACAACCCCGAGTTCCAGCGAGACATGTTGATGACGGTGGGAAACGTCGTCGAACGCATGAATCACCTGATGCTTCAGCTGCGGACAGGCACGGATCCGGTCGAGAAGCCACGACCTGTGGACGTTGAATCGGTCATACGCAGAGTTTGTCTTGCCAAGTCACAACAGCGCGTGTCGATCGAAATGGATCTGATCCCGGCAATCTGCACGATGGGGCACGAGGATCGTCTCGAACATGTGATTGGGCACTTGATCCAAAACGGTCTCGATGCGACGTCAGGCGAGGGCCGCGTAACGGTTCGGCTTCGCCGCGAAGACGATGCGGTGGTAATCGAAGTGGCTGATTGCGGCGTTGGGATGTCCCAGGAATTCGTCAGACACCAGTTGTTCAAGCCATTTCAGACGACCAAGAATACCGGCATGGGAATCGGCGTCTATGAAAGCTCGCAATATGTGACCGAACTAGGCGGGCGGCTACTTGTCGACAGCAAACCAAACGCGGGTACGCTTGTTCGCGTATTCTTGCCGCTCGCAGGGGAAGCCGTTTCGGCTTCCGTGGAACCAACAGAGGCCGCATGAGCGATCCGCACAAGCGCTTGTTGATTGTGGAAGATGATCCGGCGCTTCAAAAACAGATGTGTTGGGCATTCGATCAATACGAGACGATTACGGCGAGCGACAGGGGCTCTGCGATCGCGCAAATGCGACGCTATGAGCCGGCGGTCGTGACGATGGACCTTGGCCTTCCGCCTTATCCCGATAATCCGAACGAAGGTCTTCGCCTGCTGGAAGATGTTCATGCACTGGCGCCCGATACCAAGGTCATCGTGCTCACTGGGCAAAACGATCGCGTCAATGCGCTGAAAGCTATCGGACTTGGAGCCTACGATTTCTGCACGAAGCCATTCGAGCCCGAGATCCTCACGTTGATAATCGACCGCGCCTTTCGCGTTCATGAATTGCAGGAAGAGAACCGGCGACTCCAGAGTGCGCAGCAGATGCCGGCAAAGGCCGGCATCGTCACACGCGACCCTGAAATGCAACGGATTTGTCGCATGGTGGAAAAGCTCGCGGCCACGTCCGTCACTGTCCTCCTGCTCGGTGAATCCGGGACCGGAAAGGAGCTGTTGGCGCGCGCGCTGCACGATCAGTCGCCGCGCCAAAGTCGTCGCTTCGTCGCGATCAATTGCGCGGCGATACCGGAGACCCTTCTCGAGAGCGAACTGTTTGGGTACGAGAAAGGTGCCTTTACCGGTGCGGCGAAGCAGACGACTGGCAAGTTCGAAATCGCGCATGGCGGCACGCTGTTTCTTGACGAGATCGGTGATCTTCCGCTCGCATTGCAGGTAAAAATACTGCGATTCCTGCAGGAACGCGTCATCGAGCGAGTCGGTGGCCGCCAGGAAATCCCGATCGACGTGCGCATTGTTTGCGCGACGCATCAGAATCTGAAGGATCATATCGCTGCAGGAAAGTTTCGCGAGGATCTGTATTACAGGTTAGCGGAGATTGTTCTGGAAATTCCGCCGCTGCGTGCGCGGAAAGGAGATGCGGCGCTCCTTGCACACGGGTTCGCGCATCGGTTCGGGATCGAGCAGCAGCGCGGCGCACTAACGCTTCTTCCCGATGCAATCGCTGCCATCGAGTCTTATGCGTGGCCCGGTAACGTCCGGGAGTTGGAGAACGTCGTCAAACGTGCAGTCATCATGGCCGATGGGCCGGCGATCGATGCGGACGACATCGGTCTATCTGTAGAGAGCGCGGAAGGCCCCGCCCTTAACCTGCGACAGGTTCGCGATGAAGCCGAGAAGCATGCCGTCCTACAGGTCCTCGGGCGTGTTAACGGAAACCTTAGCAGGGCCGCCGAGCTCCTGGGGGTCAGCCGCCCCACGCTCTACGACTTGATGCACCGGTTCGGACTCAAGTGACATGACAGCCATTCCGACTGCCAGTGACGAAAGACCAGGGAAAATGAGTCATATACTATTGCGATCACTTGGCAAGACGTTTGCGCTCTCGGGCCTCTGCCTGGCGCTTTTGAGTTCCTGCGGCGGCGATTCACCCGAGGCATTGGTCAAATCAGCCAAGGACTACATGGCAAAGCGCGACTACAGCGCGGCCGTGATTCAACTTAGAACAGCGCTACAGAAGGATCCTGAGAGCGCAGAGGCGCGCTACCTTCTAGGTGTTTCACTCAATGATAACCGCGATCCCGTTGGTGCTGAAAAGGAGCTCCGCAAAGCGCTTGAGTTAGGCTATCCGCCCGAGCGGGTTTTGCCGGCACTTGCCCGCGCGCTCGTTTCCCAGGGCGAAGGCGCCAAGCTAATCGCCGAGTTTGGAAATGAATCGCTAAGCGTCCCCGAGGCTCAGGCGGAGTTCAAGACCTTCCTGGGTTTCGCCTCGCTCGCGCTCGGTCAAATCAAAGATGCCGAAGCGGCGTTCAACGCCGCCCTCGCTGCGAAATCCGATTTCCCGCTTGCCCAAGTCGGATTAGCTACCTTGCGCGCCGCAAACGGAGACACTGCGGGCGCCAATGCGCTGCTCGACGCTGCGCTCGCCCAGTCGCCATCCGTACCTGAGGGGTTACTGCTAAAGGGACAGCTTCTGCTGGCACAGGATCAGCCGGACGCGGCCCGGGGCGTGCTGGAGAAGGCCCTCGAAGCGAACCCCGATTACCTACCTGCGCGTTACGTTCTTGCCTCTCTGCTCATAAGAAGTCGGGATTTCGACCAGGCAGCCGCGCAGGTCGCCGCAATCCGAAAGGTGTCGAAGCAAGATGCGCGTTCCTACTATTTCGAGGCGCTTATTGCGTACGAGAAAAACGAGCTTGCGCCTGCACGCGATGCGATCCAGCAAGTGATCAAGGCCGGGCCAAACAGCGTTCCAGGTCTGCTTCTCGCGGGCCAGATCGAGTATCGCGCCAAGCAGTTCAACCAAAGCCAGGACTACCTTCGTCGGGCGCTGGCGCTGGCGCCAGGACTGGTCTATGCCCAACGCCTGCTGGCGGCGACGTACCTGCGTACGGGCAGCCCGGGGCGCGCGATCGAACTCCTTGAGCCGACTTTGAGTCGCGGCTCGAAAGATCCGCTCCTCCTGGCGCTCGCCGGCGAAGCCTACTTGGCCAATGGCGACTACCCAAGGGCCACGCAGTATTTCGAGCAGACGGCCTCGCTCGATTCCAAGAATGCCGCGGCACGGACCCGGCTCGGCGAACTGCGGTTTGCCGCCGGCGATACCGAAGGTGCCATTCGCGATCTCGAAGCGGCCTCGCAGATGGATCCGAAGCTGTCACCCGCGGACATGGCGCTGATCGCCAACCTCGTTCGACGCCAACAATTCGATCAGGCGCTTGCTGCTGTCGGCAGGCTTGAGAAAAAGCAACCGAACAGCCCGCTCCTATTCAACCTCAAGGGCATAATCTACATGGGGAAGAAGGACTTGGCCTCGGCGCGAAAGAGCTTCGAGCAAGCGGTGATTGTTGAGCCCACCTATTTCCCTGCCATCTTCAATCTCACGCGCCTCGATCTTCTCGACAAGAACCCTGATGCGGCGCGAAAACGCTTCGAGGCCGTGCTGGAAAAAGAACCCAACAACGAATCGGCCCTGTTGGGCCTCGCCAATTTCCGGCAGCTGCAAGGCGCCGACGCCACGGAAATCGAGTCCCTGCTCAAGCGAGCGGTGGCGGCTAATCCCCAGTCAATACCTCCGCGCGTCGCGCTCGTTCAAAATTACGCTCGAAGGGGAGATGGCAGGCAGGCATTGCTGGCCGCCCAGGAGGCGGCTGCCGCGCTGCCGAATGACCCGGGAGCGCTCGAGCTACTTGGGGAGGCGCAACTGGCAACGGGTGAGCCCAAGCTTGCGCGGGAAACGTTTGCCAAGCTTGTCGCGGCGCAGCCGCAATCGACCGGCGCTCTCCTGCAATTCGCGCGGACATTGGCCGTCCTGAAGGAATACGACAAGGCGATTGAAGCGCTGCGCAGCGCGCTCGCAATCAATAACTCCTTGCCAGAAGCAAAACGGGAGATCGTCGCCATCTATGCCGCGTCGGGCCGGCCTGAGATCGCGCTGCGCGAGATCAAAACGATCCAGCGGCAGCAGCCCGACGACCCCACCGTCTATATCCTCGAAGGAGACCTCTGGGCCAGCCAGAAAAAATGGTCCGAGGCGGAGATTGCGTACAGGGCGGCGCTCAAACGCGCGCCTGCCAACGCGATGGCCGCGGTAAAGCTGCATGCGAGCATGATCAATGCCGGCAAGGCTGTCGACGCTGACACGCAAGCCGACAAATGGACACGCGATCATCCGGAGGACATCACCGTTCGTGCTTACCTCGGGGAGCGTGCGATCCAAAAGAAAGATTACAAGACCGCTGTCCGGCACCTCCAGGCGGCTATCGCACAACGTCCCGATAACGCGATCGTTCTCAACAACCTGGCTTGGGCGGCGGGCCAACTGAGCGATCCCAAAGCGATCACCTATGCCGAGCGCGCCTACGCGCTCGCTCCCACGAGTCCAGACATACTGGATACTTTCGGTATGCTGCTCGTAAAAAAGGGGGACGTTCCTCAGGCGCTGGAGAGGCTGCAGGATGCGGCACGGCGTGCCCCAAACCGATCGGAGATCCGCCTGGACTTCGCGAAAGTACTGATCGCCGCGGGCAAGAAGGCCGAAGCGCGCAGGGAGCTGGAGGCGCTTGTCCAGGCAAGCAATCAGCCGACTGGCGCTGCGACCGACGACAAGGGGTCCAGCGTCGAGCAGAAATCAGCGGGACAAAGTGCAAGCGCAACGCGACCCTTGACATGCGGTACCGAATGCGCCGCGGAAGCGACCGCGCTTCTAAAGACGCTCTGATTAGAGCGAAGACGGCTCGACTCGTAATCGCGCCAGCGGATCGCGACGCATTGCAATAAAAACACAACGGAGCGAGAGTGACCGTCATTGCCGTGGTTGGCTTGGGTTATGTGGGCCTTCCGCTCGCCGTCGAGTTCGGGAAAAAATACACGACGGTCGGCTTCGACCTGTCGCAGCGTAAGATGGACTCGTACCGTAAGTTCCGGGACCCGACGGGGGAAGTGAGCCAGGAAGAGTTCAAAGCCGCGTCAGGGCTCCGATTCACCTCCGACGCCGCCGATCTCGCTGGCGCCGATTTCATCGTCGTTGCCGTGCCGACGCCCGTTGACGAAGCGCACCGGCCCGACTTCGGGCCGCTGCTTGCCGCAAGCGAGTCGGTGGGAAGAAACATGAAGCCGGGGGCGATCGTAGTGTTCGAGTCGACTGTTTATCCTGGCGCGACGGAGGAAGTCTGTGTGCCTATCATCGAAAAATACTCGGGACTGAGATGGAAGCGAGACTTCTTCGTCGGCTATTCACCTGAACGTATCAACCCCGGCGACAAGGAGCATTCATTGACTCGGATCACCAAGGTTGTATCCGGCGACAGTCCGGAAACGCTCGACCGAGTCGCAGAGATCTATGCAAGCATTATTTTCGCGGGCGTGCACCGAGCCAGCAGCATCAAAGTCGCGGAAGCAGCCAAGGTGATCGAAAATACGCAGCGCGACTTGAATATCGCGCTGATCAACGAACTGGCACTTATCTTTCACAAAATAGGGATCGATACCTGTGAGGTTCTGGAGGCTGCGGGAACCAAATGGAATTTTCTCAATTTTCGTCCAGGCCTGGTGGGGGGGCATTGCATTGGAGTCGATCCATACTATTTGACGTATAAGGCCGACATGCTGGGTTATCACCCCCAGGTCATTCTTGCAGGGCGTCGGATCAACGATGGCATGGGGAAATATATTGCGGAGCAGACGGTCAAGCTGATGATTCAGGCCGGCTGTCCGGTCAAGGGTTCGCATGTCAACGTGCTAGGGCTGACGTTCAAGGAAAACTGCCCGGATCTTCGCAATTCGCGTGTGATCGAGGTCATTCGCGAACTGACGTCCTTTGGCGTATCCGTGCATGTGCACGACCCCGTGGCGGATCCCGACGAGGCCTTGCACGAGTACGGCGTCACATTGATGCCTTGGGACCAGCTACCGCGCGCCAGCGCGGTCGTTGCAGCGGTGGCGCATCGCGACTTCAAAGCTCACACCCTGGACGATGTCGTGGCAAAACTTATTCCCAATGGCCTGTACGTCGATGTGAAGAGTCAGGCGGATTCGGTGGCGCTTCGAGCTCGGGGCGTTCAGGTGTGGAGGCTCTGATGACGAATACGATCCAGACTCCACCCGCAGTTTCCGCGGCATGCTCGCAACTTCGCGGCAGACCGTTGCGATGGCTGGTGACGGGAAGCGCCGGCTTCATCGGCTCTCATCTGCTCGAGACCCTGTTGTCGCTCGACCAGGACGTTGTCAGTATCGATAATCTCGAGACCGGGCACCTGCACAATCTCGAGTCTGTCCGCACGGCAGTCGGCGAGGCGCGTTGGCGGCGACATGAGTTCGTGGAAGGCGACATCGTCGAGCCAAGCATTTGCCGCCGGGTCTGCGCAGCGGTAGACATCATCTTGCACCAGGCGGCCCTGGGGTCCGTGCCACGCTCGATCAGCGATCCCTTGCGGACGCACGCGGCGAACGCTACGGGCTTTCTCAACATGCTGGTTGCGGCCCGCGACGCCGGCGTGAAGCGTTTCGTCTATGCGGCATCGAGTTCGACCTACGGCGACGATCCGCGGCTCCCGAAGGTGGAAGCACAGATTGGCCGTCCACTTTCACCTTACGCCGTCACGAAATATCTGAACGAGCTTTACGCCGACGTCTTTGGGCGATGCTATGGACTGGCGTGTGTCGGGCTGCGGTACTTCAATGTCTTCGGCCCGCGCCAGGACCCGGAAGGTGCGTACGCAGCCGTTATTCCGCGATGGATGGCTGCGATGTTGCGCGGCGAGCGTGTTGTCGTCTACGGCGATGGTGAGACGACACGCGACTTCTGCTTTGTCGCCAACGTGGTGCAAGCCAATCTCTTAGCTGCAACTACGGCGAACCCCGAAGCCATCGGGCAGGTGTACAACATTGCGGTGGGCGGTCGAATGTCCCTCAATGAACTGTTCGGTACACTACGTGACCTTGTGCAGGAAAGCCGTTCCGGCGTGAATATTCCTCTGCCCATCCGCGAAGACCTCAGGCCAGGCGATGTGAGGCATTCCCAGGCGGATATCACCAAGGCGTGCCGGCTGCTGGGATATTTTCCGACGCACGACGTTCGTTGCGGGCTGCGTGAGGCATTATCATGGTATGAAGCTCAACCTGCCACGTTGAGTCCCCGTCGTAGACAAGAGGTGCAGCATGCCGATCGTGCCAGCTAGCCCGCGCCACGCCCGTCACGCTCTGGCCCGAGCGGTGGGCCAGGTCGTGCTGAGCTGGCTTGCTGTCGCAAGTGTCGCGACCGCCGCCGAAACACCGGCGGCCCCGCTGCCGCCTACGCGGCTCGCGCAGGCAATCGCGTTGGAGCATGGCGAAGGCGTGTCCAAAGACCAGCTCAAGGCGGCGCTCGTATATTGCGAGGCGGCGCGTGACGGAGACCCGGAGGCCCAATACCGTCTCGCCTGGATGTATGCGAATGGCCGAGGTGTCGCACGAAACGATCCATTTGCCGCGTCGCTTTTCTCGCTGGCTGCTGCAGCGGGGCACGTCGAGGCGCGCAAGGCGCTGCAGTTCCTGGGCGATGGAGGGGATCGCCTGCCCGACTGCCTGCGCTCGGCCGTCCCCGAGCCGGGCCCTCCCGAGTTTGTGGTTGTGGAAGGCGCCGATCCCTTCGCGAATCTGCCTCCGAAGAAGCAGAAAATCGCAGATCTCGTCACCACGCTTGCGAAGGCATACGCAGTCAGTCCTCGGCTCGCACTGGCGGTTATCGCCGTCGAGTCGAACTTCGAACCCTCAGCGCGATCTGTGAAAGACGCGCGAGGGCTGATGCAGCTCATACCGGGCACCGCGGCCCGCTTTGATGTCAAGAATACCTTCGACGTCAGAGACAACGTGCGGGGAGGACTCGCCTATTTGCGCTGGCTGCTGTCCTATTACCAAGGGCAGGTCGCACTTGCGGCGGCTGCCTATAACGCCGGCGAGGGAGCGGTCGATCGCTATAGGGGCGTCCCGCCATATCCGGAAACCCGCGACTATGTCCGACGCGTTCTCGATCTATTCGGCGCCGACCTGCATCCTTACGATCCTAAATTGGCCGACCCGCCTCTGTTCCTGATGCGCACAAGCGCAGCGTCAATGTAGCGGGATCGCTCATGCGCTCTCCCGCGGCTACCCACCGGTACTTGCGCTTTTTCCAGGCCGCGCTCCTATTCTTGCCGGGAGTCCTTCTTGCCCCTATTGCGCTGGCCGACGGCACAATCCAGACGATAGATCGCATCAAGGGCTCCGTGGTCGCTGTCGGAACAATCCTGCGAACCCGGGTGCCGCCATTCCGCTTCATAGCCACGGGCTTTGCAGTGGGTGACGGATCGCTGATTGCCACCAATGCGCACGCATTGCCGGAGGTGCTCGATAAAGAACACCGGGAGACATTGGCGGTTCTGATTCCTTCGGGCCTTCGAGGTCCGCAAGTCCGCGAAGCGCGTGAACTTGCCGTCGACCTCGGAACGGATCTGGCACTCCTCAAGATTGACGGTCCGGGACTGACCCCATTGAAGCTGCGCGATGCGGACACCGTCCAGGAGGGTCAGCAGGTCCTTTTTACAGGGTTTCCGATCGGAAGCGTTATCGGCCTGTTTCCGGTGACGCATCGCGGCATGGTGTCCGCAATAACGCCAATCGCAATTCCGCCCGCGTCGTCGTCAGGCCTTGATCAGCGCATGCTCCGCCGCCTGACGACCGGTTCTTACCCGATCCTGCAGCTCGACGCGACCGCGTATCCCGGTAACAGCGGCAGTCCCGTGTTCGATCCTGAAACAGGCGAGGTCCTCGGGATCATCAACATGGTGTTCGTGAAGGGAACAAAGGAGGCGGTTTTGACGCAACCCAGTGGGATCACCTACGCCATTCCGGCAAAGTACTTGCAGTCGCTGCTCACAAAGATCAACTGATGTGGCGCGTTTGCGGCGAACGCTCCAGAGAAGGGCTGCCGGGCGTGTTCTGACTTCCCACGCATTTCGTGCTGGCCGCTTGGAATTCCTTCCTTGAACGAAATGCTGTGGCTCAAAGCGTTGTTCAAGGCGCTTGTTTTGCCGCCGGCGGGGCCTTTATTGTTATCGGCATTGGGTCTCGGCCTTCTGACGCGATTTCCTCGCACCGGGCGCTTCATGGCCTGGACCGGCATTCTCGCGTTGCTTGCGTTGTCGACACCGGTCGTCGCTTTCGTCATCTTGAAGCTGGTCGACTCGACGCCGGTCCTGGATCCTGGAAGCGTTCGAGAGGCGCAAGCGATTGTGATCCTCGGCGGTGGCGTGCGACGACATGCCGCAGAATATGGCGGCGACACGGTGGGGCGGTTAACGCTCGAACGAGTGCGGTATGGCGCTTATGTCGCGCGTCTTACAGGTTTGCCTGTCCTCGTGACCGGCGGTTCTGTCTTCGGCGGTGAGACGGAGGCCAAGCTGATGCTGCAGGCGCTCGAAGGAGAGTTCGGCGTACGCGTGCGCTGGGTGGAACAGCGTGCGCGCAACACGCACGAAAACGCCATGCTGTCGGCGGAAATATTGCGTTCAGAGCACATAAGCCGCGTCGTCCTTGTGGCGCACGCTTTCGACATGCCGCGTGCCAGATCCGAATTTGCCGCGCAGGGCATCGCCACGATTCCAGCGCCGACCGGCATTCCGAGCATGATGTTCGAGTCGGTGCTCGACTTCCTGCCGAGCACAACGGGGCTGGAAAGCAGCTACTTTGCAACCTATGAGATCTTCGCCAATCTTGCACGGAGAATCGCACCTGCGAACTAGCATGCGGGTAAACCCGCCAGTTCCACGGGCTTATAGTCGAAAGTCCACCTCGCTAGTGGAAAGCTTCTCGCGTGCAAAGCGATGACTTTGCAGTCTTGAGCGGATCGCCCGGCGCAGCCAGCTATTTGATCCACAAGGCGCTTTACCGGGCAAGCAGCTCGGACCGGACCTCGATGGGCCACGGCTGCCGCTGAAAAATCGCGATGCACCAAATTTGCCAGCGTTGGTGGTCCAGCGCTGCAATAATCTTATGCATCCTTCCTAAAACGGATTTGTTCTTTCGTGACGCCGCTCGTTGTGGCAGTTGTGTGAAATAAATGAACCGTTCGGGCGCCGACCGGCGCCGATCGGCGGAGATTGCCACAAGCTGTTGTCTACGGCCGTGCAGCGACAGGAACTGGTCACTTGCCATTCATCTGCTCTTCTCGTAAAAAGTCGCAATATCATGGCATTTTGCCCCGTCAAGCCTTACAATCGTCGTCCAGATGCGCGTCACCGATGACGGTGGGGGTGACCACGATCACGAAACCCTTGAAACGTGGAGTACCGGCAGCCCAGGGGTTGTGTTTTGTCGTCTGATTTCAGAAGAGAAAGGGATTCCCAATGCACTCGACCACGAATCGCGAAGCCCTTGGGCGCCTTGTTGCGTCGGCCGTAATGCCAGCGGCTGTTCTGGCTGTCGCCGCCATCACCGGCTGTGCGACGAGCCCGTATCCTCCTGCGCCTCAATCGGCGGCCACTCCGGATTACCTGTACAAGATCGGGCCGCTCGACACCGTCAATGTCATCGTGTGGCGCAATCCGGAGATCTCGACGAGCGTGACAATCCGGCCTGACGGCAAGATCACTGCACCGCTCATCGAGGATCTGCCAGCGCTCGGAAGGGATTCGACTACGCTCGCTCGCGATATTGAAAAAGCGTTGTCCAAATACATTCGCGATCCGGTGGTCACCGTCATCGTCGGGGGTTTCAACGGACCGTATCCGGAGCAGATCCGGGTCGTGGGGGAGGCGGCCAAGCCGCAGTCCCTATCGTATCGCCAGGGGATGACGCTTCTGGACTTGATGATCGTCGTCGGAGGCCTGACCGATTTCGCGGACGGCAACAACGCGTCGATCATGCGAACCTCCGAAGGCGGCCGGCAATACAACGTGCGGCTGAAGGATCTGATCAAGCGCGGCGACATGTCCGCCAATGTGGATGTCAAGCCCGGCGATATCCTTCTCGTCCCGCAGAGCTGGTTTTGATGAGCGTTCGCCAAATGCATAGGTACATCACTGGCTTGAAGGGGCCGCAAGCATGCAAGAACTAGTTGCGCAACTGCTCGCCATACTGCGCGGGATGTGGCAACGGCGATGGATCGGGCTGGGGGTTGCCTGGCTGGCCGCAATCATCGGGACCGTCTTCGTGTTCCGATTGCCTGACAAGTTCGAGGCGTCTGCGCGCGTCTACGTGGATACGCAATCGCTGCTGCAACCGTTGATGTCGGGCATGGCGATCACCCCCGATGCGGGCGGGCAGGTCGCGCTCCTCAGCCGCATCATGCTCACCCGGCCGAACATCGAGAAGATCATTCGCAAATCCGACCTCGATACCAGCACCGGCAGGAACGCTCCCGATCTCATCGACGAAACCGCGAGCTCGCTTACCATTTCGCGCGCGGGCAGTGGGGATAACGTTTACACGGTTGCCTTCCGTAATCCCGACGGCCGCAAGGCGCGCGACGTGGTCCAGGCGGCGCTTTCCACGTTCATCGAACAGAGCCTTGGCCAGACCCGCATCGGCACCGATAGCGCGCGCAAGTTCCTCGACGAGCAGATCAAGGACTACGAGAACAGGCTGAAGGAATCGGAAGCCCGTATGCAAGCCTTTAAGTTGAAATACATGGGCTTGCTCGGCACGAGCGGCCAAAGCTTTTTTTCGCAGATGACAACCATGAGCGAGCAGATCAAGGACGCGAAGATCGAGCTCAAAGTCGCCGAGCAGACCCGGGATGGAATCCGGCAGCAGCTCGAAGAGCAGACCAAGCGCGGCCCAGGCGTGCCGGCGCGTGAGCGCAGTGTTCCGGTCGCGGTGCCGGAGCTCGATAGCCGTATCGATACGCTGAAGCGCCAGCTCGACGAATCGCTGCGGAGGTTCACGGATCAGCACCCGGATGTCGTCGGCGCCAAGCGCCTGTTGGCTCAGCTCGAGGAAGACCGCAAGCAGGTGATCGAAGCGCGCAGCAAGGTTGCGGTGAGCGAGCCAGCCATCGCGTTTAGCGGAGATCCGGTTGCACAACAGCTGAAGGTCGCCCTGAACGAAGCGGAAGCGAACCTTACGACGGTCCGCGCACGACTAGGTGAATACGAAGCACGATACAACCAGCTGCGTGCATCCGCCGAGACGTTGCCCAAGATCGATATGGAGCTCACGCAGCTCGATCGCGACTACGGTATCCAGAAGGGCCAGTACATGAGTCTTGTGGGGAAGCGCGAGACCGTCAACCTGACGGGCAAGCTCGAAGAAGCAGGAATCGCAGAATTCAGGATCATCGACCCACCGCGCGTGACGCCCAATCCGGTCGCGCCGAACCGGCGGCTGCTGCTCGTGGGGGTGATCGCCGTGTCGCTTTTCGCGGGGCTCGCGATGAGCTGGGTGGTCAGTCAAGTGCGCCCCACGTTTCATGACGGACGTTCGCTGCGTGAAATTGCGCAGCGTCCCTTGCTTGGCATGGTTGCAATGCTCCCCAGCCCCAGGTTGCGCAGGATGCGGCGCCACGCCGCGTTGCTGTTTGCCGGGGGACTAGGGGGCCTGGCTGCATCCTATGGTGCCGTTTTCTTCTTGCTGCTGCTGAACGCGCGCGGCTACTGAAGGGCGACCAGTGGATTTAGTTGAGAAAGCGGCACAGCGCCTCGCACAGCTCAAGAAAGCGGGAGTTGACGTCCCGGAAGTGGAGGCCGCTTCGGCGGCGCCGGCAACCGCCGAATCTGATCCGATTCCTACGCCCGAGCGCCTCGCGCAGGCGGTGGAACGCATGCAGTCATCCGCTGCTGGCGTAGCGAGCCCACCGCCGGCAACCGCATCGAAAACCGTAGCGCGCGCTTTCCACGCAAAGGCCGCCCCAGAGGTGGGCTCGCGCAGCAAGACGGTTCAGATCGATCTCGAAGCATTGGCGGCCGCCGGCTTTGTCACGCCCGAGGCACAGCGTTCGCAGGTGGCTGACGAGTTTCGTGTGATCAAACGCCCGATCATCAGAAACGCGCGCGAAAAGACTGATGCGAGGATCGAGCGCCCCAACCTCGTCATGGTCACCAGCGCGATGCCTCGTGAAGGTAAGAGTTTCGTCGCTTTCAATTTGGCGATGAGCATCGCATTGGAAGTCGACAGCACCGTGCTTCTGGTCGACGCGGACGTCGCCAACCCGAATCTCCTCCAGATGGTCCATCTTCCTCCATCCCCGGGCCTGCTCGATTTGCTCACCGGCACGGACACGAAGCTCTCCGATGTTCTGCTCAGAACCAACATCGAAAAACTGTCGCTGCTACCCTCGGGGAAGCCGCACCGCCGAGCAACCGAAATGCTGGCGAGCGAGAGCATGGCTCAATTGCTCGAGGAGATGGCGTCCCGCTACCAGGACCGAATTCTGATTTTCGATTCGCCACCGTTGCTTGCGACGACCGAGGCGCGGGTGCTTGCATCGCATATGGGGCAGATCGTCATGGTGGTGGAGTCCGATCGCACCACGCAGGCAATGCTCAAGCAGGCGCTGGAAACCATTGAGAGCTGTCCTGTGGTCATGATGGTATTGAACAAGGCAGCGCGCTCGGAGGTCGGCAGCTACTACGGCTATGGGTACTCTGCGTCTGAGCCTGCGTCCTGAGTCGGAGGTCCAATCTCGTGCAAGGATGTCGCCAAGCGGGATCTGGCAGTGACGACGAGCCAAAGCCGATTGCACGCCGTTGCGCACGCTGGGGCGCCTTCGCCGCCGCGCTTGCCTGCATGGCAGTGGCGGAAGTCGCACTCGCCCAAAAGTGGGCGTTCTCGGCCTCGGCCGGCGCCAACGCCACCTACAACCATTCCTCTGGCGCGAATCAGCCGCAGGATGGATTCATAGCATGCCTTACGTCCTCGCTCGGAATCCACGGCGGCGAAGGGGGCCGCTTCACGCTGAACGGCACCCTGGGTGCGAGCCAATTGCTCTGTACGGGGCCGGGCCAGGGGAATAGTTTCGCCCCCAACGTCAGCCTCGCGGCGCACCTGGAAGCAATCGAGAAATTCTTTTTCATCGATGCGACCGCCAACGTCTCGGAGAGCTTCATCACGCCCCTCGGTCCGCAGCCGGCCAACCTGACGGTGCCGACCAACAACCGCTATATCTCGCAGGCTTACAGCGTCAGCCCGTACATCCAGGGGGTTATCGCGCCGACCATCTCCTATTCGTTGCGCGACGACAATGTCTGGACGCCGTCCGCGAGCTATGGCAATTCTTCGGCGACAACCCCGACCACCTATTACAACAGCCTCAACGGACAGATGAGTTCGGTGGTTGGGCATGGGGGCGGCTGGACGCTGCAGTATAGCCGCCAGTCCTACGACAATGGCGTGGACACCGGTACGAACGTCATCCAGGTTGCGCGCGCCATAGGTTCCTACGCGGTGGACCCGCAGCTGACGCTGTCACTGCGCGGGGGATACCAGAGGGATCGCTTTCCGGCCGTGAGCGGCGGCGACGGAGAGCTTCCCGCGTCGCAGACCGATCAAGGGATTATCTATGGCGCCGGCATCGATTGGCGGCCAACGGAGCGGACTTCGCTCAACGGATACTGGGAGCACCAGTT
>Ga0193751_1000319_pt1 | contig 40238 bp, 40 predicted proteins | sample L1c2metaG_FD_143050 | JGI IMG/M metagenome (GOLD analysis project Ga0193751, IMG submission 143050) | Soil microbial communities from a riparian zone of the East river system, Colorado, United States - L1c2 | ecosystem: Environmental > Terrestrial > Soil > Riparian zone | place: USA: East River...
CTTGGGTGACAGGTATGCACTCACCAACCTGACCGTCCTCGAGACAACGCCGGACCACTTGGCAGCCGCGATGCAGAACGATCATTTCTACTCCGACTACAACGAAGATACCTTGGTGGTCCGCGGACTAGTAGGCTCCCTGACTGGCGATCGCACCGGCGCCGTGCTGCAGTTCCAGACCGCGAGCGCCTTCACGACGCGCTGTCAGTTCGATCAATACCCAGCGACGGTCCATCCGGGCGACACGATCAGCGTCCTGACGGAAGGCGCCACGGCGGAGCGGCTCGCCTCGGCGGTGTTGCTTAGAGGATGCCGCCTGCTGGGCGGGTGATCGCTGGCCTGGCTCGCTCAGCGTGCCGCAATGTCACCTGGTCGCGAGTATGGGCGACGTCCTCGGCAACTCTAATTTCGGCGGCTCTTTGTCCTCACGGCGTTGGTCGCTGGGTGCCAGCAGGCCGCGTCAGGCACGACGACACCATCCGCTGCGATCTTGCCTATAGCCACGCCGGCACCGGCTGAGATCACATCCCCGCCCGGGCCCGCACCTGCGCGATCACAGTCACTTACAGCAGCGGCGCGAGCAAGGCCGCAGGCCTCGGTTCGAAGACGGCGAGCAGCACCGGCATAGTTGGCCTGGTCGTGGAAGGTTGGAACAGGCACGGCTGCAGGGTCCTACCCGATCGACATCACCTGTTCTAAGGGCGATCAAAGTGGCGGCCTCCTGCTGTATTTCAGAGTGACCTGAGGATTGCGGTTCCTGTCGCCATCGAGTCGACTCGTCGCCGGCGTGGTCATCATCGCCCTCGCTGCCCTGCTCATGGCGGGAGCGCCTGGGAAGCCACCTGAGTCTGGTGTCGGACCCAGCTTCCCGGCGATCGCCGCCGCGTCGCCGACTTCTCCCTTGGCGCTCGCGTCGACCGGGTTTGCGACATTCGGTGTCGCGACCGCATCCGCGCCCACGCCGCTGGCTGCTCCCACTCCGACGCCGACGGGGCCGGCGACACCACGGCCGATCCAGCGCCCGACACCTCGGCCGACGCTTGGACCCACGGCGAAGCCGGTCGCCTGCTCTCCCACCGACCAGAACCAGTACGTCTATAACCCGCCACCGGTCCGGACCCCGAGGGCGTACCCACCGGGAAGGTCAGGGACCGATCTTAGCGAGGGAGACCACGACGAGACGCCTCCGCAGTGTTGCCCACGAGTGGCCGATAAGGGAGCGTGCCTCCCCCGAGGCGCCATCAACAGGGATTGCACTTCGCCGCCTGAGTTGCACAATCGCCCAGGAGGCTGGCATGGCAGACGCTCATACACCTTCGCCCGAGGTCTTCTGTCCGAATTGCGGAGCCGCCCGAACTCTCGGAGGGCGGTTCTGCGCCGACTGTGGCCATGAGTTTGGCAACGCCGTGTCACCGGCGGCCTCAGCGCCGGCGGCAGCGGCGCCGAGCGTCCCAATGCGAACTACTCTCGGGGCAGATGCGGGCCTGGGGCCGAGCGTTGCCGCGCTCGCTCCATCGAGTGGGTCTCGGTGTGGCTGGGTCATCTTGGGCGCCGTGATCTTCGTCGCGATCGTCGCGGCGGCCGCATTCAGCGCACTGACCAATAGCGGGGCGCTGACCCCACACCACAGACTCACAGGCTCCTTGATTCTTTCCGACACCACGGGCGGCGGGATTTTGGCAGTCGCCGGCGGGTGCTTTGGAAGTGGGGGCTACTCGGACATCCGAGAGGGTGCCGGCGTCACGTTGAAGCATGGCGACGGCAAACTACTCGGAACCGGCTCCCTCGGAGCCGGGACGGGAGGCAGCTCCTCATGCACGTTCGACTACGCCATCGACAACGTGCCAGAGACCGCCTTTTACAGCCTCGAAATCAGCCATCGAGGCGCCCTGAATTTCTCCCTCGCAGACATGAATGCCAGCGGCTGGATAGCTGGCGCCACGCTCGGGAACTAGCGCGGCCCGGACGGTGAGCGCGGGCCACCGGGGACGTAGCCTTCTCGACATGGATGACCGCGAGGCCGCCTGGGACGCCGTACACGAAGCCATGCCCGCCGGCTGGCGTCCCGGTCCCGTCACCTACGATCCCGGCCGTCGTGAGTGGTCAGTCACGGCCCTCGACGAGCGATCGACCGGCCGCGGCAAACTCCCGCGCAGCGTTACCGGGACTGGTGAGGATGGGGCAGCGGCCCTCCGGGACCTCGACGCCCAGCTACGCGGCCGTGAGGATGCCCGTGGCCGGATCGAGGAGCTCCGGGCGCGGATGCGGCTCCCCTACGTCGAGGGAGCCGAGGAGTGGTCGCACGAGCACGAGGGCAGAGGCCTAGCCGGAGATGAACTCGGACGGGTCATCGGGCGGTACGTGGGGCGCTAGATACCGGCACGTCCCCGGGGACACCGGCTATGCGTCGTCAGGTCGCGTCAGGGCACCGATCGACATTCCCGGGGCGTCGTCCGTTGGTGCCTGTGCCTCACCAGGACAAATGCCTCGGAGGTCGATTGTCCGCTCCTCGCCCGGCGCTGGCTGAAGACTTGCGCGAAGGGTGCCGCATCGGTCGCACGCGGCGACAACGCGGTTGCGATCGTCCGATTGAGCTGCGATGAAGTGCCACCGGTGTTCGTCCACTCTGGCAATTCTAGTTGCAGCCGAGCGGCGGGCGACCGGCGCGGTTGTCCGTCTAGGTGGCACGGCAGCGGCTACCGTCGGCCCATGAGACGCGGCGACCCCGATCGGATCTATCGAGCCAAACGGGCCGGGTTCCTCGCGCGCCTCGTGTCAGAGCGGCGACTGACCCAGGAGCGGGCCGAGGTGGTCCTGATGGCCGTGGAGGCCGAGATAGAGGCCGAAGGCATCGAGGCCGACTCTCCGGAGTGGCACCGCGAGCGGGAGCGGCGGGCCCTCGGCTAGAGCAGATAAGTGCGCCTCGACCGGCACTCGGCCCCACGGGCGAGCGCTACGTTTGAGGCTGCGGACTTAAGAGTCTGCTGCTCTACCATTGAGCTACTGGCCCACGGCCGAGGATACCCGATGTGGCCTCGGCGCCCGCTGCTAGCCGACCGCGGGCACCTCTTCGGGCTCGTCCGAGCGGCCTTCGATCGTGACGTGCGGGAGCCAGCGGAGGAACGGCGGGAGCCACCAGTTCCAGTCGCCGAGCAGGGTCATCGTCGCGGGCAGGAGGACGCTCCGGATGAGCGTCGCGTCGATGAGGACCGCCACCGCCAGGCCGAGACCCAGCTCCTGGATGAACACGAATTTCAGGGTCACGAAGACGGCGAAGACGACGACCATGATCGAGGCGGCGCTCGTGATCGTCCCGGACGTCACGGCGATGCCCTGGGCCACCGCGGCACGCGAATCCAGGCCCCGGTCGCGAGCCTCCTTGATCCTCGTGAGGATGAACAGGTGGTAGTCCATCGACAGGCCGAACAGGATCGTGAAGATGAACATCGGGACCCAGCTCTCGATGACGTTGCCGGTCGTGATGCCGAGCTGGTCGGCGAGGACCCCATTGCGGAAGACGAGGACGAGGACGCCGAACGCGGCGCCGGTCGAGAGCAGGTTCAGCAGGATCGCCTTGATCGGGATGACGATCGAGCGGAACGCGATGAGCATCAGCAGGAATGACAGGCTAAGCACGAACGCGACGATCCGTGGCGTGCCGTCGACGTAGATGTTCGTGATGTCGAGGGCGCTCGCCGCGTCGCCCGAGACGTAGACCTGCGTGTCGCTGAGCCCGCCGAAGATCGCCGGTCGGAGCTCGCCCCGGACGCGCTGGACGATCGCGCGGTTGGCTTCGTCGTTGCGATTGCCGCTCATCGTGAACGACACGAGGACCGAGCTGCCGTCGGCGGCGGCACGCTCCTGGGCCGGGCCCGACAGGCCGGGGATCGTCAATGCTTCCGCCTTCAGGCGATCGATCGCGGCCCGCACGACGGGCTGCGACGGGTTCGTGACCACCACATCGAGGGTCAGGTCGGTGCCGGCCGGCCAGCGTTCGTTGACGAGGAGAATGCCCGCCACCCCGTCGACCGAGCGCGGGAAGCCCGTGATGTCGGTCAGTCCGATGCGGAGCCCGAGGATTGGCGCCGCCAGCGCCAGGAGGAGCACTGTCGCCAGGACCGTCATGCGGACTGGCCGAGCCATGACCGCCCCGACGAGGCGAGCCCAGAACCCCGTGCCCTCGGGTCGTGAAGCTCGGCGGTCGAGGGCCTGGTGCGCCGCGTTTCCAGCGCGGCGGGTCATGCCGAGCGGCACGGCACCGAGGAGCCGCGGCAGCCAGGTCGAGGGCCGGCCGCGGTTGACTCGATCGCCCAGGATCGAGAGTGTCGCCGGGAGGAACGTCAGGCTGCCGATGACGGACACGAGCACGACCCCGATCGTGCCGACGGCCATCGACGTGAAGAGCGCGATGCCGAGGGTCATGAGGCCCGCGAGCGAGATCATCACGGCGAGACCGGAGAAGAAGACCGCGCGCCCGGCCGTGCTGCTCGCGATCTCGATGGCCAGCGGGACGGCCCGGCCGCGTCGGCGCTCGGTTCGGAAGCGGGTGACCATGAAGAGGGAGTAGTCGACGGCGACCGCGAGGCCGATGAGCAGGATGAGCTGGGTCGCATTGGCCGAGACCGGCGAGACGAGCTGGCTGTAGAGGCCGAGCAGGCCGAAGGCGGCGGCGAGCGAGCTCAGCGCCAGGATGAGCGGCACGACGGCCGCGACGATGGCCCCGAAGGCGATGAGCAGGATGAGAAACGTGATCGGGACCGTCACCTGGAGCGTCGAGTCGAGGCTGTCGTTGATCAGGGCGTTGATGTCGCGGTTGATGAACGTCGCGCTGATGACATGGATCTCGGCGGCCGGCATGGCGGCCCGAGCGGCGTCCACGAGCGCCGGCACAGGCTGGAGCAGCTGCTCCACCTGGTCGCGCTCGCCCGGCACGTTGCCGATGATCCGGACTGCGCTCGCGTCCGGCGCGATCAGCTCCGCGGCGGGCGGCGCGACGTACGGATCGACGACCTGGTCGAAGGTCTTCGTGGCCGTGCCGTTGAGCGTCGCCGTCGCGGCCGAGAGGCTCCTGACCAGCGCCTCGACGCCGGCCTTGAAGGTCGGGTCCGTCGCCGCGCCGGGCTGGCCGGCGATGACGACGACGAGCCGCTCCGAGGCCGGCACGGTCGTCCCGGCGTTGTAGACGTCGTAGGCCTGCTGGGATTCGAGGCGGGCCTCGTTCGGGTCCTGGTTGACGTCAAGGGGCTTGATGCCGCCATTGACCAGGCTCACGCCGAGCAGCCCGAGCGTCACGACGAACCAGAGCCCGACCGCGATCCAGCGGTGCCGCGCGCTCCAGGTCGCGACGCGGACGGTCCACGGCGCCCCGGCGCGCGCTCCCCCGCCCTCGCTCACGATCGTGCCCGAGCGTGATCCGCGGAGACGCGCGTCAGGCGCTTGGGCGCGGTCTGGCGCCATGCGCGTTCGAGGAGCTCGCGGAGGTGCGGCTCGGCGATGCCTGCGAGGCGGACGGTGGTCCAGCCGAACCGCCCGACGTACGCCGACTTCGAGAACGTGCCCGAATCGAGGGCGATCAGGTCGGCCTGCGCTTCGAGCGAGGCCTTGATCGAGACGGCGTCCGCGCCGTCACCCCCGATCGCGAAGATCTTGCGGTTGACCCGGAACGTGACGTCGGTGCCCCATGTCAGCTCCTCCTCGACCTCCGGCAGGGCGAGGCAGATCCGGCGGACGTCGTCGAAGGTCGGCATGTGCCCCGAGAGGATGTCAGACCTCACGCCGCATGTGCTCGGAACGCACCGAGAAGGTACAGATCGCATCTGACGGCGCCGACGCGACACGAACGCGCGTCTGCACGCTGGATGACGCGAGGCTTCAGACTGGCGCCCACGCCGCGAGGTGACCATGACTGTCGACAGGCGAATCGGGCTCCTCATCATCATCGCGTTCGTCGCGATCCTCCTGATCGTCGCCCTGGCTAACTCGGCTGGCCGAGGCCCCGGCGGCGACGACGGCGGGTGTCCGCCGGGTCACGGCGTCGGGCACGGCGTTTGCCAGACGGACTGAGTTGGCGAGCACGCTCGCCCACCACGGATTACGTGGTCTGATGGCTGGCTGGATCACGCCTGGCCATCCGACAGCGTGAGGCGAACGTCAGCCCGCGAGCCTCAGAGCTGTTCCTGATTGTCGATCTGCGCGCGCTGGAGGCGACCCGAGAAGTCGACGTAGATCGATTTCCACTCGGTGAACGTATCGAGGGCGGCGTGGCCGGCCTCGCGGTGACCGTTGCCGGTCTCCTTCCAGCCCCCGAACGGCAGGTGCGTCTCGGCGCCCGTCGTCCCGGCGTTGACGTAGACGATCCCCGTCTCGAAGTCGCGCATCGCCCGGAAGGCGAGGTTCACGTCCTGGGTGAAGATCGCCGACGACAGGCCGTAGCGAACCTGGTTCACCGCCGTGACCGCCGCGCCGTAATCCTCGACCGGGACGATCGACAGGACCGGCCCGAAGATCTCCTCCTGGGCGATCCGATCCATCGGCTTGACGCCATTGAAGATCGTCGGCGCGAAGAAGTTGCCGTTCGCGAGGTCGCCGTCGGTGGCGGCGGCGCCACCGAGGATCAGCTCGCCCTCCCGCTGGCCAATCTCGATGTATGACGCGACCTTCTCGACCGCCGCGGGGTTGATGAGCGGCCCCACATCGGTCTTGGCGTCGAGGCCGGAGCCAAGGCGAAGCTTCCGGGCGCGGGCCTCGAGCTTCTCCACGAGCCGTCCCGCGACGGCTCGCTCGACGATCACCCGCGAGCACGCGGTGCAGCGCTGGCCGGTCGTCCCGAACGCCGACCACAGGATCCCGTCGGTCGCGAGGTCGAGGTCGGCGTCGCGCAGGACCACGACGGCGTTCTTGCCGCCGAGCTCGAGCGAGACCCGCTTCAGGCGCTTCGCGGCGCGCTCCGAGATCGACTTGCCGGTCGACGTATGGCCGGTGAACGAGATCACCTGGACGTCGGGCGATTCGACGATCGCGTCGCCGACCGCTGCTCCGCCGCCGGTCACGAGGTTCACGCTTCCGGCCGGAAAGCCTGCCTCGGCCATGAGCTCGACCAGCAGCGTCGCGCAGAGCGGCGTGTCGCTCGCCGGCTTGAAGACCACGGTATTGCCCGTGACGAGGGCCGGCATCATCTTCCAGCACGGAATCGCCATCGGGAAGTTCCAGGGCGTGATGATCCCGACGATCCCGATCGGCTGGCGAATGCTCATCGCCCACTTGTCCGGCAGCTCCGACGGCACGGTGTCGCCGAACATCCGGCGGCCCTCGCCCGCCATCAGGAAGGCGATGTCGATGCCCTCCTGGACGTCGCCCCGAGCCTCCGCCAGGACCTTGCCCATCTCGCGGGTCATCGCCCGCGAGAGGCGCTCCTTGTGATCCGCCATGAGCTGGCCGAAGCGGTAGAGGATCTCGCCGCGCTTCGGCGCCGGGGTGGCCTTCCAGCGCGGCAGCGCCATCTCGGCCGCCTTGACGGCCATCGCCACGTCCGCAGCATTGCCGGCCTGGAATCGCCCGACGACGTCGCGCCGATCCGCCGGGTTCAGGCTCTCGAACGTCTCGCCCGAGCAGCCGTCGACCCACTCGCCGGCGATGAACAGCTGGTATGTCTTCGGGGCGCCACCGGAGATCGCGGCGGCAGCCTTCTCGAGCAGATCGGTCATGGGTGGAGGATAGGGCGAGGCGCCACAGGGCGCGACGTGGCGCGCCTAGCGCGGAGCCTTCGGCTGGACCACCGAGAGGACGTTGCGGCTTGGATCGACGAACCAGGCCGCCCACGAGTGGCCCATGTCCGCGATCCCGTCGGCGTCCGTCACGGGGTCGGGCGTCTTGTACTGCTCGATCCGGACGCCACGAGCGCGGAGGTCGGTGAGGGCCGCGTGGATGTCCGGGACGCGCCAGCCGACCTGCGTCTGGGTGTCCGAGGTGCCGACCGTGCTGCTGGTGACCGACAGGATCGAGCCGCCGCCGCAGGCGAACAGGATCCGATCATCGCTTTCGGCGAGCACGGGCAGCCCGAGCGTGTCGTGGTAGAACGCCCGACTCGCGGCGAGGTCCATCGAAAGCAGGATGGGGAAGATGAGGTTGTCGGCGAGCATCGCTTCTCCAGGTATCGGCCGCGCCTAGCGCCTGGGTGGCCAGAACAGCGGCTGGTCCTTCTCGTAGACGGTGAGGCGGTAGCCGTCCGGGTCGGCCATCGTGAAGGTCCGCCCGAACGGGCCGTCGAACGGCTCGGCCAGGATTGGTCACGCCGTCGGCCTTGGCCTGCTCGTAGAGCGCCTGGGCATCGGACGCCCGCCACCAGATCTGGATCGGGCTCGTCGCCGCGGCCTGACCCGGAACCTCAGGCCCACGGGTCGCGTTGATCGCGAACGCCAGCCAGCCGACGAACGCGCGGGCCTTCGGCCCGAAATCGAACGTGTCCCGGACGACACCGAGGTAGCGCTCGTAAAACGCCGCCGAACGCTGGACGTCCGAGACGGCCGCGAGATGAAGCCGGGACTGCCGGCCACGGCCGTACGGGTCATGCGGCGCCTCCTTCGCGCTCGTTCCGGATCGCCCACGGCTGGAGGATCGCGTAGGCCGCGGCCGTCCAGGGCGTCGTTATACCCGCTTCGTGGCCGAGCCTGATGAGCGTGCCCTGGAGGGCCTCGATCTCCATGCGCCGGCCATGGAGCAGGTCGTGGCGCAGCGACGTCCCCTCGTCGTCGGCCTGCTGGAGCACCAGTGCGACTCGCTCGTCGACGAGGCCCTCGCGCAGCGGCACCCCCAGCGCCCGGCCCACCGTCCGCGCCTCGGTGGCGATCGCCCGCAGCATCTCGACCGCGGCGGGCGCACGCCTGATGTCGCCGAGCGGCAGCTGGGTCGCCGCGCTCACGGCCGAGAACGCGACGAGGAGGACGTACTTCTGCCACTTCGCGAGGCGGACGTCGTCCACCGCCGCCGCCGCAACGCCCCCGGCGTTCGCAAGGTCCACGATCCGCCGCACTCGATCGGTCGGTGGGCCCGGCGTGAGCTCGCCGACCACGATCCGCGCGGAACCGCTCCGGATCACGCCCGGTCCCTGGATCGAAGCCAGGATGTAGGCGGCGCCGCCGAGGACGTGCTCGGCACCGACCACCGCGCCGATCCGCTCCTCGTTGTCGATCCCGTTCTGGAGCGAGAGGACCGCGGTCCCCTCCCCGATGAGCGGCGGCAGGCTCCGCGCCGCGCTCTCGGTGTCGTAGGACTTGACCGTAAAGACGACCAGATCGACGGGTCCGATCTCCGCCGGGTCGTCGGTCGCCCGCACCCGTTCCGTCGCCGAGGACCCGTCGGGCCCGAGGATCGTCAGGCCACGGTCCCGGACCGCCGCGAGGTGGGCGCCGCGGGCGATGTACGCCACGTCCGCGCCCGCGACGGCCAGGCGACTGCCGAGGTACCCGCCCACGCCGCCCGCGCCGACGACCGCGACACGCATCGGATCCGCGCCCCAACCGGCCGCTGCCGCCGCTCCTCCGCTCACGACGAGGCACCCGAGTAGCGCCGCAGGCCGATCCGGAAGAACGCCCGGCTCAGCACCAGCACGACGATCGCGAAGCCGCCCGCGAGCGCCAGCGTGTCGAGCGTCAGGCGGCCGGTCAAGGCCTGGGCCGGCACCGTGACGGCGAACGCGATCGGGATGAGGAACGTCAGGCTGGTCCGGAGCCACTCCGGGTAGATCGTGACCGGCCACCGGCCGGACTGATACAGGCCCTGGAAGAGCTCGGCGATCTCGTCGATCCGGACGATCCAGAACGCGACGGTCGTCACGATGAGCCAGAACGAATAGATCATGAGCCCGCCGAGCACGAGCGCGATGGCGAAGGCGAGGGCCTCGAGCGGTCCCAGCGCGCGCTCGAGCTGGGACACGGCGAAACCCAGCACGACCAGGCCGACGACGACGTCGACCGCCTGCCAGATCCGGATCTCGCGGATGCTCGAGACGACCTGGACGTCCTCGGGCTTGGTCAGGACGAAGTCGAACGTTCCCTCCCGGATGTCCTGGCGGAGGCGATCCATCGAGGGCTGGATGAGCGCCCCGATGACCCCGCCCATGAGGATGTGGACGGCCATGACGGCGAGGAGCTCGGGTTGCGTCCAGCCGTTGAGGGCCGGCGTCTGGCTGAAGATCAGGCCCAGGACCGCGAGGCCCGTCCCGAGCTGGATGGCCGACTGGAGGATCTGGAGCCAGAAGTTCGCGCGGTACTGGAGATCGTTCAGCGCCCCGATCCGGAAGAACAGCCAGGTCAGGCGCAGTGGTCGCAGCATCGGTGGTGGTCCTCGCTCCCCCGTCACCCGGCGACCGCGCTGTAGCGCCTGATCGCGAAGTGCCACACGACCCGGACGAGGATCGAGCCGAACACGATCCAGAAGAGCTGCATCGCGAGGCCGCCGAGGAGCTGCTCGGTCGAGAGATTGCCGACCAGTGCCTCGATCGGGAAGCCGAAAGTCCACTGGAACGGCAGGAAGTTCGCCACGTTCTGGACCCACTGCGGCATGAGCGCCATCGGCACGAGCCGCCCCGACAGCAGGAGCTCCGCGGCGATGTAGAGCTGGAAGATCGGGCCTACCCGGGTCGTCCAGAACGTGATGAGCCCGAGAGAGCTCTGGTTGAGCGACCGGATCAGGTACGCGCCGAGCAGCGAGAACGCGAACACCACGACCCCGAGCGGGGTCACCGTGAACACGGGCTGGAACACGAGCGACAGGAAGGCGGCGATGGGCAGCCACAGGACGACCACCACCGGTTTCCAGCCCAGGAAGAAGCCAAGGTCCTCCACGATCGGGAACAGCGGATGGAGCAGCTGCGCGGACAGCCGGCCCTCCCGGATGCGGTTCTCCCAGCCGTAGGGCGTGAAGACGATGTTGATGTTCCGGACCAGCGTCCAGACGATGTAGTACGCCGCGAACGACCCGGCCGTGAAGCCCGCCACCGAGCCGCCCTGCTGGGCGGCGACCGTCGACCAGACGACGAGGTAGATCACCGGCTCGGCGACCATCCCGAGCATGTACATGTAGTTCGCGGCGCGATACTGGATCTGCTCCGCGATCGCAATCCGGGCCTCGGCGACGTACACGTCGAAAAGCCCGCGCAGCGGCGATACGAGCCGCGGTGGAGCGGGCGGCGAGGCCGGGACCGGAGCGTGGGCGGCGGAAGCGGACATCGGCAGCGCCGATGGTAGGACGAGCTTGGCGGCACGACCCGGCCGCGCCACCCGCCGGGGTCGCAGGTCGCGTGGCCCGGTGAGCGCCGCTCGTGTGGCCCGACCGTCCGGCCCGGAAGTCCGTCCCTACGTAGCCCGATCGGGTGATGCCCGGGCTGCCGACCGACCCTGCAGGCTGACGTCGAGGTCGCTACGCACGCTTGCCCGCGTCCCAGAACCGGCTCGACGTCCATGGATTGGTAACGCATTGAACACTTGGCGCAGCCGCCCAGACGCCGCCACGGGGACACCGATTCAGGCCGCCCGCGCCCGCCGGCGACACGTCCTTCGAGGCCTGTCCGCCGGGCTGGTGGGCGCGCTCCTGGCGATCCCGCTCGTCGTGCAACCAAGCCTTGCCGCGAGCACGTCGTACGTGGCGAACTGCGATGCGCGCCTCCGAACCACCACCTCGACGACCGCCACGATCGTCGACGTCGTCAGCAGCGGCGGCACGGTGACCGCGAGCGGCACCGTCAGCGGTGGCTCGTGGTCGGCGGATTGCCCTTCGACCGTCTCGGGCTCCAGCTGGCTCGCGATCACTGCCGTCAACGGCACGAGCACGAGCACGCTGTACGGCAGGAGCACGGTCTATGCCGCGGCCGGCCTGTTCAGCGTCGTCACGGCGCCGCCTCCGCCGCCACCGTCCAACTATCTCGAAGGCGTCGATGTCTCGACGTGGCAGGGCTCCATCGACTACGCCCAGGTGCGCGCCTCGGGCCGCGCCTTCGTCATCGCCAAGGCGACCGAGGGGATCGGCTACACGGACCCGCGCTGGGCGACGAACCGGGCCAATGCGCCCGCGGCCGGCCTTGCGCTCGGGGCGTACCACTTCGCCCGGCCTGACGGCAACTCGACCCTCGCCGGCGCGAGGGGCGAGGCGGACTGGTTCGTCAGCCAGATGTCGCTGACGGGCGGCATGCTCGTCCCGGCCCTGGATCTCGAGGTCCACGGCACCCTGAGCGTGTCCGCGCTCACCGCCTGGGTCCAGGCCTGGCTTGGCGAGGTGTACGCCAAGACCGGTGCCCGGGCGATGATCTACACGAGCCCCTCGTTCTGGAAGACGTATCTCGGCGACACGGCCTGGTTCGCCCAGAACGGCTACCCGGTCCTCTGGATCGCGCACTGGACTACGAATTCCAGCCCGACGGTCCCGGCCTCGAACTGGGGCGGCCGTTCCTGGACGTTCTGGCAGTACACCTCGTCCGGCACGGTGCCGGGCATCGGCGGCTCGGTTGATCTCGATCGCTACAACGGCCTGGATCTCACCCGGGTGACGTTCGGCGCCGACTTCAATGTCGGCCTCGGCGGTGGCGGTGTCGCCTCCGTCGAGCAGGGCGCCACGGTGAGCGTGCCCGTCTCGATCAACCGGAGCTGGTTCACGCTTCCGGTCGCTCTCACGGTGTCCGGCCTGCCCTCCACGCTGAGCCCGACCCTAGCGGCTGCCTCGACCACGGACGGCTCGACCTCGATCTCGTTTGCGCCATCGACGTCGACCCCGGCCGGCACCTACCCATTCACCGTCACCGGGACCTCGAACGGCCTCACCCGGACCGCGACCGGCTCCATCACCGTGACCGACGCCATGCCGCCGACGGTCAAGGCGGCGCTCAGCGGTCTCGTGGGCGGGCGGCTCGGCTCGACCGTGCCGGTCGCGACGAGCTGGTTCGCGAGCGATCCGTCCGGGATCGCCTCGTACGGCGCCCAGATGGAGACGAACGGCGGGGCGTGGGCCACGATCGGGCTCCCGAGCCCGCTGACGACATCGATCAGCCAGGGCCTCCGCGTCGGGTCGACGTACGCCTACGCGATACGGGCGACGGACGGGGCCGGCAACACGAGCGGCTGGGCCATCGGCCCCGTGATCAAGCCCGTGCTCGACCAGCAGACGGCTGTCGGGACCACCTACAGCTCGGGTTGGACGACCGCGTATTCGACGAGCGTCTCCGGCGGCAGCATGCGGTACGCGACGTGGGCGGGTGCCTGGGTCAGCTACAAGTTCACTGCTCGATCGATCGGCTGGGTGGCGTATCGAGGGCCCACCCGCGGCAAGGCCGGCGTGTACGTCGACGGTGTCCTGCGCGCGACCGTGAACCTGTATTCGTCTACCTATGTTGCCCAGCCCATCGTCTTCGTGGCGAACTGGGCGACGTCCGGCACGCACACGCTCAAGATCGTCGTCAAGGGAACGGCGGGGCACCCGCGCGTCGACGTCGACGCCTTCGTCCGGCTCGTCTCCGCCTAAACCGAACCGGCTGCCGCCGCGACCTCCGCGGACGCGCCGGCAAAGACCGACTCGATGACGTCCTCGATCGGGGGATCCTCGATCGTCAGGTCAGCGACCGGCAGGTCGCGCAGCAGCCGACCCGCGACCTCCGGCGCCCGATCGCGGCTGACCTTCAGGCTCACCTTGCCGTCCTCGCTCCCGGCTACCCGGCCGTAGGGCGAGAAATCGATCCCGTCGGCGGCGCCCTCCTTGAGCGTCACCCCGATCGTCTTCTCGGCGCCGAAGCGGGTTGCGAGCGTCGCCAGCTCGCCATCGAACAGGATCCGGCCGTGGTGGATGACGATGACCCGCTTGCACAGTGCCTGGACGTCGGCCATGTAGTGGCTCGTGAGCAGGACCGTCGCGCCGTACCGGGCGTTGTACTCCGCGACGAAGCTCCGGATCCGCTTCTGCATCGTGACGTCGAGCCCGATCGTCGGCTCGTCGAGGAACAGGACCTGCGGCCGGTGCAGGAGCGCCGCCGCGGTCTCGACCTTCATCCGCTCGCCGAGGGAGAGGTTCCGAACGGGCTTGGTCACCAGGTCGCCCAGGTCGAGCAGCTCGATGAACTCGTCGCGGGTCTTCCGGAAGTCCGTCGGGTCGAGGCGGTAGATCGCCCGAAGCAGCTCGTACGAGTCGAGCGCGGGCAGGTCCCACTGGAGCTGGTTGCGATTGCCCATGACCATCGTGATCTGGCGCAGGTAGGCGCCCTCGCGCTTCGACGGCACGTAGCCGAGGACGTCGATCTCGCCGCTCGTCGGGTAGAGCAGGCCGGAGAGCATCTTCAGGGTCGTGGTCTTGCCGGCGCCGTTCGGACCGAGGAAACCGACGATCTCGCCGGGCTCGATCTCGAAGCTCACCCCGCCAACCGCGGTCACCGGCTTCGTCTCTCGCCGGACGAGGCTCTTGACGGCCGCTCGCAGGCCGCCCTGTCGGACGGGCACGAAGAAGGTCTTGCGGAGATCGGCGACGCGGATCGCGGGCCGGTTGGCGGCGTACGTGCCCGCGGCGTTCGTGCCGGCCGAGGTCACGCGACCCGTTCGAAGGCCGCGGCCACCGATCCGCCACCACCGAGGCACAGCGTCGCGAGGCCGTAGCGGCCCTCGCGCCGGCGCAGCTCGTGGAGCAGCGTCGCGACGATCCGCGCCCCGGAGGCACCGATCGGGTGGCCAAGCGCCACCGCACCGCCGTTGACGTTCGTCTTCGCCCAGTCGAAGCCGAGCGCCCGGCCGTCGGCCAGGGTCTGGGCGGCGAAGGCCTCGTTGATCTCGACGAGATCGAAGTCCCCGATCGTCATGTCCAGCTTGTCCAGCAGCTTCTTGACGCCCTGGATCGGGGCCAGGAACAGCCACTTCGGCGCGACCTCGGCCTGCGCGTAGCCCACGATCCGGGCGAGCGGCTTGAGCCCGAGGCGCTCGACGGCCCGCTCGCTCGCGACGATCGTCGCGGCGGCGCCGTCGGTGATGCCGGGCGAGTTGCCGGCCGTGACGGAGCCGATTGTCGCGTCGCCGCGATCCTCGCCCTCCTGCAGGGCGAACGCCGGCTTCAGGCGAGCGAGGGCCTGGACGCTCGTGTCGCGGCGGGGGCTCTCGTCGGCATCGACCACGGTCTCGCGACCCTTGCTGTCGCGAACGGTGACCGGCGCCATCTCGGCGGCGAACCGGCCCTCGTCCTGGGCGGCGATCGCCCGGCGATGACTCTCGAGGGCGAAGGCGTCCTGGTCCTCGCGGGAGACGTGGTTGCTGATCGCGACCCGCTCGGCGTGGGTGCCCATGTGACAGTCCTCGATCGCGCACCACAGGCCGTCATGGACCGTGGCATCGACCAGGGTCGCGTCCCCCAGGCGCAGGCCGAATCGCGCGCCCGGGAGCAGGTACGGCGCGAGATTCATGCTCTCCATGCCGCCGGCGACCGCGACCTCGGCATCCCCGGCCTTGATCTCCGCGGCGGCGAGCATGATCGCCTTGAGCCCCGAGCCGCAGACGCGGTTGATCGTCGTGGCGCTCGTCGTGTCCGGCAGGCCGGCGTTGAGCGCCGCCTGGCGCGCGGGCGCCTGGCCCGCCCCGCCCTGGAGCACCTGGCCCATCAGGACCTCGTCGATGGCCGTGCCCTCGGGCAACTCGGCACGGTCCACGGCGGCGCGAATCGCCACGCCGCCGAGCTCGACCGCGGGCACGGTGGACAACGCTCCACCGAACTTGCCGATCGGCGTGCGCGCGGCACTGACGATGAAGACCCGACCGTTCGGGCCCGTGGGTTCCTCGGTCACGCTCCGAATCTACACCGAGGTGCAGCGCGGACCGGCACCTCCGGGTCGACGATGAGCGATCAGCCCGCCATGTCGTACTGGACGAGGGCGAGGATGTTGCCCTCGGAATCGGTGAACCAGGCGTTGAGGCCGCCGCTCGGATCGGTCATCACACCGTCGACCGTCTTCATCTCGCCGAAGTCGTAGTCCTCGAACTTGACGCCGCGGGCTTCCAGCGCCGCCTTTTCCGCGCGGAGATCCTTCACGTTCCACGCGCCGACCGTGTTCTTGGCCGTGCCGGCGAAGTCGGTCTTGTAGACCTCGAACCAGCCGCCCCCGGATTCGTAGCCGAGCACGTCGCCGGGGTACGACACCGAACGCTCGTAGCCCAGCTTGTCGCGGTACCAGTCGCGGGCCCGATCGATGTCCGACGCCGAGAGCATCCCGGAGATCGTCGGCGGCCGCTCGTCCTTCGGATCCGACAGCACGCTCCAGATGTTGCCGTCGGGGTCCTTGAACCAGGAGTTGCCGCCGCCCGACGGCTCCCGAAGGATGCCGTTCTCGGTCTTGTACTCGCCGAACTCGTAGTCCTCGAAGACGACGCCGCGCGCCCGCAGCCGCGCCACCTCGGCATCGAGGTCCCGGACGTTGAAGTTCGCCACGGTGTTCTTCGCGGTGCCGGCCGTCGGCGTCTCGTACACCGTGAACATCCCCGGCCCGACGCGGTAGCCCAGGTAGCCACCATCCTCGAAGGCCGGCTCGAGCCCGAGCTTCTCGGCGTACCAGGCCTTCGCTCTGGCGGCATCCGCGGTTGCGAGGCTTGCAGTCATCGGGTAGTCGCGCAGCATGTCGACCTCCAGTCGTGTCGCGTCGACCCTAGCGCGATCCCGGCAATCAGGTGCGCAGGCGCTTGAGCAGCTCGTCGGCCACGATCAAGCGCTGGATCTGGTTCGTGCCTTCGTAGATCTGGGCGCCCTTGGCGTCGCGCATGAGGCGCTCGATGCCCGTCTCGCGGGAATAGCCGCTCCCGCCGAAGAGCTGCACGGCGTCCGTCGCGACCTTCATCGCCGTATCCGAGGCGGTCCACTTGGCCATCGAGGACAGCTCGGCGATCGGCTCGCCACGGTCCTTCGCCCGGGCCGCCTCGTGGACGAGCGCGCGCGCCGCGGCGACATCCCGCGCCATCTCGGCGAGCATGAACTTCAGGCCCTGCTGCTCGGCCAGCGGCGCCCCGAAGGCCTTCCGCTGCTGGAGGTACGCGGCGGCCTGGTCGAGGGCCGAGCGGGCGATCCCGACGCACGCTGCACCGATCGAGATCCGGCCCGATGCCAGCGCCGAGAGGGCAACCTTGTAGCCCTCGCCCTCTGCCCCGAGCCGATTCGTCGCCGGGACCTCGGCGCCATCGAAGATCAGCTCCGCGGTGACCCCGGCGCGAATGCCCATCTTCTTCTCGTGGGCCCCGAACCTGAATCCGGGCGTGTCCTTCTCGACGAGGAACGCAGTGATGCCCTTCGCCCCGCGCTCGGGATCGGTGCTCGCGAAGACGAGGTAGCGCTCTGCGAACGGCGCGTTCGAGATCCAGATCTTGGTGCCGTCGAGGCGGTATGCCATGCCGTCGGCGGTCGGCGTGGCGCGTGTTCGGAGCGCCGCCGCGTCGCTGCCCGCGCCTGGCTCGGTGAGGGCGAACGCGCCGAGCACCTCGCCCGCCACCATCGCCGGCAGCCATCGCGCGATCTGTTCGTCCGATCCGAATTGGACGACCGGCAGCTGCGACAGGATGTGGACCGAGAGCATGACCGCGCACGACATGTCCGCGGCGCCAATCTCCTCCATCACCAGCGTCCAGCCGAGGTAGCTGAAGCCGCCACCGCCCACCGACTCGGGCAGCGGCGCGCCGGTCAGCCCGAGAGCCGCCATCCCCTCGAAGATCGCCGGCTCGAATCGCTCGGCCTCGTCGCGCTCGATCGCGGACGACGCGATCTCGCGCTGGGCGAACTCGCGCGCGGTGTCGCGGAGGAGGCGCTCCTCGGCGGTGAAGCCGCCCGCCCCCGTTGCCCCCGTGGCCGTGGCGCCGGTGGTGGCCGGCGCGGTCGTGGCCACGTCCGTCAGGCCTTCGGCTCGCGCGGGTAGGTGTAGAAGCCGCGACCGGTCTTCTGGCCGAGATGCCCTGCCGCGACGAGGTCGGTCAGCACCATCGGCGGCTTGAAGTGCTCCTGGCGCAGGCCGTCGTGGAGGACCTGCATGACGTTGAGCGTCACGTCCAGGCCGATGAAGTCGGCCAGCTCGAACGGGCCCATCGGGTGGTTCAGTCCGACTCTCGCCCCCGTGTCGATGTCCTCGGCCGTGCCGGTCCCCTCCTCCAGCGTCCGCATCGCCTCGGCGAGGAACGGCATCAGGATCCGGTTGACGAGGAAGCCCGGCCGATCGGCCGAGACGATGAGCTTCTTGCCGAGCTCGTCGGTCAGCTCGCGGATCGCGGCCTCCGTGTCCGACGTCGTGGCGTGGCCCCGGACCAGCTCCACGAGCGGCATGACCGGCACGGGGCTGAAGAAATGCATCCCGACGAACCGCATCTTCCGGCCGGGCGAAACGGCGCCGGCCAGCGTATCGATCGAGATCGAGCTCGTGTTCGAAGCGAAGATCGTCGCCTCCGGCGCCATCTCGTCGAGCTCCCGCCACAGCTCGCGCTTGACGTCGAGGTCCTCGAACACCGCCTCGACCACGAGGTCGGCCTCGCGGACCTTCGCCAGGTCGTCGGTGACGGCAATGCGGGCCAGGGTCGCGTCGCGCGCCGCCGCGTCGAGCTTGCCCTTGCTCACCGCGCGGTCGAGGTTGCCGGCGATCCGGTCGCGTCCCGCCTCGGCCCGCTCGAGGTCGGGCTCGTAGAGCGTCACCTGCTTGCCGATCGCGGCGTGGACCTGGCCGATGCCGTGGCCCATCAGGCCGGCGCCGGCGACGAAGACCCGCTCGATCGGCATCGATTCCACTCCTCCGTGCGGCGCGCCGGGCAAGCCTAGCGCGTCACGAGCGCCATCAGCCGATCGGCCGCCGCGAACGGATCGAGGGCGTGATCCGCGACGGACGCGAGAATGTTGTCGGCCTCGGCGCGAGTCTCCGGTCGCTCGAACTGGGCGCGCAGCCGATCGCCGAGGATCGCCCAGACCTGGGCCTCGGCGCGTGCGGCGCGGGCCCCCGTCGAGCCGGCCGATCCGGCGCCGGCGTGGCGATCGATGGCCGCCAGCAGCTCCGGCACGCCGTCGCCCGTCAGCGCGGTGGTGATGAGGACCTGCGGCTGTTTCGGCCGCGGTCTCGCCTCAGGCGTCGGTGACGGCGACTCCGAGGCCGCGGCGTCGGGCGTGGCGTCGGCCGGCGAGCTCGCCGCCGGCAGCCCGTGATGGCGCATCGTGGCCGCGTCCTGGCCGATCCTGGCCGCGGCCGTGAGCATCGCCCGGAGCTGCGACGCGGTCCGCTGCGCGCCCGGCCGATCGCCCTTGTTCACGACCACGATGTCCGCGACCTCGAGGAGGCCGGCCTTGATCGCCTGCACCTCGTCACCCATTTCGGGCGCCTCGAGGACGACCGTCGTGTCGGCCGAGGCCGCGACCTCGACCTCGCTCTGGCCCGTCCCGACCGTCTCGAGCAGGATCAACCCGAAGCCCACCGCGTCCAGGACGGCCGCCGCGGCGGCTGACGTCGAGGCCAGCCCGCCCGCGTGGCCGCGCGAAGCCATCGATCGGATGAAGACATCGGGGTCGCTGGCGTAGGCCTGCATCCGAACGCGGTCGCCGAGCAGTGCCCCGCCCGTGATCGGACTTGAGGGATCGACCGCGATGACCCCGACGGGGCGGCCGGCGCGTCGCACCTCGGCGATGAGCGCCGAGACGAGCGTCGACTTGCCGGAGCCGGGCGGCCCGGTGATCCCGACCACGTGGGCGCGTCCGGCCTCGGGGTAGAGGCGCCGCAGGGCGGCTTCTGCGACGGGGGTGCGGTTCTCGACGGCAGTGAGCAGGCGGGCGAGCGCCAGGCGATTCCCGCCGAGCGCCGCGTCGCAGAGCTCGTCGGCGCGAGCCGGCGCGGGCGAGGCGCTCAGACCCGGGCCCGGGCGTTGGAGCGCAGGAACGCCGCGACCTCCCCGATCGTCGTGCCCGGCCCGAAGACCGCCGCCACCCCGGCCTCCTTGAGCGCCGGCACGTCGTCGTCCGGGATGATCCCGCCGACCACGACGAGGACGTCGTCCATGTGCTGGTCCTGGAGGAGCTTCGCGATCTTCGGGACGAGCGTCATGTGGGCGCCCGACAGGATCGACAGCCCGACGACGTCGACGTCCTCCTGGAGCGCGGCGCTCAGGACCATCTCGGGCGTCTGGCGGAGGCCCGTGTAGACGACCTCGAAGCCCTCGTCCCGGAGGCCGCGGGCGAGGACCTTCGCGCCGCGGTCGTGGCCGTCGAGGCCGGGCTTCGCGATCAGCACCTTGAGCGGGCGTTCGGGCACGTCAGGCCGACCTCCGATCCAGGTCCGGGAGATGCTCGTCGTAGTGGCGCCAGGTGTTGGCGGCGATGATCGTGGCAGCCCAGGACTTGTTCGCCCCGACCTGGTCGTTCGTCATCCGGGCGACCTCGCGGCGGAGCCGCCGGTATGACTCGTCGAGGGCGAGGATCACCTCGCCGGTCGTTCGGCCGCCGGCGCCGCGGGCGGCCCGCGCATTGACCGCGTCCTCGTCCGCCTCGACCTCGGCCGGCCTGCCGGTCTCGTTCTGTTCGCCGAGCCGATCGATGGTGAGATCGTGCCAGATGGCGATGTGGGCGAGCATCTGCTTGCGCGTCCAGCCGTCCTCGCCGAGGCGGCCCTCGAGACGCTCCGCGGGCATCGCGTGAACCGCTTGCGAGAACGCGGCCCAGCCGTCGTCCATGCGGCTGAGCAGATCCTTGGCGGTCGGCTGGTCGGTCACGACGTCCATGGTCACCCCCACTGACTTGGTGGTCGGCGTTCGAGATGGCTGTAGAACTCGGCGCGCGTCCGATCGCGCGTCCGGAACAGGCCGAGGACCGCTGCGGTCGTCATGACCGTGCCAGGCTTTCGGATGCCGCGCATGACCGCGCACAGATGTGTCGCCTCGACGACGACGCCCACGCCCTGCGGGTGCAGCCGATCGTCGAGGAACTCCGCGATCTGCTTCGTCAGCCGCTCCTGGACCTGGAGCCGCCGGGCATACGTCTCTACGATCCGCGGGATCTTCGAGAGGCCGACGACCTTGCCCCGCGGGATGTATGCCACGGAGGCATTGCCGAAGAACGGCAGCAGGTGGTGCTCGCAGAGCGAGTAGAACGGGATGTCCTTCACGACGACCATCTCCGAGTAGGCCTCGTCGTAGATCGCGCCGTTGAGCAGGCGATCCGGATCGACGTGGTAGCCGGCGGTCAGCTCGGCGTACATCCGGTGGACCCGGTCCGGGGTCCCGAGGAGCCCGGCTCGCGAGGGATCCTCGCCGATCTCGACGAGGATCTGGCGGACCGCATCCTCGACCGGTCCGTCCGGGCCGGAGAGCGCACCACGGCCTTCGATGTCGGCGCCGGACTGGCCGTCGTCGCCGATCTCGGTCTCGATCTCGTCCACGAGGCTGCGGACGTGCTCGGGCAGGGTCGTCATCGCGCGCCGATGGTACGCGCCGATGTCCCGGGAGCCGCTCCATCCGTTGGTTCGACCCCGCGCAGCCATGCGACCGCGTTCTTGCCCAGCGACGGCAGGTGGTAGCCGCCCTCCTGGAGGATCACGAGCCGCCGCCCGAGCGCGGCGACGCGCCGGCCGGCCTCGGAATAAGCCGCCCGGGTCAGGGCGAAGTCGCCGATGGGGTCGTCGCGGTAGGTGTCGAAACCGAGCGACACGACGACGATGCTGCCGGGCGTGATGTCGATCGCCTCCAGGGCGTGGTCGAGGGCGGCAAGGTATTGGCCGTCCGTTGCCTCCGCCGGGAGCGGCAGGTTCAGGTTCAGGCCGGCGCCGTCGCCCTCCCCCATCTCATCGGCGTGGCCGAGGAAGAACGGATAGGCCCGCGCCGGATCGGCGTGGATCGAGGCGTAGAGCACGTCGCCACGGCGCCAGAAGATCTGCTGGGTGCCGTTGCCGTGGTGGTAGTCGACGTCGAGGATCGCGACGCGCTCGCCGGTGGCGCGGGTGATCGCCTCGGCAGCGATGGCCGCGTTGTTGAAGAAGCAGTAGCCGGCGGCCATCGCCCGGGCGGCGTGGTGGCCGGGCGGGCGGCAAAGGCCATAGACCGCGGATTCGCCGTCGAGGACGAGGTCGACCGCGGTCAGCGCCACGTCGACCGCCCAACGGGCGGCCTCGTACGTGCCGGGCACGATGGGATTCGAGGAGTCGAGGCCCCACCAGCCCGCTCGGCCGCCAATGGCCACCGGCTCGCGAAGGCGGGCGAGCGCGGCGTCGCTCATGCCCTCGAACATCGCCCGGCTTGGGTACGTGTCCGCGACGAGCGACTGGCGGCCGATCGCCTGGTGGCGGACCTCGCCCCACGCCTGCTCGAGGAATGTGAGCAGGCCGCGATCGTGGACGGCGAGGATCGGCCGCTCGCCGTGCTCGGTCGGCTCGACCAGCTCGAACCCGCCGTCCGCGAGGAGCGCGCCCTTGATGATGCCGGCTCGCTGGACGACCTCGTGGGCCGGGATCGGACGGCCGAGGTAGACCTCGTCGGTCACGTCGTGGGCGCGATGGTGGTCCGTGTAGACGGCCTTCATCCCGGGATCGTAGCCCGCCGCCGGGATGCAGCCGCGCTGGCGGCGATGGCGACGTGCGCGCCGAGCCCGGCGCTACGATCGCGTCGTGCCGAAGCGGATCCGCGGGTCACGACGAGCTCATGAGCGCGCTGCTGGCCGCGAGGCGGCTTTCGAGCGCCTCGTGGATCGGGCGTTGGCCGGGATTCCCGCGCCGTTTCGCGGCGCCCTCGGCGAGGTGGCGATCGTCATCGAGGACGAGCCGTCCGACGAGCAGCTCGACGAGAACGACATCGAACCGGGTGGGACGCTGTACGGGCTCTACGAAGGCGTGCCCCGGACCGAGTGGGGCGCCGATTGGGCGATCGTGCCGAACCGGATCAGCCTCTTCCGCTTCCCGCTCGAGGACGACTTCCCGGACCCCGTCGAGCTCGAGGCTGAGGTCCGGCGCACCGTGGTCCACGAGCTCGCCCACCACCTCGGCATCGACGACCACCGTCTCGACGAGCTCGGTGCCGGCTGACGGTCGCTAACCAGCCTGGACCGCGCCGACGATCCCACTCACCACGACGATCAGCTCGAGGATCACGAGACCCGCCATCGGGACCGTGAGCCAGCGGGTTCGTGCCGGCTTGCGGGGTTCCGGCGAGGCGCTCGCCATGGCGTCGGCCTGGCGGGCGCGATCAAGCCCGGCGGTGTAATGGGTCAGGCCGAGGAACGCGGCGACCTGAGGCCCCGACGTCACCGCGGTGACCGTGACGCCGAGGCTGCCGAGGGCCATGAGCCCGACGATCACGAGCGGGACGGCCACGAGCAGGCCACTGCCGGTCAGGTCGAGGTTGGGGTGAAGGACCAGCGAAACGTCCGTCACGACATCGGCCGCGACGCCGACCCCGAAGGTCTGGAGCGCGCTCGCCGCGAAGGCGAAGGCCGCGACGGTCACGGCCAATCGAGGCCTCGCCCGCACGAGGGTGATCGAGCGGCGGAGGGCCGCGCCGCCGGTCACGTCACCGATGACGATCGAGGTCGCGATGTAGCCGAATGGCGCCACGACGATCGTGGCGACGAACGAGGCCAGGAGCGACGCCCCGAGCGACGCGGCGTCGCTCAACGACCCAGTGGCGAACAGGACGACGATCGTGACGATGGATGAGATGACCGAGACGACGATCGCGGCGACGCCGTAGCGCCAGAACACCTGGCGCGCGCGAGCGAGGGCCTCACGCAGGCGCAGCGGTCGGCCCGCGGCGCGGCCGGCGAGGATCGAGACGGCGATCAGGAAGCCGTCGACCGAGACCGTCACGAAGCCGAGCAGGGCCAGTGCCCCGGCGGCGTACAGCGGACCGATGAGGACCAGGAGCGCGTTCGCCTCGGCCCGGGTCATCTGCTCGGGGTTCGCGATCGAGAGGCTGAGCATGCGCGGGAGGTCGACGAGCAGCAGCACCGCGAACGGCCCCGCCACGGCCGCCATGAGCAGGCCGACGTAGAGCGACGCCCGGCGGAGGTCGCGGCTCGAGTCGTAGGCAAGCTGGAGACCCCGGCCGACGACCTGGCGGGCCCCGGGCAACTCGAAGCCCGGCGCGATCGGTGCCGGCGGCAGCGGTTCGGGTGGCGTCGGCTCCGGCTCGAGGCCGGGCTCCGGGGCTTGCTCCGGAGCAGCGGTCGGCTCCCCCGTGGGCTCCGAGGCTGGCTCCGGGGACGCGTCTGATGGGGGTGGCTCAGTCACGCGGGAAGCGGGTCGGCCGCGGCAAGGAACTCGCCGATCCGAGAAAGATCGAGGTTCCCCCCCGACAGGATCACGCACACCGTCTCGCCGTCGCGAACCGGGATCCGGCCCGTGAGGAGCGCCCCGAGCGCGGCGGCCCCGGCTGGCTCGAGGACCTGCTTCATGCGCTCGAAACCGAACCGCACGCCTGCGAGGATCGTGCCTTCGCTCACCCGGAACAGGCCGTCCACGTATCTCCGAGTCATCGCCAGGCTGAGCTCACCCGTGAACGGCGCGTTCAGGCCGTCAGCGACGCTGTGGGGCACGATCTCGACGGGCCGTCCGGCCTCGAGACCCCGGCTCATGGCATCCGATCCTTCGGGCTCGACCCCGAAGACCCGGATCTCGGGCTGACGCTGCTTGACGAAACCCGCGACCCCGCTGATCAATCCACCGCCACCGACCCCGACGATGACGACATCGGCATTCGGGAGGTCCTCGAGGAGCTCGAGCGCGACCGACCCATAGCCGGCGATCACCGCCCGGTCATCGAATGGATGGCAGAACACCAGGTTCTCGGCCTCGCGGATCCGTTCGGTCGCCGCCACGACCTCGCCCATGACGTGGCCCTCGAGAACGACCTTCGCGCCGTAGCCCAGGCAGGCGGCAACCTTCGCCGGCACCGCATGTTCGGGCATGACGACGGTCACCGGAACCCCCAACACCGCGCCGGCGTACGCGTAGCCCTGGGCCGCATTGCCGGCCGAGAAGCTGATGATCCCGCGGCGTCGCTCGGCATCGCTCAGGCAGGCCACCTTCGACACCATGCCGCGCGGCTTGAACGAGCCGGTCTTCTGGAGGTGCTCGGCCTTGAAGTGAACGCGTCCACCGGCGACCCGAACGCCCGTGGATGCCTCGAGGACCTGCGCCGCGGTACGACTCGAAAGCAACGGCGTGCGATGGACCGCGTTGGACATTCGCTCGCGTGCGGCCGCCATCTCCTCGAGCGAGACCAGGTCGTTGGGGGCCACGGCGGGAGGATACTCGCGCTCCCGGGCTGATTTCGCACTTGCGCGATTGCGCAACTCCTGACATGATTCAGCGTGATGACCACCACCGCAACCGGCACGCTCGAGATCGTCGGCCCGCAGGGACCCGCCGCCGCGATGGCGACCGACGAGGACCGCGCCTACCTGCGCGCGGCGACGATCGGCCGGGCGATGTCGGACCCCAAGCGCCTGTGCGTGCTGGAGTCCCTCGCGGACGGCGAGCTCTCGGTCAGCGACCTCTCCAGCCGCGTTCGATGCCAGGTCCCGAACATGAGCCAGCACTTGGCAGTGCTCCGCTCGGCCGGTCTCGTGACGACCCGGCGCGAAGGCTCAACCGTCTTCTACCGCCTCTCGGACCCGCGCGTCCTCGAGGCCTATCAGCTCATCCAGTCGATAGCCCGCTAGGGCACGAACCCGCCCCAGCGGGAGAGAGGATCACCGCCATGGCGATCAAGACCGCCACCGATGCGACGTTCGAGGACGTCGTCCTCCACAACGACAAGCCCGTCGTCGTCGACTTCTGGGCCACCTGGTGCGGGCCGTGCAAGCTCGTCGCGCCCGAGATGGAGAAGATCGCCGCCAAGTACGACGGCTCGATCGATGTCGTCAAGGTCGATGTCGACGCCAATCCGGGCCTCTCGCGGGCGTTCAACATCCTGAGCATCCCGACGATCGCCTTCTTCGCCCCCGGCAAGCAGCCGATGGGCGTCGTCGGCTTCCGGCCGATGGAGCAGCTCGAGGCCCAGTTCGGCCTTCCCACCTACGTCACCGCGGGCGCCGCGGCTCCGGCGCCGGCCTCGGCCGAAGCGCCCGCCAAGGACGCTGGCAGCAGCGCCGCCTAGCCCGAAGACCTCGAGCCGCGCGGAATCGCGGCGAACGCATCGAAGAAGCGGCCGGTCATCCTGACGGCCGCTTCCGCATAGTCGAGGCGGAAGCTCTCGTTCGGCGCATGGGCCCGACACTCGTCATCCGCCCCGCCGAGTGAGGTCGTTGGTACGTTGCCGGCCGCGCAGACCTCGTGCATTGGCGCAGTCCCGGGCGCGGACAGGTCGTGGATGGTCGGCTTGCCCAGGACCTCTTCGGAGACACGGACCGCCGCCGTGACGATCGGATGGTCGGGCGGCGTCCACCACGCCCGGTACTGGAAGCTGAACGGCACGATCTCGATGTCCCCGAAGCCGCGGCGCGAGAAATGGTCCCGGACCGCCTGCAACACGACCGCCGGGTCCTGGTCGGGGACGAGGCGGATGTCGAGCCGGGCCCGCGCCTCCGCCGGCGTGATCGTCTTGTCTCCGGGTCCCGTGTAGCCCGACCAGAGGCCCTGGACGTTGCACGTCGTGTGAAAGGTCAATGCCCGGATCGCCGCCTGGCCGGACAGGCCGGCCACGAAGCGGTCCACGCCGAAGACGTGCTTGAGGTCCTCGATCTCGTCGTCCGGGATGCGGCCGAGGATCTCCAGCTGGGCCGGCGTTGGTGGGCGCACGCCGGCCTCGAGGCCGTCGACCACGGGCACGCCCTCGTCGTCCCAGAGCGTCGCCAGAGCCCGCACCAAGCGGATCGTGGCGCTCGGCAGGAGCGTGGCGAGGCTCGAATGGGCGTCATACGCGATCGTCCGGCAGACGAGCTCCATCCCGACCATCCCGCGGACCCCGCTCACGACCTGCGGCCGGCCCCGGAGGTCGATCCCGCCACCCTCGATGAGCGCGCCGTCGGCCTCGCGCAGGCCCGGGCGCCGGTCGAGCAGCGGTCCGAAATGCGTCGAGCCGGACTCCTCCTCGCCTTCGACGAGGAAGCGGATGCGACACGGCAGGTCACCGATGGTCGCCAGATACGCCTCGACGGCCCACATCCGCGCGAGCAGCTCGCCCTTGTTGTCGGCAGCGCCGCGGGCGTAGAGCCGGCCGTTCCGGACCTCGGGTAGGTAGGGACCCGTCGTCCAGAGCTCCAGCGGGACGCCGGGCTGGACGTCGTAGTGCTGGACCGCGTTCAGGGCGGAGCCCGAGCCGATCTCGCCGACGACCAGTGGCGGTACGGTCTCGTCGTCGAGCGCGACGACGTCGACGGTCGCGCCGAGCCGGCTGAGGCGGTCGGCGGTCCAGGTCGCCGCCGCGCGCAGCGCCTCGTGATCGGATTGCTCCGAGCCGATCGCGCAGTAGGCCGCGAGCTCGTCCGTCCAGGCCGGCATGTGGTCGGCCGCGTAGCGATCGAAGGCGTCGTATCGAGCCATCACTCCCCGGCCTTTCGAGCCATCACTCCCCGGCCTTTCGATAGGCGAACCTGAACCACGCCTCGAGGCGATCGATCGCGTGGCCGTCCAGCTCCCGCGGCTCGAAGCGGACCCACGCCGGGCCACGGTCCGAGGGGCTCGTGTCCGGCGTCCGGGTGGCCGCCCGCGCGACCGGCTCGTCGAGGCGGAGCTCAATCGCATCGCCGCTCAGGACCGCGAACTGGTGCCCACCGGACGACCAAGTGTCGTCGTCCATCTCGGTGCCGGGCAGCTCGGCAGCCAATCGATCCGCGTGCTCCCGAATCGCCTGGTCCGGCGTCATCCGGCGGCCGCCAGGATCGCGTCGAGGTCCGGCCGATGCTCGGCGTAATGATCGATCGTCTCGTCCAGGAAGTAGCGCAGGTAGTCGGCGTTCTTGACCCAGCGCGTCTCCGGTACCACCGTCAGGTAGCCCCGGAGGTCGCCGGCGACCGTCCGGAACCGCTCGCGGAGCTCCGCCATCGGCAGGGCCTGCCACTCGGCCTGGATCTCGGCGTTGATGACCTCGCCGCCGCGAGCATTCCAGTCGCGGTCGAGCTGCTTCTTCGTGGCGCTTCGCTCGCCCACCGCCAGCTCCCGCGCCACGCTGAGCGCCGACGTCTGCCACGCCACGATGTGCCCGATCAAATCGCGGCCCGACCACTTGTGAGCACCGGCGACCCCGACCTCGAGCTGGTCGTCGGCCAGGCCGGCGAGCGCCTCGTACGGCCGCCAGGCCTCGCGCTCCTCCTCGAGGAACTCGAGGGCGTTCATGTACATGGCTGGATGGTATCGGGAGCCCGGTGATCCATGGCCAAGCGCGGCCCAGCACTCTCCGCCCATGGACGATGCACGCGTGGGCCGGATCTGCCGCGCCTTGCGAAGACGCCGCGGCTGGCGGCAGGTCGACCTCGCGACGCGGGCACAGTGCCATCAGACGACGATCTCCCTGATCGAGCGCGGCGGCGTAGCCTCGCTCCGGTTCGCAGTCACGCGACGCGCCTTCATCGCACTCGGTGCTTCGTTCGACGGACTCGTGGGCTGGCGGGCTGGCGACCTGGACCGCCTTCTCGATCAGCGCCATGCAGAAATCGTGGAAGCGGTCGCGAAGATCACCTCCGCTCGTGGCTGGCAGGTGCTTCCGGAGGCTACGTATGCAGTGGGCGGCCAGCGGGGATCGATCGACCTCCTCGCGGCGAGGTCGGACCAGCGTGCGATCATCGTCTTCGAGATCAAGACCGACATTCCTCGTGTCGAGGAGACGGCTCGGCGCCACGACGAGAAGGCGCGCCTCGCGCCTGTCCTCGCGGTCGAGCGGTTCGGCTGGCGACCAACCGTCGTCGCTCGGGTGCTCGTCCTCCCGGAAGACACGACGATTCGGCGGATCGTCGAGCGGCACAAGGCCACGTTCGGCGCGGTGTACCCACAGAGTGGCCGTGAGGCTCGAACCTGGCTCCGAAAGCCGTTCGGGCCGCTGTCTGCGATCTGGTTCCTGTCACCTACGTCCGGTGGCATTGGAAAACTGGACGGCGGCGGGCCGAGACGCATCAGGCAGCCCCGGAGTTCGTGAAACCGTGCTCAAGTGCCCCGGCTCGCCGACCGGTCCCGCGGTCGGAGCACGCCAGATCCCGCCTATCAATACCGCTGGGCTTGGGTGATCGAGGGCGGCAATACCAGCGCGATCAACAAGCGCACCACACTTAAGCAGCGGAGCGGATGTCGCCGGTGCGGGCCCGAGCACGTTTCCCGCTCTGGCTACACCGCCACCGGCTCGCGGTACTCGCCAAAGACGCCGCGGAGGACGTCGCACTGCTCGCCGAGCGTGGCGTAGGCCGCGGCGCAGGCGATGAAGTGAGGCATCAGGTTGGTCTCGGAGGTGCCGGGTAATGACGCTGCCTCGCGCAGGCCACGAAGCGCCGCCTCGACGGCGCTCGCATCGCGGTCCCGGCGCGTTCGCTCGAGGCGGGCCATGTGGCGCTCGAACGAGCCAGGCGGGACGTCGAGGACCGGGACGGTCGTGACCTCGGCCTCGTCCACGTAGGCGTTGACCCCGACGATCCGGCGATGGCCCTCGTCGAATGCTCGCTGGAAGCGATACGCAGCGTCGGCGATCTCGCGCTGCGGGTAGCCCTCGGCGATGGCCTTGACCATCCCGCCGCGGCGGTCGATCTCGTCGAGGTAGCGCCAGACCTGGCGCTCGACCTCGTTCGTGAGCGACTCCACGAACCACGAGCCGCCGAGCGGGTCGACCGTGCCCGCGACGCCCGTTTCCTCGGCGATCAGCTGCTGCTGCCGGAGGGCGAGGAGCGCGGCCTCGGCGGTCGGGACAGCGAGCGCCTCGTCGTAGGCGTCGGTGTGGAGCGACTGCGTCCCGCCGAGGACCGCGGCGAGGGCCTGGATCGCGACCCGGGTCAGGTTGTTGAGCGGCTGCTGCGGCGTGAGCGAGACGCCGGCGGTCTGGGTGTGGAAGCGCATCCAGGTCGAGCGCTCGTTCTCGGCTCGATACCGCTGGGTCATGAGCTTCCACCAGATCCGGCGTGCGGCGCGGAACTTCGCGATCTCCTCGAAGAAGTCGCTGTGCGAGTTGAAGAAGAAGCTGAGGCGCGGCGCGAAATCGTCCACCCGCAGCCCGCGCGCGAGGGCATCCTCGACGTAGGCCATCCCGTCGGCGATCGTGAAGGCGAGCTCCTGGACCGCCGTCGAGCCGGCCTCGCGGATGTGGTAGCCACTGATCGAGATCGTGTTCCAGCGTGGCAGCTCGTTCGTCCCGAATTCGATCGTGTCGGTCACGAGGCGCATCGACGGCTCGGGCGGGAACAGGAACTCCTTCTGCGCGACGAACTCCTTGAGGATGTCGTTCTGGGTCGTGCCCTCGAGGCTCGACCGCGGGTAGCCGGCCTTCTCGGCCGCGACGATGTACATCGCCCAGATCGGCGCGGCCGGCGAGTTGATGGTCATCGAGGTCGAGACCTTGTCGAGCGGGAGGCCGCCGAGCAGGACCTCCATGTCGGCCAGGCTGCTCACCGCGACGCCGCAGGTCCCGAACTCGCCCTCGGCCTCGGGCTGGTCCGTGTCGTAGCCATAGAGCGTCGGCATGTCGTAGGCGATCGAGAGGCCGGTCTGGCCCGCCGCGAGGAGCTGCCGGAAGCGAGCGTTGGTGTCCTCGGCGGCCCCGAAGCCCGCGAACATCCGCATCGTCCACAGCCGCGAGCGATAGCCGTTCGGATGGATGCCCCGGGTGAACGGCGGCTCGCCCGGAAGCCCGATGTCGCGCGGCGGGTCGAACGCGTCCCAGCGGCCCTGCTGGAGGGGATCACCGTGGTGATCGACGGCGGTCGGACCGCCGGCACCGAGCTCCAGTGACCATGGCCCGTACAGCGGCTCGAGGTCGATCTCGCCGAGCGTCTCGAAGCCCTCGGCTCGCTCGGGCGATCGGGCGATCGCCGGGTCGAGGCGCTCGACCTTCCAGGTCCGATGGCGCGCGGTCCAGTCGCCGGCGCGCTGGGCGCGGTCGCTCATGACGGCGACGGTAGCACGGGCTCCGCGGACATCCCGGGCTGCGGGATGCCCGGATTGGACGGCCCGGGCGAAGCGCCGGCCTCGGAGGCGAGCACGGCCGCCCCGACGGCCTCGGCGACGCGGGCCTCGTGGACCGTCTTCGAGGCGGTCGGACCCACCTGGGTCGCCACGATGACCACCCGCGCCAGCCGGCCGTCGGACCAGATGACGACCGTCTGGAACGAGAGGTCGTTCAGTGTGTCGAGGCGGTACACCGTGCCGATGCCCGGGTAGGTCGGCCGGGTGGATTCGATGTTGTCGGTGTGCGCCCCGGCGATCGCGCCGGCCTGGTAGAACTCCTCGGCCCACTCGACCGGCAGCGGCTGATCCGGCAGCGCCAGCACGGCGATCGTGACGCCGTTGCCGCCGCCCTCGTCCCAGGTCGCGCCGGCGAAGTGGAGCTCGTGGACGCCGCGCTCGGTGAAGGTGCCGAGGGCGGTGTCCGAGCAGTTCCGGCCCGAGTCGATGGTGGTGGCCGGACGCCCCGATATCGTCTTCGGGACTGCGGCTTCGAGGTCCGGGTAGGCACCGGGCGCACGGCCGTCCGCGAGGCAGGCACCGCTGGTCGAGAACGATGGGCCCGCGAGGCCGCAACCAGTGACGACCACCGCCACGAGCGAGGCCGCAAGAGCGAGCCCCAGCGCCGGGATGGCGGTCGCGCCGCGGGCGATGCCGAACACGTGGTCCGCGCGAGCCGTCGCCACCGAGATCACGTGGCGCCGCGGCCCGTCGGGACGTGCAGGGTCAGCCACCGCGGGACCGGCTGCCCCGGGCAGCGGCCCGGGCCTCGGCCCGAGCCTCGAGGTCCTCCTGGATCACCCGGGCCGCGGCGACCAGGTCGGGGTCCCGCGCGATCGTTCGCGCGAGCCAGTCGATATAGGTCGGCTCGAAGCTCGCGATCTGGCCCAGCGTGTGGCCATGGAATTTGCCGAACTCGATCGTCCGGCCCATCGCCTCGTCGAGGGCCGGCGGGATCGGCGGGCGGAAGCCATGCTGCCGGCGGCGAGCGAGCGGGCCGTTCGGCTGCGATGCCCGCGGTGGCTCGCGACGCAGGCGATCCTCGCGCAACGGCGGCGGGCCCGTGCGGGCGGGACGAGGTCCGGTGGTCGTGTTGCGAGGCCGGAACGTCGCCGACGTGTCGACGCGGCCCGTGACCGGGCGGCTCGGCCGCTCCGGCGGTGGCCAGTTGGCACGACGGCCGCTCGTGGAGCCCGCGCCCTCGGCCGCCCACGTGGTCCGAAGCTGCTCGTATGCCCGGTTGATCTCGGCCATCCGGCGAGTCGCCGCCGCGGCCGCCGCCGGGCTCTCGGTCGCCAGGTCGGGGTGATGCTCGCGCGCGAGGCGGCGCCAGGCAGCCTTGATCGTCGCCTGGGATGCCTCGCGGGGCACGCCCAGCACGTCATGGGGATCGCGTTTCGGCACGAGGAGAGTCTATCGAGCGGCCGTCGCTTGACAGGTCCGTGCGCCCGGCGTCCCCTGTCCGGGTGACCCAGCGACGCTCGCCCTCCTTCGGACGCCTGTCCGGTCGCGCCTCCGGACGCCCGTCCGGACGCCCGATCTCCCGCCGGCCGAGCCGCCGAACCGGCGTGACCGCGGCGCTCGTCCTCGCGCCCCTCGCAGCCGCCTGGCGGTTCGCGCTGGAGTACCGCCGCAGGGCCGGCATCCCGCGCCCGCGGCCGTCGATCCATGATCCGGCGGATCTCGGGCTGTCGTTCGAGGAGACGACGATCGAGTCGGACGGCGCACAGCTTCCAGCCTGGTGGATCCCGGCCCGCAACGGCGCGCCCGGTCCCGCGGTCCTCCTCGTTCACGGGTGGGAATCGGCCCGCGATCGAACGCTCCCGAACGCCCAGGTCCTCCACGCCGCGGGCTTCCACGTCCTGACATTCGATGTCCGAGGCCACGGGGTGAACGACCGCGAGGACCTGCCGCTGACCGCGGGCGAGTTCGGCGCCGACGCGGTCGCCGGCGTGCGAGCGCTGCTCGCGCGGCCGGACGTCACGACGGTCGGGATCCTCGGCCACTCGATGGGTGGGGTCGGCGCGTTGCTGGCCGCCGCGGCGGAGCCGCGGATCGCGGCCACCGTGTCGGTCTCGACCCCGGCCGGGCCATATCGGCTGACCCGCCACACGTTCAAGCTCGCCCACCTGCCGATCCCCGACCCGATCGCCTACCCGCTCGCGTGGCTGACGACCCGGGTCTTCCTGCGGCCGCGCGGCCGCTCCGTCGGCGAGGTGTCGGCGACGCGCGCGGCGCGGACGTACCTGGGGCCGCTGCTCCTGATCCACGGGACGATCGACGACGTCGTCCCGGTCGGCCACGTCCTGCGGCTGCTGCGCGCGGCGCGGCGAGCGCGTGTGTCACGACGAGCCGCCGAACTGCGAACCTCCGGCGCCGTGCCAGGCCCCGGCAGGGGCTCCGCCGTCGGCCCGGTCCGGCTCCTCATCGTTCGCGGCGGCCAGCACAGCTGGCTCTACGAGTACCCGCGATACCGCGCCGCCGTCGCGCGATTCCTCACCGTCGCCCTCGGCGGGCCGCTCTCGCCCGACGATGCCGCCGCAGCGGCCGTTGCCGTCGATGCCCGCCGCCTGCCGGATGCGTCCCTCGGCTTCTCGGCGGTGGAGGACGAGCCGGGCGGGATCCGCGGGCTCGTCGGGGCGATCGTCCGCCGGGCGCCCGTGGCGCCGCCGCCGAATCGCGCCGTGGCTCCCGGGCATACAGGCCACTCCTGAGCGTGGACGCCTGGGACGCGATCCGGACCAAGCGGATGATCCGGCGCTTCGACGGCCGCCCGCTCGAGCCCGCACACCTCGAGCGGATCCTCGACGCCGGGCGCCACGCAGGCAGCTCGAAGAACCTCCAGCGCTGGGATTTCATCGTGGTCCGCGATCGGGAGCTCCTGGGCAAGCTCGCCGCCGTCGGGCCGTACGCCGGACATCTCGCCGGTGCCCCCGTGGCGGTCGCGCTCCTCACCCCCGACCCGATGGCCGGCGGCCAGCCGATGAGCGTCATGTGGGACCTCGGCCTGGCCGCGCAGAACATGATGTTGGCCGCGTGGGAGCTCGGGATCGGGTCGTGCCCGGCGACGGTCTACGAGCAGACGGTTGCGCGGTCGCTCCTCGGCTACCCGGAAGACCACCACTGCGAGTACCTGCTATCGCTCGGCTATCCGGCGGACCTCGCCGATCTCACCCGGCCGCCGAAGGCCGGCGGCCGTCGGCCCCTGTCAGACGTCGTCCACGAGGGTGGCTGGTAGGTCGCGCGACTGCGCCGCGGTGCTGATCGCGGTCCCTGGCTGACGCTCCCGATGCACGGATCCATGCGCACCAGGATTGCTACGCGAGACTTCGATGTGCAAGCCCGGCGCCGGCCCTGGAACCCGTCCCGGGCCACGCTTGCGACGGGACGATTCCGGCCATGTAGCTCGCCCTCGCGCCCGCAACTCCCGTTTAGCAATCACCCCAGGCTTACATGCGGGAATCCTCATGTCTGAGGCGTGGCGCTCGCTGGGGAGCCGTCGCCGGGCCCGTTACCTTCGAGCGGCGCCTCCGGCGCCGGCGCTCCCTCCGCGAGGTACGCGGCAATCGCCGCCTCGAGCCCGACGTCGCGCTTGGCCCGCTCGGATAGCAGCCACTTGTGCTCGAGGACATCGCAGTAGGCCTGGAGCGCGTCGCGCCCACCGATGGCCGGTCGGAGGCGACGCAGGGCGGGGTTGAGCAGCTCGCGCCGCCAGCGCCTCGCTGCCGCGGCATCCGTCAGGTGGCGACCCTCCTTGAGCTCGAGCCAGGCGCGATATTCGCGCAGGTCGTTGAGGAGGAGCCGGGCCTGGCCCTCGAGGGCGTGGAGTCCGGTCAGCCGCTCGAGCTCGTGAGCGTGGAACGCCCGGTTCGAGGTCGTGACCCGGAGCTTCACCTCGGACCCACGGTCGGCAGGGACGATCTCGATCTCGTCCACTGCAAAGCCGAGGTCATTGAGCCGGCGCAGCTGCGCTCGGATCGCGTGGCGGTCGCCGGCCGGGAGTGCCGGCTCGAGATGGAGCTCGCGCCAGATGGCCCGATACCGGTCCCGGACGCTCTCGGCATCGGTGATCGCCGCGTCGAGATCCTCGGGCCGGCCCTGGAGCATCGCGACGTCGGCCAGGCCGTAGCCGACGTTCTCGACGAGGATCTCGAGATCGAACGTCCGCTGGCCGTCCGAGAGGGACTGGTGGACCTCGCTGGTCTCGGCATCCACGAGGAACGCCTGGATCCGGTCGCCGTCTCGCCGGAACAGCGTGTTCGCGAGCGAGCAGTCGCCCCAGTAGACGCCGCCGCGGTGGAGGTCGACGAGCAGCCAGGCCATGGCGTCGAGGAGCCGGCCGCGATACGGCCCCGGGCCAAGCGGGAAGCGCGTGAGCAGCCGCCGGAACTGGAGCGAGTGGGCCAGGTACTCGGTGACGAGGATCGCGCTGTCGGTCGCGGGCCGGCGGGCGATCCCGACGGGGATGACCGCCGGCAGCCCGACTCGCTCGAGGTGGCCGAGCACCTCGTACTCCGACTCGGCGACCCGGACCGGCTCCTCCTTGAGCGCCAGGAGCGAGCCGTCGACCGAGAGGAACCGCACGAGATGGCGCGACGGCCCGACGGGGATCTGGCGGAAGAGCAACGAGTCCGGCCACTCGGCCAGCGGCCGCTCCCAGGGCAGATCGAGCAGGCTGCCGGTCCGGCGGAGTCGCAGCAGCGGGAAAGCAGGGCTGGCGGGCGAGCCACTCGTCCGGTCAACGGCGTCCGCACCTGCGTCGGTCATCGCGCCAGCAGGTCCGCGACGGGCGCTCCCACGACGACGAAGCCGAGGCCCTCGTAGAGCCGGCGGGCGACGTGGTTGCGCACGTCGACGGCGAGGTGGACGAAGGCGCGGTTCCGCGATCCATTGCCGCCACCGATGTCGGCGCGGCAGCTGTTTCCGAGCGCGTCGGCGACGGCCAGCGCCGTCGCGAGCGAGCCATGGCCACGACCCCGCCAGCCCGGCCGCGTCCCGATCGACGACAGGTAGGTGCCCGTCGGGGTCGACATCCTTCGGGCCGTGGCGATCGGTTCCTCGCCATCGAAGACGATCAGCACCGTGCATTCCGGCCGGAGCGTGCAGGCGAGCAGATCGGTCTCCAGGCCCGCTCGGCGATAGGGATCGACGTCGAAGGCCTCGGCCAGCACCAGCGATGCCTCGGCGGCCCAGAGCCGCGGCGGCCCCGACATCGGCCCAGGATGGCGGGCCACGCGGATCCGGCCAGGCGGCGGGACCGCGAACCGTTCCGCGAGCGCGAGGCACGGCGCCGGATCCCGCAGGACCATCCGGAGGTCCTCGGCCACCCGCTCGAAGCCGTTCGCCAGCAGTCGATCGGTCAGGTCCGAGGGATGGTTGCCCGCCGGCCGCGGACGGATGTGCGGCACGCGGTCGATGGTCGCGAACAGCGTGACGACCTCGTCGAGGCGGCGCTCGAACGCCATCGGCGGCGCGGGCCAGGAGGGCGCGACGAGGCGGTTCCAGAAGGGCTCAGCGTCGCCGGGATCGTGGAGCAGCCAGCCGTCGCCGAGATCGCGCAGCTCCCGACCGCCGCTGCGCTGGACCTCGGCCTCGTGAACCATCATCCGTTGGCCGAGCTCGACGTCGCCGCTGGCGTCCATCGCGGAACGATAGCGGCAGCCGGGTCGCCGCCGGGCCCGCTGGCCGCCCTTCACCGGCTTGCCCGCGAGAAAACGGGCTACACCGTGGTAGCATGTGAGCGAAACGAAGGAGCCTCGATGCGCACGCTCGCTCGCCAGATCGGTCTCGGACTCGCCGCCAGGGGCGACCTCGATGACGTCGTCGACTGGTCGCGCCGGGCCCGCGACGCAGGCCTGAACTCCCTGTGGATTCACGACTCCTACTACGAGCGTGATGCCGTCACCTTCGCGACCGCCGTGGCCGCGGGTCTCGCCACCGAGAAGCAGCGCGGCGATCCGTCGTTCCGGGTCGCTCTCGGGGCCGTGAACATCTTCACCCGCCACCCGGTCGTGCTCGCGATGACCGGATCGGCGCTGGACGAGGTCCTGCCGGGCGAGATCGTCATGGGCATCGGGACGGGCCTGCCGCTGCGGCTCAAGCAGATGGGCATCCCCTACGACCCGGTGACTGCGGTCGATCTCCTGAGCGACGCCATCGACAACATCCGGGCGCTCTGGGCGGGCGAGCGGCTTCCTTCCGCGACCCCCGGCCTACCGCCGATCCAGCCGATGTTCCCGCCGGCGCATCGGATCCCGATCGCGATTGCGGCCTATCGCAAGGAGTTCGTGGCCCTCGCCGGCCGCAAGGCCGACGCGTACCTCGCCCGACCGGCCGAATCGATCCCGTCGTTGAGCGGGATCCTCGAGCGGCTGCGAACGTCAGCTGTGGAGGCAGGCCGCGACCCCGCCTCGATCGAGAGTGCGGGCTACCTGCTCTCGCTCGTCGACAAGACCCGGCGCGAGGCCCTGAACCGGGCGAAGCGCGAGCCGTTCGTCATCTACATGATGTCGGTCCTGTCCGACATCTCACTGGCAAGGGCCGGCTTCGAGCCGGCGTTGCGCGACCAGATCTCGGCAGCGTGGCGGGCGGAGGACTACACGACCGCCGGGCGGCTGATCCCGGACGAGCTCCTCGATGCGTTCATGCTCTGCGGGACTCGCGAGGACGTCGCCGCCAAGGCGATGGCGTACCACGTGGACGCCGGGCTCCAGCTGCCGCTCCTCCAGCCGGTCCTCCAGGAGGATGCCCAGATCGACGAGCTCCTCGCGGCCGCGACGCTCTACGCCGAGGCTCCCGCGACCGCTGGACAGGACCTGCCGTCCATGCGCGTCGCGGCCATAACGGCTGAGGGCGCGACGGCGTCGCGTCCCGGCGCTCTGGCCGACGACCGACATCTCGGTCCCGTGGAGGCGCTCAGGCGGCGCGCCGCGGCGTGGTGGGAGATCCTGCGGCCCTTTGCCTATACCGCGTCGGTCATCCCGATTCTCGCGGGAGGGGCGCTCGCCTTCGTCGATGGCGCTTTCTCGATCTGGCCGTTCCTCGCGGCGCTCCTCGGGGGCGTGCTCCTCCACTCCGGCACGAACATCGTGAACGAGGTCTACGACGTCCGGCAGGGCATCGACACGATCACCTCGCCTCGAGCGAGCCACGCGATCGTGAAGGGCCGGATCACCGAGCGCGCCGCATTCGTGACCGCGGCAGTCACGTACCTCCTGGCGATCGCCATCGGCGTCTACCTCATCGCGCTGCGAGGGCCGGCGATCGTGGTCCTCGGGCTCCTCGGGCTCGTCGGTGGCTGGGGCTACACGGCGCCCCCGCTCCAGTACAAGTACCGCGCCCTGGGCGTGCCGCTCGTGTTCGTCCTGATGGGTCCGCTGATGGTCGTCGGCAGCTACTTCGCGATCACCGGCGCCTGGAGTGTGTCCGCGCTCGTCCTGTCGATCCCGGTCGGCCTGCTCGTCGCGGCGATCCTCCACGGCAACGAGTGGCGCGACATCGGCGAGGACACCCGGGCCGGGATCGTCACGCTGTCGTCCCGGATCGGGAAGGAATGGGCCCACTACGGCTACGTGGCCCTGATCCTGGGGGCCTACATCAGCCTCGGGCTGGCGGTGGCGTTCCGGCTGCTCCCGCCGGCCACGTTGCTCGCGATCCTGTCGCTGCCGTTCCTCGCCCAGGTCATGCGCTCAGCCGAGCTCGGAGCGACCGGTCAGGCCCGCGCGATCGCGATGATCGATCTCCAGACCGCGCGACTCCACCTGGCGTTCGGAATCCTGCTGGTCCTCGGCGTGCTCCTGTCGGCGTGGATCCGCGCCTGAGGTGAGCTCCGCCTCGGACCGCCTGGCGGCGGATCGCCCCGGAGTCCCGGGCAGCGTCGCGCTCGCGGTCGGTCTCGCCGCGGCCGGCGCGGCCTTCACCGCCACGTTCCGCGGGCCTCGACCGCTGTTCTGGCAGCGGATGACGCTGACCGGCCTCGGCCTTGGGTCGCTCGCGCTCCTGACTTCGGCGCCCGCTCGACGGACCGGGATCCGCTGGTGGCACGTCCCGCTCGGACTTCTGTCTGCGGGGATCCTCTACGTCACGTTCCAGATCGGCGACCGGTTCGCGCGGCGCTTCGTTCCGACCGGCGATCGCGACATTCGTGAGATCTACGCCCTCCGGACGATCCGGCCCAAGGAGGAGATCGCGGCCCGCCTGGCGACGATCATCGGACCCGCCGAGGAGCTCTTCTGGCGCGGCATGATCCAGGATGCCTTGATGCGGCGCTACGGCCGCTGGACCGGTGCGGCCCTTGCGACGATGGCCTACGCCGGCGTCCACGTGACCTCGGGCAACTTCACGCTGCTCGGCGCGGCCGGCGTCGCTGGCGCCCATTGGTCGGTCCTCTACGCGGCAGGTGTCCCGCTCGGTGCGCTGATCGTGAGCCACGTGGCCTGGGACGTCTGGATCTTCCTCGTCCAACCGACGGGCGAGGTCGAGCTCGTCGCGTTGCGCGCGTGACGTCACGTTTAGCGATCTCGCGGTGTGCTAATGTCACGGTGTGGTCAAGGCTGCCGCCATCTATGCCCGTATCTCGAACGATCCCGAGGGTGACCGGCTCGGCGTAGGCCGCCAGATCGCCGACTGTCGGGCGGAGGCCGTGCGCCGCGGCTGGCCGATCGGGGGCGAGTACGTCGACGACGACAAGAGCGCCTGGTCGGGCAAGGTTCGACCCGAGTACGAACGCCTCCTCGCCGACATCCCCACTAGGAGGGTTGACGCGGTCCTGTTCTGGCACCCCGATCGGCTGACCCGTCTGCCGATCGAGATGGAGACGTTCGTCGCCCTGTGCCGGCGCGCTAACGTCGAGGTCGCCTGGATCGGTGGCGAGTTGGCCGGCCGTGACGACGATGGCCTCCTGCTCCTCCGTATCCTGAGCGCCGTGGCCAGCGACGCGAGCGCCAAGACATCCAAGCGGATCAAGCGGAAGAACGAGGACCGCGCGGCCAAGGGCCTTCCGACCGGCGGCGGCAGCCGGCCCTTCGGCTACGACCCGACGCGCCTCAGGATCGATCCAGTCGAGGCGGTCCTGGTCCGCGAGGCGGCCGAGCGGGTCCTCGCCGGTGACAGCATCCGGGCCATCGCGACCGACTGGAACGCCCGCGGGATCCCGACGACGGCC
>Ga0193751_1000320_pt1 | contig 40143 bp, 28 predicted proteins | sample L1c2metaG_FD_143050 | JGI IMG/M metagenome (GOLD analysis project Ga0193751, IMG submission 143050) | Soil microbial communities from a riparian zone of the East river system, Colorado, United States - L1c2 | ecosystem: Environmental > Terrestrial > Soil > Riparian zone | place: USA: East River...
ACGGCACTCAGGTGCTTCGCCGTCTTCGGAGTCAGAACGTCAATGTTCCCGTATTGATTCTAACGGCCCGCGACGCGGTCGCCGACAAGGTGGGTAATTTTGAGGCGGGCGCGGATGACTATCTCACTAAGCCCTTCGCCTTTGCCGAGCTTCTGGTGCGTGTCAAAGCGCTGCTTCGGCGTGGACCCGTCAGCCGCAGCAGCGTGGTTCGCGTGGGTGATTTAGAACTTGACCGTCTCTCCCAGCAGGTGAGGCGCGCCGGTAAACGGATCGATCTGACCTCGAAGGAATATTCTTTGCTCGAATACCTGATGTCGAACGCCGGCAGGGTTCTGTCGCGAACCATGATCATCGAACATGTGTGGGATCAGAGTTTCGACGGCATCACCAACATCGTGGACGTTTATGTGCGGCACCTCCGAAGCAAGGTGGACGACCCGTATGATCAGAAGTTGATTCGTACCGTGCGAGGCGTCGGCTACAGCATCAGCAACGGAGCGCACTCGTGAATACTCGATCGCTCCGTTTCCGCATCACGGCCTGGTATGCGGGACTCCTCGCAGGCGCGCTGCTAGTTTTCGGGGCGTCGGTCTACCTGGGTCTGGAGCGATACCTCTACTGGAATCTTCAGAGAACGCTCGGCTCAGACTGCCGGACAATCGGAACGCAGTTGCTATCGCAACATCCTTTCAAGCGCACAGATTGGCTTCAGTCTGAAATCAATGAGGCTTACGCGCCTGAGGTAAACGGCCACTTTATTCGTGTTGTCCAGGAAGGGGTCGGAGTCCTGTACCTTTCCGGTGCGCCGAAGGACGGCGCATTCGACCCGTCTCAAGTCCCTTTGCCCAAGGGAGACGAAAAAAATCGTTCGCGAAAAGTACGTTTAGCTGAAGGACAGCAGTTACTGATCGATACTCAGCAATTCACGACACCGGATGGAAGTAAGTTCGTCGTCGAAAGCGGAGTTCCATATCAGCAGATCGAAGTTGTGCTCCACGGATTGCTGGTGACGTTTGCCATCTACATGCCGTTCATCATTTCGCTTGCCGTGGTAAGCGGTTACTGGCTGATGAGGCGATCGCTGCAGCCGGTAGACGAGATCACGAAACGGGCGGAGGGAATTACCTCCACCAATCTCAGCGAACGCCTGCCCGTCATCCGAACGGGGGATGAACTCGAAAGGCTCTCTGTCTCGCTGAACCGCATGATCGAGCGGCTGGATCAGGCTTTCCAGCACATTAACCGCTTTTCCGCGGATGCGTCCCACGAATTGCGGACACCTTTGACGATTCTTCAGTTGGAGCTTGAGGGCATCGCTCAGAGCCACCGACTCACCCCTTCGCTCACGGATCAGATTGGCAGCGCACTAGAAGAAACCCACCGGATGTCTCACATAGTCGAGAACCTGTTGGCCATCTCACGCCTGGATGCGGGTGAGGTGAAAATGGACAAGACGCGTCTGGACTTAGGCCAGCTGGCGGCGTCCACTGCAGAGCAAATGAGACTGCTGGCGGAGGAGAAGTTGATCCTGTTCCGGAGCAATGTGGCGTCCAATATTCACGTGGAAGGGGATCGGTCGCGTCTTCAGCAGGTCATCGTGAACCTCGTCGCCAATGCCATTAAATACACGCAAGAGGGCGGCGAAGTCGAAGTGAATGTTCGCGGAGATCGTGGTACTGCTGTCCTCGAGGTCTCCGACAATGGTGCTGGGATATCGGCCCATGCCCTTGGCCATGTCTTCGAGCGCTTCTACCGGGCGGATAAGGCACGCTCGCGCAACTCCGGCGGGGCAGGATTGGGCCTGGCCATTGTGAAAGCCATCTGCACGGCACATGGCGCTGAAATCAAGGTTTCCAGCGAAGAAGGCCACGGCAGTCGTTTCACGGTGGAGTTGCCCCTCCTGGATGTTCCTGAAAATGAACTGGCCAAGCCAGCGCTTCGAACCCACTGACTCTGAACACAATTTTATCCTTCTTTCAGAACGCTTTAATCTGAGGCGAGTAACTCTATCTATGTGCGTGATTGCTTCAACTGAACCCCTATCGGGTCTCAGAATCTGCCAAATCCTGCCGCAATGGTTAGTGCAAGACGCAAAATGCAGAAGAGTATGCGAAATACGGAAACGGGCTACCCCCGAGTGCGAAGAGCCGCGATTGTCGGGACGCTCCTTGTCCAGACACTCTTTGTCCAGTCGCTTCTCTCCCTGACGGCGGGGCGCGCGTCGGCGCAAGCGAATGAACCTGCTCCGAGTGCGCAGGTCACAGCGGCGGAGCAAAGCCCTCCCCTAAATTCCACCGCTTCTTCGCCGCCGACCATCACTTTTTCTGACGCGCTGCGTCGAGCCACGGCGAACAATCCTCAACTGCAAGCCGCATTCACGGCCCTTGGCTTCGCCCATCAGGATCTAGTACAAAGCCGGGCGGCGCTGCTTCCAAATGTCAGTTACAACATGCAGTTCCTGTACACCGAGCCCAGTCCGCACGGAACGAACAACCCGATCTTCATTGCCAACAACGGAGTTCACGAATATATCGCACTGGGGAATGTTCATCAGTCGCTCTCTCTCCAGACATTCGCTGACTATGGTCGAGCGTCCGCCGCGCAGGCGGTGGCCAGGGCCAAATCCGAAATCGCTTTACGCGGTTTGGCGGTCACGGTGGCGCAGGCCTATTACGCGCATGTTGCGGCTGGACATAAGTACGCAACAGCGCAACGCGCCAATGAGGAAGCTCAACGATTTCTGGGAATCAGCGAGAAGCTGGAAAACGGCGGCGAAGTAGCACACTCGGACGTCATCAAGGCCCAACTCCAGTACCGGCAGCAACAGCGCGATTTGCGGGAAGCCGAGTTAGGGATGAACAAGACTCGCCTCGACCTCGCCATCTTGCTGTTCAAGGATTTTAACGAGAACTTCGCATTGGTGGATGATCTTGGCACTGCTCCCGCGCTACCGCCTTTCGACGAGGTCAGCGCAGCGGGCACGCGGAATAATCCCGATCTGCGCGCCGCGCAAGCGGCACTCCGGCAAGCCGGTCGGCAGGTTACCAGTGCTTGGGGAGGAGTTCTGCCGGCCATCACCGTGGACTACTGGTATGGGATCGACGCAAACCAGTTTGCCACGGAAAGTCCCGCCGGGTTCCGCAACCTCGGCAGCTCGGCGGCGGCGACTCTACAGCTTCCGATTTGGAGTTGGGGGGCCAACTTCAGCAAAGTGAAGCAGGCGAACCTTCAAAAGAATCAAGCTGTGGTCGAGTTGAGTGCGGCCCAGCGCACGCTGCTGGCAAACCTGCGCTCCTTTTACAACGAAGCGCAAGCCGCGCGCGCGGAACTGGAACTGCTGAGCCAATCTGCGCAGCTGGCATCGGAGAGCCTGCGATTGACCAGTCTCCGCTACCAGTCCGGCGAAGCTACCGTGTTGGAAGTGGTGGACGCACAGAATACGCTCACTGCCGCGAGCAACGCCTACGACGATGGGCAGGTGCGGTTTCGGGTGGCGCTCGCAAATATTCAGACTCTGACTGGAAAGTTCTGAAACCGATGAATACTCAAAAACTCTTATTCTCAAAGACAATTCGTGAAGATGTGCGGGATTGCCAACGTGTTTCCCGGCTTGCGATTTTGATTTTACTGGCGAGCGCGATTGCGATTGCGATGTTATCCGTCGGCTGTTCTAAGGAGAAAACCGAAGAAGCTGCCGTTCCGGTCACCGCCGCGAACGCTCAGAAAGCGACCGTTCAACGCGTCATCACGGCGGATGCTGTATTGTTTCCTCTGCAACAAGCGGCGATAGTGCCAAAGATCAGCGCGCCGGTAAAACAGTTTTACGCCAACCGGGGAAGCAAAGTGCGCAAAGGCCAATTGCTGGCCGTTCTGGAGAACTCGGATCTGGCTGCTGCCAAAGAGGAAAACAAAGGCGCATTTGAACAAGCTGAAGCCACATATGTTACGAGTACAGCTGCCGGCTTGCCGGAAGAAATACAGAAGGCTACATCTGATGCGCAATCGGCCAAGGAGATGTTCGACGCTCAGCAAAAAGTCTATGACAGCCGGCAAGAACTGTTCAAGCAAGGAGCCATGCCTCGCAAGGACCTGGATCAAGCCGGAGTCAGCCTTACACAAGCCCGAGCTCAATATGAGCTGGCGCAAAGACATCTTGACTCCCTCAATGCCGTGGTCAAGCAGCAGGAAACCAAGGGATTCGAGGGCCAGTTGTCTTCGGCCCGAGGCAAATACCTCGGAGCACAGGCCCAATTCGGCTACTCGGAAATTCGCAGCCCGATCGACGGCGTGGTTACGGATCGGCCACTTTACCCGGGAGAAATGCCCAGTGCGGGAGTCCCGCTGATTACGGTCATGGACCTTTCACGCGTAATCGCGCGCGCGCACATCCCGCAAAAAGATGCGTATTTGCTCAAGGCTGGAGATCCAGCGACGATCGATGTTTCGGGGCTGGACAAGCCGGCGGAGGGCAAGGTGACGCTGGTGAGTCCGGCGCTTGATCCCAACAGCACCACCGTCGAAGTTTGGGTACAGGCGAAAAATCCGGATCAAACTCTGAAGCCCGGCACCAGCGTGCGATTGTCCATGGTGTCGGAGACCGTCCCGGACGCCTTGGTCGTTCCCGCCTCGGCCGTCTTAACTGCCGCGGACGGCAGTGCGACCGTGCTGGTCATTGGTTCCGATCAACACGCTCGCCAGTTGGCAGTCAAGGTCGGAATAAGGCAGGATGAGAATGTGCAGATTCTTGACGGGTTAAAAGAGGGGCAAAGTGTAGTCGCCTCCGGCGCCTATGGTCTGCCGGATAACACCAAGGTTTCGGTCGAAGCAGCAAAAGAAAAAGAGACAGAGACGGAGAAGGGAAGCGACAAACCCTCAGCAGGCGAAGAGCCTTCCTCGTCTTCCTCCAAGGATTCCAGCAAGGAGAAAAACAGTAAGTGACCTCCAACGACAGGAAGTCTCCATACTGGTTCGTGCGCCATTCGCGATCGGTCATTTTCCTGATCGTCACCCTTGCATTGATTGGCGGATATCTCGCCTTCACCGTCCCCGTCGCGGTTTTCCCAGCCACTAACTTTCCGCGAATTCTGATCGCTGTGGACAACGGTGTGATGCCGATCGATCAGATGATGGTGACCATCACCCGTCCTCTGGAAGAGGCGGTGAACAGCGTGCCGGGGCTACTGAATGTCAAATCCATCACCAGCCGCGGTTCTGCTGAAATCGACCTCTTCTTCGATTGGAACGTCGACATGTTCCAGACGTTGCAGTACGTCAATGCGGCGCTATCTCGCGCGCAAACCGAACTTCCATCGAGCGCGAAGGTCGAAGCGCATCGCCTGACGTTCGCCAGTTTCCCCATCATAGGCTACAGCCTGAGCTCCGACACCATTGAGCAAACCAGGTTGTGGGAAATGGCGACCTATGAAATCAAGCCGCGCTTGAATCGGCTGGACGGCGTCTCGACAGTCCTCGTGCAGGGCGGCCAAGAGCCTGAATTTCATATCATCCCCGATCCTGCCAAGCTGCTGGTGGCCGGGGTTACGGTTCCCGACATCCTCGAGGCGGTGCGACGCACGAACCTCATCGATTCTCCCGGGCTGCTGGAGGAAAATCATCAGCTCGTGTTGGGGCTGATTAATGCCCAGGTTCGCACTCCCGAGCAAATTGCGGGCGTAGTCATCAAGGCAACGCCGGCGGGCGTTCCTATACACGTCGGAGATGTAGCAACCGTTACCTCTGGCGTAAAGCCGGTCTACACAATCGTGACGGCAAATGGCAAACCGTCGCTTCTCATCAACATCAATCGGCAGCCGGACAGCAATACGGTACAAGTAGCCGACGAAGTGCACGCGGAGATTGCACGGATTCAACAGACTCTTCCGCGCGGCATCCAGATTCAGCCGTTCTATGACCAGTCTCTGATCGTCCATCAATCCATCGCGAGCGTTCGAGATGCCATCTTGATCGGATTGATTCTCGCCTCGATCATCCTCGTCGTTTTTCTTCGAGACTGGGGAACCTCGATCGTCGCAGGGCTGGTGATTCCGGTCACGGTCTCGGTCACATTCATTGCCCTGAAACTAATGGGACAGAGCTTCAACCTGATGACTCTGGGCGGGCTCGCTGCCTCCGTGGGCCTGGTGATCGACGATGCCATTGTCGTGGTCGAAAACATCGTGCTGCATCGCGACGCTGGGCAGAACCGTCTCGAAGCCATCCAGAGTGCGCTACAGGAAATCACCACTCCCTTGATCGGATCGACTATTACACCCGTGGTAGTCTTCCTGCCCCTGATCTCGATTGCTGGTGTTACGGGAACATTTTTCAGAGCGCTGGCGGTCACGATGGCCGTGTCGCTATTTACTTCACTCGCTCTGGCCCTGACGTGGACTCCGACTCTCAGCCTGTTTTTTATCAAGCATGGCAAATCGGGAGAGACTGCGGCCGAGGCCAACGTCGAGCACGAAGAGGACATCAAGCGTCTGCTGGCAGCTGAAGATGCCTCCGTCAGCGGCTTCTTTCTCAAGATCGTTAACTTTCATCAGAAATGGTTGAGCCGCGCCCTGAAGCACCCAAGAGAGCTGGCGCTGCTGAGCCTTGCGCTCGTCGTCGTGTCCTTCGGTTGTTACCACTTCCTCGGTTCTGACCTGCTCCCCGAGATGGATGAAGGCGGGTTTATCATCGATTACATCATGCCGGCGGGCAGTTCGCTCGCGGAAACAAATCGTGTCATTACCCATGTCGAAAAAATATTGCACGAAGTTCGTGAAGTGGAGAGTACCTCCCGGCGCACCGGAATGCAGCTTGGCCTGGCTTCTGTGACGGAGGCGAATACCGGAGACGTATCGGTGAAGCTGAGGACCAATCGTAGCCGGGGTATCGACGAAATAATTGAAGAGGTTCGCAGCAAAGTGAAGGCGGAAGAACCTGCTTTGGACGTGGAGTTTATCCAGATTTTGCAGGACATGATCGGAGATCTTACTAGCGCGCCGGAGCCGGTTCAAATAAAGCTCTTCGCCCAGGATCCGGCATTGCTTGCCGATTGGGCTCCCAAAGTCGCGGATTCAATCGGCAAGATCAAGGGCGTCGTGGACGTGCTGAACGGCATCGACAACACCATCAGCGGCCCTGCAGTGACGTTTCAGATCAATCCCGGCGTTGCGGCGAGGGCTGGCTTCACTCCGGAAGAAGTTGCCACCGATGCTGCCGCCCTTGTCGAGGGTGAACCTGCGCCAACGCCGGTGGTCAGTAATGATCGGGCCTACACGCTCCGCGTGCGATTCCCCGATAGAAATCGAGCCTCGATTGGGGCCATGCGCGACACGCTGTTGACCAGCAGCACCGGGAAAACCGCCACGTTAGGCGCGCTGGCGGATATTACATCCGTTCCCGGACAGACCGAAATTCTGCGCGAAAATCTGCAGCGCCAGGTCGCGGTAACGGCACGACTCGAGGGCACCGACCTTGGCACCGCTATTTCTGAAGTCCAGAAGGCAATTGCCGGTCTGCATTTGCCGGCCGCTATCCGAGTGGAATACGGCGGCACCTACAAAGAGCAGCAGCAGTCTTTTCGCGACCTTGCATTTGTTCTCGTCCTCGCCGTGGTGTTGGTTTTTTGTGTTCTGCTTTTCGAGTTTGGCAGCTTTGCAGCGCCGCTCGCGATATTGGCTTCCGCGTTGCTGTCAACGTCGGGCGTTTTTATTGCATTGCTGATCACCCGAACGACTTTTAACATTTCCTCTTTCATGGGGATGATCATGGTGATCGGCATTGTGGCTAAGAACGGTATCCTGCTACTTGATGCCGATCAGAAATTCCGCGCTCTCGGTTTTTCGGCGGAAGAAGCTATCTTGCAGTCGAGCCGTAGAAGACTGCGCCCGATCGTGATGACGGCACTGGCCACGCTTGCCGGGATGCTGCCGCTATCTTTTGCGATTGGCGCTGGGTCGCAAATGTTGCAACCTCTGGCAATTGCCGTGATCGGGGGAGTTGTGATTTCCATGGTGCTTTCGCTCATCATTACCCCTGCCGTGCACTTCTTCGCAACCGGCGGCAGGGAAGAAAGCACCACGCCGAACGGTTCGCAGAATGGCGCGAGTAGCTTTATGACACCAGCCCAGAGGGCATAGACGCCCGCTGGCATTTCCGGAGGCTTTATGAAAACAAAATTCGCTAACCTGATTCTGTGCCTGACACTTGTTGCGGTTGCCATCAGCGCATGCGTCATTGTGGCTGTACCCGCGGCGGCCCAGTCCGCCCCAACCTACACGGTCGTCCGCACCATGGTTCTGGGAGGTGACGGCGGATGGGACTATGTATACGCCGATTCGGCGGCGCGCCGCCTTTACATCGCCCGGGCCACTCGCTTCATGGTGGCTGATCTGGACTCCGGCAAACAGGTCGGCGAAATCCCGGATACGCCCGGCGCCCACGGTGTCGCCATCGTTTCCGATCTCGGCATTGGCTTCACCACCAACGGCCGCGAGAACACGTCCAGCGTGTTTGATCTGAAAACGCTGAAGGTCTCCGAGAAGATCAAGACCGGCGAAGGGCCGGACTCGATCGTTTACGACCCCGCTTCCGGGCACGTTTTTATCATGGACGGCCACGGCAAGGCCGCTTCCGTGATTGACCCTAAATCGCGCAAAGTTGTTGCCCCGGTGGCCGATGGAAAGGGCCGCGTTTACGTCAACATTGAGGACAAGGGCTTGATCGCAGTGATCGATTCCAGCGCCAACAAAGTTATCGCCGAATGGCCGATGGCGGGCTGCGAAGAGCCCAGCGGCTTGGATATGGATCGGCAGGAGGGCCACATCTTCGCTGCCTGCGGTAACAAAGAGATGGCAATTGTGGATGCAAAAACTGGCAAGCTAATCGCCACCGTACCCACGGGCGACGGCAGCGACGGATTGGCTTTCGATCCCACAGCCAAGCTCGCGGTCACTTCAAACGGTGAAGGCAACATGAGCTTCGTCGGCGAACGCGATGGAAAATATGCGCTGATCGAGAACGTTCCGACCAAGAAAGGCGCGCGCACCATTACGTTTGACGCCTCGACTGGGCAAATGCTGACCGTGACCGCCGATCTTGGTCCAGCGCCGAAGCCAAGCCCGGAGAATCCTAGGGGGCGGCCTATGCCCTTGCCGAATTCGTTTGTTGTAATCGCGGTGGGAAAGAAGTAGGAACCACTTGCGCCAGTGATCACGTGGTGAAATTAAGCGGTGGAGGGACGGGCGTCTCGCCCGTCCTGCCGGGCGGGGACGCCCGGCTCTCCATCGGCGAGGCTGGATCGACAATCACGCGGTCCCTTCCTTATGGAAAGTGGGTATTTCGCTGCCATGAAGAGACGAGATTTTTTGCGGTCTTCCGCCAGTTTGGGCGCGGTGGTGACAACTGTCGGCTTGTCTCCCGCCGCGCTCGGCGCAAGCGAGAATCCGATCTGTATCCTCGGTCCATTCCCGCAAACTCCTGGGCTGACAAGATACGTGGTCGAGTTTGTGCGGAACACAAAGTTCTCCGATCTGCCGGCGGACGTGATTGAGCTCGGCAAGAAATCCATTCTGGACGGTTTGGGGCTGGCCTTGGCCGGCGCCCGAGCCGAGAACGGAAAGCTGTTTCGGGAGTATGCTGCCAGCCTCGGCCTTCCAGATCGTGGCTCGACCGTGATGGGGACCAAGACCAAACTGACGCCACGCTTTGCGGCCTTCGCCAATGGCTTGGCGATCCACGTCGAGGACTTTGACGACACCCAGTTGGCGGTCGGCAAGGACCGCGTATACGGACTGCTTACCCACCCCACAGTACCCGTGCTTCCCGCTGCTTTAGCTTTTACCGATACCATCGCCACCAGCGCCAAGGATTTTCTCGTGGCCTATCACTTGGGCGTGGAAGTCGAGTGCAAGATTGCGGAGGCAATATCTCCCCGCCACTATGGGGATGGGTTTCATTCCACCGGAACCTGCGGAGTGTTTGGCGCTACTACAGCCTGCTCCAAACTTCGCAACTTCGATGAATCTCAGCTCTCCCGCGCCTTCGGAATTGCCGCGAGTCAGGCCGCCGGCCTGCGCGAAAACTTTGGAACCATGATGAAGTCATTCCATGCCGGCCATGCGGCCGAGGTCGGAATCTTTGCCACCGACCTGGCGGCTTTAGGCTGGACGGGCGCTGAACAGATACTGGAAGCGGAGCGCGGCTTCTTCCATGCTTTTGGCGGTAGCTACGATCCCTCCGCGATCTTTCGCAAGCTCGGCCAGCCCTGGACGTTTGCCAACCCCGGCGTCTCCATCAAGCCGTACCCCTGTGGCTCGCTGACGCATCCCGGCATGACTGAGATGCAGCGGCTCCTCCGCAGTGAGAAAATCAAAGCCGCGGATGTGGAGATGGTCGAAGTGGGCACGAATCGCAACCTGCCCAACGCGCTCATACACCATCACCCGAAGGACAATCTGCAAGCTAAATTCAGCATGGAATTCTGCCTCGCCATCCTGCTGATTGAAGGCAAGGCGGGACTTGGCGAATTCACCGACGCCGTCGTCAATCGGCCCGACGTCCAGGCGATGATCGATCGCATCCATTTCGGTGTCGATCCCGAAGCCGAGAAGGCGGGATACGACAAGATGACAACGATCCTCAAAATTCACCTGAAAGACGGGCGAGTGATCGCAGGGCGCGCTGATTTTGGTAAAGGCAGTCCGGCAAATCCGATGAGTTACGCCGAAGTGGCCGAGAAGTTTCATGGCTGCGCCGATTTCGCGCAATGGCCTATCGACCGCGCCAACAAAATCGTCGAACTGGTACGGCATCTGGAAGACCTTGACGACATGCGCACGCTAACCGCGCTTTGCGGTGGATGAAAGTTGCTCGATCACGATCGAATGCCGGAACCCTACGCGACTCCGCCGACCGTTCTGCCGACACAAGGCGGCCACGGTGCGGCCCTACTCGCCGGCTTCCTCGGATGGACGCTTGACGCCTTCGACTTCTTTTTAGTCGTCTTCTCGCTGACCGCCATCGCTCAGGAGTTTCACCGGTCGGACGCAGAGATTGCTCTCTCCATCACGCTTACCCTGATGTTCCGTCCGGTGGGCGCGTTCATCTTTGGACTGATGGCTGATCGCTATGGCCGCCGCCTTCCCTTGATGATCGACCTCGTCTTCTACTCCGTGGTCGAGGTGCTCACCGGCTTCGCGCATAGTTTCACCACATTCCTCGTTCTGCGCGCGTTGTTCGGCATCGGCATGGGCGGAGAGTGGGGTGTAGGCGCATCGCTCGCGATGGAAAAAGTTCCGCCCCGGCTGCGCGGGTTTCTTTCCGGCTTGCTCCAACAGGGATACGCTCTCGGCTACCTTCTCGCAGCCGTCTGTTTCTACTTCGTCTTTCCCCGTTGGGGATGGCGTCCCATGTTTTTCATCGGAGGACTGCCCGCACTGTTCGGGCTTTTCGTCCGCTTCAGAGTGAAAGAATCGGAGGTGTGGCAGAAGACTCGCCAAACGAGTTGGAGCAGCCTGGGCCGCGAGATTTTCTCCAACTGGAAATTGTTTCTCTATTTGACCCTCTTAATGATGATGATGAACTTTGCCTCGCACGGCACACAGGATATGTTTCCAACCTTCCTCCAGCGCCAGTGGGGAATGGGTCCGACCCAGCGCGCGGTGATCACTGCGATCTCCATGGTGGGGGCGCTCCTTGGAGGGCTGCTGTTCGGTTATTTGTCTGACCGCTTCGGACGGCGCCGCGCGATGATCACCGCACTCATCAGCGCGGTCGCGTTGGTCCCGCTGTGGGCCTATGCCCCGTCTCTGGCATTGCTGGTCGTCGGAGCTTTCCTGATCCAGTTCATGGTGCAGGGAGCGTGGGGCATCATTCCGGCGCACCTCTCGGAATTGTCGCCGGACTCGGTGCGCGGATTCCTCCCCGGATTCGCTTACCAGTGTGGCGTGCTTCTGGCCGGCTCGGTCGCTTACGGGGAGGCAATACTCGCGCAGCATACCAGCTACGCCAACGCCATGGCTCTGACCGCATTCGTGGTATTCACGCTGGCGGCCCTGGTAGTGGCTCTGGGGCGCGAGCAGAAAGGCATTCAATTCGGTGCGTAAAATATCGGTGCAGCCGAGGCGGTTTCCGGAAAGCACGAAATCCGGGCAGCAGAACACACGGTAAGATCAATAGAGCTAAGTGCGGCAGTGATTCACGATCGGCGAACGGAGGGTAATGTTGACACAATCGGGCAACCCGGCCATCGCTGCCGAGATCAGCGCCCGGCTCGACCGACTTCCGGCCACGCGATACATCTGGAAGCTTGTGCTGCTGCTTTCGCTGGGCGGATGCTTTGAAATGTACGATCTCTTCTTTACCGCCTATATTGGTCCGGGCCTGGTGCGAAGCGGGCTGTTCTCCAGTTTCTCGGCGTCGTTCTTCGGGTTCAACGGCCTCGCCAGTTTTGTCGCCGCCACCTTCGCCGGCCTCTTCATCGGTACCATGCTCTTCGGATTCGCGGCGGATTGGTTCGGGCGGCGCATGGTCTTCACCCGCTCATTGCTGTGGTACACCGCCGCCACCGTCATCATGGCCTTCCAACACACAGCCATTGGCATCGTCGCTTGGCGCTTGATCGCCGGAATTGGCATCGGCGTTGAGTTAGTAACTATCGATACTTACATCACCGAACTCGTGCCCAAACATCTTCGTGGCCGTGCCTTCGCTGTAAACCAGGTAATACAGTTCAGCGTCGTTCCTATAGTTGCCCTGCTGGCCTGGATATTGGTCCCTCGCAGCCCATTAGGTTTTGAAGGCTGGCGCTGGGTTGTCTTGATCGGAGCGATGAGCGCAATCTTCGTATGGTTCATTCGCCGCGGCGTGCCGGAAAGCCCCCGTTGGTTGATCTCTCACGGCCGTTTGGCGGATGCCGAGCGTGTTACTGCCACTATGGAAGCACGTGTGTCGCGGGAGTTAGACGCGCCCCTTCCTCCAGCTAATCCTCATCCTGTCGAGGAAATCCACGGCCACTTCTTCGACATTTTCAAGCCACCTTACTTGAGCCGCACCTCGATGCTGATGGTGTTTAACTTCTTCCAGACCGTGGGATACTACGGCTTCGCGTCCTGGGTGCCAACTCTGCTGATTGCCGCCGGCGTGACCACCACCAGCAGCCTGCAGTACTCCTTCATCATCGCCATCGCTGCCCCATTAGGACCGTTGCTTGCCTTGCGAATCGCCGATAAGTTTGAGCGCAAGTGGCAGATCGTGGCTGCGGCCTTCTGCATCGGAGTCTTTGGATTGTTATTTTCCCGCCAGACCAGTGGCGCTTTTCCGATTGCGTTCGGCGTCTTACTAACTTGCTCCAATAACTGGATGTCGATGGCCTTCCATGCGTATCAGCCGGAGTTCTTTCCTACCCGGATACGAGCTCAGGCCGTTGGCTTTGTGTACTCGTGGAGCCGGTTGAGCGCCATTTTCACAAGCTTTCTGATCGGTTTCTTCCTGCGCGATTTTGGTGTGGCCGGAGTCTTTACGTTCATCGCCACCTCGATGCTGGTTGTCATGCTGTCAATCGGAATTTGGGGACCGAAGACTCGCGGGTTGGCCCTCGAAGATATCTCACACTGAAGCGGAGGAGACTGTTCTATGCCGGCAGCGCTTTCCCCTTTGTTTCTTCGCCGAATGGAATCAGCGATAGCCCGATCGCAAACGCCACCGCCGTCAGAGCCACTGGGATGCCAATCGTCTGAAAATGGCGAACACCCGCCCCCACTAAAAACGTAATGCCCGCTCCCGCAAAACGTCCAACGGAAGTGGAAAAAGCGAAGGCGCTGGCCCGGCACTCCGTCCGATATTGCTCGGGAACCCATAATGTGTAGATCGCAAAGTTTGCACCTCCAATACCCAGGAAGAACAGACACACCATGAACCAGGTGAGCGCGCCTTCTTTCAGATAGAAGGCGTAGCCAAAGCCAAGCGAAATAAATATCAGCATCAGCGAAAAGTAGATCGCCAGCGTTGCTCGGCGCCCAATGCGTTCCGCTATGACCGGTACTGCCAGACATCCTAGAATAGTTCCGACGGAAAGAATCATCGTGGCATAGGACGCCAGCCGCGCCCCTTCCGGCATCGATAAGTGAGCATTACTCGCCAAAAAGGTCACCGAAGCCGGGACATAAACCGCGCCCGCCCACAAGCCCACGATGGAAATCAACATGTAAGTCGAGTTAAGGATGGTGCGCCGCCGGTACTCCGGAGAAAACAGATACAGGAAAGAACGTCGTGCAGTCCATACCTCATTGGACTGGTGCTTGTTCGCCCAACGGCTTGGTTCTTTCACGCCGTAGCGAATGAAAGCAACAAAGAGAGCGGGGACACCACCCAGCACAAACATGGCACGCCATCCATAAGCGTTGCCAATAAAATAGTTGGCGAGCGCCGCCAGAAAAAACCCGAAATAATAGCCGGTATGCATGAGTCCCGCGCCCATTTTCCGGCGTTCCTCGGGCCATTCCTCCGCGACGAATGTGCCCGCCATGGACCACTCGCCGCCGATCCCAACGCCCGCCAGCAGGCGGAAGGCCGCCAAGACCCATATGCTGGTTGATAGAGCGCTGAGCAGAGTGAAGACCGAGAAAAAAATGATTGTCAAACTCAGCGTGCGGACTCGCCCAAACCGGTCGGCAATCGGTCCCCAGACCAACGACAAACCCCATCCCACCAGGAAGCATGCGAATAATACCCCGCCGTAGAAGCCGACATTCGCAGTGGTCGCCGGAATTCCGGATCGCGGCAGCAGCTCTCGCAGTGCCGGAACCAGCACCATGGCATAGATGAACGAATCCATCCCGTCGAGCGCCCAGCCTCCCCATGCCGCCCAAAATCCCCGGATCTGATTGCGCGTCAGTCGTGGCTTGTTCGACTTCGGTGTTGCGATCGACATCCCATTCCCTTTTTATTTGCAAGATGGCGCAACCGCCGCCGACCACGCGTCCGGAAATCCTGAACAGCATGTATAGTTTTTTGTGCCGGAGTCCGAAGATTGCTCAAACCCTCTGCAGCAAGGGTCTGAGCATCACGGATGCTTTTGACATTTGCGATCGTTAACACTCTATCAATAAGCGGTGCAAGTCGCTGCGGCGAGTGTTCTGACGGCCTGCCGAAGTCAATAATGAGGTCAAAGAGTTCGAGCACAGAACGGTGATCAGGATCGAGAAAGATCGTGAAGATGACAAAACCGACATCGTAAACTAGACTGTAAATTCAATCGGTTACCCCTCAGCCGGGATGGCGGAACTGGCAGACGCAGCGGACTCAAAATCCGCCGGGCTTCGGCCCTTGGGGGTTCGACTCCCCCTCCCGGCACCACGATTTCAAAAGACTTGCAGTAATCTCCTGCGATGGTGAACCGCAGGTCCAACTGTGCGCAAACTTTGAGTAATCTCCACGAGACGGCAGACTTGGTACCGTTTGTTCGGTACGCGGCTTGAGCGGCGCCTCAACACTGTAAAAGGTCCATCGCGTTTTCTGGCGGGTGAGTAGGTGCACACCGTTGCCGACTTTGTGACGCTTGGTCGCAGGAATCAGCGGAACAGCACGTGGGCGAAGCACTCTGCCAGACGGATCAAGTCAAGATGCTTCGCCTCCGTTTCGACTCCACCTCCGTTCGACTCCAGCACCCGGCTAGCGTTCTCTTGGGTGCCGCGGTCATTTCACTTCTCATCTCCACCTTTCACTTCGACCTTCACCCGCATCCAAGGATGGATGCAGCACTCAAAAAGATGTTCACCCTTAGACAGATTCGTGACCTGGGTTTGGCTGCCCTGAAGGATTCGAGTTTTGGCGACCGCGATGTTCTTAAAGCCGCCGGCACATTCGGGAACCGTGTCCTGTCCGTCATTGAGCCCCGGTATAAAGCCGCCACCGAACTTCGCCACCTCGGTGAAGGTGTGAGGCTCTCCGCCCTGGTCGACTACGGTAAGAATAGTTCCTTCTTTGATCTTGATTGTGTCCGGTTCGAAGTCCCATCCCGGGTCGGGAGTTCCATTGGCTGCTTCTGTAAATAAGTCGGACAACGTCGTGGCGTATCCAAGCGCGGCCAGCGCAACGTTCTTGCAGAAGTCAGGCCCAAGCACCTTATTGAAGCTGTGCGGATCGCATTCATCCAAGGCCACGACCTGAGCGACACTTGGCGTTTTGGCTTGCGCAACCGCTGCGGGTACAAAACCGAGTGTCACTGCGGCGACAAGAAACGTTGCGAGGAGGCGTATTGTTAGGATTCTCATTTTTGATTCTCCTTTGAATTGTGGTCACGGCCTTAGTCCTGACCGCGCCTGTTTTTCTTGCCTGTCACTTCCTATAGCGAGAACTGTGGTGAAAACCTGTAACGGAGGAAAGGAGCATTCCTGGCCCGGCTCACAGAACCGAAACTTGCGACTGGTGTGCTAATGTTTCCTGTGACCGCCCCTGGACTTCCCCCTTGCGGTGCAGAGGCTTTGGGATGGATGAGGCCCTCGGACACGAGATTACCGAACTGCTTCAGGCATGGCGCCAGGGTGATGAAGGTGCTCTGGAGAAGTTAACTCCTCAGGTTTACCGGGAGCTGCATCGGGCAGCGAAGCGCTGCATGGCACGGGAACGTGACGGCCATACTCTGCAAACCACAGCGCTGATCAATGAGCTTTACCTGCGCCTCTCCGATCTGAAGCTGATTGACTGGCAGAACCGGGCGCATTTTTTTGCCCTGTGCGCGCGGCAGATGCGGCGCATTCTCACCGACCAGGCCCGCGCCCGGCAGTCGCATAAGCGCGGTAGCGGAGCGCAAACGGTCTTGCTAGATGTGGCTCTGGTGGCCGCCCCTCAGGCTAGTGCCGATTTGGTTGCCGTGGACGACGCTCTGAGTCAACTCGCGAAGGTGGACGAGCGCAAGAGCCAGGTTGTCGAGATGCGGTTTTTTGGAGGCCTGAGCGTAGAGGAAACCGCGGAGGTGTTGAAGGTCTCACCCGATACTGTGATGCGGGATTGGAGGCTAGCCAAGGCTTGGCTGCTACGCGAACTGAGCGGAGAGAAACCCGATGGAGCGTGAGCGCTGGGCACAAGTCGAACAAATCTTTCACGCTGCCCTGCAAGTGGAAGAAAGCCGCCGAGGCGAACTCGTCAGGCAGTCGTGCGCGGGGGATGATGACCTCCGCCGCGAGGTGGAATCGCTGCTGGCGCATCACAGTGAATCCGCGAGCTTCATCGAAACGCCGGCATTTGCTGACCCGGGCGCGTCCCCACTGCGGCCACGTAGTTCTCGGTCTTTAAATCGAACATTAAATCCAAAATCTGGCTTGGCCGACACCGTGATTGGCCACTACCGCGTTCTCCGCAAGATCGGCTGCGGCGGCATGGGCGTGGTTTACGAGGCCGAAGACCTGAAGCTCGGCCGCCATGTTGCGCTGAAGTTTCTTCCCGAAGAACTCGCCGAAGACCCGGAGTCGCTTCAGCGTTTTGGCCGCGAGGCGCGGTCCGCCTCCGCGCTGAACCATCCGAATATCTGTACGATTTACGAAATTAACGAAGCCAACGGTCGTGCCTTTATCGCGATGGAGCTGGTGGAGGGGAAGACCCTGCGCGAGCTGCTTGCATGCGGCTCGCTGCCAATGCGAAAGGCGATCGAAATTGCGGCACAGGTTGCGGAAGGTCTGACCAAGGCGCATGAAGCGGGCATCGCGCATAGGGACTTAAAGCCCGAGAACCTGATGGTCTCTGACGATGGATTCGTCAAAATTCTCGACTTTGGCCTGGCGAAGCTCGCGTCGCCGGAATCGGACATTTGCGCCACGGCGACGACGCCCGGTCTGGTTATGGGAACGGTGGGATACATGTCGCCGGAGCAGGCCAGCGGCGATCGGCTGGATTTCCGGTCAGACCAGTTCTCGTTCGGCCTGGTGCTCTACGAGATGGTGACCGGAAAACGCGCCTTTCAGAGAAGCACCGCAGCCGAGACCCTGGTGGCCATTCTTCGGGAACCGCCTGAACCGATCACAAGGCAAAACCGTGACGCGCCCGCTCCGCTTTGTTGGGCGATCGAACGGTGCCTGGCGAAAGAACCCGATAAGCGCTACGTCTCGACCCGAGATCTCGCGCGGGAACTTGCAACTATTCGCGACCGCTTCTCGGAGAAACCGCTTCATCAGGTGGAGGCGCGCCCGGCGAATCTTCCTGTTCAGCGAACTGGGTTTGTGGGGCGGGAGAAGGAAGTAGCTGGCGTTAAAGAACTGCTTCTGCGTCAGGATGTGCGCCTGCTCACGATCACGGGTCCTGGTGGGATCGGCAAAACGCGTCTCGCAGTGGAAGTGGCGAATGGCTTGGTCGAGAGTTTTCCAGGCGGCACTCATTTTGTTCCGCTCTCTTCGCTAAGCGATCCGGGCTTGATCGCTTCCGTGATCGTTCAGGCATTGGGGATCCGGGAGGCGGGCGGTCAGTCGGCGCTCGAACTCCTCAAGAAGAATTTACAAGAGTCATCGCGCGCGCCCATGCTGCTGCTGCTGGACAATTTCGAGCACCTGGTTCAGGCGGCGCCTACGGTGGCGGAGTTGCTGGCCACGGGTCCCAACATCAAGATCATGGTAACCAGTCGAGCCGCGCTGCACGTGTACGGCGAACACGAATTTCCCGTGCCGCCGCTTGCGCTCCCGGATTCGCGGTCGATGTCCATGGCTTCTGTGCAGGTCCTGTTACAGTGCCCCGCCGTCGCGCTGTTTTTGCAACGCGCCGTCGCCGCCAAGCCAGATTTTGAACTTAATCGAGAAACTGCGCCCGCGGTCGCCGAGATTTGTGCCCGATTGGATGGTCTGCCTCTCGCGATCGAACTCGCAGCCGCCCGGGTTAAGGTTCTTTCGCCCTCTTCCATGCTGACACGCCTGTCGAGCCGTTTGCAGCTATTAACGGGCGGCTCGCGAGACCTGCCGCAGCGGCAACAGACGCTGCGTGCTGCCATGGATTGGAGCTACGACCTGCTGAGCGCCGCCGAGCAGAAGCTTTTCCGAAGATTATCGGTGTTCGTGGGCGGATGCAATCTGGAAGGCGTGGAAGCTGTGTGCGACACCAAAGGGGATCTCGATTTGGACCTGCTCGACGGTATGGCATCCATGGTGGACAAAAGCCTGGTGCAGCAGGCTGAGCCAGCGAAGGGTGAATCGCGGTTCGTGATGCTGGAAACGATTCGCGAGTACGCTCTGGAAAAGCTGGAGGGCAGCGGAGAGGAGGCATTGACGAAACGCGCTCATGCCGCCTACTGCCTGGTGCTGGCAGAAGAGGAGGCTACGGAGCAGAGCGGGGCGGAGGGGGCGGAATGGCTGGAACGCTTCGCGTCCGAACACGACAATTTTCGCGCGGCCCTGGAGTGGCTGACAGAAACCGGAGATGCGGAGTGGGGCTTACGTCTCGGGACCGCCCTGTTTCGCTATTGGGAGATTCGCGAGTGCCTCGCCGAAGGCAGGGACAGGCTGGGTCGGTTGCTGAAGCTTGCAGAAGCGGCAGCTCCCACGAAATTGCGCATGCGCGCGCTTTTTGCCGCGGGCGTTCTCGCCGGCGAACAGGGAGATTACGCCTCGGCGGAAGCACTCATCAAAGAAAGTCAAAACATCGCCCATGAGTTGGGTGACAAAACGGGTATCGCCGTCTCTCTAAACGCGCTGGCAGTCTTTGCCCGCGACCGGGGAGATGTCGCGACTGCGCAAATGCTGTTCGAAGCAAGTCTGGGGTTGTGGAGGGAACTGGGCGACCAGAAGGCTGTCGCTCGGGCTCTCAGTAACCTGGCCAATGTCCTCAAGTTGCATGGAGACTATGAGCGCTCGCGCTCGCTATACGCGGAGTGTCTTGCCATCTTCCAACGACTGGGAGACCGGACCGGTGTCGCCTGGTCGCTGAACTACCAGGGGGATGTGGCGCGCGATCAGGGTGATTCCGCCGCCGCGCAGGCGTTGTATGAACAGGGCCTGGTAATTTTCCGGGAGCTCGGTGACCGCTGGGGCATTGCCGGAACGCTGGCTGATCTGGGAAGCTTGGCGAGAGAACAGCGAAATTATCCGAGGGTCAACTCTTTGTACCGGGAAAGCATAAAGATTTTTCAGGAATTGGAACATAAACGCGGAATTGCCCGCCTGCTGGAGTGTTTCGCGTGCTCAGCGGCTGCCCAACTTCAATCAGAACGTTCATTGCGGCTGGCGGGCGCCGCGGCTGCGTTGCGCCAAAATATTGGCGCTCCGCTCACGCCGGCGGAACAGGCCAAACTGGAAGCAAGTCTGCATCTGGCGCGGCAGGCATTGAGCAACACGGTAGGCGTAGCAGCCTGGTTGGAAGGCTGGACTTTGCCGGTTGAAAAAGTTGTTGAAGAGGTGCTGATGCCGGATGCTGCATCTCCCTCGTGTTAAATCCGCATGCGTCCGTAAATCTCGGCCTATTTACTCCGCGCTGGCCGCGTCGAGAAGCCGGCGCACCGCGGACACGCGATTGGCAGGAAGGCCTACGCGCCTGGCGTGTTCCTGGATGGTCGCTTCGTCCGGGGCGAGATAGACGCAGTACACCTTGTCGCCAGTTACGTAGCTATGGAGCCACTGGATCTCGGGACCCATTCCCTTCAGAACGTTGACCGACTTTTGAGAGACTTCCCGCAGTTGGGCATCGGTTAGATTTCCGGCTCCCGGGATTTCGCGTTCGATGACAAATTTGGGCATGGGCATCCCCTGATGTGGACAGATGCTAGCATGCAGATGGAGCGTCTTCAAGACGACTTGGCCGAAGCCGGCCTAGTCAGCGAAAACGGCCAAGAATAAAAGAACGAGGTTGCCATGGATCTTCGATCGCTTCAGAAGCCGTTGAAGGAGCAATACCGCAATGACCCAAATGCCTCGCATATCACTCTGCGGGCGAAAGGCGGGCAGACGGATGTTCCGGTGACATGCTCGGTCGATCTCGGACGCGCCATCTACCAGGCCGAGGCCCACAAGGGAGTCGGAGGCGCCGGTGCCGGCGCCTGTTCCGGTGACCTTTTGCTTGGAGCTCTGGCGGCTTGCGCGCAGATCACTTGTCAGATGGTGGCGGCGGCTATGGGAATACCAACCGAACGCATTGAGGTCACAGTCGAGGGAGACCTGGATCTCCGAGGTACGCTTGGCATTTCAAAAGACGTGCCTGTCGGCTTTGAGAGCATTCATCTTCATTTTGATGTTGTTGCGCCTAAGGCCACACCGGAACAACTGCGCGGATTGCGGGAGAAAACGGAACAGTATTGCGTGGTGATGCAGACCTTAGTGCGGCCGCCGAGTCTACAGACCGAGTGGGTTGGTCACGATTGAAGACGCGGGCGCCGATTCTGGCGATTGTGCTTAGCGTCTAAGGATCTTCAGCAAACGTTCCGCAATGGCCAGATGCTGATCGGCGAGGACGGTGTCCACCGCTGCTACGAGCTTGTCATCCAAAACCACGGTTGCAATCGAGGGGTCGCCACTTAGGAGGTCTGCGCTAACTTGCTCAACTTGAGCCGCGCCGCCTGGGCATTGAAGGGTCATGCAGTTGACCGGATTATCCAGAAGGCGCTCATCCATAGTGAAGTACTTCGGCTCGCTGCGAATACCGGGTAGGTCGGAGAGCAGGCCCCGCATGGCCGTCACTTTTTCACGATAGCCGGACCAGCGGGCTTCGTGATCCATCGCGAACCACTCTTCCAAAGCCCCAACGGTAGCGACGATGATGTGGCGATCCATTTTCCAGGGACGGCCGAATGTCAGGTATTTTCCGGATTCGAAGCGGGTGAAATCAATGCCCGCGACAGCTTCTATCAGATCGCGCCGGCCGCAGACGAAACCGCTCGAGTTCGGTCCCCAAAAGTACTTGGCGCTGAAACAGACGAGATCCGCTCCTCGCGGAAGGAAGCTTTTCATCAAAGATGGGGGATCGTTCATGTACGCGGCATCGACCAGGACAGGAACGCCATGGTTGCGGGCGATGCGACTCACCTCTTCCAGAGATGGCGTGCCCGCCTTGCTCTCGAGGTGCGCCGGAAATAGGATCATGGCCGTGCGGGAAGCGAACGCCTGCTCGAGTTGCAGCAAGTTAGTTCCGTTGTTTGATCCGACCTCGACGAGTCGGCCGCCGGCGATCCACACCATGCGATCGTACTTGTAGCGGTGCGCTTTTTGGATGATGACTTCGTTCTTTAGGCCGGAGGTGTCGGGAAGTTGTTCCCAGGCGTTGCCATCGCGTCCGGCAATGCACGCGGCCGTACTCAGGGTGATGGCTGCCGAGGCGCCGGGTACCACACGCGCAGCTTCGGCGCGCAGCATTGATGCCAACATTTCTCCGGAGCGATCAAGGAGATCGACCATGCGCACGAAACTGTGATTGACCTCGTACATCGCCTGCCAAACACGAGGAGATAGTACGCTACCGCCGAGGTCGGTATAGATACCGCACGCATTGATCACAGGACGAACTCTGAATTTGTCGAAGACTGGAAGTGTCATGACTACGGCGCTCATTTGCTGATGCTGGGCGATCTATCGGTACGCTCCGCTATGGAACTCCTTTCGGAGCGTGAGGCGCAAATCGGACTTTCAGCGTCTTGATCTCATAGGGTTTGGTGTGCACCGTGACGGCATCATGGTGCACGGCAAGAGTCGTCGTCGCCCTCTCCATCAGATCGGTTTCTGACGCCGACTGGGCTCCTGCCGGAAGCTGGAGTTTCACATCAGCTTCTCTCCCTGCCCATTCATAAAAACGCAGCACAAGAGAGTCATCGTCCTCTGATTTCTTGAACGCGGTGACCACTACGTTGTCCGGCTCAACTCGCACGAAAGAATGGTCGCCCGGCAGTGTTCCCTCGTGTTTCTGCGACTGCACGGCAACCAGCTTGTAATTTAGCTCGTAGCCGCGGCGTACGGTCTGAGCGTCCCGCCAATTTCCCGCATGCGGATACAAGGAATAGGTGAACTCGTGATGACCTTCGTCGGCATGCGGATCGGGCCATTCTGGCGAACGCAGCAACGACAGACGCAGCACATTGCCCTTCACATCGTATCCGTACTTGCTGTCGTTAAGCAGGCTGAGGCCGTGTTTTTTGTCGGAGAGATCGGCCCAGCGCTGCGCCGGGACTTCGAATTTGGCTTGGTCGGCCGGTGTGTTCCGAGTGGTTGGACGTTCTATCGAACCGTAGGGAATTTCAAAAGTAGCCTTGTCACTGTGTGCGCTCAAAGGGAATGCCACCTTCAGCAGAATGTGTTTCTCGTGCCAGTCCGCCTGCATCTTCACGTCGACCCGCGGTACCCCTGCATACATGGTGATGTCCTGCACGAATGTGGAATTCTGGAAATGCTTTTTCACGCGGATCACGGCGCGCAGCGGCCCGCTCTCAACGAGCTTCACCTCGTCAGCTTTATCCAAATCCCAATGTTCTTTCTCGAAATCGGAATCGATGTTCCAGGCGTCCCATTGCTTGGGTTTATCGTGGAAAGCCTGCAACAGGTTCCCGCAAGCGAACGTTCTGGGGCCGCCCGTATCAGTTTCGGAGGGAGCAAGCGCTTCCGTCTGACTGCGCAGATCAAAAAGGCTGGTGATGCATCCGGTTTTCGGATCGACTTTGACTTGGATGTACGCGTTGCTCAGCGTCTCCCTGGAAGCCCGGACAGCTCGCACGCGGCCATTGATCACGTTGGGAGAGATGCCTGGCTTCGTCTCGGAGCGCCCAGAATACGCCCGGACAAAATAAGTTCTGTAGCCCAGGGCTGGCGCATCCGCAAGAATGAGGAGACGCGCTCGATTCGTGGACGGGTCCAGGGCCAACAGTTGGTGTTCAACTCGTTGGCCCGCGCTATCGAGTACTTGAACCTCTCTTGCGGGGCCAGAGAGTTGTACCTGCGCCTCAATCACTTCGGCTCGCGGCCAGGAAAGCGAATTGAAAACCACAACCGGCACCCCGTCCCCTCGCGCATTTGCACCTTGGGTGTTGACGTGAGCCAGTAGTTCGTCGAGCGCGCCATGCGTGACCTCTTTCGCGGAGCGGGCAACGTCTTCCAGGTTTCGCTTGGCGTCGAGATAGTTCACCGCAATTCCAGAGCCCGGCATGACGTCGTGGAAATGGTCGAAGAGCAGATTCTTCCAGGCGAGTTCGAACTGATCTTGCGGATACGAGCGGCCGAAGAGCGAAGCCAGCGACGCATACTTCTCCGCGTCGAGCATCAGTTCCTCATCGCGCCGGATTCGCTGTTTTGTGTCCGCTTGCGTAGTCATCACCCCGCGGTGATATTCGAAATAGAGTTCGTCCTTCCAGGTCGGCACTTTGAGATTTGGAAGCTCGTGCGTCAGGTCGGCGAAGAATTCTTTGGCAGTGCTGAACTCAATCTTCGGAAAAACGGTGTTCGGATCCCGAAGGCGATTCGCCCGATCAAGCATCGTCCGAGTCGGGCCGCCGCCATGGTCGCCGATTCCGTACAAGTAAAGCATCTGCGGCGAATCGGTAACCTTGGTCCCATAAATTGACGGAGCATAGAACGACAGGTCTTGCGTGATCTGCTGCGGATCAAATTCATTAGCGTATTCGTGGGGAAAGTAGGTCAGAAGGCGGCTGCCATCGGGTGCTTCCCACCAGAACAGCCGGTACGGAAATTTGGTGTAGTCCGTGGCCCAGAGGAGCTTGCTGGTCACGAAATAATCAATGCCGGACTTCTTGTAGATTTGGGGAAGCTGCCAGTTGTATCCAAAAGAATCCGGATTCCAGCCGATTTTGATATCAGCGCCAAAGTTCTTTTGAAAATATTTTTTGCCGACCAGAATCTGACGCACCAGCGACTCGCCGTCCGGCATATTCAGATCGGGCTCGACCCACATGCCGCCGATGACCTCCCAGCGGCCCTCCTTGACCCGCTGCCTGATCTGCTCGAACATGTCCGGATATTTTTCCTGCATCCATTCGTAAGTTCGCGCGGAGGACATGGTGAACTTGAAATCCGGATACTCGCGCATCAAATCCAGGACGCTCTGAAATGTGTTGCGCACGACCTCGACCGTTTCCGTCCAGGGCCACAGCCACGCCATATCAATATGCGAGTTCCCGACGGCACGAACTGTGAACTGTTTCAACCATGGATTCAACGATTGCAGTTTGCTTTGCGCTTGCCGGAGCGACGCGTCGAAGCCCGCTTGGTCGTCCTTGTCGAGCCCAGAAAAATCGATGGCATTGACCGCCGCGTCGAGTTGCTGCTGGCGTTCCGCCCGGCCCTCCTCATACGCCGCAATCATCGGACGCGCCGCCAGGATCTCCATTCGGATCATCGCCGGGTCCGGTCGGCTCGGGGCAGGTTCGATACTCAACTGGGCGTGATGAAGCAGCGTTTCAATCTCCGGAGCATCGATCCGCACGGCGATCAGAAATTTCTGTCCGGGCTGCGCGTTGTTCGTGAGCGGAATCGGTTGCTGCATGTCGTCATCTCCTCGCGACACGAGCGCTCCGTTCGAGAAGACGGAAATCATGACTGGGCCTTTGTTGTTCCACATGAAGTCGAACCTGAGGTCCAATTTTGCGCGGGCGCCCAGCACTGCATAACCGTTGATCTTCTCCGGAATCTCGATCCAGCAGCGCAACACACGAGACCCGGTCGACCATTTGTCCCCGACTTTTATTGTTCCCCAGCCTGAGTCATCTAAGGACGAATCTTCAGGGTGTGGAACGTCGGTGTGAAACCGCCAATCTGTCAGTGGCAGATTCGTAAGCGATTCCAGGCGATCCACAGTCGGTCGATAGGGATCAATTGTTTTGTCGTTCGGAGATGGTTGCTGGGCGGAAACTAACCTGGCTGTTATGAGTGCGAGAAGTGCACACACGATCCATTGCTTCAACGGACTTTCCTCCTTCATTAGGAAGGCTGCTTTTTGACACGGCAAACAGCAGAGAGTGTTTGAGTTTCGTACAGAAGGGTAACTGCGACGAACGTGTCGGTCAATTGGCCTGGGCGACTCGTCCTACGTGTAGTTCAAAAAAAAGGACACCGCCCACGCGGTGTCCCACCTACCAGCAACTTGATTTACTTATTCTCGTTGAGTGACCCGGCGCCAAACTCCTTGCGTTGTGCCACCGGACGCGCCGCTCTGGCCGATGCTACCGCAGGCATTGCCGCCGCGGCTCCGTAACGCTCGAGCAGCACGGGCACCATTGCGCCTTCGGCTTCCTTGACGAAGGTGAGCTTGCTCTCGCCCAGCAGATCAACGCGGACGAAATCTCCGATTTTCACCTGTCCAGTCGCGACCAGGTTCGCCAGCGGAAACACCAGGTGCCGTTCAATCGCCCGCTTCAGGTGCCGCGCGCCATACTTCGGATCGGTGCCCTCCGCCAGCAGAAAGGCCTTCACCTGCGGCGTGCAGTTGAAAACGAACTGATGCGCGCCCGCTGCCATCAGCACTCGCTGCTGTACCATCCCCAGTTCGATTTCCAGGATCTGCTGCAGATGCTCGGAACGCAGCGTCTTGAACACGACGACTTTGTCGATGCGGTTCATGAACTCCGGCGCAAACTTGCGCCGCGCCGCATCCACTGCCGAGCGGTTAATCTTGTCGTCGAGCGCGTTGTCGACCTGCACCGGTTTCGGCGCGAAGCCCAGGCCGCCATCCACCAACCCATTCATCTCCGCGGCGCCCAGGTTCGAGGTCATGATGATGATGCAGTTCGAAAGATCCACGCGGCGGTTGTCGCCCAGTGTCAGCGTCGCTTTGTCCAGAATTCCGAGCAGCAGTTGCCACAGCGAGTCGGACGCCTTCTCGATTTCGTCAAACAGCAGGATCGACAGTTTCAGCTTCTCCGTGTGCCACTGGTTCAGCGCTTCCTGAGTCAGCAGCGGATGCGTCTCCCGGTGTCCCAGGTATCCCGGAGGCGAACCAATCAACTTCGCGATCTCGTGCGAGTGCTGGAACTCGGCGCAATCGATCTTGATGCAGGCCCGCGCGTCACCGAACAGCGACTCGGCCACCGCTTCCACCACCCGCGTCTTGCCGGAACCGGTCGGCCCCAGAAACAGCAGATTGCCCACTGGACGGCCCGGCGCATTCAGCCCGGCCAGAAACATCTGATAGATTTCCGCCACCTTCTCGATCGCCTGGTCCTGCCCTACAATCTTCCGGCGCAAGGCGGTCTCAAAGTCACGGGCGTCGTTGCTGCGGCGGCTCGGATCAAGCACGGTTGCCAGGTTCGTTCTCATCGCTTCGGGCCCTTGTTTCCTTTCCGGGAACTGCTTGTTTTCTGGGAAACTATTTGCTGCCAAACTGCTCATTTTTATCACTTTCTTGTCGGTCGCCTGCCACTCCGGATGAAGGTTGCATTCCTCAGCCTCCCTTCCTTGTGCAAGCCGCTCGCCATCCTCCGGAAGGGCCGTACTCTCCCACTTTCCATCGTTTTAGATGCGGCTAGGCCACCTCATGTCACAAAGGTCCGGTTACGCGCAGCCTCCGCAGGAGCAATTGTTTGCAGACTTGCAGGAACTTCCCCTAGCGCCCTGCTACCCTGCCGCCCATGTCCGGTAAGCTTAGCCAACTTGGCCCGACGTAACTGGCAGCGCAGGTTACTTCCGGTGCACAATAGAAGCAGATTTCCTCTCTGGAGAATGCGCTTGTCCCAATTCAGACTCTCGAAGCCCGGACTCTCGATCGTGAGCGTTGCCGCCTTCCTGTTCCGACTAGCCCTGACGGGCTTCGGCCTCTTTTCTCCTCCGGCGGCCGCCGTACAAAATCCGCACGGCGTGCAATTAGTCCAGGTGAAGGCCGACGCCACCAAGAAGCCCGAACCCCCGGCAGCGGTTATCGCGCCCCCCGGCTCCGATCTATATCTCGCCCAGCGCGGAGACAGCATCCCGTCCGTCGCCCGCAAATATCTGAAACGAACCAAGTACCTGACCTCAACGGAACTGGCTGGAGCCATTCGAGAAGCTAATCACAACCGCCAGGGCGTCTTCCTGAAATCCGGAGAGCAGATCATTATCCCCGGAATTCTTGAAGGGCCTATTGTAGAGAAGACTGTCCCAGTTGCAAGAGATTTCGAAGTCCGCGCCATTTATCTGACCGGGGTGATGGCGGGCAGCGATCATGGAATGCGCATTATCCGCCATTGGCGTGAAGTGGGCGGCAACGCAGTCGTTTTTGACATAAAGGATAGCGACGGCATCGTCAACATCGCGTTTGACCACCCGCTAGCCACCGGACAGCGCCACTATATTTCCGATCTGCCCAAGCTCATCCACTTCCTGCACTCCGAAAACATGCATGCCATCGCCCGCATCGCCATTTTCCGCGATGAGCATCTGGTCACCAGCCATCCCGAACTGGCCGTAAAGTCGCATCGCACCGGCGAGAGCTGGCGCGAAAACGGCAAGCTCGTCTGGACCGACCCCTCGAATCCCAAAGTCCAGGACTATGACATCGCCCTCGCCAAGTTCGTAGCCCAGGCCGGAGTCGATGAAGTGCAGTTCGATTACGTCCGCTTTCCCGCCGAAGGCGACCAGAAAGATGCCGTGTTCAACTACCAGACCGAGCATCCTGATCACCCAACGAAGATGCAGCGCTCGGACGTGATCGCCAATTTCCTCGATCGCGCCTATACCCAGATTCACCCGACCGGCGCCCTGTTCTCGCTCGACGTCTTCGGAGTCATGGCGTGGCAACGCCCCGTCGATCTTTCGCACACCGGGCAGGACATCGTAGCCATGGCTAAGCACTGTGATGTGATCTCGCCCATGATTTATCCTTCTCACTTCTTCGGCATGGACGGCATCGCGCACCCCGGCGACGCGCCCGAGCATTTCATCGGCGAGTCAATGGACCGCTTCATGCTCATCACCAAGGACAGCGGCGTGGTGATTCGCCCCTGGCTGCAAGCCTTTGCTTGGCGCACCAAGACTTACTCACCCAAGTATGTTGAAGTTCAGATTGAGGTAGCGAAGCAAAAAGGCGGCATAGGCTTTCTCTTCTGGAACGCCAATAACGACTACTCGAAGCCCTACACTGCGATGCCGGAGATGCGAGCCGCCAAAGGCCGCTACTTCCGTGGAGATGAAGTAGGCGCCAAGCCCGAACCCGCCCCAGCTACGCCGACAGCCTCTACCGCCGCGCCCGCAACCAACACAAATGTAGAGACGGGGACTGCCTCGTCTCCCAGTGACGGCGGCCACCGCGCTCAGAAAATCTGGCGGCACTGAGCGCTTCAGGGAAAATAAACGCGTTGCCCAACGGTCGCTCTTTTCTACTTGGTAACACCGCTTGGGTGGCGGTGTTACGCGGCTGGCCCCGTTCCTGCGTCGGAAGGATATATACCTGCTCTCTCCCCCGCGCGTCCGCTGCGACTCGATTTCCAGCGGGTCCGCCTGCTCACGAACCCGCCCCCCGCGCGTCTTAGAAGACAGTCGCCATCGTTGCCGCTAGAGTAAAGAAGCCGAGCGAAAAGCGGAGTTAGAAGCAATGATCTGCAAAGCTGCATTCTTTGTCTTTTCCATTTTCGCGCTGGCCATACTCCCTTTGCCCTGTCGTGCCTCGAACGCAGGCCGGGCAGGGTTTGATCTTCCTCAACCCAATGGCTGCTACCCCGTAGGGACCAGAACGGTTGTGTTGAGAGACGTGCACCGCAGCCGGGATCTGCTCGTCACGATGTGGTATCCGGCACTGGAGGGTACGTCCGCACTTGCGCCTTACATGGACAAGCGGACTGCGGATGCGCTGGCCGAAGAGTGGAGACTGCAACCGGATTTCCAAGGCCTCGTGCGCACGAATGCCGGACTCTTGGCCCCGGTCGCTGAGGGCGGGCCTTTTCCCGTCGTTCTGCTGGAACACGGCTCGAGTGTTGTGCCAGCCGTTTATACCGTTCTGGCTGAAGGTCTGGCGAGTAATGGCTTCATCGTGGCCGCCACCAATCATCCCCCTGACTCCCTCATTTCGGTGTTCCCGGACGGGCATGAACTCAAGTTCACGCCATACTGGCCCGCCGACGCCGATCGCCGAACTCAGGGCGTCGCCATTGGTAAGTTCGCGGACGAGGTCTTGGTGGCAGACGTGAGATTCGTTCTCGACCAACTCCAGGAAATGAATTCACACGATAATTTCTGGCATGCCTACCTGGATTTGTCCAAGATTGGGATCGTAGGTCACTCGATGGGTGGAACGACGGCAGCACTCGCCACACAGGAGGAGCCCAGGATTCTGGCCGGCGTCAACCTGGACGGCTCCACTTATCCCGGCATGAATGCGGATATTCGCCCCATTCCAGTGCACAAGCCGTTTCTGTTTCTTGCTACCGAAGAGCACGCGTCGGGTGAGGCCCGAGCTCGGGAGTACATAGGTCGCGAATCCAATACCTACTACGTGGTGGTGACGGGAGCCGATCACATGAGCTTCAGCGATGCGCGCCTCATTTCGAGCAGATTCACTCGAGACTCGAAGCCAGACGGCAATGCCTTTGAACAGGCTCTGCTCACGAACATCTTAACCCGATCTCTAGTCGGGGAATTTTTTGCCAAGTATCTGAAAGCGGCTGTTGCCCCCGATCTCGACCTGGTGGTGCGGGTAGACAAGAAGTAGGCTGATCAGACCGTTTTCTCATCAGCCTACTCCAGACAGAATCACAAGGCGTGCGGCCGCTTGAGCTCCTTCCCTTGCACCTTCGTTGCATTGGGCGGCGGCGCTTTGCTTCGGCTGTTCGCCAGCGGCGCGTTGCGCTGGTGCGGCGGCGTCAACGTCGTGCCCGAGATGTTGTTGAACGGAACCGTGGCCGCAAATATAGGCAGATTGTGTGCCCGCACCTGCGTCGCGGCTTCGAAGCCGGACGCGAGCTTGATCAAGGTAGGCTCGCTAAAAGCCGTCCCGAAGAAGCTGATTCCCATTGGCGCTCCGAACACCATGGCCGCCGGCACTTGCACGATCGGATAACCTTCCGGTGCCGCCAGGCCCGATGACCCAAAAATAAAGTGGTCACCAAAGATCAAGTCGGTAGCCCACGCCGGGTTGTCGGTAGCGGTGACCACTGCGTCGAGATTGAACTGGCTCAGCGCGGCGTCGATGCCGTTCACCCCAAAGGCTTGGTCAGCGGCAATCGCCTGGTTGTAAGTCATGCCGCCGAAAGCCGGCTGCGGATCGTCGGGTCCCGGCGCGAGAGAATCGCAGAGATCCCAAATATCCTGATTAAAAAACGGCATTTCTTCGTCGGCATGGGCGTTATTGAAAGCGATGGCGTCGGTCAAGGTCTTGCCGGCCATGGGAACCCCGACGCGGGTGGCGAAGTAAGCTTGCACGTCATTCCTGAAATCGAAGCACAAGATCAGGAACTCACCGGGGCCCGAGCCGCCGTTAGGAAATATAAACCCCGCGGCATCCAGGTCAATGACGGTCGCGCCCGCATCGGTGAGCGCCTGGAAGGCGGCCTCGAACCCGTCCACCACCGGCTGCGGCGTTGGGACGAATGGATCAAAACCAAATAATCCGATCCGCGTCAGGCCCAGTCTTGCGCCCTTCAGGCCGTTAGGATTCAGGAACTGAGTATAGTCGGCGGGAAGGTTGGTGGGGCGCGTGAAGCGGCCCTGCCATCCCAGGGGGACGCCGCCGGTCGCCGGATCGCGGCCGTCGTAGGTGCGGCTCTGCACCACGCCAAGCGCCGCCGCCGCGTCGGCCACGGTGCGTCCATGCGGACCGAAAGTGTCCTGAATGTGGGAGATCGGCACGATGCCTGCCCGGCTGGTGAGGCCCACCGTCGGCTTGAGGCCGACTACGCCGTTGGCGTTAGCGGGGCACACAATGCTGCCATCAGTCTCCGTCCCAAACGACACTGCGGAGAAGTTCGACGACACGGCGGCACCCGAGCCCGAACTAGAGCCGCAGGGATTGCGATTGATGCCATAGGGATTATTCGTTTGCCCGCCCCGGCCCGACCATCCGCTAACGGATTCGAAGGAGCGGAAGTTGGCCCACTCCGACAGGTTCGTCTTTCCGAGGATGACCGCGCCGCCAGCGCGCAGGTTGGCGGCAACCGTGGAGTCGCGAACCGCCGGCTTCCCGACCAGCGCGAACGAGCCCGCTGCGGTCTGCATCATGTCGCCGGTGTCGACGTTGTCCTTGAGCAGCACCGGGATTCCGTGCAAAGGTCCGAGCACGATGCCGCGCTTACGCAGCTTGTCGGCGTGGCGCGCCATCTCCAGCGCGTCGGGGTTCAGTTCGATCACTGAGTTGACCCCTGGACCGCTCTGGTCCAGCGCAACGATGCGGGTGATGTATTCCTTGGTCAGGTCCTCCGAGGTGAGTTTGCCTGAAGCCATTGCCGCCTGGAGATGGGCTACGGTCCATTCATTGTGATTCTTTGGAGCGTCGTTTGAATCGCTGTTTCGCGTGCCATCATTTGCTGCCGCCACGGGGAGCGCCAGCAAAGCTGCAAGAAGGATAGTGCGTAGGGCTGGGACGATCATTTGGTTCCTCCTGGGAGTCTTCGGCCGGGTAACGCCGGGAATCTTGCTACTTCTGGATTCGGGTTGTCAAGCGATTCCCGCTGATTTCAGGCGTCAAATGTAACAACGATGTAAAAACTTTGTCCGGCGGTTGGAAAGGGTTGTCACGTTCCATCCTTATACTCTGGAGGTGCCCCGTCCAAGCTCTGCTTGGGCGGGCCTGTTCCGCGCTTTGCATCGCTTTGCCGAAACCGCCCGTCATCAGCCCATTCCGGGGCAAGAGCCATCCTAGGAAACCTGCCCGGAGCGGGCAGTAACTCTTACCAACAGGCCACCCATCCCACAAGATGGGCCATGTGATACAGTGCTCCCCGCACTTACTCTCGTCTTAACTACCCAACACTACCCAACTAATTGTGGGAGATCAGATGAAGCTCTTTCTCTCGATTTTTTTGCTGAGCACTGCCATGACAGCGCAGAGTTTTGTGACGCCCAGCAGTTCCGCGCTTCCCGACGCGCCCAGCCAGCGTCCTTTCTGGACAATCGAGAATAGAGTAAACGTCAGCATCTTAGCCGGACTGGTCGCTGCAGACGCTTTCACCACCCAGCGCGGGCTGAACCAGGGCCTCCGCGAGGTCAATCCGGTCATGCGTCCCTTCGTGACGCGTGGTGCCGCCGGGGAAGCGGCCGGGTCAGCTTTAGGTTTTGGCGCGGGAGTCGGGATCGTGTACCTGTTGCATCGAAGCCACCACTACAAAGCGGAACGCATTAGTATGCGGCTGATCGTCGCCGGTGAAGCTGGGTTCGTCGCCAACAACATCGTTGCCATTCGCTAACCGGTGGCGGTGCAAGTAAGGATTCGTACAGGGGCATCGCCTCCAGGCGTGCCGAAAACGCTTCAGCATGAATCCACCTTCAAGCGCTGGGAGCAAGCCCAGCTTCCACGCTATAATTCCATTCTGGAGACGAAGTTTTCTTCGACCAATTTAATCATTCGGAGAATCCCCGGCTCGCTTCCGCGAATCTTTATACCGAAGGAGTCTGCATGGCCATTCAGAAGACGGACAAAATCTGGCACAATGGCAAGTTCATCGCCTGGGACGACGCTACGCTCCACGTGATGTCTCACGTTGTGCACTACGGCTCTTCGGTGTTTGAAGGCATTCGCTGCTACGCGCTGCCTACCGGCCCCGCGATTTTCCGCGCCCCCGAACACATGCAGCGCCTCGTCGACTCCGCTCGCATTTACCGCATCGACATTCCCTTCACCCGCGACGAAATCGTGCGCGCCATGGTCGAACTGGTGAGACATAATGGCGTGTGGCCCTGCTATATCCGCCCCATAGTTCTACGTGGGTACGGCGAAGCCGGCGTCAACCCCTTCAACTCCCCCACCGAAGTCTATATTTGCAACTATCCCTGGGAAAAGTATTTGGGGGCGGATGCCAGCGAAGGTGTGGACGTGTGCGTTTCTTCGTGGACGCGGATCGCCCCCAACACTCTGCCCGCCATGGCCAAGTCTGGGGCGAATTACATGAATTCGCAGCTCATCAAGATGGAAGCCATCGTCAACGGTTACGCTGAAGGCATCGCGCTGGATGTAAGCGGCTACGTCAGCGAAGGGTCGGGCGAGAATCTGTTCGTCGTCCGCAACGGCGTTCTGCACACGGCTCCGCTGGGGAACTCCGTGCTTCCGGGCATCACGCGCGACTCGGTGCTGCAGATCGCGCGCGACCTCGGCATCAAGATTGTCGAGCAGCAGATTCCGCGGGAGTCGCTCTACATTGCCGACGAAGTTTTCTTCACTGGCACTGCCGCCGAAATCACGCCCATTCGCTCGGTCGATAAAATTACCGTGGGCAAGGGCAAGCTCGGCCCCGTGACCAAATCTCTGCAATCTGAGTTTTACGGCATCGTTCGCGGCGAGAAGGCGGACCGTTATGACTGGCTGACGCCGGTTCCGGTGGGGGCGAAGCAACCGGTGGGCGTCTAGCTTTGTTTCGGCAGCGCCTGGAGGCGTGCGCCGATACGATTCGCAATTGCACTACGGGCTGAAGAGGGCGGTTGCTGTTCCTGTTTTCTTGAACTATAGTGAAGGCCGCCTGATCGCAGGCGATCTTGTTTGTTCCTATCAACCCCATCCTATAAGGAGAACTGCTATGTCCGCTCCCACCCCAGAATTTGCTCTGACCTATCGTGACATGATGCTCGATGGTTTTGCCCGAGAAGTTGAAACGACCAAGAGAGTCTTGGCTGCAGTCCCCGACGGTAAAAAGGACTACCGGCCGGATCCCTGCGCGCGCACGGCCTGGGAACTGGCCTGGCATCTCGCAAATACCGACGTCCAGTTCCTGAATGGGATTGCGGATCTGAAGTTCACAATGGCGAATCCGGCGGCGGAAGACAAGCCTAAGACTATCGCCGAGGTGGTGGATTGGTACGACAGGAATATCAAGCGCGGCGCGGATCGGGTTCGCGCTTTGTCGGGCGCACAGTTGCTGACACCGGTCGATTTTCTCGGCGTCTTCAACTTACCGGCGGCGTTCTATTTAGGATTCCTGAATAATCACAGCATTCATCATCGCGGCGAGTTGGCGACGTATCTCCGTCCCATGGGATCGAAGGTGCCCTCGATCTATGGCGGGAGTTACGACGAGCCCTTTCAGGCAGCAGCGTGAAGTAACGAGACATCGCGAACCAGAGAGCGTGGGGCGGGTGAGGTCACCCGCCTCTACGTGTTTGGGCATGAACTTTGTTTATGAACTTTATCTCTGAACTCCATCTATGACCCCAGACCTGTTTACTCGCGCCGAATCCGCAGCAGCGTTTGTGCTTTCGCAGACGAGCCTGCGGCCGCAGATCGGACTTGTCCTCGGTTCGGGCCTCGGAGCGTTTGCCGACGACCTTACCGAAGCGGTCGCATTCGCTACGCCGACATCCCGGCATTTCCGCGTTCGACGGCGATTGGGCATGCCGGACAACTCGTTGTGGGCAAGTCCGGCGACGTTCCCATTGCCGTGATGCAAGGACGGGTGCATCTTTACGAAGGCTATTCGGCTGCTGAGGTGGCCTTTCCGACGCGCGTGCTGGGGCGAATGGGCATACGCGCTTTGATTCTCACCAACGCCGCCGGTGGCATTAACGTCGAGTACGGACAGGGCGCGCTGGTTATCCTTAAAGATCACATCAATCTTCAAGGACAGAATCCGCTGACGGGCGGGAATGACGAACGCTTTGGCCCGCGCTTCCCCGACATGACTTATACCTACGCCAAGCGTTATCGCGAGATAGCGCTCGAGGAAGCGAAGAAGCTTTCGATTCCTCCGCGTGAGGGCGTGTACGCGGCGCTGGCCGGCCCGAGTTACGAAACTCCGGCAGAGATTCGATACCTGCGCACAATTGGCGCCGACCTGGTGGGCATGTCAACCGTCCCCGAAGCAATCGCCGCACGGCATATGGGGATGAACGTCCTGGCCATCTCATGCGTGACGAATATGGCTGCCGGGATTCTCGATCAGGCGCTCGACCACAAAGAAGTTCTCGAAGTGGGACGACGAGTGATGGGACAGTTCATCGCGCTGTTGCGGGCCGTGCTGCCGAGGATATCGGGGGAGTTGCAGAACGCGGGCTAGATTTGTTCGGCGCATAAGGGGACGCGGCAAGCCGCGTCTCTACAGGAAAGTCTTTTATCGCTCAGTGCCCCTTGCGGGGTATGAACACCGTTTGCGGCGGATCTATTTTGTACACCGTCGCGAAGCTGGCCTGGTTGACCGCGAAGCTGGCTAGTCCCCGCGAATCGATGAACAGCAATGGCTGTTTGAGCGGCACATCGCTGAACGTCCTGACCAACGGCACCTCAACTTCGCGTCCCGCGATGGTGACCTTCAACTTATCGCCGAGCTGATAGCCGAGCTTCTGAAAATCGTCGGCGCTGATGTTCGTGATCAGATTGCCGTACGGACCATCGAGGGCGATCACTTCGCCGGTCAGCCCCTTGTCGTCCACGGTTACGGGCTTCAGATCGAGGCGGACCAACCGTTTGACTGTCGGTCCAACCTGGGTCCAATCGTCGCCGCGCGCGATGTGCGCGCCGACCGGAGAGAAAATATCCCGGCCATGAAACGTCGAGGAAACTTTCGCGCCAATCATCCAATCTGGGTTGTTGATTTCGCGAATGGCTTCGACGCCGTCGCGGTCCTCGACCATCGTCATCACGCCGTTGTCGGGCAGCACGAAGAATTGTCCGCGCTTGGATTTCACGACCACAGCCTTGCGCGAACTACCCACGCCGGGATCGACGACCGCGACAAACACTGTTCCGGCCGGGAAGTAGGGCGTGGCGCCGAACAGGAAGCGAGCGCCGTCTCGAATCGAATAGGCGTTCACCTGATGCGTAAGATCGACAATGCGGAGGTTGGGCGTGATACCGTACATGACGCCTTTGCAGAGGGCCACCGAATCGTCAAGGATGCCGAAATCGGTCATGAAGACGACGGTCGGCGGAGGCTGCACGGCAGGCGGCTGTGCTAGAAAAGGGATTGTGGCCAGAAGGAGTAGGACTAACCACAGGCAAACGTTTCGCGTCGATTTTGCTGCCGAGGTTAATGCCATTCGCATAGAGTCGAACTCTCCGAAGAGACTACGGTGGAGCGCCGGGCGTCCCCGCCCGGATGGACCCTTTCGACTTCGCTCAGGGTAGGCTCGCGAGACGCCTGTCACTCCATCGTATGATTCATTACGCGTACCACTTTACTGCGCCATTGTTACGCTTCCAGCATCTATAATCGGGGCGGCAATAAATCAATACAGGAGAAAGCAAGCGATGTCCAACGTGATTCCTGAAAAATACCTCGACCTTTTCCGGAAGCCCGCTTTTGCCAGTCTTGGCACCCTGATGCCCGACGGACGGCCGCAGGTCACTCCGGTGTGGTGCGACTTCGATGGCCAGCATGTGATTTTTAATTCTGCGCGCGGCCGTCAGAAAGATCGCAACGTGCGCCGCGATCCACGGGTGGCGCTGGCCATCATCGATCCCGACAATCCTTATCGCTATCTGGAGATCCGCGGCACCGTGGTTGAGATTACCGAGGACGGCGCCGCCCAACACATCGATAAGCTGGCAAAGAAGTACATGGGAGTCGACAAATATCCGTACTCGAAGCCGGGAGAGGTTCGCGTTATGTATAAAATCCGGCCGGAACATACTACCGTGATGGGCTAGAATAATGCCCGTGTGGCGCGGGCGCCCTCGCCCGCGAGCGGTGGGAACCGGTTACCGGGAGAGTCTTCTCTCCGCCGCACGGGGCAAGAATGTCCCTGCCAAAACAATCGCCCTCTTCTTTTCTCCGGTAACCTTTCTTCTCCAAACGAGTCCAACTCATGGCGGAACTTTCGGGGATTCCTTTCCGTATTAGAAGACGAGAGTCGAGGGATCCTCGTCGTTGTCCGTTTGCTGGAGGAGGCGTTTATGGAAGTTCTGAAAAATGACCGCGATGGTTTGCACGCGATCGATGCGCAAGCCAATAACATTTCGGCGCAGCAGGTGGTGAAGGCGGCGCACGCAGAACTTCTCCAGTTGATGCGGCAGCGTGCCGACGTCATGAAACGTATTGGCACGGTGAAGCAGACCATTGCCGGATTGGCGAATCTTTTCGGCGAGCAGGTGCTTGGCGACGACTTGCTGGAGCTGATCGACCGCAAGCCGAATGGCCGTCAACCCGGCTTTACCAAGGCGTGCCGGCGGGTGCTCATGGAAGTGCGGCGTCCGCTGGGAGCCCGCGAGGTTTGCGTGGAACTGGAGCGATATGCTCCGGCAATCCTGGCGAGGCACAAGGATCCGCTGGCCTCGGTCACAACCGTTTTGAATCGCCTGGTGGATTATGGCGAGGCGCGCAGCCTCAGCAACGACCGCGGGCGGCGAGTCTGGGAGTGGATCAGCGATACCGAGACGCCGGCGGATGCGATGGCCTCCAGCATACCGGCCTGACGCGCGAGAGTCTGACCCGATAGACTGCAGATCCCTCGCTTCGCTCGGGATGACAATTTATAGAGATTAGATTATAGAGATTAGAGACTACGCCGGCAGCAACCGCCCTTTTTCCAGATGCCGCGTCACGTGCGCATACTGGGCGGCGTGTGGATCGTGTGTCACCATCACAATCGTCTTATTGAAGCTTTCATTCAGCCGCTTCAGAATTTCCAAGATTTCTGTTGCCGAGTTGCTGTCGAGATCGCCGGTAGGTTCGTCGGCGAGAATCAGCGTAGGATCGCTGACGATGGCGCGAGCGATGGCCACACGCTGCTCTTGTCCGCCGGATAGCTGTTTGGGCAGGTGATGGACGCGATCCTCAAGTCCAACGAGCTTGAGCGCCGTCATCACATGATCGCGGCGCTGCTGCGTCGTCATCTTCGTCAACAGCAGAGGTAACTCGACATTCTCAAACGCGGTCAGCACTGGAATCAGATTGAAAGTCTGAAAGACATAGCCGACGTGAGTATTGCGCCACTTCGCGGACTGCCCATCGCTCAGGCGAAAAATATTTTCGCCCATCACCAGCAGTTCGCCGGAACTTGGACGGTCAATGGCTGCGATCATGTTGAGCAGCGTCGTCTTCCCCGACCCTGACGGCCCCATCAGCGCCAGAAACTCGCCGCCCGCGATGTCGAGGGAGACATTGTCGAGCGCGGTTACCTGGAACGCGTCGCGCTTGAAAATCTTGCTGACCGCACGGGCCTGCACGACCTTGCTGCCCACTGCCGGTTGCGTCGTTGGTGTCGTCGTCGTTATTGCGCTCATGATTGCCCCTTGATACGAATCTTTTGCCCGTCCTGCAAATCCGCGGGCCCTGCCGTGATAACGCTTTCGCCGCCCACCAGCGAGTCCACCAGATAGCCTCCCGAACGCTGGCCCTGAACATGAACAACCCGGCGGAGAGCCTTGCCGTTGAAAGCAAGCAGCACGAACTTCGTCCCGTCCTTGTCGCGCACTGCGGCGGTCGGGACGAAGACATAGGTCTGCTTCGTGACGGCGTTTTTCTCGTCACTCGCCTTCGCCTTGAACTGCACGGTCGCGTTCATTTCCGGCCGCAGGTAGGAATCGGGTTTCAGAATCTGTACCTTGACCTGGACCGTCGCTTTCTGACGATTCGCTTCCGGAGACATTTCGGCGATCTCGCCTTTGTAGGAGCGATCCTTGAACGCATCGAGAGTGACGATGCCTTCCTGTTTGGGAGACAGTTTGGCGAAGTCATCCTGCGCGATATCGAGTTCGACCTGAATGTCTTCCAGGTCGGCGAGCGCCACCACCGATCCGCGGGGGCCTCCTTCGGCGCCACTGGCGAACTGCGCAGTGACCAGTTCACCTTTCTCCGCCGTGCGCTCCAGAATCGTGCCACTGACGGGCGCACGGATCACCGTGGCATCGAGTTGGGACTTGGCGTATGCCATCTGGCCTTCGGCCTGTTGCAAGTCGCCGCGGGCGCGCTGAACTTCTTCCGAGCGCGGCCCGAGCTGCATCAGCCGGAAGGCCCTTTCCAGCGAATTCATTCGTTGCTGCGAAGCCTCGTACTTGGCGCCGGCATCATCCAGACTCTGCTTTGAGGTAACTCCCTGCGCAAATAAATCGCGCGCGCGGTCCAGATTGATTTTGTCGTTCATCGCTGTCGCCCGTGCCTCAGACAGATTGTGATCCGCTTGCTGGACCTCCTCCGGGCGCGAGCCATTT
>Ga0193751_1000321_pt1 | contig 40032 bp, 37 predicted proteins | sample L1c2metaG_FD_143050 | JGI IMG/M metagenome (GOLD analysis project Ga0193751, IMG submission 143050) | Soil microbial communities from a riparian zone of the East river system, Colorado, United States - L1c2 | ecosystem: Environmental > Terrestrial > Soil > Riparian zone | place: USA: East River...
CGGACTCCAATGCTGCAACGAGGAAATCCACGGCCTCTTTGGTGCGTGTGTTGACTTCTTCTAATTTCATGTTTTTTCCCTTTCTGCCGTTTCCGGCTTGTTTCTTTCTTCACTTGAGCGGCAGCGGGAAGAAACAAGGCGGAACGGTGGAAGGGACAGAACGGAGGCCAAAGGAGGGTGGCAGGGCGTGAGTGAAAGCGCGGTGAGTGACAAACCGCTTTTGATTTATGGTTTGGCGCGAAACCGGCGCAGTCCGAAACGCACGTCCGAGCCGCGGCTAAGCGGCGCCCACCCGGAAGGGGCGGAGTGGAGAGAATGATGGCGTAGCTTACCTTGTCCGAACGGATGGTTGTTCGGTGGTTTCGGGGCTAAACACTGGAGGCACTCGAAAGATGCTTGTTTGGCGATGTTTGATCCGAGCTGACAAAAGATAGTGTGGAAAATCTTCTCCCGCGTTACCATTTCAGTTGAACCAATGAAAACCTACGCACTTGTGGTCGCTTTGGTTGTGTTTGCGGTGGCCTTGGCGGCTCAACAACCGACCCCTCAGGGGTCGCCCAAGGGAGCTTCCCATCCCGCTCCGGGCACTTCTCAAACCATGGGTTCGAGTGGCTCGACTACTCCTCCTGTGGGGCTCTCGGATCAGGCAAAAGTCGTGGAACTCACGCACCGTGTTCAGATGCTTGAATTGCAAGTGGCCCAACGACCAGCGAGGTCGGAATCAGACTATAACGTGGCCATCATCGGAGCGGCAGCAGTGTTCGGCGCGGCGCTAGTGGCTGCGGTGCTAGGGATTTTTGGTCAGGTCCTCGCCGCAAGGCACGCAGCAAGAGTGGCGAGAGATGAGGCGCTCTACAAGGATGCAGCAAAGATTCTTGAACTGCGGATGAGACAGGTGCAGGAATTCTACGCTCCGATGTTCGCGCTAATGCGCCAAAGCAAGGACCTTTACGACAAAATGTTGCAGCAGTTGGTGGCAGACGAGCCGAGTCGATACAGAAACGTACCAACAGCTATCGAAAAAGAGTTCCGTTGGGAGGTGCTTGATAAGAAAGGGGAATGGCAGGGCTTTCGGCTTCTCGACCAGCTTCCAGCCATCAAGAGTAATTTGAAAGCGCTGGCTCTTGTCGATGCAAACCTTCTCATCGGAGAGAAGATATGTAAGGTCATTTCTAATCGCGCGGGATATGCCTCCGAAGCCCTCGTAGACATGTTGGGCCAGTATATGGCGCATTATGCCATTCTCGCTACGATACGAAATGGCAAAGAGACTGAAGCGTTCGAGCCCGGCTGGCATAAAGTCGGATATTTCCCCTTCGGGTTAGACATGAAGATTGGCGAGGCGTATCACGAGGTAAGCAAATCCATTGATGATTTGCGAAAGGGTTCGACGCGAACATTGGAGACACTGGCAAAATGAGGCCGTTAGCGGCACGCGTGAAATCATCCTGCATGACTCCGGTGGACTACTACGAAGCCAATGTTGACGAGTACTGCAGGTCAACGGTCGGTCTTGACATGACCAGTGTCTACAGGCGATTTTTGTCTGAGCTGGCGCCGGGTTCGCACATTTTGGATGCCGGTTGTGGCTCCGGTCGGGACAGTAAGGTTTTTCTTCAGAGTAGACACACTGTTACTGCTTTCGACGCCTCTCCGGAGATGGCTCGTTTCGCGACCGCTTATACCGGTCAAAAGTGTCGCGTGCTTCGTTTCCAAGAAGTAGATTTCCAGGAAAAGTTTGATGCCATCTGGGCTTGCGCGTCGCTCTTGCACGTACCCAAATGCGAGATGGAGAGTGTTTTACGTCGCCTTATCGCTGTGCTAAGAAACGGGGGGATTATGTACGTTTCCTTCATCGAGGGCGAGGGAGAGCGAGTTGCGGCAGACGGTAGACTCTACAATTCTTACACTGCGAAATCGCTGAGGGAACTCCTCGAAGGAATGTCGATGGTTGGGGAAATTGCTTTCTGGAGATCCGATGAGATTCCGTCATCGGATCAGCGGGCGCCGTGGCTCAATTGCCTCTTCAAGAAATCCATGGGATAGTGCGTTTTCCGGCGTTGATGTCCTACACAATTCGGGACCAGGTTCACTTTCGGGTGCGTATGATGCGACGCAGGAGAATCGATCTGACTGTGATGTGATAACGTGCGTGCCTGGGCAGAAAGGCCGAAATAGCGGCAATTAGCGGCCAAGCGAGTGAAGAGAGCCAGTGATTTTCATCGTTGGCGTTGGTGGTCCACTGTTTCCTGAGTCAAGTGCAAGTTAGTAACGACATCGATTGCGCTGTGGTCCTCGTCCGAATCAACCCAAGACTGATGAATCTGGTAGTCCGGATTGGTAAGCGAGTGGATCGCGAAAAGCTGAATGAGCATGAGGATAGATCTGGATACGGCATAAATCCTATAGATTCGCCCGCACTCGGTCGGCTCGTTCTCTGCCCCCCAGTTTGACGGCAACGGGACCTCGTCACAGCCATGGGCTATGTGATTGCGAAGAATTCTTGCTAACTCGGCTGCTGCCTCAGCTCCCTGGTTTCGGCACGTGAAGGTTGTCAGCTCACGTTCGAGTCCTCCACCTAGTCTGCAGAATCTCTCGGCACCTTGGGTCAGCTTTGGCAAAACGGGAATCTCTCTGCCGCTCCGGGAGATTAGCGCGGCGAGCTTCCTTCCGCGCACTGCTGTCGTGTCGTTTGGAAAATCAGTTTTTGCTGCTACCCGAATCGCGGCTTCGTACGCATTCCATAGAAAGTTGAATGTGATTGCGGCCGCAAAATACTGCTCCGCAACAAGGCTATGTGCGTCGTCAAAATCGGCAGCGGCTCCGCACATCATCCAGCTCGCTGAGAGATCAACATAAGCTGTATTGACTGTAACCTCTTCTAACGCAGCAGCCATTTGGATCGGGTAGTTAGCTGCGCGCCAGGTATGAACGGAACCGTCCGGGGCGGTAAATGGTAAGAGAAGTCCCTCCCCTTCGCATTCGACCAGGGCGTTGAAGAGGTAGGCGATGTGATCTCGAAATGAAACGAGCCGGCGAATCTCACATTCCGGTTTGTTGCACTTGCAGGAGAAAACCTCTCTTGCTGGCTCTAAAGCCTGGTTCCGGTCTTTCTTGGGATTGCTCGCAGTCTCGTGCGGTTTCATTGCTTTCACGTCAACTCTGTTCCAAATTGTAGTTCTTGTTCGTGTGTGACTGAAGGGGGTGTTCAACGAAGCCTACGAACGTCTACGCTGAGCTGCGTTGCATATGGGATGTGGTTAGTGGCGCGCCAGTGGGAGTACTAGATTTCGCGGGATATGACAGGAATAAGCTCTGCCAAATCAGAAACGCTCTTGACACGCTGCTGCAGCAGCGTCGCTCCTCTATTCATGTGGGCGCGGAAATAATCGGGCAGCAATTCTAGGCTTACTCCGTCTTTGCGGCAACGTTCCTTTAACAAGGCGACGAATAGGGGATCGTACTCACCTAGCAAAGTGTAGCGATTGAATTCACGTTCTTCTTCGGGATAGTCCGCGGGGTTCGGTACCGTCGGCTCTGCAAGAGACAGGCAAAATCCCAGCCGACAAAGAAGGTTAGGCGTTAGCCCGGTCTTTCCCGCCGCAAAGCGCAGGCGGTTTGACGCCTCTTTTGTAAAGCGCAGTCTAGTTATTTTCATTGGCGTGTCTCCAGAAGTATCCGGGCGCAATCTTTGTACCATTTTCTTCTGGATCGAAATCGAGCCTGTACGCTTGCCCCACAGATCCGCGCAATTCCTCAAAATAGGACTGATCGACTTCCGTATCAGTAGACAAGATCAGTACCTGATGGCTGGCGAATGGAAAGTAGTGTTGAGCGAGGAGCTTGCGGTGATCGCTGTCCAGTCGCGCAAGCGGCGTGTCGATAATAATGGGCAAGGGCCGACCCGATGTCTTGGCAAGTGCCCAGAGCATCGAAATTGCGTAGATCTGCTTCTCGCCGGCAGATAGCTGGGCCTTGGGCAACGGCCGGTTATGCTTATCTTGAAGGGTCACTGAGAAGTTGTTTGGATCGACGATGATTCTGCCAAGGGAATCCTTCTTCCTGCAGAGAGTCTGAAAGCACTCCGTCACGGCTTCTTGGAGCTCCAAGACTTTCTTGTGAATCAGGCTCACCTTGTACTCTTCCAGAACCTTCTTCACTTGCGGGACCAGATGAACCCTGGAGGCGTGGTCTACCTGTGCGGTCAGCTTCTCCGTAGCCTGCTCGAGCCGCCGTCGCAATTCCGTGAGTTTCAGCTCGCGGCCTCGCATGTCTTCATCCGACAGCAGTATCCGTTTGCCTACCTCGGCAAGATCATGATTCAAAGAGCGGAGTTCTTCCAAGGCGGGTTTCAGCACGTCATCGGCTGGAATCTTGCGTAGCGCCTCCTCCGCCTTGTGTAACTCCCGGTAAGAGCGCTCGATCTCTCCCCGCAAGGGCTGAATAAGCTTGGGTACGTCTTCTGTTGCTTGGTCTATCCAGGAGAACATGCGTGAGCGCTCCTCGGGAGAGACATGATGAATGGCCGTCTCTTGACCGTTCCGGTGGGAGAGGCGCAGTGAGGTTTCGAACAACTGGGCGAGGCGCGTGCGGAGCTTAGCCTTAACGGGGCTTGAGATCGGACCGAGGCCCTGCCAGAAATCCCGCGAACCAAGCTTCCGCTTAATGGCGTCTCTTTTCGAATGCAGAAGCGTGCGCCCGGCAGCCTCCTGCGCCAGATGTTCTTCATAGAGAAGCCGGTCTTTGAGCTCTCGGCAGAGGCCCGGGACCAAAGCGAACGGGAGCAGTCCCGCGGAGAGTTCCCGCAGCACGGCCTCTTGCTGCGGAATTCTTGATTTGACTGCAGCCTGTTTCTGGATCAGTCCCTCGCGGTTCCGGGTAAACGACCCGCCTCGCGCGGCGATCGTGTCTTCTAGTCTCTGAATCGCAGATTTTAGTTCGCGAAGTCGTTCCTGCTCGGCCTCTCTTTCGCGGCGGCAACCCTCGATCTGCACCTCGATGGCAGTCATTTCTTCTTGCACCGATGTCAGTTCGTCGGCGTGCTCGGAACCGCGTCCCAGAGGCTTGATGAGCCGGGCCAGGTAAATACCCAAGTCTGTCTGCAGCCGCTCTACCACGTCGAGGCCGAGGAGTGACTTGATCGCATCAGCCAGAGTCTGCTCGTCCGAGGAGTCCTCCGCGAGTTGTTGGATCCGTTCGCCGTCAAAGAAGAATAGATTCGATACTCCAGGCGGGAGAAGATCCCGCACGAAGTCCTGCCAATGTTCTGCCGAGACATCATCGAGAGGCCTGCCATCGCGTTCCACCAGGAGATCTTCCACGATCTTCCCGGAACTCTTGCGCTCCCAGGACCGGGTGACAAGGTACGTGCGAAGTCCATCCACTTCGCCATACTGGAATTCAATTGCCACAGATGCCGAGGTCGGTTGGATGAGCGCGTTAGCGTTGGTATGGATCTTCTGATCCAAGTAACGCATATATTCATCTTTTGATCGCGTGCCGGTGGCACTCGACCCGTAAAAGCAGAGCCGGATCGCTTCAAGCAACGTGCTCTTGCCGGCTCCGTTCTTGCCGCCGAACAGGACTATGGGACGAGACTTCTTTGGTTGCAGCGGAATATGTTGCTCACCGCGGAAGGTTCCAAAGTCGGTAAGCGTGAGATTCGTTAGGATCATGACGCCGCTTCCACGTCGATGTTGTTCATGACCTCTTCTTCGGACCGCCAGTCCTCATCGAAAATAGCGGCAATCCGCTGGTAAACGCTTGAACGGCGGCTCATGCCCTGCAACTCCCGTTCCGCATCGAGGAGTTTTGCCACCATGTCGGAAGGTACCTCGTGACGGGCACAGATCTCGTCCAAAGTCCGCCGTTCCTCCATAGAGAACGCGGGGATCTCATCCGAAGTCCATTCCGTACCATCCCCGATGACTTCGCGATAGATCTTGGGGACTGAGTCTTCCCAGTCCTGCGCCTCGGTACGCCATAGCCTCCGAATGATCTGGAGTTCCGGGAGGGTGATCAGCTGTTCATTCGGATTGGGGCCGCTGGCGCGAATCCGTTTCTGGACTTCAAGCAACCGCCGTAGAAAATCTTTACGCACTTCCAGTTTGTACGGGCCGTACACGATGCCCCCGTCAGCCTTGGTCATAACCCGGCCGTTGCGCCGCTTGAATTCCCGTACCTGTCCCTTCACGGAAGGATCCTGGGTGGAGGCCAAAAGATTTCGGTACTCCAGGAGCGGCTCCAGCCACTCCTCGCCGTTTTCGATCATGGCTTCCATGGAGCTGTCCCGTGTGACGACCGTGCAGACCCAGCAACCAAAACGGCTGTTACCGCAGGAAGGTGTGGTCTTATCGACGACCAAGGGACACTCGCCCGCTTGCGCGTTGCGGTACATGGTGACCAGGTCCCGGTTGTTGTTTCCCCACGGCGAAGGAGCTTGCAGCAGGTACGTCCATACGTCGTTCACGCTAAAATCTTCGATGGGCGTGTAGACGAATGCGTTCGGCAACGTCGTGTGGCGCGACAACAAGCTCCCGTTGATGCGGTGCAAGCTCATCACTTGGGCGCGAGTGGCGCTCTCGGATTTGCGCACGCCGAGCACCATCACGACTTCGCCGAATTCCGCAACCCGGTCGAGAATAAAACGATTGGCCGGGTCGATCTTGAGCCGCTCGGTGCACCAACGAAATCTTTTCGACGGAGCGGGATACCCGCGGCCGATGAGGTTCACCCAGAACGTCTTCTCCAAAAGAGGCAGCACTTTATGGGCGGTGAACGGCAGACCCTGTTGCTTCGCGCTCTCATCCATGCGCTTGAGCGAGACATTGATGTAATCAACGATCTTGGGAGTCTCAACCAGAGTGTCAGAGGAGATGACATAGAGCGGCTTGGTCAGTTTCTCCCGCGGCAACTTCGAGAGGGCATACCAAATGAGCTGCAGGGCAGTGGTCGAATCCTTGCCGCCGCTATAGCCGATGACCCAGGGACGCCGATCGGAAAGATAGACGCTGCGTATCTCTTCGTATCGAGCCTGCAGATGCGCGGCGTCGAGGGCACTGGTGGTTTGGAGTATCGGCAGCGGCAGGTTACTTTCCATGAGAGCCTCGGCCATTGAAAGAAGATTCCAAGCGTTGTTCCTCGGGCGACAATGGTACGCCGAGCGTCCGTTTGAGGAACGCTGCGGTGAGGATGACGTTGCTGTGGGCCTTGCTCACCCGGCCTCCGATCAACGCTCGCCCTTCCCATATCTTGGTATTGGACCGCGCCCAATCCACCCTCGAAATGCTTTTCAGACGGTCTTTCCATTTCTTGGGCTCGGCGGCAAGCAGGGAGGCACCAGCGATGCCGAGGGCATGCAGGGCTATGCCATGCGAATGAATGAAGTCTTTGCGCAATTCCGCGGCGCTCACCTTTCGTTCCGCGGCCATGTTCCAGTCCGGAACGTATTTCCCCACTTCTTTCCAGAAATCAATGACCAATTCCTGTTCTTGCTTCGAGACCTGCCCATTCTTTGCCTTGTTCAGGAGAGCCTTGGTGCCTTGGAAGATGCTGCTTAGCGTAAAGAGCTTTATCGAGCGATTGGAAATGGTGGTTTTGCCCGTCTCCGTCAGACCCTTGAAGCACGGCACCGCGGTGATCAGGCTGCGGGAGAGCTGCGACAACGGATCGCGCAGATCGTACAAAATCCCCAGCGACTTGGTGGGCCGTACCGCATGCTTGTTGAGGTCTGCGAACATCTGCTGGCAACGTTTGAGCCCGCCATCGAGAAAGAAGACGACCGAGATCGTTTCATCTCCGAGTTCCGGTTTTACCTTGAGCGCCTCTTCGATCGCGGCCCGGCGATGCTGCCCGTCGTTGATGATAAATCGTGCCGTCATCGGCACGACCAGGCTGCCGATGTAGGGCTTGGACGGATCGTGCGGATCAAAGTGCACTTCGCCATCAATGGCAGCCGTGATAGAAGAGAATACGTACTCCCTGGGATTCTCCACGAGATACCGCGCCATCTCCGGCACTCGGGCCCGGTTCAAGGCGCGCTGGGCGCGGAGTTCGGAAGGAAGTTCGTCCTCGTCAAACAGGAAAATCTTCGGAATGAGCTTGAGGGGACACATGGCGACGAAGTACTCGGAACCTGCCTGGAAACCCTTAAGCGCAGAAAACGTGTAGGCGAACGATTCGGCGTGGCCATCGTGCCTGCTCGCGGTGTAAGATTTGGTTGGCATTTATCCGATTCGACCCGATCATCCACGCAACAGTCTTGGAAGTCAAGCTGGAAGTTAAATTTATTCGTTTGGAAGTCTAATTTAGTATAAAGGAAAGCTTCTTCCGAACCCCAAGACTGAGACCGCGGAACTCGCCTGATACACTCAGGACCAGCCAAGTACAAGAGTCCTTCCCCCGGTGAAAATAGAAGTATTTTAAGGATTTCCAGGCATATCGAGGTGCCCGTTTGCGCGAGAATCTGGCCACGACTGATCTCGTATCCCCGTCTTTAGCCGGAGCAGATTCCAAAGCGCGTCAGGCGGCACTCTCCCGGCTCGAAGCGCTAGTCGCGGCTGCCGATCGACTCATCGCAAAACTCGACGAAAGATACCTGGCAGTGCTTTCCTCACGCATCTTGGCATTGGGTGAAAAGGCCACTTTGCAGGACTTGGGAACCCGTTTCGGACTGACCCGCGAGCGTATCCGACAGGTTGAAGTAATAATCGAGAAGAAGCTCGCCCACCGGCTCTCCAGCCGGGACAACAAGGATTTCCGCGATGCGAGCTTGCGATTCCAGGATCAACTGGGGCTCGTCTTTCCGGCCGACCGGTTCGAGATCCTGCAAAAACTGCTCTCCGAGTCGGAGATAACCCGAGATCACCCCCTTCTCTTGCCGCTCCTCGTATGGAGTGCCGGGCCATATGAGCAAGTTGGGGACTTCTTCGTCCGAGCCCCGGCCGAGAAGATCGTCGCTCAAACGAGAAAGGCTATCCGGGCACTCACGCGGCGCGGGCCCGTTGAGGCGGGAGAGGCGAGTGAGCCACTCACGCGGCTTGGCATTAACGGAGAATTTCATCGGCGCTGGATCTTGGGCCTCGGCGAGTTTCGATTCCTGGATAAACATCTCGCCTCCTGGACGGGCAGTTTGGCTGACAAAGCGGAGATCGTGCTGAAGATCCGCGGCTGCCCCATGAACCGGGAAGAGATCTCCGCCGAGATCGGGGAACAGTTCAACATCGACAGCTTGGCCAACCGCTTCTCCGACGATCCTCGCTTCTGCCGAACTGACCTGAGTCACTTCGGCCTGAAAGAGTGGGGACTGGCAGAGTACTCCTCCATCGTCGATGAACTCGTAGCCGAGATCACGCAGAAGGGCGGAGAGGCGAGCGCTGAATACCTTGTCTCCACTTTGACGTCGAAGTTCCATGTGTCCGCATCGTCGGTCAAGTCCTATCTCGCGGGCCCCCGGTTCATTGGTACGAGCCGCGGTACCATCCTGGTTCGGACCGAACAAGAACCGTTCACGCCGGGCAGGAAAATCGAGCTGACGAAACGTTGCTACCGATTGAAAACAGGCTGGGCTTACCGCATACCCGTCGATGAGGAACTGCTACGCGGCTCCGGAAGGACCTTGCCGTCTGCCTTCGCCTGCGAGATAGGCCTTGCGCCGTTGAAGAGGCTTCGGCTCGCGAGTCAGTACGGGGTGATTCCAGTGAGTTGGCCTGTGCAGCAGCCATCCATCGGTTCCTTGCGGAGCGTGGTGGAAAAGCTCCGTGGGGTTCTGGGCGATTACGTTTTCGTCGAATGTGTTTCCGCGTCGCGTCTGAGGTTCATTCTCACGAAGAAAGAGAAGATAGAGCGAGCTGCGGGACTCGAACGCTTAGTGCTCGAAACCTGCGCTAGTTCAGTGCCGGACGGTTCGGAGCCGCTCCAGTGCATTGCCCGCGCTTTGGGCCTTGATGCGACCTCCTCGCTGCACGCGATCCGGCGCCGACTTGAGACGCGAGGCGAGGACGATCTCCTGCCCTTCCTGCCGCAGGTGTTGGGCGGTGATGAGGATGCAATTCGGGACCTGCTTGAGCTCGTCGGGGGATAGAAGCCCGCTTACTAGAATGACAATCCCTACAGGGATCGGAGCCAATAGTTTTTCGTGCTACAAGACATCCATCTCGCCTCGTCCTATCGCAGCGATCGAAACAGCCTACTTATTGATTTCTACATCCCCTGTTTGAGCGAGAGTGTCTTCTATCGCCGGGCAGCGGGATACTTCACCAGTGATTCCCTTGCTGCTGCCGGCCAAGGCCTCTACAAGATCATCCAGCATGGGGGGCAGGTCCGGATCGTAGCCTCGCCGGTTCTCTCGAAGGAAGACGTTGAAGCGATCCGCACCGGCTACAAACATCGGGAACAGGTAATCGAAGAGGCCCTGGCGCGGAACTTCGATCTGGAGTCGCTCTCTTTGGCCGCAAAGGAACGGCTCGGGTTTATTGCCTGGCTGATCGGTGAAGGCAGGCTGGACATAAAGATCGCGTTGGTTGAAACGGCGAACGGGTTTGGGATCTACCATGAGAAGATCGGCATCTTCTCCGATGAGTCCGATAACCAAGTCGTCTTCACCGGCTCGGCCAATGAGTCCATCGGTGGGTTAGTATCCAATTTCGAGTCCATTGACGTCTATCGGTCCTGGAAGGATGAAGACGTGAGTAGGATAACGTCCAAGATAGAGGATTTTGAGAGTCTCTGGACCAATTGCACCGCGAACCTCCACGTCTACGACTTTCCTGAAGCCTTGAAGAAGCGCCTTCTGACATTACGACCGCCCTCAATGCCGACGCGAGACCCAGAAGAACCGATGGAAAACGCCACCGTGAGCGAGGCATTCCCAAGCATTCCCAGTGACGTCACCATTCGCGACTACCAAAAAACGGCAGTCGAGAAGTGGTTCGAGAAGGGCGGCAAAGGCATCTGGCGCATGGCTACGGGGACGGGAAAAACGATCACGGCGCTTGCACTCGTCACCCAACTTGCGCGCTTGCTGCGGGAGAACAAGCGACCGCTCTTTGCCGTCGTCGTCTGTCCCTACAAGCACTTAGTCTCCCAGTGGGCAGCCGAAGCAAAACGGTTCAATATGAACCCGATCAGATGCTTTGAGTCTAAGCACCTGTGGTCTCCGGTTCTGAACGATCTGGTCTCCGCGGCTAACGAGAAACATCTTCAATTCCTTGCCGCAATTACGACGAATGCCACCCTACAGACACCTGCATTCCAGGAAGTTCTTGCGCGTACTCAGGTGTCCCTGTTGCTAATTGGTGACGAAGTCCATAACTTGGGTGCCTCAGGCCTTAGTGCGAGCCTTCCGCCAAATGCCTCGTATCGGCTTGGACTCTCAGCAACTCCAGAACGCTGGTTTGATGAAGCGGGCACGGACGTGCTGCTGCGATACTTTGGCGAGGTCATTTTCGAACTGACGCTGAAGGAGGCGATTGACCTTGGGGCATTGTGCAAGTACGACTACTTCCCGCACGTGGTCGAGTTCGAGGGTGAGGAATTGGACGCCTACCTGGACCTCACTCGTGACATTTCGCAATTAGTCGGCGCCGAGGGTGGCGAGCTCACTGATGAGACCGACAACCCCCGCCTGAAGTGGCTCTTGATCCAGCGCGCCCGACTGATCGCTTCTGCCAAGAATAAGTTGCCCGCACTCGAAGCTGCGGTAGATCGGAAGAGCGCCTACAATCTTTTTTACTGTGGGGACGGCCGGGTTCAATATGAACCCGCAGGTGACGATATCCGACAGATCAGCGCGGTCGTACACATGCTCGGGCGGAAGTTGGGCATGTCGGTACATTCCTACACCGCCGAAACGTATCTTGATGAACGGGATGACTTGCGAATTCGGTTTGCCGCCGGGAAATTACAGGGCCTTGTTGCCATCCGCTGTTTGGATGAAGGCGTCGATATCCCGGAGACCCGGCGTGCATTCATTCTTGCAAGCAGCACGAATCCAAAACAGTTCATCCAGCGCAGAGGCCGCGTTCTCAGGCGTGCGCCAGGCAAGGAACTTGCAGAGATCCACGACTTCCTCGTGGTACCGCCAGCCCGTATCGGAACGGACGAATTCTATGCGACCGAGCGCCGCCTGTTCCGCAGAGAGCTGGAGCGGATCTTGCTTTTTGCGCGCCTGGCGGACAATGGTCCCCAGGCTGTCCGGACGCTCCTGCCGCTGCGGGAGCGGTATCAGTTATTAGACCTTGGCTAGGAGAAGACGATGGTTGATACCAAGAAGAAGATAGAGCAGCTTATTAATGAGGCTCAACCAGAAACGCGGAAAATCATTGGTGAGATCTTTGCGCTTGAGAAGGACAAGTTATATATGAGCGTCGCGCACGGGATCGTCGAGGACATCGTCCAGAAGATCAAGGATATCGTGCAATGAAACTGACTGCACTCACGATCGACAACTTTCGCCAATTTTACGGCAGGCAGAGGGTCACGTTCGCTCGGAGCGAAGACCGTAACGTCACGGTCGTCTATGGCGCGAACGGCGCGGGTAAGACCACGCTCCTGAACGCATTCACGTGGGGCTTCTACAAACAGTTCACGCCCGCTTTTGAAAGCCCTGGTCATCTCGTCAATGAACGTGCTTGGACCGAAGCCGCGAGAAACCAGCAAGTGACCGCCCGGGTGGTCATTGAGTTTGAACATGAGGATCGCAACTACACGCTGGAGCGCTTGACCACATACAAGAAGGGCGCTGCGGACGAAACGGTGCTCGTTCGGGATGCGGATGTGTTCCTGTCGTACATTGACGAAGACGGACAGCAGAAGACGATCTCCAACCCGAACGATGCCGTCAATCAAATTCTTCCGGATCGTCTGCATAGCTTCTTCTTTTTCGATGGCGAACGGATCGAACGGCTGGTCAAACCCGATGCATACGCGGAAATTGAGGATGGGATCAAGACGGTCCTGGGCCTTGAGATCATTGAGCGCTCGATCCGGCATGTCTCCAGCGCAATCAAGAAACTGGAGGCCGAGCTTAAAGCGGTAGGTTCTCTTGAAATGCAGAAGATCCTCAGTGATCTTTCCGACTTGGAGGCTCGGCAGCTTGCCAAGAACCAAGAATTCAAGAAGACGGAAGCCAATAGGGACGCGCTCCGAGAGGAGATCGAGAAGGTAGACGCAAAACTGCGAACCCTTGAGCAAGCCAAGCGCTTTCAGGACAAGCGCGATTCTCTCGAAGCCCAATACCAAGCAAATCAACAACACATTCATCTTATCCGCGGGGAACTGGGCCATGTAGTCAGCCAAAAAGGGTACCTTGCGTTCACCGAATCCCCTGCGCATGCAGCGCTCGATGCTCTCAACGCCCTCCGGCAGAAAGGCGAGATCCCCACACCGATCAAGCGGCAGTTCGTCGAAGATCTATTGGAGAAAGGGCAGTGCATATGCGGCATGCCCCTGGTCCCGGGTGAGCCGCACTACCTGGCGGTCGCTGGCTGGCGCGACAAGGCGGGCAGCGCTGACCTGGAGGAAGCGTGGACCAGGCTGTCGGCCCACGCCGAAGAGTTCCTGCGCACGCGAGTTGATTTCTACCAGGAACTTCATAAGAAACGGAACGAGCTTGTACGGTTCCGGACGGAACAAACGCGGCTCTCCGAAGAGATCAGCGAAGTAAGCAAGCAACTCGTGCGGGCTGAATCGGAAGAGGTCCGTCAACTCGAGCTTCGACGCGACCAGTTGAAGAAAGACTTGGATGCGGCGAATCAACAGATCTGGAGCTTGAACAGGGATCTCACAGAGGTTGCAGATGAGATCAAGAAGAAAGAAAAAGAGAGAGACGCCGCCAAGGCCGAAAATGAGAAAGCGCAACGAGCGCAGCGGCGCGTCCACGTAGCTACTGAGGTACGCGATACATTCCGTCAGATCCTCGAAATCCGGACGAGCGATGTTCGCGTGCAGCTCGACGAGAGGCTCAAGGCGATCTATTCCAAGATCTCGTACAAGCCGTACGTACCTTCCCTAACGGAACAATTCCGGCTTGAACTCGCAAAAGTCCTCAACTCCCAGGACGAGATCGTGGCAAAGAGCTCCGGCGAGAATCAGATCCTCAGTTTAGCGTTCGTCGGAGGGATAGCGGATCTCGCGCGGCAACGGTACCAGGAAAGTAAGGCACGGTCCGGCGGTATCTTTTCATTCCAAGGCGGGATCTACCCCATCGTTATGGATTCTCCGTTTGGAACCCTCGATGAGAACTATCGTACCCAAGTAGCCCAGGCTATTCCGATCCTGGCTCCGCAGGTGATCGTATTTCTTTCCAAGTCTCAAGGGCTAGGTGCGGTTCAGTCGGAACTTGCACCGCGCACAGGTCAGCAGTACATCATCTCGTATCACACGCCGAAGAAAGACGCCGGCGAAGAGGACATTACTCTAGGGGGTCGAAACTACCCCTACATCAAGCATAGCGGCAATGAATTCGAGTGGGCCGTAGTGACGGAGGTCTGAAATGGACGGGACAACAGGGGATCTCGCAAAGATGGCAACGAGAAGAGTTCGTCGACCTAAGGATAAAGAGAAACTCGTTCAGCGCCTCGTGGATGAAGACAAGGTGTTTGAAACATACCGGGATACTCTCGCCTTCGCAGCCGCCTTAGGCTATGCGAAAAATACCCGCACAGCATTCGAGCAGAGCTCGGAGCCGATCCCATGGAGCGTCTTCAGCGGAGCTGGGCACGAGGCCCTGGTCAATATGATCTCCGTCATGAGTACTAAGGACTTCGCTATCCTGAGCCCGGGTCGCTTTGAGGAGCGGCTTCTCATATTCGAAGAGTTTGCGAACGGAGGTCTCCACATCTTGAGCGAGCTCGTTGCCAGAGCCGAACGGCAGTCTTTGGACTTGGTGCTTGATCTCATCATGGATTCCGAAGGGCCGAGAGAATCCGGGGAGGAACCAGAGATTAAAAAGTTTGCCAGTGATCTTTCTTGGTGACTGCTCAAGAAACTGGAAGATAGGAACTTGACTGGAGGAATCAGTTCGTGAATGCCAACGATCTTCAATTCGGCGATCTTTTTGCGCAGCGCCCTCCCTTTCAAGTGCCAAAGTATCAGCGATCATATGCATGGGAAGACGAGGAACTTAAAGATTTTGTCGGCGATCTGGAGCGGGCATATGTCGCGAGGCAGAAGGGTACTCCCAAGAAACATTTCTTTGGCGGGCTTGTCTGCCTTCAACATGTCGCTCAAAATGCATTGGGTCGGAGATACGAGGTTATTGACGGGCAACAACGGCTTGCAACGTTCGGACTTCTCTTCGCACGCTTACGCCACTGGAACAACGTGTTAGCAGCCGAATGTCGCGTTGCAGGCGAAGATGACAGCGCCGACCTTGCGACCGCCCGCGCCGAACGTATAAAGACTACCCTGCTCGAATATGCTGACGAGATAGACGGAAAACCCGTTCAGCAGCCCCGAGTCGTACTTTCCAAAGCCGATAAGGATTTCTATACGGCTTTGCTGGCGGGAACAGCACTTACGCCAATTCGCGAATCCCATAAGCTGCTTTTGCGGGCCAATGATTCAATTGATGCTTTCATCAAGCAAATCCTTAGTGGACAGACCGACCACAAGTCGAGGATCGCTACGCTTGATACGTTGGGCAAGGCTGCTACGGACGATTGTCATGTCGTGCATCTTGTCAGCGACTCCAAGGGCGAAGCATATCGTCTTTTCGAAGTGTTAAATGATCGTGGTCGGAATCTGAGCGAAGGAGACCTCCTACGGTCCACCACCTTGGAACGACTTGAGGGAGCTGACTCTCGGCAAGAGCAAGCAGAAAAGATCTGGGACGAGATTCTCGCGGTTAAGGCCAGCCATATCGACCATTTCTTGCGTGTCTATTACGCTTCCCACGCTGGCAAACGTGCTGGCCACCGAAGCCTTTTCGACGATTGTATCCGTGAGTTCTTCCCGGACACTCTGTCCCATAGCAAAATTCTAGAAAGACTAAATCACATCCGATCTGCGTTTGCACTCTACAACTGCCTTTCGGAAGGAGAATGGCCTTATGAGGACAGCGGCGTCACCGTTTGGGACAGGAACCGGCTCAAGCTCCTACTGCAGGTTCTCAAGAACGAACTCTCTCTCCCGCTGCTCATGGCTTCCTGCGCATTGACTGAAAAGAAGTTTGCTGCACTTGTACACGTCCTAGAATTTGCAGTATTCCGGTACATTCATTGCTGCCGGCAACACCCCAGCAAATTGGATAGTGTTTTTCTTGCGAGTGCAGTTGAGATCCGTAAGGCTCCAAAGGCCTATAAGGTCGGCGCCCTTCGGGCGAGCCTGAAGTCCCTTCAGGATACCTATGCCGGAGACGACCTTTTCCGCCAGGGTATTCGGTCTGAGCTTGTCTATCGGGAGAAGGCGGGAAACACGATTCCGAAGTACTTTCTTACTACCATCGAGCAATTTCAGCCCTGGTACAAGGCTGGAGCAGCCGGAGTGCCGAAGTGCAAAGACAAATCCTCTGTTTACGATTTCAGTCAAATCGAAATCGAACACGTCTATCCCCGCAATGCCACCAACAAAGATCGGGTGATGGAACCGCTTAAGCATCGGCTCGGGAACCTTTCTTTCTGGGCTCCCTCGGATAATACGAAGGCTGCCAATCAGAGCTTTGCAGCAAAGAAGAAGCTCCTCGCAGAATCCAAAGTATTGCTTAACCGAGAGCTGGCAAAATTCTCAAAGTTCGGGGATAAACAGCTTCAGGACCGTGAGGACGAGCTCGTCAAACGTGGTCTCGCGATCTTCAGAATGTAAATACGGCAAGAAAGTTTGTCGGCGAGGGAGAAGACGGATTATAAACGGTCTCGACAAGCGCCTTGAAATCGCTTCTCTCATGCAAAAGGCGTCAGGCGGCATGCTGCAGCATCTCCCCGAAACGTTTTCATCCAATGGTCGGCATTGTCACAGCCCGAGCCCAATTCCCTGGGCGATGGATGAGGCTTGATTGATTTCCAGGGCGGAGGTTTTTGAGATATCGGCTCCTAATTGGGGCCCGAGTTTTGCCATATCGTTAGTGAAGAGCGTTGCCTCATGGCTGGCGCGGGAGATGGAGACGTAGGCGAAGCGGGAGTTGAGTAGGTCCGGGTGGACACCGGTATCGGCGTGAACGAGGACGCGTTCGGCGGTGAGGCCCTGGGAGCTGTGACTGGTAACGGCGTAGCCGTGATCGAGATGACGATGCCGGTTGGGGTTGAATTCGATCTGGCGGCTGTTGTCGAGGCGGACGGACAGGCGACCATCGGGGTGGATCGCCTCGATCGCGGCCATGTCGCGATTTGCAACCCCGAGTGATTTGTCGGGGGCAGTAAACTGGATGCGATCGCCTGCCGAAAGCTCGCGTTCGATCTCTTGGTAGACGCTGACGCCGGTAAGGCGGCGGGGATCGTAGGTCGCAAGTTCTCCATTCGCCTTCTTGACCGTGAGCTGGTTTGCGGCTGGGTTGATCGTGACGACCGATGCATAGGCGGCAGCTTCGATTCCGATGGTTTTGCTGCCCCGCGCGTAGCGAACCACGTCGTTGATCTCGTAGTGACTTGCCCAGGAGCGTTCGGCACCAGTCATGTCCTGCCGTTGAACCAGCACAGGGAAAGTGTGATCTTCCGGCGCAAGGCTTCCATTGGCCTTCAACTCCTGGCGAACGGCGACGTTCAGATCGCGGCGGGAAGCATTGTCAGGCGAGACGATGAGCGTATTCTCGGGCGATTCGATGTAGCTCCTAGCGATGGCGCGGATGCGATCTTCTGCGTTGGGAATTTCCTTCACACGACCCTGCTGTTGGAGCGCGTCGAGCGCGGCCGAAACTCGGCCCGTGGCCAGCAGTTCGACGGTAGATTTTAGAGCTGGGTCCTGCTGGCGAACGATCTCATCGAGTCTCGCCGTGTGCATTCCGGCTTCCTGGAGTTGCTCGAACGGGCGACCCGCCTCGACGCCCTGATGCTGGCGGATATCGCCGATCAGAAGCACGCGGTCATTGGGACCAAGCCGGGTAAGGAACTCGCGCATCTGGTTCGTACTGGCAAGGCTCGATTCATCTACGAGGTAGAAGTGCTTTCGTTCTGCTGGGTCTGCATTCGCGGTGCGGGCGAGGAAGCCCTGCAGGGTTCCAGCCTCGATGCCTGCCTCATTCAGTTGGCGTGCGGCGCGGGAGGTTGGGGCGAAACCCTCGACCTGATGCCCCTGCATTTCTGCGGCACTGCGGATGACCGTGAGGGTTGTTGTCTTGCCCGCTCCGGCGAAGCCTTGGATTCCTTGAATGCGGTCTGGAGAACTGAGCACGTCCTCCACTACGGTCTTTTGTGCCCGGTTGAGGTGCGGGTGCTGGTCGGCAACGGCGATGGCCTGCGGACGCAAAAGAACGGGCTCGATCTGGTTTTGTCCCTCACTCATCCGACGGAGAATTTCATGTTCGGCTTCGATGGTTTTCGCGGTTGTGAACTGACGGCCCGGAACGACCTGAGACCGCTCCACGATTTGAAACTCCCCAAAGGCCAGACGGGTGTCGAGATTGGCGCGAACCTGGGCATGGGTGATCTCGCCCATCCCACGACGGAGCCCGTCGCGGATTAGGGCACGTTCATCTACAACCGCCTCGCGCTCGAAGTTCTTGTCGCGGGAAAAGGTGAGAGATTCTCGAACCCGGTCCAATGAGTTGACGGGCTTCTCCTGATGTTGAGCCCGTACACGGGCGGCGCGTACAACGGCGTCGGCTTGGTGCCCAAAGTCTGCCGCCAGCTTCCGGTGCGCGGCCATCACTTCGCGCGGCGAATGAATTTCCTTGCGGTCACGGGTCGAGTGCGCAGCGATCTCGGCAGCTTCCTTCCCGGAGCGGCCCGTGCGTTCGAGGTATTCACGAATTTGCTGGCTTCGGGGGCTGGATGCGTCGAGATATTCCTGTGTGTATCCCTTGATCTCCGGAGCACCGCTCCGCCCTGTCGTAATTTCGTAACCGAAGTGTCGGAGGCGGTAAGTCAACTCGGATTGATAGATCGCTGTGGCAAATTGCTGGGAGGCGAAGAGGCTCTGCGGCTGGATTGCGCGCGGCTGGCCATTGTCGCGCTCCGTGACATTGAAAACGACCGCGTGAGTATGCAGTTGTGGCGCGACATACCCATCGACCGGACGGGCTGTATCGTGCTCAAATTTGGCGACGATAAATTTGCCAGTCGTCTCGGGCGGATGATTGCCGCCGATGCGGGCTTGCGTGTAGTGTTCGAGCTGGTCGAGGGCAACGCGGACGCTCTCTCGGTGGGCTTCGCGGACACGCTCATCGCCGCCGACAAGGGCGGTTAGCGAGACGGATTTGGGCGCGGAAAATGTTGCATCCCAACCGGCACGGTGTTCCATCGTCGTGATGGTCCTGCCGTCGGCATCCTGATACTCATAGGACGCTCGTTGTCGCACAAGCTGCTCGCCGGTCTGTGGATGCTGGCCCTGGCTGAGTTTCGCAAAGTCCTCGGCGGAAACGGTCTCAGCAAGGCCGAACTGCGCGACCAGTCGTCCTTGCCATTCGCCCGCGATGACGCCGCGTTGCGACCAATAGTTCTGTTCCTTCGCGGTGAACTCCGCCTGGTGGTAAGTCTGCGCCTGGCCTGCGGAGAGCGGTTTTGAAATCGTCAGCATGGCAGTTACTACCCCCGAAGATTGAGGCTTTGTTGGGCGTTGACGTTCCGCTCAGCCTCGCTCTCCTGTGGCACGATCTCCGTCGCGGTCCGTGGCGATTTTCGCGGCGGCGTGGGCACATTTGCGTCCGGCTTCAGTTCATGCGGACGCAACTCGGGCTTAGCTGCTCCTATGTTTCTTGGATCGTAGGGGAGTTTGTCTTCGGGCGTATCGCGGAGATCGAAGTCACCCGCGACAACCGGCATATCAAAGTACGGGAATGAGAACCGCGTCACATAGTTCTCGTACTTCATATAGGCGTGGAGGTCCGGCAGTCCAGAGATTTCGGACTCCATTACCAGCGGCTCAACCTGACGGTCCAGTGCGAAGTTTCTCCCAGCGCGGGAGCCGTCGAAATGGGTTTCGCGTAGCCGTTCGATCTCGACCTTTCCGATGAACTTGCTGACCCACTCTCCAGCAGTCGGCTCTTTTGTCTTTAGCCAAATGCTGGTTGCCGGTTGCGACAGCATGACCTCCGCCAGATGGCCGTAAAGGTATTCCAGTTGGGCCTTGCCCTGGAAACCCAGAATGACTGGATTGTTGCTCTTTCGATTTTCTGTGATGGCCGTATGGAGCTGGGGGAGCTTCTGTAGACTTGCCAACTCGTCGATCACGAACCATGCCCGCTTTTGTCCCTCCTTCGGCTCGTTTAGGAGGCGCAAGACGAGCAAGTCGATCCATAGACTTTGGAGCGGCCGAAGCGCTTCGCGTTCGGCTGGAAGTGAAGTGATGAAGATCCATCCCTGCCGCGTCTCGGCCCACTCTGTGGCCGACCACTCGCCATTCCCGGCGCCCTTCTTCGGGAGAAGACGGAGGCTGTCGGCGACGAGCCCAAGTGAGCCAAGAACACCGGCACGCTGTTGGTGCGCCCTCGGGTCGATTAGGTGAGCATGCTCTGTTCCTTTCAGCCTTCGGTCGATTTCCTGCGGGTCCGACATCCACTTCACCAACTCCTCTGGCGTGGGGCCATAGGCCATCAGGAAGGCGAAGATCTTCTGCGGAGATTCGATGAAAAACTCACCCTTCTTGTCCTGCGGCGGTTGGAAGAGGGATACCGCCAGAGCCTTCGCCTCGGAGCGTCGGCGGAGTTCTTCTGCGGGCCCCCAGTAAGGGCAGCGCTTATCGAGGGGATTCAGGATCACGTCACCATTCTTCGGGTCGTAAAAGCGTTTGACGAACTCCCGTGCGGGGTCGTAGACGATCGCGGAATCGCCACGATGTTTTATCTGGCGAAGAATTTGGAGCATGATCATAGTTTTGCCCGCTCCGGTATCTCCGATGATCTGCATGTGCTGGGCCTCCGCCCGCTGCGGTATGCGGATCATTGTCTTCATTTCGGTGGTCTTAATGCCTATGCCATCTCCTACGACCCTGTCGTTGAACTCCCTCGGTGTCATCATCTCGGGGCCTTTAAGTCGTCGCCCGTACCTCAGCCCCTTGCGCCGTCGAATGTCCTTGGCGATGGAACATGGGAACTGGACGACCAGTGATAACAGACCGAAAAGCAACGGGAGCTTATAGAGATCGAAAAGGCCATCGCTACCGTATACCGCATTCCTGAGATAAGCACTCAAGGACGCGTCGAGATAGCTCTGCACCGGTCCGAGGTAAAGGATCGTATAGCCGCGCTGCAAGGCGGGCTGCGAGAGTGCGAGCGGGATGGGCTTGCCGCCCGGTTGCGGAGTCGTGCCGTCCGTCACGTCGGTGTTCGTCGCCAGACGCGGTTGAATTCCGCGAGCGCCCACCATGAGCATCCGGTACTTGTCTCGGCGGCTGGTTCCGATTGCTCCTGCAACGCTCGATCGGATGTAGGTGGGCGTGTAGAACCTCTGTAAGGGGCTGTTGCCGAAGGTGAAGCGACAGTAAAGAAAAAGTCCGGTAAGAACGAGCGCCATGAATACCGCTCCGTACGTATAAATCGGGCTGTGCGGCGGCCAGATGATGGATTCCTTGCGTCCCCACTTTGTCATAGCCATCGCTATTTCCTTTCGGCGGAAGCGGCCAACTTCCCAGCGAGTTGGTGCTTCGCCTCGCTGATTTCGTCGAGCAGTTGGTCGAACGCCTCGGGCGTGAGTCTCTGGCCTGCGGCCAGAGGCCGCAACACGTTTACCAGCAGCAAACGAACTCCAAGAATCTCCGCGAGGGATGGATCACTGGCCGATCCTCCGCGCATCTCCCGAAGGACCACATCGCGTATCCATTCCCCGCGAGGAAGTCCCTGCGATCTGGCAAACTCAGTGACCCGCCGCAGTTCCTCTTTCGTTAGCTTCGCTGTCACGGGGAAAACGCGATTTAGGTTGTGGTCGCTGTCAGAAATCGCGTCTCGGTTGGCTTTCAAAATTGTCATATTCCCTCGCATTTCACAGGTGCACCCAAGTGCACCGGAAATCGCTAAGTTGTTGAACGCGCCGCAAGTGCACCGTGGTGCACCTGCACGACCCTTTCAGGGGTGGAGTGTCAAAATTCTTCCGGTGCGAAGCACCGTTCTTGGTCCGGCACGAAATTGCAACGCGGATCACGCCTTCACCACTCGCACAGAAGGCGTGGACTCCAGCCCGGCTACTAGCTTCTTTCCAGGCTCCTCCGCCGCACCATTGCTCGGGCCTTTACGGACACGCAAAGTCGACGCAACTTGCTTGGCTTGCGGCGTCTTGAGGAAGTCCTGGAAGTCACGGTCTTTCGAGAAGACATAGTTCAGCGCTTTATCCACAACATCGTCCGCGGAGGCGTGGATGAAAGCGGCGTACTGATCGACCTGCGTGGCGGTGACCTCATCCAGCCGAACAGAGGCACAGATGTGGCGGCTGTGGTTGATCTCAAGCAGTGGCATTTGGGTTCTCCTTTATAGGTAGTGGAATCAAGGAATCGTGCGCAGATTTGGTTAGCAGGTCAGCAGCAATAGGCGCGAGACTCCGTGCCAATGCTGTGGCATGTTGTAGCTCGAAGACGGGCTCAATAAGGAAGCGTTTCGCGTCGCGGTCATAGCCGCGAAGCGCAAGCACCTCGCGGACAACGCGGCGGCCTGGCTGACGTTCAACATGGACGACAAAATCGACGGCTTCTGCGATCTCGGCTTCGGTATCGGCGAACGTGCTTTGCGCGTGACTGCGCATCACGAGATTGGCGAAACGGTGAAGGGCTTTCTCCGCCGAGTTGGCGTGGATCGTAGCCATTGAACCCGCATGGCCCGTGTTGAAGGAATCGAGCAGCGTTCGTGCCTCGATTCCGCGGACTTCCCCGAGAATGATGCGGTCCGGTCGCCAGCGGAGAGCGGACTTAAGAAGGTCGTCGAAAGTTATCTTGGCCTTGAACGTATCAGTCTGGCATTCCGCCGGCAGAATGTTCGGCTTCTGGATCTGAAGTTCGGAGGTGTCCTCGATGACAACGAGGCGATCCTGTTCGGGAATAAAGTCGGCCAGTATCCGCAATAGCGTGGTCTTGCCGGTACCGGTTCCGCCACTGATAAGGAGCGTCTTACCGCTGCGAATCTGCTCGGCTAAGAAGTCCGCAAGCGCCCGCGTGAGCGTGCCGCGCGCGATCAGATCATCCACTGTGTAATGGCGGCTCGTGAACTTCCTGATGATGAGTGCTGGTGTACAGCGCACGACCGGCGGAATGACTGCCGCCAACCGACTCCCGTCCGGGAGTTGTGCGTGCAGAAGCGGGTTGTCCTCGTCGAGCTTCTTACCGAGTTGATTAGCAATAACTTCAAGGCCGGTTTGTAGCTTGCCGGCGTCGAACGAAATGCTCTGCTCTTGGAACATCATGCCGTCGCGTTCGTACCACCACGAGGCGTCGGGGTTGCCCATGATTTCACTAACATCTTCGTCGAGCAGCAGGGTCTCGATGGGCCGAAGGAATGGAAGGATCAATTCGAAGCTCATAGTGGGAACCTCACAGCGATGGAAGCCCAGCGGATAGCCGGGCTTCCGAGAGCGAAGAGCAAGGGCTTATGCGGCCGTTTCCTCCTGGGTTGCATCCTCGTGATCCTGATCTTCCGGGGCGGCCTTCTCGGCGCGGTCCAGCTTCAGGATCGAAGCGACCCGAATTTCCCAGACGCGCTGCTTCGAGTCCGTCTTCTTGCTCTGGTACTCCCGGCTGCGCAGTTCGCCCTCCACCTGGACATGTGCGCCTTTGGTGAGCGTCTTGGCGAACTCTGAGAGCTTTCCGAAGACGACGCAACGGTGCCATTCGGTGTGCGAGATGTACTTGCCATCCTTCTTGTAGGAGGATTTCGTTGCCAGCGAAAGAGTGGTGACGCTGAAGTCCGGGTTGTTGGTGCGAGCTTCTGGGTTGCTGCCGAGAAAGCCGATGAGGGTTACTTTGTTCTGGTACATGATCTTGTCTCCGTTTGTTGAATTCGCCCGTTGTTGCTCGGGTCACATTGGGCGGAGCTTAGCGAGTGGGCCCGGCTCCCAAGTGCCGAAGGTCTGCTTTCTGGGAGGGGCCCGAAAGAAGTTTGAGAGGCGTTCTGTGCCGTGGTTCTCAAACTTGTTTTGGGAGGAACCGAGACCCCGAAGGGGCGCGCAATGCGAAGCAGAAGACCGAGTGCCGCCGGGCGCCGGAAAGGGCCCGAAGCTGTGACTGAGCAAAAGACGGGATACATAACGGCAGACACGCTCCAGAGCAAAGTTCTCATCTGCGTATTGGCTACGGAAGGTCGCCACAATCGCAGCTCGATTCGAGCGGGCATGTCCACCGTAAGAAGGACGCAATTCGCCACTGTAGTTGCGAGTCGAAGGCTCTTGTTCGCCGACTCCACCGGACACGAGGACAGGTGGGAAAAGCCAGCCGGACTAGCAGCATGAAAGGACATGAATAAGCCTCTCGGCAGGTCGATGAATCCCTAGCTGAATGCCTGGTCGGCCCGGAAGCGCACGATGGTCAGACCGAGGGGGTTCACGGCAAGCTCATTGTTTTTCACATTCTCGCGAAAGACATAGGTGACGCTGGCTGTCCATCGCTCCCGCTTGAGTTCCGTGTGATCCGCGGGGTTGGTGTACACCTTCTCGAACTCGATGCGCGCCGAATACGGGGACTGTCGCAGGTCATCCAAGATGACGTTCTTGATCTCCACATCGATGTATGGCAAGCTGCTGTCTTTGACGTAATTCTGAATGCTGTTGTCCTTGCGCTCCTGGTCGATCACGGCACGTTGCACGTCGCTATTGAGGAAGTAAAGTGATTGCGTTTGATCGCGTTCGATGGTGAAGCGGTTGCGGCTGAAATACAGTTCTGCCCAGCGAGTGAGGTAATACTTGTTCTCCGCTTCCTGCGGGCGGTACTGAAAGTTCCGATAGTCGATCGCTTCGGCGTGCCCTACGTCGTTAATGCGCACAATCATCGGGTGCATGTTGGCGAGGGCTTGCTGACTCTTGAAAGTGAGTGCCGACAGCGCGATACAGACGCCGGCGAGCACAAGAACGGTCACCTTCAAATAGGTGTTCATGACCAGCGGATCGCCGTACTGTTCCAGATACCGCTCCGCAGCTCGGGTGATTTCGGGGGATGGCTTTGTGCTGCTGCTCATGAATGAATGCCTCCTGCTTAGATCGCCCTGAGAATTGCCGCTGTGATCATCCCGCCCATTCCGCCGCCATGGCCGCCGGACGATCCGGAGAAGATGCTCATGGTCATGGCAGGAATCTTGAAGAGGATGTAGATGTTGACCAGTACCAGCAAGATCAGCAACGGAAGCTCCTGCACCATGTTGCCGGGATCGGAGAAGTTGACCAGCTCCGTGTAATACTGCGCGAGCAGGTGTGCCAGGATGCTCAGGACGGCCGCGGCCAGCACCTTATAGAAGCAGAACCCAATGAATGCCCGGAGCCATCCCCAGAACAGAAACTCCAGCTTGTCAAAGACAAGAAATGGGATGAATACGGGACCGAGGAGGCCAACGACTGCGCTGGCGATTGCTCCATATGCGACGATGGCGCTGACCACGGCGGAGAAGGTGGCAATCAGGACTTGAATAATGACGTACACGATGGCGTAGTAGGGATTCATCAGGGCCTTCACCATGCCGGGGCCGCTCGTGGCCTGAGCCTGATTCAGCGTGTTCTGAATACTCGTGACGCTGTCGTTGCCGATGACCGAGACAAGATACTGCGCACCGCCGTTGATAAAGCCGCGAAAGGATTGGCCAACACCTGGGATGCTGCTGTCGTAGAATCGCACGAGGGTATAGGCGAAGGTGATCAGCATGAAGAAGCTGAGGAACTTCCCCATGTGGAAACCCTGGCCTCCGTGGGTGGAGGCCAGCGATTCCTGCACCCCAAACCAGACGAGCATGATGGTCGCGAGAGCGATGCACATGCGAACCCCCAAAGCATCGATTGTGGGCGACGCTGTGGCGGTCAGTGCGTCACATCCCTGTGTGATCCAATTCAGCACTCCCATACATCACCTCTCGCGGGTGGATCGACAATCAATAGGTCAGGGCTTGTGCGCCACCGTTGTAGGCCGGCGCAACATGTGTTTGATACGTGCTCGCGTAGTTCGCAGTGTCCTGGAATCCCGCCTTTAGTGCGTCCTGCTGTTGTTTCTGGGCAACGATCTGTTGAAGCGCAAGATTGGCGTTGATCTGGTTGGCATCCTGCATAGTCCGCAACTGCAGAAGCAAAGCCTGGTTGATGCGTTGAAGCTCCGCCATGATGGTCTGCTGGCTTGGGTCTTGGGTTTGTGTCGCAGCTTCCAGATTGGCGATGTCGGTCTGTCTTGCCGTCTGATTGGCCCGGATCGTTCCAAGCGTTTCGAGATTGTTCGTCAATACAGAATCGTTGATATCGACCGTGGCGCCCTGTGCGGCAATCTGTTGCTGCCCGGAGGTGCTGAAGCTGCCGTAGCCGGGAATCATGCTGTCGGTGCGGGGAACGCTCACTTGTTGGTAGGCGGCTGAAGCTCCATTTCCAGTGTTGGCGGAGTTGACCCAGGCTCCCGAGTTGCCGTAGGTATTCGAGATCTGTTGCAGCAGTCGCAGGTCCGAAGTCGGCGAGAGAAATCGTGAATAAAGCATCCGCGGCGCAAGGATCATCTGGTGGTAGAGGTCGTACTGCTGCTTCACTTGGTTGTAGGTTTGGAGTGCCGTGCTTGCGATCTTCACAGTGTTTGAGAAAATCTGTTGGCCGTTCTCGATCTGTTGCACCTGGTTGCTGATGGACCGCTCTTCGTGCTCGATCTGGGTGATGGCGTGGGCCGATTGAGTGGGATCGTATACAATCCCCGACCCGAACTGCGCGTACGCGAGGGTGGCGGGAATGATGGACAACATTGCGGCGAGGGTGAGACTGGTGCGTTTCATAGGGAGACCTCCTTGTTGGGTAATCAGTGCTTCTTGTTTTTTTCGAGTTTGTTAGCGTCCTGCTCTCCCATCCGGCAGACCTCAGCCGAGGTATCCGAATGAAGGCACTGCTGGAATGCTTTGCACACCGCCTCTGAATCGGCAGGGTCGCAAGCAATCTGTTCCTTGCAACCGACGAGGATCAGAGTGGAGAGCAATGCAACGGCAACGATGATTCTGCGCATATCGGCTCCTCAATACGTCTGCGAAATAGTGTGGTTCGAGTACGCAGGAAGAAGCAAGTCCTGCGTGAAATACACTTTCACGCGATGGCCCTCCCGGATCGTGATGGTGGCCGGTATCTGTATGAAGCGATCAAGGATCGTGGTCGCAGACTGCGAAACACTGCCCGCCGCGCCGTTGGTGAATGCCTGGGAACCGCTAGTCGTGATGGTGCCGCCACCCTGCGTGATCTGGCTGGCTCCAGCAATCACACCCAAAGCGATCGAGGTGCCGAAAATCTGAAGGTAGTGGTTGTTGACCTTGTCTTTCAGCCCTTCCTCTCCGATCTGATCGAGACCTTGAAATTGATCGAGATCGACGGAGTAACCGTCCGGCATAATCAGCCGGTGAAAAACAACGGCCATGCGCCGCTGTTGGCCGAAGCCCGCCGCTCCAATCTTCTTTGCCTCACCTAAAACAACCGTTCCCTCGGGAATGATGACGTGTTGGTGATCGTGCGAATACAGCGGATTTGAGACCAGGACTTTAACGGGCCCTACGGCGTCTCCATCCAGACGATTCATGAGAACAGTGTCGAGAACGGAGCCCTCGTAGACGAGATAGGGCTGACCGACGGCTGAATCGATATTGGCCTCCAGTGGACGTTTATAGCCTCCGGGCGTGTCCTCCTGTTTCCCTTCGGCTGGTGGGGAGACGAGACTGCTGTTTGTCTGCCGTTCGCTAGGGCCATACTGGGCGGACACCGTCTGGCCTTGCTGCTGTTGTTGCGGCGGATCGGCAGAGCGGGAGTACACAAGATTGGAAGCGAAACGGGAGTTGTCAGCCCGCTCGCGTTCTTTCGCAGCGATCAACTGTGCCTGCTGTTGCACCGGCGTGAGTTGCATCTGCATGTTGCTCTGTTGCGCTTGCGGGCAGGGCTGGCCCGGAACGCAGGGCACGGCGAGGCCGTTCGGCCCATAGGCCGCGGCTGCAGCCCGCTGCTGGGGCGTCGCAGACGCAAGCGCCGGATCTCCCAATGCGGCAGCGGTCATTGTTGCCTGCTGTTCTTTCTGACGTTCGGCCTGAAGCTGGTTCTTCAACTCCTGCACGTTGTTGTCGGTGTTGTCCTGCAAGGTTGGTTGCGGCGGTTGCCCTTTCGCACTGGCCTGTTGTCCGGGCGTCTTCTTGCCGGACGAGCTGAAGAGCGCCGCCACAATCACCAGCAATGCCGCACCCAGATAAACGAACGTCTTAAGGTTCTTCTGCAAGACGCCTTTTGGCAGTTCCAGGTTGCGGCGCAACGTTGGCTCGGCTTGGGGCTCTGTGTGGGAAGCAAAAGCGTTTTCGGTCATGACGGTGATCCCTTACGCGTAAATTCCATCCGCTTCTTGCCCAGCTCCACATATCCGCTGTCCATGATCTTCGGGATGATGTACGTCCCTTCCCGGAGGTCGTAGGTAACGAAGTTGGGTTTGCCGTCTTTCATCTCATAGACACTGAACTTCTCAGGCGCATTCGTCTTGATGTAGGTAAACCTGTCGTCGTGATAGATCGACTGGATATTGAAAGGCGGTTCGTTCGGTTTATAGACATAGTCGAACTTGAGGCGTGTCGGATAGGCGCTCTTGTATTCATCGACAGCCTGTTCAACGTGCGATTGCAGAGCGGCAAGCTGCTGCCGCGACTGCTCCAGTTGTGCAGCGGGTACAAACTTCGGAGGGCCGCTCGCGGCCACGATCGCGCTCCGGTCGGCGGGTTCGACGATCACCTTGAGGTCAGGAGTGGTGGTGGTGGACCCCGAGATGTCCTGCAGGGTGAAACTGTAGATGTTCCCCTTGTCTGTAATCAGATTCAAGTTAGAGCTGATGCCTGGTTTTGCCGGATGCACAAAACAAAAGTTGCCAACCACATCCACGATCCAGAAGTCTTTGTCGCCCGTGGCGGCTTCCATGATTTTCTCAGTCGTGGGCAGTTCGATAAGCGTTGTGTATTTCACCTTGGCGCGGATTGGAATGATGTCCTGCGAGTGATACTGCACTGTGCGCGCAGATTCTTGGGTGAAAGCACCGATGGAAGAAAAAACCAAAGCGCAATTGACGACGAATTTCAGGTGCCGCATACGGCTCTCCTTATCGGTCGGTGTTCGAGGTTGATACAGCCAGCGCGTGTGGCCGGAACGGATGATCTTCGGCCAGATGGCGAAGTCCATCCGCAATACTGAAACGGTCGAAATACTCCTGTTTCTTGAGGTTGTCGCGAGCATTGTTGGTTGCCATCCAGTGCGAGACCGAATCGACGTTCAAGTGCACTTTCTTGGAGGTCTGCGCCTTGCGAATCAGCATTTGGCCCGGTGGAACAAGGCCGTCGATAAGGTCCAGTTCGGTGTCGTTCAGATGAAATGCCTCGCGGTAAACGTCACGGTTCATATCCGGGTTGGCGAGAAAGATCTTTGTGGGGCAACTCTCTGCCACTATCGCCAGCATCCCCGATTCCTCAAGTTCTTTGATGGATTGCGTCGCCAGGATCATTGCCGCTTTGTGCTTGCGCCATGTTTTCTGCGCCTGCACCACGTAATTCCGGATCGTCTCGTTCTTAATGAAGAGCCACGCCTCGTCGAGCAGGAAGAACTTGGGGGTGCGGAGCTTCTTGGGGTCAGTGATCTCATTCGATGCTCGATGCAAAACATAAAAGAGCAGTGGTTCCAAGACTTCCGGCGCATCGTTCCAGCCGTGGAAATTGAACGTCTGGAAACTTTTGAACGAAAGGGTGTCCTCAGCGTTGTCAAACAGAAATCCGTACTGTCCACCACGCGTCCAGCGGTGGAGGCGTTCTTTCAACTCGCCAATGATGTTGCCAAAGTTCGAGACTGTGCGCTGGTTCGGCTCCAGTACGTAAATGCGCTCGATCGCGTCCCACAATCGGCGTTCTTCCTTGAAGTCGAGCCGGTAACGCTGCTCGTTACCCTCAATTAGCACGCGGAAAAAGCTGAAGAGAAACTGCAGGTTCTCCTTGGTCTGAGGCAGCGAGAAGGGGTTGATGGTGAAGTCCCGCGCTTCCTGACCCACATTGAGATACGAGCCCTTGAATATCGTCGTAAGCGATTGGAAGCTGCCGCCGATATCGAAGATGAAGGTCAGCGGCTCGTACTTCTGCGCGTTCTGCAGCAGAAAAACGCAAAGATACGACTTCCCACTACCGCTCATCCCGAGAATAAGGGTGTGGGCAACATCGCCGGTATGCAGGTTGAGATAGTATGGCGTGCTGTTGTCGGTTTCGAGCACAGCCAGGTACTCCGTGCCGAGATGCGCGTTCGTTTTTTCGCCGGGGAGGATCGTAAACAGAAAAGACAAATCGGCGTAATTCGTGTTCAGCAGATACAACTTGCGAAGGTTCAGCGCATAGCTGCCGGGCACGGTGGCGAAATAGGCGTTGAGCTGGTTGTAGGTTTCCGCAAACAGATTTCCATCCGCGTTGGTGAAGAGGCCAGTGAACTCGGCCCCGAGCTGTTCCAGTTCGATTTTTGAATGCCCGTACAGCACAATCGTGAGCGAGAAATCGCCGAGCGATTGACCGTCACCCAGGGCGCGTAGGCAGTCGCCAAGATTCTCAATGTCGGCCTGTTTGGATTCGTCCACCAGCACATCGCGCGGGTTCGTCTTGGTGGCATCGTTGCCCATCTGGGAGACAAACCCTGTTTTGGACATATTGAAGTGGCGTCGGCGCTTGTTCACCTCTTTACGGGCCTTGTCCGCGGGGAGCGGCGTCCACTCCGTGACCACATAGAAGTTGGCGGGGATCTTCAACAGTGCGTCCAGTACCAGGGGCCTCGTTTCGGTGATGGCCTCTTTCATCGTCAGCACACGGACGATGTGATCGCCTACCCGCAGATGATCGCGTTCGGCCTCGATGTCGGAGTTGACCACCTGATAGTCGAGAAACTGCGTTGATTGCGGCCTTCCGGCAACACGCCAGTCGTCATAATTCAGCAAGCGGCGGAAAAACGTGAATTGCCCCTGCTGATTCAAGACCTCGACTTGCATGAAATCTGCGAACTGCCGAGCGAATGCTTGCACGTGCTGGTCGAGCCGTTGAAGATCGCGCTCGATATGCGTCCGCAACAGCTTCTTCATGCTGTCGTTGGTGAACTGCGATTTGAGTTCAGCAATCGCGCCCTCTGGATCGCGTAACAGGCGAACTAGCGCCGTGCCGACGCCGGTCTTCGACCGGACGCCTTCGAGCAGGATGCAGTAGAAGATTTCAATCTGATAAAGATGGTCCCGCTTCGCTTCAAAGAACTTCCGTCGCTGGTCAATAGCCGCTTCGACAATTGGGTCATCATATGTCGCGAACGGTATATCGGGTCGGTTCGATTTGAAGAGGTACTGGTAAACATGGAAGCCTGGGCCAAAGGCTTTCAGCGCCGCCTCCAACCGCTTCACCGCGTACTCCTGTTCCGAGCGGTCAAGACTTTCGTAGTCCACGCCGGGAACGCTGAGGATCATGCCGAGATCACCGCTCTTGGTAAGGAAGGCCGTCTCGTTCCAAAAGCCATAGAGGTTGATGTGGTCGTTGAGAGCAGCACTCTCTTTCCAGGGCTTGATGACTCCATCGACACGCAGCATCACACTACCTCCACGCGGGGAACTTGCTGCTTCGCGGCGTCATAACGCAGCTTGAAGCGTTCGGACTTTGCGAGGATGCGGAGGAAGGCCGGATCGCTGTTCGTTACCCAATGGCCGAAGGCAAAGCCGCCAATGAAAACGGCGATACCCGCAAGGATGGAATTGAAGAGATTGAAAGCCCCCACCGCGCCAACGCAGACGAAGTAGAACAGCGTGCGCTCCACACCCAAGTAAGTGAGAGGCTTGTGCAGGCTCTTGAAGACTCGATTTGTGCGATGCTTCTGCTGTGGTTTGTCTGGCATAACCCCCTCGTCTAACCGCGGGTTGACGGTGGCTGGAAAGGGCTCTATACGCCCCAGAGCCAACTGAGGACATTCACCGCAAGTACCGCAATCCCCGTTCCAGCGGCAACGCCGGCGAGTGCCTTTTTTGCGCCGGGTTCGCCGTGAGCAAAGCCGTAGCCACCGATCACAATCGCAACCAGACTTGCAACCTTCGCAATGGTGCCGGTGAAAAGGCTTTGGATCGCGTTAAAGCCGGTGTCGAACGGTGAACCCTGTGCCAGCGCCGCCACAGGCATGACACAAAGTAGGGCGAGAAGAGCAGCGGTTGGACGTGCCCACTTCGACCGAGCAACGAACTGGATTTGACGGACCAAAGGGACTTGAGACCAACGTGGCATATGCAACCTCCGGCAGCACCTCAAATCGTCTGCTTGTGGCGCAAAGCTATCCTCACTCAATTACGATGTCCAATAACGTCTCGTTATAACGTCATTCCTCGGGGTTATAAGTCAGGAAAGTTACAGTGATTCGGTTGGTCAAGTTGGAGTTGAGGCCGGCATGAGGAGCTTCTATCCACCCCGCAAGAAAGGACATAGCCATCGTCACTTCGTTAAACCTTCGGCTGCCCGACACAGCGTCACAGTGTTTGGGCGACCGGCTAAGATGGGTCTGAATAGCATCCGACACGGCCGGATTTGCAGCCACCTCAAGGATTGTCTCGGGCTTCCGTCGATTGATTTTGTTTTCCGTAAGCCCTGCCTTGTCAGTAAGCTCCGCATCCGTGCAGCGGCTTGGTCAACGGGAAATTGTGTGAGAAATTGGCGTGGGCCCGTCCGTTATAACCTGCAGGAATAACGTTATAACGAGACGTTATTGGACACGGCGGCAGGAACAAGTCAAGGTGGTTGAAAATCGCCGGTCCCGTACAGACTTGACCAGCCGAGGACGGCAGTGGTTGGTTCCGAACCGCCATGCCAGACTCTGATAGTGGATATGTCAGCATCGTCACGGATGGAGGATTCCAATCCGGGGCAGTCGCCGAGAGAAGATTCCATGACGACCTTGATGCAGGCTGTTGTTCAAAATCTCGACTGGGGTTGGCATCTCGCATCGAGAATGCGTGAGAGGACTCCATGTCAACCCAGCCTAGTTCGATCACACCTGCTATTTCGACACTGTCGGAGTTCGAGAAAATTGATTCGACGGAGTTTGCTAAACGCGTTTCGATGACAGAGTCCTGGGTTCGTAACCAGACCCGTAACAACTGCCACGACCCTATTCCCCATGTTAAGCTTGGCCGATATGTCCGCTTCGAGTGGAACAGTCCCGGACTTGATGCCTGGTGGGACCGTCACCGTAAAGGCAATTCGGCACCGATATCAGGCAGGCCAGTTGAAGCCGAAGGACGGTTCCTGGTACGCACGGTTCTACGACGAAGTGCCGGACGGGCCCGCGGGGTTCAGATCGAAAGAGAGATGGAAGAAGCTCGGGCGGATTGAAGAGTACCCTCTCGAACGAGATATCCTTCCGATCTTTGAGGGCTTCATGCAGGCGGTCAACGACCGTCTCCTGGGTGCTACGGGGCCAGACCCAATCCTTCGCATCTACATTGAGCAGAATTATTTGCCTTCCCTGCGGCTAGAAAAGAAGACGATCCGTGGGTATAGGGACACTTGGAATTTGCACTGGAAGAAACGGATCCAAGACCTCACCTTCGGCCAGTTCTATCCGGACGTTGCCTTTCGCCTGCTGAAAGAGATTCCCGACCAGGACGACATCAGCAAAACCACCTTGCAACGGGTGAAGGCGTTCATGTCCGGTGTATATACCCATGCGAGGGAGCAGGGCGACTTTCGGGGAGCAAATCCGGTGACCGGGTTGCGGCTGCAGAAAATCAAGGCGCGCCGTGCGAAGAAAATGCCATTCAATTCCCTCGCCGAGACATTGGCCTACATTAAAGTAGTCGACGGGTTAAGGGCGAAGACGGCAATCGCCACCGCTGGCTTCGCAGGGCTTACAGTCAGCGAGCTCCAGGGGCTCGATTGGAAGGATCGCTATGGCGGCCAGTGGCACGTAGAGAGAAAAGTGGTAGAAGGCAGAACAGGCGAGACGAAGACTGCGGCCAGGCAAGAAGGCGTGCCGATTATTCCGTATCTCCAGAAGATCACCGACAAATATTGGAAAAGCTTGGGATGTCCCGCCGAAGGGTCAGTGTTTGGCAGATGGTTGAACAATCTGAAGCGCGACCATATCACCCCTCAGTTAAAGAAGAAGGGGATGAAGTGGAACGGGTGGCACGCTTTTCGCCGTGGCCTGGCCACCAACTTGCACGAGATGGGAGTTCCTACTAAAGTTATACAGAGAGTATGCCGTCACGCCGACGAAGCAACGACGAAGAAGCACTACATCCATGCCACGGAACCGGGCGTGCGGAGCGGCATGCGAAAGCTGGAAGCGTCGATAACACGAGAGAGACACGATAGACGCTAGAACAGCTAATTGTAAGTCGTTGATTGTAAAGGATGCCGACGTAGCTCAGTTGGTAGAGCAGCCGATTCGTAATCGGCAGGTCAGCGGTTCAAGTCCGCTCGTCGGCTCCATCCTAACCCCTTGAGGGTAGTCAGTTTACCAGTCCCGGCGTGGCGCCAGAATTCAAATTTGGTGTCCTATCGGTGTCCTGTAGCTTCTGACCCGCTAATTTTTCAGCGATGTCTTGCTCCAATTTTTCCATCCCTTCGACTACAGACATCTGCAGGACACGCGCGTGTTTCCGGGCTTAGGGCTAAAGGGGTTAGCCAGAACTTCCAATCTCTGAATGTGGTGTCAGACCGGACGTGAGTTGTTGTGGAATGTTGCCAGTGCGGATGGGAGTGGCATGAGTGCCGTAGTGGATCGCGGGAAGGTTCTTGCGTTCCCCGCGCCAACAAAAAAGCCCGCCTGAGAGTAAACGATGGCGGGCGGGCAATGTTCTCCGCGTCTCTGTTTCTCGTTCTCGAATCACCACTGAGGCTCTCTACGACTTTTGCGCTTTGACCCACATGGCCACAGAACTGGCAATTGCCATAACAAAGAACAGCATGGCCCCGTCCAGGAAGCTCCTATAGGAAAGCGGGATTTTCCCGGGAGACGTCAAAGGGAACACGAATACACCGATCGCTGTGAGCCCCCGTGTGATTAAGGCAAGGACCGTGCTAATGACGCCGATCCAATAGGCTGCGGTGCATAGCAGCTTCTCCATGTTCATTCTCCTTTTCGTGGATTTCCGGAGAAGGCACCAACTGCCCAACACGACACATCGTCACAACGAAACCTCCATGCCATACGCGGTCTCGATTCTTAGCCCCCCTCACCGGATGCGGGCAAATATACACCCCAGGCGTCCGTGCGACTATTTGTTTTACGCTTCTGCGTGACTGGCGGCAAAGAGGCAATTACCCTCAAAACCCCCAACGCCGTCCCAGAGCAGATTTCTAGGGGGGCTATAGGAGCACGCCTAAGTCGAGATCCACGCTCCAGGCAGCAGCCTATCGCGCCTACCGAGCGATTAGGCGACTGCTCGCCTGCGCTTCGGTTTACGCGGCCCTCGGGCCAAAAGACGCCGCCGAACGGCTATTTTACGTTTATGCTTGTAAAGCATGAGCTCTTCCGGCTCAGATCAGCCAGACACCCTCGAAGCTGTTTACTATTCGCACGCCGTACCCCGCAATCTAGAAGTGTTGACGACCCTAGGGCTTATATTCGATAGGCTCTATTTCCCTGGCGTGTACATGCCGCCCCCTGGTTTTGATCAGAAGGCCGTCGAGAGCGAAATTCAGCGGATCATTTCACATTTCCAAGGGCGGCTCGATCCTAACACTCGGCAGATGCTGGATTGCATGAGTTTCGCGCCGCATTACAAAGATGTCGCAGAGTTCTGTATTTTTCCGGGAAAGCCTGGTCGAATAGAGCAATTCGAGGGCCTCGTACATGATGTTGTTAACCAACTGGAGTTGATGGTGTTTGGGCCGCGACCTGAGGGTGAAATTCCGATCCACTACGGTGGACCATGGGTCAAGGGACTAGCCGGCGATGACCCGACGGTGCACCAACTGCGTGCACCCGACACGCTCTATTACCCAGCAAACGCGCTTGTTTTCGCAGCACGAAGAAACCTGCCGCTGGTAAATGATCTCGAATGGTTACCCGTTCCCGGTATTCCGGTGGATCCGAAAGCAAACGCAAAGCTGCTTGCCACTATTCTCACGATGGAAAGCGTCAGCCTAGTGTTGCCGAGACTAAAGCCGCTTCAACCTGCAGCACTCAGGGACTTCCGGGAAGAGCTCGCTCCGTACATGAAGCCATTTCGAGTGGCAATGCTCAAATTATCGAAAGAGCTGAATGTTGTCATTCAGGCCGGTGCCTCACTTGCCGAGGTGCAAAAACAAGCGCGATTCTTGGTTCAAACCGACGTGTATCCGAAACTCGCCGAACTTGACGCCGTGATTCAAAACCCTCACAAGCATTGGTACAGACGTGCCGTCGATCTCGCTAAAGCTGCGCCCGAGCTGGCAGCCAACTTTGCAACTTTGCCAGTTGGACTCGCCATTGCAAAGGTCTTGGCGAAGATTGCTGGAGCGCTCGCTGACGTGCGTGATGAGCAACTCTCGCGAGAGAAGCAAGTGTCCAGTACGGGTTTGTATTACCTGTTGAAGCTCAAAGCTGCCGCCCGGGAACCATCCGCTTCGGGCACTGTCCTGTAAGGTGTCCCGAAAGTGACTAATGAGGTAACTTTGCGTACTGTGGCGTGAGTAAGCGCTATTGAAAAAACAAGGGATTACGGTGGATGCCGTCCCTGCATAGAATTCGTAATCGGCAGGTCAGCGGTTCAAGTCCGCTCGTCGGCTCCAGCTCTTCAGAAGCTTACGGATGAGTTGATAAGCTGGTTGCTACCTTCCGGTTTGTACGTTCACCTATGACAAATAAAATGGAACGCCACTAAGCCGCCTGCTGTTTAGGCGCAACGGGAAATCCGGCGTCCTGCCATGCTTGAAGTCCGCCTCGAAGGGCCCACACGTTCTGGTAGCCTTTTTCCTGAAGTTTCCGCGCCAAACTGGCGCTGGAGCCTTCATCCGGTCAAGTGCAGTACGCCACGACAGGTCTGTTCTTGGGGATTCTGGGAAGGCTTTCTTCGAGCTTGTCCGGCGTCACACGGATCGCTCCTGGAAGCATGCTGTCCGACTCTGCCCAAGCCTGAGGATTACGAACGTCGATCAGCGTGAAGTCTTCTCCGGCGTCCATTCGTTGCTTCAACTCGTCAACCGTGATTCGCGGAGCGTCGGCCATTGGCAACCTCCTTCAATGGGGTCGAATAGTAGATGCGAGACTGCCGCTTTGGGCTGTCGATAGAAGTTCGCGGCAGAGGTTCGTGGCGGTCTCAACGAGCCTAAGCAGACTTTTCCACTGGAAGCCCTGCTGCCATCCATCCCTGCTTGCCCTCGGGATAATGTGCAACGTGCGTGTAGCCCATAGCCACCAATTCACGGGCGGCGTATTCGCTAGCGTGTCAATGCGTGTTCGAGCAGTAGGTCACGATCTCCACGTCCTTGCTGGGCAACAACTGGGGTGCAAGTTCTTTGATTTTGTCCGGCGGAATGTTCAAAGCTCCCGGAATATGCGCTTCGCGGTAGCGTTCGGGGGCTAGCGTCTCGACCACCTTGACGCCATCTTTGCGGTCCAGCTTGGCTTTCAGGTCTTTCGTAGAAATAGTGAGTTCCATCTGACCCTCCTTGCGAATTGACTATGCCAGGCGTGTCTGAGCCGAAACACGAATTTAACGCCATGAAGGCGCTACCAAGTGTACATTTTGTCGATCATTCTGGATGACGCTAATCCCAAGAGGCAGGAGGGGCTTTGAGAGTGGCCACGCCCATATCTGTCATGCGGCATCACAACCGGTCTTTATTTTCAGAGACTTGGGACTCTATTACTCGACCCCCACGTTAGTGCCATACATGGCACGGGCGAGCCATTTACCGGGCTTGGGCGCGGCGCTAAAGTTGTTCTTGAGCAGCACTTGGGGGAGGGCTGATCAACAGACGCCTCGGGGACTCAAATCGAGTCCGAGGCGTTTTGTTTTGTGCCCGAATTTCGCCTTCTCTCTCGTCGCCCTGCGCTTCTTCACCGCGATTCGCTCTATTCCCATCTCCTGGCTGTTCGCGGTCCCTTCCCGCGTCTGCTACCCACTGGTGTTTCGATGGTGATAGATTTGTTAACGCGTTTTCCACGTGATCCATCGAGTTCAAGGAGCTGGTCATGCCGGTTCAGTTTGCTCGTCGCGAATTTCTCGCAGGAATGGTTGCCATAACGGCGTCGCAAGCCGCATCCAGATTTGCGGCGAGTGATTCAGGCTCGCCATTTCGCGTTTCAGTAATCAACGATGAAATTTCTCAGGATTTCGGGCACGCCTGCGAGGTGGCGTCGCGCGAATTCGGTATGAGCTGGATCGAGCTGCGCGGTATGTGGAAGAAAAACATTGTCAACCTCGACGAAAAAGAAATCGCCGAGGCCCGCCGCATTCTGGAAAAATATCAACTCAAAGTGACCGACATTGCCAGCCCGCTGTTTAAAGTCGACTGGCCCGGGGCGCCGAAATCGAAGTTCAGCGAGGCCAAAAGTTTCGGGGCGAACTTTACGCTCGAGCAGCAGGACGAAGTTTTGGATCGCGCCATAGAAATGGCAAAGTTTTTCCAGACGGATCGGGTGCGCTGCTTCGACTTCTGGCGACTGGAAGATCAGGCGCCCTATCGTGCGGCCATTAACGCGAAGTTGCGGGACGCTGCGGAGAAGGCGGCGAAGAATGGAATCATCCTGGTGCTGGAAAATGAAATGGCCTGCAATACGGCGACGGCCGCTGAAGCCGCCAAGGTCTTGAGCGCGGTGCAGACTCCGTCGCTGATGCTGAACTGGGATCCGGGCAATGCCGCCGCCCGCGGCGAGACCCCCTATCCCGACGGCTACAATCTTCTGCCCAAAGAGCGTATCGGTCACTGCCATTGTAAAGATGCAGTTAAGAAAGGGACGAAATATGACTGGGCGCCGATGGGCGGGGGAATCATCGACTGGGCGGGGCAGTTCAAGGCGCTGAAGCGCGACGGCTACCACTACGCGGTGAGCCTGGAGACACACTGGAATGGCGGTGGCTCGCCCGAGGAATCGTCGCGCAAGAGTTGGGCGGGCATGAAGAAACTTTTACAGCAGGCGGGCGCGTTGTAACCGCAGTATGTGAGTTCATTTCATGGAGATCCTATGACCGATCCGACGATCCATCAGATTGCCTATCAGACTCGGCGAACTTTTCTGAAGCAGGCCGCACTAGGAACAGCCGCGGTGCTGGCGTATCCAACTTCACGGGTGCTGGGGGCGAATGACCGGATTCGTGTTGGCATGATTGGCGTGGGCGATCGGGGAAACGATTTGCTGGGACAGATTCTCTCGGTCCACGGCGTCGAGGTGGTGGCCATGGCGGATGTTTATAGCCGGCGCCGCGATCAGGCGAAAAATAGAGTGCCCGGCATTCAGGCTGTCGACGATCATCGCCGCTTGCTGGACATGAAGGATATCGATGGCGTGATCGTGGCGAGTCCGCTTCACATTCATGCGCGGCATTTTCTCGACACGCTCGCGGCGGGCAAAGATCTTTATTCCGAGAAGACGCTGACCTGGTCAATTCCGGAGGCGGACAAATGCCTGGCGGCCGCGAAAGAATCGAACCGCGTGATTCAGATCGGATTGCAGTATCAGAGTTCGGGCGCGCTAGCCGACGCTAAACAGTGGATCAAAGACGGATGGGTCGGCAAAGTTACGCAGGTGGAATCGTGGATGAGCCGCAATACTCCGCACGGCAAGGGGCAGTGGGTGCGGCCCGTTCCATCGGATTGCA
>Ga0193751_1000322_pt1 | contig 40026 bp, 32 predicted proteins | sample L1c2metaG_FD_143050 | JGI IMG/M metagenome (GOLD analysis project Ga0193751, IMG submission 143050) | Soil microbial communities from a riparian zone of the East river system, Colorado, United States - L1c2 | ecosystem: Environmental > Terrestrial > Soil > Riparian zone | place: USA: East River...
GAATTCGCCTTCGAATCCTTCGGGCGCGGTGATGAGTCCCGAGGACATGACCGCGGTTGTGCGGCTGGCGCATGAGCGCGGCATCTGGGTGATTTCCGACGAGTGCTATGTGTATCTCAATTACACGGGCAAGAATTTCTCGGTGGGATCGTTGAACGAATATCGCGACCGCTTTCTGGTGGTCGGATCGCTTTCGAAGACTTATGCCATGACCGGCTGGCGCCTGGGATACACGCTTGGTCCCGCCGCGGTAGTCGGTGCCGTGCAGAAACTGCAGAGCCAGTCCACTTCGAATCCAACGTCGATTGTGCAGAAGGCGGGGGTCGCCGCGCTGAACAGTTCGCAGCATTGCGTCGAAGAAATGCGTGCGGAGTACATCAAGCTGCGCGACCACATTGTGGGCGGCCTGCGGTCGATTCCGGGAGTGAAGTGCACGATGCCGGAAGGTGCGTTCTACGCTTATCCGAATGTCTCGGAATTCTTCGGCAAGAGCGGGATGAAGTCGGGCGCCGACGTCGCGCACGGATTGCTGCATCAGGCGCATGTCGCGACGGTCGCGGGAGAAGGCTTCGGAACGACAGAGCACGTTCGCTTCTCCTATGCGACATCGATGGAAAATCTTGACAAGGCGCTGGAGCGAATGCGGAAGTTCTTTGGCGCGCTGTAGGTGATTGCATCTTTGAGGCTCAATGTTCAAATCAGACCTAAATAGCCCATTGAACCGCGCCATATTCGTTGTTATTGGACTGATGGTCATTGGGTTTGGCATTGCCTCGCTGCAGCACGTTGGCCTCATGTATCACAATTGGTGGAAGGGCTCGGTCTTTGGTCCTTTTGCAATCATCATCGGGGTTGTTTTCATCGCCTTGACGTTCAAGCTGGGATCTTTAGAAAGTGAGACGAAAAAACACCCTCGCAAATCGTCGAAACGCAACCGTCATTGATTTTGAGCCCTTAATCGCCAATCAAGCCTGATGACCCAACTCTACCCGCTCCTGATGTCCCCCGCTTTCGACCCGCGCCCGTGGGGCACGCTTGATCTTTCCGCGATCTATCCAAATCACAAATTCAACGAGAGAATTGGAGAAGCCTGGCTCACCGGTGACAACTGCGTGGTCGCCAACGGTCCGCTTGCAAAACGGTCGCTCTCAGATCTGAGCAAAGAATTCGGCGCCGACCTGGTGGGCACGGCCGCGCGCGATCCACAGCGCTTTCCGTTGCTGCTGAAGTTTCTTTTTCCTGAGGAAAAACTTTCTGTTCAGGTGCATCCCGACGACGAAACCGCTCAACGCTTCGGCGAGCCGTGGGGCAAAACCGAATGCTGGTACGTGGCCCATGCCAAGCGTGGATCGCAGGTTGCGCTCGGACTAAAGTCCGGCGTCACGCGCGCTCAATTCGAGCAGGCTATCCATGAAAAGCGCGCGGAAGAGCTGCTCAACTGGATCAACATCTATCAAGGCGAGATGATTTACGTTGCCGGTGGCACGGTGCATACGCTCGGACCCGGCTCCGTCATGGTGGAGACGCAGCAGCAGTCCGATACCACGTATCGTCTTTACGACTACGGACGCCCGCGCCCGCTGCATCTGGAGCGCGGCCTCGCCTCGGTCAAGGAGCGCACTGCCTCCGGCAAAGTGATCCGCCCCGCGCCCGTAGGCATTAATGGCGGCAAGAACCGCCGCTCTTCGATGGTCATTGCGCCTTATTTCACGGTGGACCTTTTCGAATTGAAAGAGCCGCAGGCATTCTCAACTGCTGGCGCCGACGGTGCGGGCAAGACTTCTGTGCAGATATTGGTCGCAGTCGAAGGCTGTGGAGTTGTCGAGGCACAGGGCCGCGACCCGGCGACACTAGCCAAAGGCGACGCGGTCGTGGTTCCGGCCGCGCTGCAAGGTTTCACGGTGCGTCCGCAGTGGACGGTCGAGTTTTTGAAAGCTTCCGTGCCCAGCGGGATAGTGCCCGAACCTGCGACCCGGGTGTAATGCAAAAATCCTTACCACAGGGAGCACAGAGACGCACAGGGAAGGCACAGATTAATGGCGCCGAGCTCTCCCCTGTGATCCCCTGTGCTCTCTGTGGTGAAGATTTTGCCGCCCGGCGCGCAAATGGTAGGCTTCGTAAGCCGTGAAAGCGAACCCGCACTTCTATCCCGTGATTCTGGCAGGCGGCCGAGGCACGCGCTTCTGGCCGCTGAGCCGCAAGCGCCGCGCCAAGCAACTGCTTGCGCTCGACGGCAAGCAAACCATGATCCAACAGACGGTCGCGCGCCTCGCACCCATGGCCGCGCCGAGCCGGTTCTGGATTATCACCAATGACGACCTGCGCCCTGCCATCCTGCGTCAGCTTCCGAAGCTTCACGCGAAGCAGATCATTGCCGAGCCCGTCGGACGCAACACGGCGCCTGCCATTGGTTTAGCAGCATTTTTTTTGCTTCGTCACGATCCCGAGGCGGTGCTCGGTCTGTTTCCCTCCGATCACGTCATCGCCGATCCGGCCCAATACCGCTCTACTCTCAGCCGCGGAATCGAGATTGCCGCTGCGGGAGAAAACATTGTTGTGCTCGGCATCCGCCCGACTCGCCCCGAAACCGGTTACGGGTATGTCGAGGCCGGTGCGCCGGACCAAGATGGTTCGCTGCGCGTGCGCCGCTTCACCGAAAAGCCAGATCTCGCCACGGCCCGGCAGTTTTTTGACGCGGGCAACTACTTCTGGAACAGCGGCATGTTTCTCTGGCGCGCCGACACGCTTGCGAACGCGCTGCGCGAGCATCTTCCCAATACCGCGGTACTTCTCGAAAAAATTGCCGCCGCTTATGGCACGCGCAAGTTCGCCGAGATTTTTCGGAAGCTCTATCCGAAGTGCGAAAACATCAGCATCGACTATGCGGTGCTGGAGCCGCGATCGGTCAAGGGAGAAGCGCAGTCCCGAATCTTCTGTCTGCCCTCCGACTTCGGATGGAACGACCTCGGCTCCTGGACCGCGCTGCATGAGCACCATGTGGCCAAGGCAAAACGTGGCGGTGGGAATCCGGTGTCCACGGCTGGCAGATTTACCCTGAACGCGCAGAACAATTATGTTCACGTGCTCGGCAAGTTCGTTGCCCTGGTCGGAGTGAGTAACCTGGTGATTGTCGAAACCGAAGATGCCCTGCTCATCACTACGCTAGACCAGTCGCAGGATGTCGGTAAAGTGGTGAAGCATCTGGATGAGAAGAAGTTGCATAAGCTGGTGTGACGGTCGTTGGTCGATGGTCGTTAGTCGTTGGCCAACCTGCGAGTTCGCGACGGCACAAGGTGTAAGCTACCGACCAACGACTAGCGACCAACGACGACACTCATGACACAAATCAAATTCGGCACTGACGGCTGGCGCGGCCTTATTGCCGACGACTTCACTTTCGACAACGTGCGCCGCGTGGCTAGCGCAATCGCCGGTTACGTCCTCAAGCATGAAGACCCAACGCGCGGCGTTGTTGTCGGCTATGACACGCGGTTCTTGTCCGACCGCGCTGCTCGTGCCGTCGCCGAAGTCATCGCCGCCGCAGGCATTCCCGTACTGCTCGCCAACGACTACGTGCCTACGCCCACGGTTTCCTACAATGTCAAGAAGCTGGGCGCGGCGGGCGGTGTCATGGTCACTTCGAGCCACAATCCATGGAACTGGAATGGCGTGAAGTTCAAAGCCAAGTTTGGAGGGTCGGCCACGCCCGCGATCATGAAGTTGATCGAAGACGAACTGGGCAATAACGCGGTGCCCAGCGGCCGCCCGCCCGCGAAAATCGAAGAGGTGGATTTGAAGCCCGCCTATGTCGAAGCGGTTTCCCAGTTCGCCGATCTCGATCTCATCCGCGGTGCGAATTTCAAGTTTGCCATCGACTCCATGTACGGCTCTGGCCGCGGCGTTCTTACGAAAATATTTGACACGCACGGCATCCGCTACCTAGCGATCCGTCAGGAAGTGAACCCGCTATTTCCGGGCATTAATCCGGAGCCGATTCTGCCGCACGTCGCGCTGCTGCAGGAAACCGTGGTGAAAGAGAAATGCCACGCCGGCCTGGTCACCGACGGCGACGCCGACCGCATCGGCGCCGTAGCTGAAGATGGGAGCTTCGTCGATTCGCACAAGTGCTTTGCCGTCCTGCTGAACTGGTTGCTGGTATACAAGAAGTGGCCGGGCGATGTGGTGCGCGCCTTCAATACCAGCGGCATGATCGACCGCATCGCCGCGAAGCACGACCGCAAGCTGCATGAGACCTCGATCGGCTTCAAGTACATTGCCGATCTAATGATGGACCACGAAATTCTGATCGGCGGAGAAGAATCAGGCGGCATCGGATACGGACGTTTTCTCCCGGAACGCGACGGCATTCTCAACGCGCTCCTGCTGGCGAATGTAATGGCGGAAGAAAAGAAGCCGCTCGGCCAGCTGGTTGCCGACTTGCAGCGCGAATTCGGCGCGCACTTCTATGGGCGGCGCGATCTGCACATTTCCGATGAGCTCAAGGACAGCGCCATCCGCCGCGCCGGCGATCCGCAGACTACGAAGCTCGGCGCTTATTCCATCCTGCGCAAGGAGAATCGCGACGGCGTGAAGTTCTTCCTCGACGCTCCGAAGCACGGCAACGGCGCTGATCCGTGGGTGTTGTTTCGGGCCTCTGGTACCGAACATATGCTGCGGTGCTATGTTGAAGCGGTAACGCCCGAGCTAGTCGAGGAAATTCTTGAGAACGGCGAGTGGTTCGTAATGCACGCATAAATCGCTCCCGAACGCGATAGGATAGTGACAACACTCCCACGATGATGGCCACCACAGAAATCGCGCCGGTTCTCGCGGATTCTCCGGAATCGCGCCGCTATAACCGCATCAAGCGGTGGCTGGGCATCACCGATTTCGTAATCGGTCTTGGGCTGCTCGTTGTGCTCTTGGCCAGCGGTTTGACCGGAACGCTCCGCGATCTGGCGGAGCGCGGCGCCTCTCAGAATTATCCTTTCGCCGTTTTCCTCTACGTCCTGATGCTGATGCTGATCAGCAAAGTGCTTGGACTTCCGCTCGAGTACTACGGTTTCCGGCTCGAACACCGCTATAACCTTTCCAACCAGAGACTCCGCTCGTGGCTTTGGGACGAATGCAAGAGTCTGCTGCTCGGCCTCGTCATGGGCACGATTGTGGTGGAACTGCTTTACATGCTCATACGCCAAGCCCCGCAGTACTGGTGGGTGATCGCGTGGGCTGTTTTTCTGGGACTCGTTGTACTGCTCGCGCAAGTCGCGCCGGTTGTGCTTTTTCCGATCTTTTACAAATTCCAACCGCTCGAAAATGAGGAACTCAAGCGCCGCCTGATCGTTCTGAGCGAACGCGCTGGCACGCGTGTGCGCGGCGTCTACAAATGGCATCTTTCCGAGAAAAGCAAGAAGGCCAACGCGGCGCTGACCGGACTCGGCGCGACCCGGCGCATCATTCTCGCCGACACCTTACTGGACAATTATTCAGACGACGAAATCGAAGCCGTGCTCGCGCACGAACTCGGGCATCACGTGCACCGGCACATTCTGAAGAGTATTTTCGTACAGGCGGGAATCACGCTGTTCGGCTTCTGGCTGGCCAACAATGTTCTCAGCTACGCTGTGTATCGCCGCAACATGTTCGAGACCATGCACGATTTCGCTAATCTGCCGCTGCTGATTCTGGTCTCGACCGTGCTGTCGTTCTTGCTGATGCCGGCGCTCAACGCCTACTCGCGGTTCAACGAGCGGCAGGCCGACCGATATTGCTTCCAGTCGGTGGCCAGCGTCGAGCCCTTTATTTCGGCGATGAATAAGTTGGCCGAGCAGAATCTCGCGGAAAAAACGCCGTCGCGCTGGGTCGAGTGGCTTCTCCATTCGCATCCAGCGATCGTAAAGCGAGTCGCCGCCGCCGAAGCCTGGGCGAAGTCGCACTGAAAATTGCTGCCAGTCGCAGAAGGCGCACCGGAATTCGCGTAGAGACGCGGCTTGCCGCGTCTCTGCCGGCAGTGAGACGGGGCAAGCAAGGTCTCTACAGGCGCAGAATCTCTTCTACCCGCCGCATATCTTCTTCCGTGTCGACGCCCACGGTGTCGAATGGCGTTTCTGCGACGTAGATCGGAACCCCGTTCTCCAGGAAGCGCAACTGCTCCAGGCGTTCGCTGCGCTCGAGCGACGACTCCGGCCAGCGTACGAACTTGTCCAGCGCGTCCTTGCGATAGCCATAGAACCCAAGATGTTTGTAGTATTGCGGCCGCACTCCATCGCGGTCATGTGGGATGGCCGCCCTCGAAAAATACAAGGCGCGCCCCACTATGTCCGTCACCACCTTCACCGCGCTCGGATTGTTGACGTCAACCTCCGCGCAAGGCGTCTTCAGCGTCCCCACCTCGACCTCCGTGCCCTGCATCACCGCGATCAAGCTCTCGATATGCTCGGGCCGAGTCAGCGGCTCATCGCCCTGAATATTCAAATAAACATCCGCCGGAATCGCGGTCGAGATCTCATGGACCCGCTCGGTGCCCGACCGATGCGCCGCGGAAGTCACGCGCGCGACCAAGCCCCGCTGCTCGCAGAACCGCAAGATTTCATCCGAATCGGTGGCGACGATGACCTGGTCCAGCGCCGAACACCGCCGCACACCCTGATACACCCAAGCGAGCAACGGGACGCCGGCGATCTCGCGCAGCATCTTGCGGGGCAGGCGCGTCGAAGCCAGCCGCGCCGGAATCACAGCGATGACCTTCATGCGACCAGTTTCGCATGCAGCCCGGCGATTTGACAGTGCGTTCGTTTGACACTCCATTCCATGCACTTTTAGAATGCAGTAGGGACGCGTCCACCCGCGTCTGCGGGATTCGGTGCCCATTTCCGGGCTGTTCCTTGTTTTCCTTCCGCGTATTTCCGGATCGGCGGCGTAGCTCAGGTGGCTAGAGCGACGGTCTCATAATCCGTAGGTCGTAGGTTCGAGTCCTACCGCCGCCACCAGCACCTTCAATAACTGGCAGGAGATCCAGCGGGATCTCCACCACGGTTGCGGCGGGCCTGCGTCCTTCACTTCACAAATGTCAGCCCATGAGGGACGGCATTGGAAAACGCGTAGGCGTACAGCATGACGATGATTCCGACAATGGCTCCTAGAGCAACTGAATGCCACACCACAAATCGGAATATCGCGCCTTCGTTCCCGACTTGCTCGGTGGCGGCGGTGGCAATTGTGATCGACTGCGCGTCCACCATTTTGCCCATCACTCCACCCGCACTGTTGGCCGCGCACATGAGAACCGGGTCGATGCCGAGTTGCTGAGAAGTGATTCGCTGCAAACTCCCGAACAGAGTGTTCGACGAAGTGTCACTTCCCGTCAGCGCAACACCGAGCCAGCCGAGAAAGGTCCCGAAGAAAGGATATGCCCAGCCGGTTCGGGTGAAGGCGAGGCCCAGGACCGCATCGAGCCCCGAATAACGCGTTACGTAGCCCAGGCCGAGCATGAAGGAAATCGCGACCACCGCCAGTCGCATGCGCGCAAAAGTGCGCCAGAAAGTTTTCGCCAGTCGACTTGGGCTCATCCCGAGCAGCAGTCCGGACACGATCGCTGCCAGGAAGCATCCCGTGCCGGTTGCTGAAAGCCAGTTGAAGTCATACCGCGCTGCCTCCGGGATCGGCTTAGTAACCACCGGAGCCGCGCGATAGACCGCGTTGTGCAGAAGCGGGACATCCCAGCCGGGTGGGCCGGCCCGGACTTTTCCGTCCGGGAGCACTACCTTGAAAGCCGGTGTGGTGGCCTGGTTTATGGCCAACTTGATCGAAGGCAGACCCCAAAGAAGAACGAAGAGTGACAGGATGGCGAACGGCATCCAGGCTTTTAGCATCTGGCCGACCGGATATGACCGGACTTTATCATGATCATTATCACTGCCATAGCCATCGAACTCCTTCGCGGCCCATTCTCCTCCGGCTTGATCCGCGATTTGCCCGGCTGGCGGCGGAAGTGGTGTTTCCTTTTTATCGTAGTCGAAGCGCCAGATTTTCTTCGGCTTCCAAAAATGGAGGAAGGCCACAGTCGCGACGATCGATACTGCGCCGGCCACGATGTCCACCAGATTGCTGTCCACATGGTTCGACCAGAAGAACTGTGTGAATCCGAAGGAGAGACCTACCACCAGAATGGCGGGCAACACTTCAAATGTTTCACTCCATCCCACCATCGTTCTTACAAGCCAGAACGGCACAATCACCGCGGTGAAGGGAAGAATGCGGCCGATCATCGCGTTAAGATCGGATTCCGGCAGCCCGCACACCGCCGCCAGTGTATGCACGGGAGTGCCGATAGCTCCCCAAGCCACCGGGGCCGTGTTGGCAATCAGATTCAGAGCCGCCGCGTGGAAGGGCCGGAAACCGAGCCCAATCATGAAAGCTCCGGCAATGGCCACGGGTGCTCCAAACCCGGCGGCGCCCTCGATGAATGCGCCGAAGCAGAACGCCACCAGCAACACTTGAAGACGCCGGTCTGGAGTGATGCCGGCGACCGATTCCTTCATGATCTCGAACTGGCCGGTTGCAACCGAGATGTCATACAGAAAAACCGCGGCGAGCACGATCCAGGCTATCTTCAACAGACCGAAAGCAACGCCGTACCCGAAACTCATGGCCGCAAGCGTCACCGGCATTCCAAAAAACACGACCGCCACGGCCGCCGCAGTGAATGCTCCGGCGATAGCGCACAAGTGGGGTTTCACCTTGAGACCGGCGAGCATTCCGAACAGGACAAGAAGGGGCAGAGCTGCAACTAAGGTAGAAAGCCACCAATGACCGAAAGGGTCATAGACTTGAGTCCAGTGCACGACTTCTCCCCTCGGCCTCCCGGCCAACAACGCGCACAAGAATCAGCCAGCGAGGCCGTAAAAGCAAGGGGGAATTGCAATGTGAAAGAATGGTCAGGGCTCATCACCAATACAGAAGGCCGCCAAGAATTGACAATCGTCGCAGCCCTCTGATTTTATTCTCGTACTACGATTCCAAGACGCACCGAAGGATTTCGGCATGCTGGCTGGCATTCGGACCCGCGATTTACGCAAGATATATACATCACCGCCTCCTCTCGCCGCCGGCGGCACTTTCGCTTTCAGTACCGCTCGCGGCAAGAGCAACAAACAGCCCAAGCCGCAGATCGTTGCTCTCGACGGCCTCTCTCTTGAGGTCTCACCGGGAGAGATCTTCGGTCTGCTGGGGCCGAACGGCGCGGGCAAGTCGACGACCGTAGGAATCCTCACCACGCGCGTGCGACCGACGGGCGGCCAGGCTTGGATTGGCGAGCATGATGTCTGGAAGGATCAGGTCGCGGTCAAGCGGTTGATTGGTGTCGTTGCGCAGCGTCCCAACCTTGATTTTTCTCTCACCGCTCGCGAAATTCTGCTCTTCCACGGCGCCTATTTCGGCCTCGATTCACGGGAGCGAGCCGAGCTTGCGGAGGCGCTGCTCGATCGCTTCAAACTACGCGACCGGTCCGATCAGATGGTTCGTGGATTCTCCGGCGGCATGATGCAGCGTCTCTCCATCGCGCGAGCCATGATGCACGACCCCCAGATACTTTTCCTGGACGAGCCCAGTGCCGGCCTCGACCCGCAAACCCGATTGCTTCTTTGGGAAATCATCCGCGAATACAACCAGCGTGGCAAGACCATCCTGCTGACCACGCACAACATGGAAGAGGCTGACGCCTTGTGCCATCGTCTGGCCATCATCGATCACGGACGCAAGATCGCGCTGGGCACTCCCGGGGAGTTAAAGGCCTCGGTTCCGGGTGGCTTTCTGCTGCGGTTGCGCTTCGGCCGTCACTCTCCTGAATTGCTGCTGCGTCTTCAGACCCTGGCGGGAGTGACGGAAGTGCGCCCGAGTAGTCATGCGAACGACGACAACTCCGCCGATGTATACGCCGACCGCGGAGGCTCGCTGGTTTCTGAGATTGCCAATCTTGCCTCCGGCGCCTCTGTCGAATTGTGCGACGTCCACATCTCGGAACCCAGCTTGGAGAATCTCTTCCTGCACCACACGGGAAGGAGTTTGCGCGAATGAACTGGAAGACTTTTCTAGCCCTGCTGGCGCGCGATGCTCACGTCGCTCGCCGCAACTTCGTTCCTCTGCTGCTGCAGACTTTCTTGCAGCCGATGATGTTCGTGTTTATCTTCGGCCGGGTGATGGTGAGTAGCGGCTACATGCCCGCCGCATACAAGAGCCTGCTCTTGCCCGGGATCATGGCGATCAGCATGGTGTTCACCGGCGTTTGGGCTGTCGCAATGCCACTAATCTCTGAATTTCAGTTTACTCGCGAGATCGAAGACCGCCTGCTGGCGCCGATTGAAATCTCCTGGCTGGCTATAGAGAAAGTAATTTTTGGCACGCTGCAAGCACTGCTTGCCGGATCTGTGGTCATCCCGGCAGCGTGGCTGCTGCTGCGTCCGGGCGTGGAATTGAACCTGCGTTCTCCGCTAAGCTTTGCCTGCGTTACGCTGCTCGTGGCGCTCTTCTCGGCCTGCGGCGGTCTTGCTCTCGGCTGCAGCATCAATCAGGCTCACATCGGTCTCATGTTCAGCATGGTCTTGACCCCGATGATCTTTTTTGGCTGCGCCTATTATCCGTGGAGCGCGTTAAATCACTTTCCGATCCTGCAGAAAATCGTCCTGGTGAATCCCCTCGTTTACGCGAGCGAAGGCCTGCGAGGTACGCTCGTTCCCCAGTTCCCGCATCTCTCGATGCCGGTTGTGTTAATAGCGTTGGCGTTCTTTGACGCACTGCTACTGACAGCGGGGCTCCGGCAGTTCCACAGAAAGGCCGTCAGTTAGGTAGGACAATTCTTCGGCGCACGACCTAAGACCCATCCAAGTTCAAACCGCTACTGCACCTTTCCGTCAGTGTCCATCAGATGGAACTCGCCGAGGTTCAGCTCTCGCACGCCGGATTCAATCTTTGCCCGATCGCCCACAACGATCCAGGTCAGATTGTCCGGTCGCACCACATCTTTTGCGACCTGGTTTACGTCGGTTGTTTTGAGCGCGCGGACTTTCCCGGCGTAAGTGTCGTAATAATCGTCAGGAAGGCCGAATTGCACCAGGTCTACGATTGACTGTCCTAGCGCGTCCAGCGTCTCGCGCGATCCCGGAAGCTTCAGCGTTTCGTTTGCCTGAATTTTCGCGAGCTCGTCGGCGCTGACCGGATGGTCGCCCACGATTCCCCGGAACTCTTTGTTCATCTCCACCAGCGCTTCCTTCGTCTTGTCGGTTTGCACCGGCGCGACCGCGTAAAACGGGCGCTGCGAACGGGCATCGCGAAGAACGGTGCGCGCTCCGTACGACCAGTGCTTGTCTTCCCGCAGATTCATATTCAGACGCGCGCCAAACATGCCCCCCAGACTGTTGTTCATCGCTTCAATCGCAATTTCCTGCGGATTCGCCCTCGGCGGCGCTACCACTCCCGCAATGATCACCGATTGCAGCGCGCCGGGTTTGTCGATCAGATACACGGTGGACTTCGTTGCAACGAGAACGGTCTTCACGTCTTTGGCTGGAACGCTTCCGCTCTTCCACCCTGCAAAAAGTTTTTCCAGCTTCGGTGTCACTTCCTTCAAAGTCGTGTCACCCACCACAATTAGCGTCGAGTTATTGGGACGCAGCCAGGTGTCATGAAACTTCACGAGATCTTCTCTCGTCAGTTTCGCCACGCTTTCTTTCGTCCCAGAGCCCGTCAATGGATTGCCGTACGGGTGTCCCGGTCCGTACAAAAGCGCAGGCAATACTCGCAAAGCCAGTGTCGCAGGCGTGTTTTGTTCGCGGTCGATTCCAGCGAGCACGAGTTTCTGCTCGCGCTTCACTTCGTTCTCCGGATACGACGGATGTAAAACCACGTCCGCAAATAGATCGAGCGACGGATCCAACTTGGCCGTCAACGCCGAAAGGGAAACGAACGACAGATCCAAGTTCGAAGATCCGCGCAATGTGGCGCCGAGCGTTTCCAGTTCGTCGCTGATTTGCAGCGCGTTGCGCGTTCGCGTCCCATCGGTCAGCACCTGCATTGCCAGGTTGGCGGTCCCCGGTGTCGCCGACGCGTCGGAGGCGAATCCGGCGTCGGCGGTCAGCGTGAAATTCACCAGCGGAACTTCGTGACGCTCCGCCAGGATTACTTTCAATCCATTCGACAGCGTCGCACGTTGCAGCTTCGGCAGCTTCAACTCGGGCGGCGTGCCTGTATCCGGCGCCTTGCTGCGGTCCGCGCCCGCGGACGCGGTCTTATAGTCGGGGAACGGACCCACTTCGAGGATGTACACGCCGTCCGAAAGCCACCGCTGCGCCGCCGCCCTCAGATCTTCCGCCGTCGCCTCTTGCACGCGTTTGAGCGAGATCTTGTAGGCGTCTGCGCTTCCGCGATACACCTGGCTCTCCGCGAGCCGATCCGATTTTCCGCCGAACCCTCCAATCCGCTCGATTCCGCGGATAAAGTTCGCCTGATACTGAGCCTTGACGCGCTGCATCTCCTCGGGCGTCGGTCCATTTTTCAGAAACCGCACCAGTTCTTCATCCACTTCCTTTTCCACTTGCGCAATGCTCTGTCCGGGCCGCGCGGTCGCCCGGACGTAGAACTGACCGCCAATTTCTCTTAAGTCGGTGAAGGCCACAGCATCGGTCGCGATCTGGTCCTCATACACCAGACGCTTGTAGAACCGCGATGATTTCCCGTTACTCAGGCAATCGCTTACCAGGTCCAGATAGTCGCCTTCCGCGCTGCCATATTCCGGAATGTTCCACACTTTATAGATTCGCGCTTGCGGCACGCGGTCCTGCACCACCTGGCGATGCGTCCCTGTCATCTTTGCGACCCACACTTGTTGGTGCGCCACCGGCGGTCCTGACGGAATGTCGCCAAAATATTTCTCGACCTTTTCTCTCGCGGTCTTTGCGTCGATGTCGCCCGCCAATACCAAGACCACATTCGACGGCCCGTAATACGTCTTGAACCATTCCTGCACGTCCTTCATCGACGCCGCATCCAGGTCCGCCATCTCTCCGATCGTCGTCCACGAATACGGATGCCCCGCCGGATAGGTATTTTGCGTGAGCAGTTGCCGCGTCACTCCGTACGGCTGGTTCTCGCCCTGGCGCTTCTCGTTCTGCACCACGCCCCGTTGCAAATCGAGCGTCTTCTGATCCAGCGCGCCCAGCAGGTGCCCCATGCGATCGGACTCCATCCACAGCGTGAAATCCACCGCTGAGGTGGGGACATTCTCGAAATAATTTGTGCGGTCCGGATTGGTGGTGCCGTTCAAATCCGTCGCGCCAATCCTTTCCATACCGTCGATGTACCGCCCCGGCGCATGCTCGCTGCCGCCAAACATCAGGTGCTCGAATAGATGTGCGAACCCGGTCTTCCCCGGTTTTTCATTCTTCGAGCCCACGTGGTACCAGGTATTGATCGCCACGATCGGCGCCTTGTGATCCTCATGCACGATCACGGTCAGACCGTTGTCCAGCACGAAGCGCTCATACGGAATATCAATCTCAGTCGTTTGTACCGATTTGGTTGGCGCCGATTTGCTCTGCGCCGAACCGCTCGTCACGAGTGCGAGCACAAGGAACAAAACCACAAATTCCAACCGCATTCTTAAACCTCCGAACCAATTTCTCAGCCGCAGACCGATCTCGTCTCAGCTCTTTAGACTTTGGAAGCGAAGAATAGTTTACACCCGAGGTTTTTAAATCCCTCCCCGGCTCGCATCGCCCCAGCCTCCGGATCAGCCCTCAGCGGTGTTATCCTAAGGCGGGATCACGCTGCCGGGCTGTAACCTCCTCATGTCCAATCCAAGAATGTCCGAACCAAACACGTCCGATCCAAATACGTCCGAAGCAAACACGTCCAAGCCGGGCGCTCCGGAACGCGCGCCAGCCGCCGAGCCGACCGAATCATCCCCGGCAGAATCATTCAAAGACATTTTTTCTGAGTACGAGCAGAGCCATTCCCGCAAGAGCGAAGGCGGCAATCAGAGACGTGAAGGAACGGTAATCGCCTTGACCGCCGACTCCATCATTCTCGATATTGGGTTCAAGACGGAAGGCGTTCTGCCGCTCTCGGCGTTTCCGGCCGACAAACCGCCGAAGCCCGACGACAAAGTGCAGGTCACCGTCAAGGGGCGCGATCCGGAGGGCTACTACGAACTGACTCGCGGCAAGGTCGAGCGCCCAACCGACTGGGCCTCACTGGAGAAGGCTTTCGTCGAGAAGTCGACGATCATTGGCACTGTGACGGGCGTGGTCAAGGGTGGGTTGAGCGTGGATGTAGGAGTGCGTGCTTTCATGCCCGCCTCGCGCAGCGGAACCCGCGATGCGTCCGAAATGGAGAAGCTGGTCGAGCAGGAAATCCGCTGCCGCATCATCAAGCTCGACGTGGCGGAGGAAGACGTGGTGGTCGATCGCCGCGCCATTGCGGAAGACGAAGAACGCGCTGGCAAGCAGCGCCGCTTCTCGGAACTCAAAGAGGGCGATACCGTGCAGGGCGAGGTTCGCAGCCTGACTGATTACGGCGCGTTCGTGGATATCGGCGGCGCGGACGCCCTGCTTCATGTCGGCGAAATTTCATGGCGTCGCGTCAACAAGCCGTCTGACGTGCTCTCCACAGGCCAGCAGATCGAAGCCGTGATCATCAAGATCGACTCGGACAAGCGGCGCATCGCGATCAGTCTGAAGCAGCTTCAACCACATCCGTGGGACGCCGTCGCCGAAAAATATAAGGCTGGCGAACGGGTGCACGGCACGGTTACCCGGCTCACCGATTACGGCGCGTTCGTGGAACTCGATCCCGGCATTGAAGGTCTGATTCATATTTCCGAAATGTCGTGGGCCAAGAGAGTAAGAACTCCGAGCGATGTAGTGAAACCGGGCGAGACCGTTGAAGCCGTGATTCTCGGAGTGAACGCGGGAGAACGCCGCATCTCCCTTGGCCTGAAGCAGACGCTGGGCGATCCCTGGGTGGGAGTGGCGCAAAAATTTGCGCCGGGCACGGTGATCGAAGGGCCGGTGACGAGCTTGACGAAGTTTGGTGCCTTCGTGCAGCTTGCCGAAGGCGTCGAGGGTATGATTCACGTCAGCGAAATCAGCGCGGAGAAGCGCATCAATCACCCGCAGGAAGTGCTGAGAGCCGGACAAGTGGTCAACGCGCAGGTGCTCGCGCTCGACCCGGACAAGCGGCTCATACGCCTGAGCATGAAACAACTGGTTCCAACCGGTCTGGATGAATATCTCGCCGAGCATAAAGAAGGCGATATCGTCACGGGCCGCATGGTAGAGATTTCCGACGGACGCGCGCGCGTGGAACTTGGCGAAGGCGTTGTGGCGACGTGCCGGATGCCAGAGGAGAAGCCGGCGCAGGAAGACAAGCGCGCTGAACCGGATTCACCCTCATCGTCAAAGCCTGACCTGTCGTCACTCGGTTCCATGCTGCAGGAGCGTTGGAAGAGCGGTGCTGCCGCCGACGAGGCGAAGACGGAAGTTGTGCGGGCCGGGCAGATCCGCAAGTTTCGGATCGCAAAGCTCGACGTCGCGTCCAAGAAAATTGAGTTGAAGGTCGAATAACTGAGCTCAGTTTCCCTGTGCTGTTTAACGGTCGTCGATTGCGTCTTTCACTCGGGCCGCAACCCGCTGATCCTGCGCGACAATCAACTCGTTACCATGCTTGACGAAATACAAAGGAAAGGCGCTATCAATCAAATTAGCGGGCCATGGCTTGGGTCGCCCCGCAAATGAGTAGAGGTATCTCCGGCGGTCATGACGCTCGATCACCCGCAGCTTGTTGAAATTTTGCGGCTTAGGCATAAAGAGCGCCTCGAAGTCACCCTCATTTGTTCTGTAGACTGCCGCTCCCTCCTGTCCTTCGAACGTGCCCGTCATTTTCGACGGGCTGATGCACGTCACGATGAAGCGATGTTCAACCAAGGTTTGGGCTAAGTCTATTGCATAAGAATATGCCGAATTGGTCTCTGGAAGGTAGGGCCAGTCCACATCGTTGCATCCCGAAAAGGGGTTAGTACCGCCCGCTGCCAACAAACTTGGTTGAGCCACTAGGATTAGACCAATCGCGGCAAATAGAAGGGATCAGTGTATTCTCACAGTTCACCTCGCCGACTAGCTAGGTCAAACCGCCATTGTTACTGCCGACTAACGGCCCGAGTTAGCCATCATTAACGCGAACAAAGCGGGGAGATAGATAATCGTCGCCTGCAGCAAGCGGCGAGCCGACGGTTTCGACGCGGGCGCCGTTGCCGGCAGTTGCGGGTACGCCATTCCCATCGACACACGGAACAGCGCCGCGCCCATCAGGATGGCGCCAACCAAATACACGCGTCCCGCCATTCCTAACGCGACAGGCAGAATGCTCACGGGAATCAAGGCTGCGGAATAGGCCAGAATCCGCCACACGGTGGACTTCCCATCGGAATCGACCACAGGCAGCATGCGAATATCGCCTTGCGCATAGTCCTCGCGATAGAGCCATGCGATCGAGAGAAAATGCGGGAACTGCCAGACGAACATAATGGCAAAAAGGATTAGAGTCTCGACTTCCAGCTTTCCACGCACCGCCGTCCAACCCAGTACGACGGGCATCGCTCCCGGAAACGCGCCAACAAATGTGCACATCGGAGAGACTTTTTTCAGTGGAGTGTATGCCGCGAGATATACCAGTGAAGTCAAGAATACTAACAGGCCAGTAAGAAGGTTGGCATAGATCGCCAGATAGATGGAGCCGCCCACAGTCAGCGCCAATCCAACCGTTGCCGCGTGTGCCCTGGTCATGCGTCCCGAAGGCACAGGGCGCTGAGCGGTACGCCGCATCCGCGCATCGACGCTCGATTCGAGCACTTCGTTCAGCGCCGCCGTTCCACTGGAAACCAGCGCCACTCCCAACAAGGCATGGACGAGGCCGAGCGACCACGACGACACGCCCAGCTTGTGCGCGCCAAGGAAGTAGCCGCACCACGCCGTAAGGACGATCAAAGTCGTAACGCGCGCCTTAGTCAGTTCCGCGTAATCGCGCACCCGAGAAACAAATTTTTGCAAGATGGACCCCACGCTCGCCCGCTTGCGCCCTTCCGCCCTCATCCGGCAGTTTAGCTCAAACCGGCGTCACAGAAAAATCCCACGGAACAGAGAACTCCAAAAGAGAGCATTCGTACCGCGCCGTCTGTTCAATGTCAAGCCAAAACTTAAGACGAGAAGCGCGTCCCGACATCAGATGCTCGCACCAAACGCAATCGTTGGCAACTGGCAATGGCAACCCCAACTACTGACCGCCCGCAGGTCCGGCAACATTGAATGTCTCGGGTGGATCAAAATAACACTGATGCCAAAGAGCTGCGTCGGATAACGTACCCGCCTTCCACTGTTGAACCGTCGGGAGCGTTGCGGCAATCATACCGCCATCGACCGAATCGAAGATCAACACGACTCCGGCTAGCTCCTGCGATTTTGCCGCCAGCTCCGCGTAGTTCTTGTCGAGCAAAGACTTGGCGAATTCCAGCTTCGCCCGCGCGCCGCTGTCCTTCTCGTTTTCCTGGATCTTCTGCACCGAGATAATTTTCACGTTCTTGCCCCGCAGCGGCTCCCAATCCCCCGGGAAGGGCGCAGTCTCTTCGCGAGTTACCTGAAACAGATCGGCCGCAACCAGTTTGGCACTCGCACCCGCCTGCGGAATGTCCGAAATGCCCTCGGGCATCTCCAGGCTCGTGCGCCAGATCCATCCTCGTGACAAGCCGGAAATCCGCACATGAACCCAATCCACATTGAAATCCAGCATCTCAAATTCATCGTGCGCGCTCGCCAGAAACAAAGTCTTGCCATTCAAACTGGGAGTCGCAACCACCGGAGTTCCTGATTTTTTTATCGCCACCAGATTCTTCGGATGCGCCTGGTTCTTAAGCACCTCCTCCAGACTCGCGGCCTCGGCCTGCAAGTCGGTTGCTGCTCGATCTGTTTGATCTAGAGGCTTCAGAGAATTTTTAGAATCCGCCAGTTGCTGCGCCGACAAACCCGCGTCCGCCGAAGATGAAAACGTGCGTCCGGTTTCCGGCAACCGCGGCATCGGCGCCGAGATGGCCGGTTCCTGATTGCCCTTATTCTCAATTTCTTTTCCCGCAATTGCTGGCCGCTTGGCCGACGGAGCGCTCACCGGAAAACTTTTGTCGGGACTGCCCGAACCCGTCGCACTGGGGCTCGTCGCCAGCAGATCGGTTAACTGGTCCAAAAGATCGGACTCGAGCCGGCCATTTGAAGTCAGCAGTTGATATCCCGAGCGAGAGGGAATGGAATCTGCGTACCAGGCCGTCACCTTCGTGTTCACCCGTACCACCGATCCGCCCGACGCAGTCGAACTCACCTGCGCGGCAGATTGGTAATACGCTCGCTGGTAGCGGTTCAAGGGATGATCGCCAGGCGAAGCGAACCCTTCCAACCCAGGCAGGCGTCCACTCATGGATGGTTGCAGTTCCTTCAGCGCCTTTTCCACTGCGCTTTTCGATTGACGGTAGGTGCGCTCGTATGAGCCCGCTTGCGCGCTACCGCTCTGTACTGCCACCAGAAGCACAACTAGCGGAAATACGGCTCGCAGCGCGGCGCGAAGTAACCGGCGAGGAATTGACGGCGCAATTGGCAAACTACGCCCGGTCATGGTATCTGCTCCAACTGGTCGCGTCGAATCCATCCATGCTGTCCGTCGTGCGTCTCCACCCCGTACCAGTAGGGCGTTGAAATCAGAATCAGCACTTCGACGCCAGGCTCCAGTGATTTCAGCGTGCTCGCGGTGTGGAACGGAGCGGACTTGAGCGGAGCACCCGGCTGCTTGACCAGTCGCTCTACTTGCCGGCGCAACTCCGCAACGTGTTGTTCCAGCGATTCACCGGGCTGCTGCTCATAGGCCGCCGACAGTTGCGGCGCCGCGGATGTCATTGGGCCAGAGGATGTTTGCGGCGCCGTCGACGGCGGTGTGCTCAACAGAACTGAGTCACCGCCCATGCCGAATTTTTGCTTTGCCGAGCGTTCTTGTTTCGCTTCTTCAGCCTCGGCGGTTTCCTTCTTCATCAGCTCAACTGCTGCGAGGCGGTCCTGGATGTCCTTGTACTCGCTGCTTTCGACTGAGCCGTTCGATTGGTGCACGCTGTGCCGAATATCGTCCACAAACACAGCGTCAATTCGCAGCACGGTATTCTTGTCGCCCTCCGGCTGCACCACGTAGCGCACGGCCAGGGTTCCAAGATCGCCGCTATTTTTGAAGTTTCGCGGATCGAGCGCCTGTTTCCGCACCTTGTAAAAAACCTTGCCGCCCTCCGTCCAAGCCGGAAACACCGGAGTGGACGTGGCCGCAACCGCTCCCGCGACATACTCGTCTTTGTTGTATTCCTTGGTTCCGCGGATCAAAGTGTTCTTCGCCACATCTTCCACAACCTGCACGACTTCCGGCTCCGGGAGCGGAACATTGACGATCAAGCCCTCACCATACTGAAGAACATCTTTTTCGCGGCCATGCGCGGGGATCGCCGCCGCAATCAGCAAGAGAAATGCCGCCGCCACCCGGAGATAACATTGCGAAAATACAGCAACTTGAGGAAACGCGGACCTGTCATTCAGATCCGTACGGCGAAAACTCTTGTCCCAGATCACGACCGGCTCCGGTGTCCCTTTGCAAGAGAGTCTCATACGCTGGGTTGATTACTGTCAACTGGTGGCTCAGACATCCCGAGTGCCATACCCCAATCTCTCCCGGTGGCACTATGTAAAAAAAATGTAAAAAAAATCGTACAACCCTATTGCACTTCATCACAGCCGGTAGTAGTATCCACCCCTTGTGAGTGGTTGGACCACTTCACCGGAAAAGTTTTGCGGTTTTGCGGGAGCGCAGGTGCTGGGCAACGGAGGTCATGCTTGATCGTTGCCTGGCTTTCGTCGTTTGCGCGTTATGTGGGATTTCGTTTTTGCAAAATCTATGAAGTTGTCTGAGGAGTGCAGCATGCGTATGTGGGCGCAGTCTCATCTCTGTCAGAAGCCGCAGCGGGCATCTTCCATCCTGGCCGCTGCTTTCGCGTTAGTCTCTCTGATCCTGGGCGCTTGCCAGCCGGCAAACGCCTTTCCTGCTTTTGCCAGGAAGTATGGCCTGCGGTGTTCCGCCTGTCATGAAAGTTGGCCGATGCTGAATTACTTCGGCCAAAAGTTCAAAGACAACGGATATCAGCTCATGAACGATCGCGATGCTCCGATCTGGCAGAACAATGGCTACTGGCCGGTTACGTTTCGCTTCACTCCGTTCTGGAGCCGCGAGAGCGTGAACAGAGTCGCAACCGATCAGAGCCCGACCGGGCAACAGAAGATCACCAACACCGGTTTCAGTTATGGCGGCCTGGACATCCTCAGCGGTGGCACTCTCGAGAAGAATATTTCCTTCCTGTTCGTTCCCTCATCCGACGAGCTCGGTTCGTTTCACTTCGAGTCCGCGAACGTGCGTTTCGACAATCTGCTCAACAGTCCATATTTGAACGTGAAGGTCGGGAAATTTGAGCTCGACAGCTTCATTTCGGAAAAGCGGTCGCTCACGCTTTCAGCCAGTGGCGGGATCTACCAACTCTTCCACTTTATTCCCGTGGGTGATGGGAACATCTTCGGCCAGCTCGGCGACAACCAGTTGGGCGTCGAGTGGATGGGGCATTCCTACAACGATCGCACCCGTCTTTCCATAACCGCCTTCAACTCCGTGGATGGGAGTCCAGATCGTCCCTACGGGCAGAACTCGTACAGCTGGTTCCTGGCAGGCAGTCAGGCCTTCAATACCGGCAAGCTGGGGATTCAGCGGATTGGAGGCTACGCAATGGTTGGGGAAGCCGCGACGTCTTACTCCACCAGCGGCGGAGCGCCAGTTCCAGGTTCAGGAGTCGGCAACAAAGACTTTTACCGGGTAGGTTTCGAAGGTCTGTTTTACCTCGGTCCCAAACTGGACTTCCAGGTCTTTACCCAGCACGGTTCGGATAGCGCTTGGTTCGGCCAAGGCTACGGAGACTTTATCGATAATCCGGGCGGCCAATGCCTCAATGCTAATGACGAACTGCAGCCCTGCAACAATACAGGTGGGGGGTTGGCGCCTGGATCCCGCCGTCCAACTTGGAACGGCGCTTTCGTCGAAACCCACTTCGTGTGGAGCCCACAGTTAACCATCTTCCAACGCTCCGAATGGGTCCGCATGTCACAACAGTCCACACCAGGAACACCGTCAAATCTTGGCGACATTGACAATTACGTCGTTGGATACCGCTACAACCCGTTCATGACAAGCCGGGCGGGCTTCGCCTTCCACAACGAATTTTCATGGTTCCGGCAACGCGGCGCAGCGCCGGACGGAGTATCTGATTTGTCCACCAACAGCCTGATGGCAGGATTTGATTTCGCGTTCTGAGGAGTCCGAATCCGGCGGCGGGCGAAGCTCGTCTGTGCCGATTTTTTGAGGAGATCAGCCAATGAGAGTCTTCAAGTCAATCTACGGTTGTGCCGGGGTTCTCAGTGTAGTTCTGGCGGCTGGCGTTACGGCTTCGGCTCAGGACGCGCCCGATGTGGGGCCAAAGCCTCCGGTGGTAGTCAAGCCCATGGAGAGCCGCATCGGCAATGTGACCGGGCACGCCGCCGACGGGAAGTCCAACTATCGCCGGTATTGCGCCGGTTGTCACGGCGACTACGGGGATTCCAACGGTGAGAATGCGGTTTGGCTCGATCCGAGGCCCCGCGACTTCACCATTGCCACCTTCAAATGCCGCTCTACTCTCACTGGCACGCTGCCCACCGATGAAGACCTTTTCAACACCATCGGGCGCGGCATCACCAATTCCAACATGCCCATTTGGAATGCACTTAGTCCTCAGCAGCGCGCCGACTTGGTCGCCTATATCAAAATCTTCTCGCCCCGTTGGGAAAAGGAAAAAGCCGGCGAGCCGATCAAGATTCCAGCCGAGCCCCCGGTCACCCTCGAGAGCATTTCCCACGGCAAAGCGCTCTTCACCAAGCTCGAATGCTGGAAGTGTCACGGTCCGCACGGGGAGGGCGACGGTCCATCTGCCGCGACTCTCACCGACAGCAAAGATCTGCCGATTCGTCCCTACAACTTTGCCCTGGGCAAGAACGATTCGCGCTTCAAGTGCGGCAACACTAATCAGGATATTTACAAGATCTTCATGACCGGTGTTGATGGCACGCCCATGCCTTCTTTTGCTGACGTGATCCAGCCCAACGACGCCTGGGATCTCGTCCATTTCCTGCGTACATTGCAGGTCGACCGTCACAGCAAAGAGAACGAAGTTCTGTCGGCTGCGCACGGAGTTATTCCCCCGTACGTGGATAAAAACCCGCCGCCAGCCGCCGCCCCACCGGCCGATAATAAGCCGCCCGGTGGCGCAAACTAGTCATAGACCTAGACACAGACTTAGACACAGACGAGGAGAGGAATTCGATGAAAGCTCACTACAAAAAATTTGCGGTAGTGGCCTGTACGCTGGTGATTCTCGGGTTTGGTCTGTTGTACTCGACGCGTAGGACGCTTAATGTGAGCGCCGCAGGAACAGGCGGGATCACGGGTACGATCAAACTTGACGGCACGCCGCCCCACCAAAAGCCGATTGACATGTCGAAAGAGCCGAATTGCGCAAAGGCGCACGCCAGCAGTCCGGTTACGACGGAGACTGTCATTGTCGGTCCCACAGGAGGCCTGAAGTGGGTTGTGGTGTACATCTCCGAAGGCTTGGACGCGGCTACTGCCGGCCAGGTGCCGCCAGCGAAACCGACTTGGGATCAAAAGGGTTGTCAGTACATTCCGCACGTGATGGCGCTGGATGTGAATCAGCACTTCGAGGTGTCGAACAGCGATCCGCACTCTCATAACATCCACCCCCTGCCAAAACCCAATGGGGCGAATCATGAATGGAACCGGTCGCAGCCACCGGGAACGCCGCCGTTCGACCAAGTGTGGGCGGGCGAAGAAATCGCCATTCCGGTCAAGTGCAACATCCACCCCTGGATGCACGGCTACATGGCGGTGGTGAAAGGTCCGACGGCAGTGAGCGACGACAACGGCTCTTACACCATCAGCAACTTGCCGCCGGGCAACTACACGGTGACGGCGTGGCAAGAGACCTATGGCAGTCAGAGCCAGAAGGTCACGGTCGCGGCGGGCAAGCCGGCAACGGCTGACTTTACTTACAAGGCGAAGTAAGGAGGTGCGGCGTGCTTCCGGTTACCGCTGGCAGCGCGGATAATTGGCTTGACAAATCTTCACCCTCGGTACAGAGTCGCGCCGGAAAGACTGGCCAGCGCAGATGGCGCGCCCAGCTTGGCGTGCAACTGGCTGACGGTACACCAGCTTGAGCACCAAATCAGGACTGGCGACAGGGAGGGCATATGGAAACTGCAATCGGAGTATTTGCTTCGCGTGATAACGCGGAGGAGGCGGTCAGGGAGTTACGGGAGCGGAGTGTGCCGGAGGATTCCATCGTTTTCCTGACTCGGTCCGAAAACGAAGCCAAAACCGTCGCGAAAGAGGTCGGCGCATTTGTGGGAGGCTTCGTGGGGGGAGCCGCCGGGATGACAACCGGGGTTGTGGCTGCAACGCTGCTTCTTCCCGGGGTCGGGACGGTATTCGCGCTAGGGTTCGGCGCCGCCGCACTGCTCGGGCTTGCGGGTGCGGGTGCGGGCGCCACCGTCAGCTCGGCGGCAGCACACGCCGCGGACTCGCCGCAACCGACAACGGCTGAAAAGTGCTCTGAGGACGTCGCGTTCTTCCGCGAAGTCCTCAAAGAAGGGCGTTCCCTGATCGTGGTTCGGACAGAATCAAAGGAACTTGCGACTTCCGCGTGTGCGGTTCTTGACCGGCTGGGGATTGGAATGACAGGACCGACCCCAATCAAGATGCAAACCGCCACCCGGCAGGTGGGCGGAGTAACCGTCGTTGACGTCAGCGGAAGAATTACGCTGGGCGAGGGAAATGTCATTCTCCGCGAGATTGTTCGAGATCTGGCGGAAAAAGGCAGGAAAGCGATCGTGCTGAACCTGGGCGAAGTTCAGTACATCGACAGTTCTGGAGTCGGGGAATTGGTCAAGGCTCACACGACGATTCGGAACCAGGGTGGGCAATTGAAACTCACCAATCTGAACAAGCGAGTACATGATTTGCTCGAGATGACCCGGCTGTCCGCAGTTTTCGATATTCAAAAGGATGAGACAAGCGCGATCGAGTCCTTTAGCGCCCCGTCGCAAGCGGTGGCTTAGCGCATAAGTGGCCATTGTTGGAGTTGTTTCAAACCTTGGGCTGGCCGTTGCTGGCCGGCCCAGCCGTTTATCGTTTGTCCTCCGCGGGGAGGGCGCGAAATCACTCTTTCAACGGACTCATGAAGCCGGGCTGAAACCGGCCATGGCGAGGACATCATGGCGAAATTCTTTGCGATCACCATCATCGTAATCGCGATCTTTTCCGCGATTCCCATCCTGCGACACACCTGGGTGGCGCCAGAGGACATCTCGACTCATGGATATCTGATCGACGATCAGATGTCAGAAACCATGGCGGAGGCTGGAATCGCCTTTCTCGCCGCACAGTTCGTTTTGGCAATTTTCATCTGGATGTTCTCCAACCCCCGCCCTGACTCAAAGATTAAGAATTTTCCCGGCGGCGCCAAGGCTTTGGTGATTGCCGCCTTGCTGCTCGTTGGCGCAGAAGTCCTGGCCCTCGGAGTCTTTGGAGTGAAGGCATGGGCGAACGTATATCTCACCGCGCCTTCGGCTGACGCCATGCCCATCCAGGTCCAGGCCGGGCAGTTCGCGTTCTATTTCCGTTATCCCGGTCCTGATGGAACGTTCGGCCCCCTTCACCCGGAACTCATCAATGAGGGATCGCAAAATTTCTTTGGTCTCGATACCGCAAATGATGCGGATTCCAAAGACGACATTGTGACCGCTGAGATGGCGATTCCCGTTAACAAGGAAATTCATCTGCTCATGCATGCGAAGGATGTTGGACATTCCTTTTTTGTGCGGGAGTTGCGGGTGCAACAGGATTTTGTTCCCGGGCTGGATGTTTCTCTGCACTTCACCGCGACCAAGGCCGGCAGGTACGAAATTGTCTGCACCCAGCTTTGTGGCCTTGGGCATTACAACATGAAGGCATATCTCAACGTGTTGTCCCAAAATGACTTTGATGATTGGCTGAAGAAGCAAGCGGCACTGCAGTAGCTCTTCCCGTCCGCGTTCAATGCGCGGGCGGATGGAGACATCTCTTTTGAGGTGAGAGCAAATGCACGACATATCGGCGCACGCGGTGCAACACCACGCTCCTCCGACAAGTTTCATTCGGAAGCATGTCTTCAGTCTGGACCATAAGGTGATCGGCAAGCAGTATTACGCATTGGCCCTTGTCGCCGCTCTTTCCGGAATGCTGCTTTCCTGGTTCATGCGGATCCACCTTGGGTGGACCAATGCCGCGATCCCCGGCCTGCAATTGCTTTCGAAGACGGGTGCGCCTGGCGGTGTGATCACGCCTGAGTTTTACCTGCAGCTGATGACCATGCATGGCACGATCATGGTCTTTTTTGTGCTTACGACCGCCCCTTTCGCGGCATTCGGTAATTTCTTCCTGCCGATCCAGGTCGGCGCCGAGGATATGCCGTTCCCGCGCTTCAACATGATGTCGTTCTGGGTTACATTCGTGGCCTTCCTGGTCCTGATGTCGTCATTCATCCTCGGCGATGGACCGACCCTGGGCGGCTGGACCCAATACGCGCCGCTCAACTCGGTGGGTGCGGTTGCGGGTCCCGGCCAAGGTCTGGGTGTGGTCCTTTGGATGATTTCCATTGGGCTGTTTTGTGTTGGCCAGTTACTGGGCGCGCTGAACTTCATCACCACCACGCTCGATCTCCGGGTCAAAGGCATGAGCATGATGCGTCTGCCGCTCACCGCCTGGGCATGGTTCATTACCTCGTGTATGGGGCTTACGGCGTTTGCCGTGTTAATGCCGGCATGCATCCTCGTCATTCTCGATCACGTGGCCGGAACCAGTTTCTTTGTTCCGTCGTATTCGGTGATTAACGACCAACTGCAGCCGCACTCCGGCGGATCCACTCTGCTTTGGCAGCACCTGTTCTGGTTCTTCGGACATCCCGAAGTCTATATCGCGATCGTACCCGGCATCGGCATCGTCTCCCACGTCCTGATTACCAACATGCGCAAGCCCATGCTGAGCCAGAGGGTGCTCATCTATTGCATGGGAGCACTTGCCGTCCTCAGCTACATGGTCTATGGGCATCACATGTTTGTCAGTGGGATGAATCCTATCTCCGCGCTGGCATTCTCCTTCCCCACACTGGTCATCACTATCCCGGCCACCATCGTAGTGCTGATCTGGACCTTCAGTCTGTATGGTTCGAAGCTGCGTATCAACTCAGCTTCCCTGTTTGCATTGGGCTTTATTTCGATGTTTGTCAGCGGCGGGGTAAGTGGCTTCTTCCTGGCTCAGCCCTCGATCGACATCATGCTCCATGCGACTTACTTCGTGGTCGGCCATTTCCACATGGTCATGGGCGTCGCGGCCATGTTCGGGATCTTCTCGGCGACTTACTTCTGGTTCCCCAAGATGACCGGACGAATGATGAACGAATCGTTAGGGAGGGTTCATTTCTGGCTCAGCTTCGTGGGCGCGTATTGCATCTTCATGCCGTTCCATTACCTGGGGATGGCCGGGAATATCCGCCGCTACTCGTCGTTCCCGGACGACTTCCTGCAGCCGCTGCTCCCCGTCCACAAATGGATCACCGTCGCTGCTCTCATCACCGGCGCGGCCCAGCTTATTTTTGTCTATAACCTGATCCACAGCCGGTTCTGGGGCAAGCCGGCGCCGGATAACCCGTGGGAGGCCACTTCGCTCGAGTGGAGCACGGCCACGCCGCCTCCTTTCGACAATTTTGGTGGTAAGCATCCCGTGGTTTACCACGATCCCTATCAATACGGCGTGCAGAGTTCGGTTGGTGACTACGTAATGCAGACTTCGCCGGAGCAAGTTAAGACGGAGCACGACGAAAAGTAACTCGCATGGAGTAACCAGCAGTTATGGCAACTACAGTACATGAACCGCCAAAAATCGACCCACGCCGTTTGCCGGATCAAGGGCATTCGGGGAACGGCGGCTGGCGGAATCTGATTCCTGCGGACGGCGACCTGCGTGTGACGCAGGAATACTCGCCGCCACCATCCTCGACTGCCATCTGGGTGGTCGTTTTCGCCGTCACGATGATGTTTGCTGCGTTCAGCAGCGCGTTGATCGTTCGCAAAGGATCATCACTGGACTGGCGGACCTTTCCTCTGCCGTCGGTCCTCTATTTCAACACACTTCTACTCCTCGCCAGCAGCGTTACCTTGGAGGTCTCGCGTCGCCGCGTCGCTACCTTCATGGGCGGACTGAAGAGTCAGGTTGAGAGCCCCGCACGTTGGCTGTACATAACACTATTTCTCGGTCTGCTTTTTGTGGCTGGTCAGTATGTCGCATGGTCGCAGTTGAGAGCCGAGGGGCTGTATCTTGCCACGAATCCAAGCAGTTCTTTTTTTTATGTGCTGACAGCCACCCATGCCCTGCACGTGCTGGGGGGGCTGGGCGGCCTGATCTATGTCATTCGCAAGCTGAATAAGTCCGCTCTGCGACGGAGCCAGTTAGTTGCGACCGCGCGCTACTGGCATTTTATGGGAATTCTTTGGCTGTATCTGCTTTTGCTGCTTTGGATGAAACTTTAACCGACTCAATTAGGAGGGGCCGTGAGCCAAGCGGATTTGACCATGGAAGGACACTCGTCAGGCATGACGATAGGACCGGTATTTTCGATTCCTACAAAAAAGCTGGCGATGTGGCTGTTCATTATCGCGGACACCATGACCTTCGCCGCCTGCCTGGTGGCCTATGGATTCCTGCGCAACGGTACCCCCAACTGGCCCAGACCGTTCCACAGCATCACCAATGTCGCGCTGATGACCTTCATTCTGCTGACCAGCAGCTTGACCATGCTGATCGGCCTGCGCTCAGCGCGGGCGGGGGACAAAGCCGGAGCCTTCCGCTGGATCATGATTACCGCGGCCCTGGGTATTGTTTTCGCCCTGCTGCACATTCGTGAATGGATGGGGCTCATCAATGAAGGCATGACCCTCTTTAAGAATCCGTGGGGAACCGGATTGTTCGGCGCGTCATTTTTCAGCATCACAGGCTTGCACCTCACCCACGTTACCTGCGGCATAATCGCTCTAATCGCCGTGGGCGTGCGCTACAAGGGCGGCCGCTACAATGCGGATGACATCGAGGTTTTGGGCCTTTACTGGCACTTCGTGGATCTGGTTTGGATGTTCGTCGTACCGTTGGTCTATCTTTTGAACCTTACTCACTAGGTCGAAAGAAGATCAAGAGATCAAGCAGCTTGGGAGCGGAATGCGATGACAACGACAGCAGCGGAAGCGCAGAAGAGCGGTGGGATCGGGAAAGATTTGATCGTCTATGTTTGCCTGTTAGCTTTGGCAGGCTTGCAATTCGTCATTGCCTATCAGAATATTGACGCCTCGCAGATGTTCGTGCGCATGCTGGCAGTCGCATGCGTCGAGGCGGGGCTGGCAGAATTGTTCTTTATGCATCTTTGGTCAGAAAAGCGTGTCTTTCTTTGGTTTGTCATCATCTTTACGGTTTCCGTCCTGCTGGGGATGCAGTATGGGTGGACCGACAGTTTCCGAATGGTTGACGGCGCGCCATTTTCAAAATGACTCAAGCAGTGACAGGCGCGAGTTGGGAGAAGAGATGTTACTAAGAAAGATGAGGGTCGAGAGACCGCTCCTCCTTATTGCTATTGCGCTGGCTGGACTGGCCATGCTCGCCACCCCTCTCCCGGCCTTCTCTCAAAGTTGCGCGCTCTGTTATACGCAGGCCGCCTCCGCCGGTGGTCGAATGATTCAGGCTTTGCGCAGTGGGATTCTGATTCTTATCGTCCCTCCCACGCTAATGTCGGTCGGCATGATTTTCATTGTGCATCACAAGCGTAATCAAGTCAGACGGGAGGATGACGCGCCCGACTCTGATCGCGAGTGGTAGCTGAAACCCCCCCTTGTAAAGACGGGGCTTGCCCCGTCTCCGGAGTCAACGGCAATTGCCAGGCGCAACATAGCCGGCAAATCGTGCCTTGATCCAACTGATCTGGTCTGCGACCGACGCTCCCATCACGCCGCTGGCATCGAGATCCGGATACTTCAAAAAAAGGATTCGGCTGCCTTCCTTGCACATGCGGGCCACAGATTTCCCCGACATTTCTGCCGGTGTGGCAGGGTCCGCCTCGCCACTGATCACGAGGAGCGGGCCGTGGGCCGGCTTTTGGCCGGGAGTGTTCCTGGTGAAAAATTCCTTTACGAACCGATTGCTCTCCCAACCCGGTTTAAGCATGCCGTTTGTGAACTCCGGCTCCGTTTCTCCTCCACAGGTCTGCGCGACACGCTGGTACGCAGGATTCGCCGTGTCTTTCAGCATGTCGCTCACCTGGAACTCCGGATAAAGCGTCTTGACGGTGGATGCCAGGACCAGCAGCATGCGATTAGAAGAACCCTGCGCGAAGTGCTGGTATGCCTCCTGCGCATCCGCCACCCCCGAAGTGGCGACGCTGCCCAGATAGTTTGGATCTCGTACTTCGCTCTCCGCCACTGCCATGGCGGCCATGCCTCCCTGGAAAGGTCCTAACGCGATCCACTTAGGCCCGATCTCCTTCACAGCCGCGTGGGCCGCCGGTACCGAATAGATCACATCCAACGCATTCGACTGCATGTCCAGCACCGGCTTACCGGAATCGGCTCCCAACCCGGAGTAGTCGGTCGCAACCACCGCGTAGCCAAGGTTGGCGTACATCGCAAGGATCGGTCCAGCGCCGAGATTCTTCATCAGTGAGGGAGCGCATTGTCGCGCCGTTCCCCTGAACTCGTGCGCCCATGCAATCACCGGCCATGCGCCCGCCGGAGGCTTGCCGTCCGGAATCAGCACCACGGCCGATACGGCCACGTCTTCTCCGTTCGCGGTCCGGGAGTGATACAGAATCCGCAGCGCGGACAACTCATACGGAAGGTTGTATTGGTCGATCGGTTCCGACCGGATCAGTTCTCCAGGCTTGCCCGGGGGCAGCGGATGTGGCGCGTCATAAAAGCTCGTCAGCGTGAGCGTCGCCGGTGGCCGGAATACCTTGGCTGGCGTTGCGGCCTGCGCTTGCGCAAATTCTGGACTTCCGGGCAGCCCGGCCAAAATCAAAGAAACCGCGGTGACTGCCATGAGAAGCATTCGGGCAGTGCGACTTCGGGCATTGCGACTTCGAGCATTGCGACTTGATGACCGGAACAAGCGAAGCTTTGTCATGTTGTCAGTACGGAATGGTACCACCGTAAGATTCCGAGAGGCGACGACAGCGGCGCAGCTTTTCAAGCGTTACTGGCTGTCTCTGTCCACACAGTCCCGTGCTTTGTCAGCGGCGCGACTCAGGCCTGAAGTCCTTGCCCAGAGCGGGATTCCGTCCGAAAACGGGAATGTCGTGCCAATTGATTGGCCCTCCCGCAGAAACTCACTTGTTGTCTAACTTACAAGTGATAGAATCCTTTTCATGGCAAAAACACTAATTCAGTCCGTAGTCAAACAACTCCAGCAGGAACGTGCGCGACTTGAGAATGAACTTCGCGGTGTTACCGCGGCCCTAACCACCTTCGGGAAAGTCTTCCTGCATGGCAAGCATGGACGAGTGGCAACTCACAAGAGACGAACGATTTCGGCTGCGGGACGCAAGAGAATAGCAGCAGCGCAGCGGGCGCGATGGGCGAGGGTAAGGGCAGCCAAGAAGAAATAGGTGTGCCTCACTTCCGTCTCTAGAGACGGGGTTGCTCCGTCTCCGGACAGCAAGTCTCGACGGAAATCAATGTGGGGGCTTCAGTTCGAGAGGCCCCCCACCACTGCCTTCACAAACTCCGTAAACTCCTGGACGTCCTCTTCGGTCGTGTCGAACGAGCACATCCACCGCGCCACTGACTCCTCTTCGTTCCATACATAGAAGAAGTACCGCTCCTGTATCTTCTGAATTGCCTCCCGCGGAATCTTCGCAAAGACCCCGTTCGCCTCTACTGGATACACAATCTTGACTCGCGGAATCTTCCTTACTTCCTGTTCCAGCAGTTGCGCCATCCGGTTCGCGTGTTCAGCATTGCGCCGCCAAAGATCGTCGGTCAGCAGCGCCTCCATCTGCACCGACATGTAGCGCATCTTCGACGCCAGTTGCATCCCCTGCTTGCGCACAAACAAAAAATCTTCCGCCAGTTCCGGACGAAAGAACACTACCGCCTCCACGCCCATCAGCCCGTTCTTTGTCCCGCCAAACGAAAGGACATCCACTCCCAGATCGCGCGTCGCCTGACGCAGGGTTAGTTGCTGCGCCGCGGCGGCGTTTGAAATCCGCGCACCGTCCATGTGCAGGAACATCTTGCGTTCGTGGGCAAACCGCGCCAGTCCCTCGATTTCGGCCGCCTTATAGACAGTCCCCATCTCGGTCGCTTGCGTAATCGAAATGACCCGCGGCTGCACGTGATGCTGATCCCCTATTCCCAGGTACCCACGGGCCGCAGTTTCCACCGTCAATTTCCCATCCGGCGCTGCCAGAGGCACAAGTTTGCAGCCTGTAAACTTTTCCGGCGCACCGCATTCATCGGTGTAAATATGAGACGTCTCCGGGCACAGCACCGCATGAAACGGCCGTGTCAAGGCCTGCAAACTTAGCACATTCGAGGCCGTCCCATTGAAAACGAAAAACACCGCCACATCGGCGCCAAACTGCTCTCGAAATCTTTCCACCGCCGATTCCGTGTGCGGATCATCCCCATAGGCTGCCGCGGGGCCATTGTTAGCCCGTCGTATCGCCTCCAGCACCTCGGGATGCACCGACGCATTGTTGTCACTGGCAAAACTTCGGCTCGGTTTCATGTCAAGACAATCTAGCAGAAGCGAAAATCGTTCGGAGCTTCCCGCCCTTACCAGTAATATATATCCTTGGTCTAATTGAGATTCTGCTATGGCAACTAACCTTGCATCCGGCGGCAACGCGACGCAGCGCAACATTCCTGCGCTGCTCATCGACGACGCGCGCAGGCACGTCTATGAAGCTGCCATACGCACCCCGCTGGTGCGGCTCAACTACGACGGCCCATCCGACATTTATCTGAAGTTGGAGTGCCTGCAACCCATCGGTTCCTTCAAAATTCGGGGAGCGTATAATGCTGTTCGGCTTTTGCCAGAGGACGAGCGCCGGTGCGGTGTTTGGACCGTTAGCGCCGGCAACGCTGCCCAGGGAGTGGCGCTGGCGGCGCGCAAGGCCGGCGTACCCTGCAAGATCCTCATGATCGATGCGGCTCCGGCGGCCAAGTTCGATGCGGTACGCCGTCTCGGCGGAGAAGTCGTAAAGGCCTCATACGACCGGTGCTGGCAGGCGCTGGCTGACCGCGCGCATCCCGCGATGACCGGCGCGTTTATCCATCCGTTCGAAGATGACGCGTTTATTGCGGGCAACGCCTCGGCAGGGCTGGAAATCCTGGAGGACCTGCCCGACGTGGATTGCGTGGTGGCGGCATTCGGCGGCGGAGGCTTGTCGTGTGGGATCGCCGCCGCCTTGAAAGCGCGCGGACACAAAGCGAAGGTGTTTGCGGCAGAGCCGGAGACGGCGGCTCCGCTGGCGCGCTCGCTAGCCGCGGGATCGCCCCAGAGTTTTCCCAACTGGAAGGCGAGTTTTGTGGACGGCTGCGGGGGCAAGTCGGTCTTTCCGCGCATGTGGGACCTGGCGCATCATCTGCTCGCCGGGTCGATTGTTTGCACGCTCGAGGAGACACGCAAGGCCATGCGCATTGTGGCAGAGCGCAATCGCGTGATCAGTGAAGGCGCAGGCGCCTGTGCCGTAGCGGCGGGCCTCAGCGGCAACTGCGGTTCGGGAAAGATCGTGTGCGTGGTGAGCGGCGGCAACATTGACTTGGCAAAATTTTCGGAGTTGGTGACGCGCTCAGACATCTGAGCTGATTTCTGTTTGTTGACCAGTACTGGGCCGGATTCGTCGTCGAGGGATCGTAGATTTCTGCTCTAATAGGATGTCGCCGGAGGGTCACGGGTTCACGGCGTGTCGATCGCCTTCGGGTGGCCGCTTCATTCGCTGAGGTCACGCTTCCGGCTCGGGGAACTACGTCGTCAGTGGACTGAAAAATTTCTTTGAGCGTAAACATTTATGTCTAGATTTTCCGCAATAACGTCATTCTCGATAATGCCCCCCGTCCTTCTGGCCGCGCTCCTTTTCACAACGGCTTGCGGCGACAGCAAGGGAGCCAAAGCTGCCGCCCCGCAGGCCATGCCGGTCAAGGTCCAGACGGCTAAGGCCCAAAAAGTCGACGACACCACTGACTACGTCGCCACCTTGAAGTCCCGCGACTCCGCCCTGGTCATGCCGCAGGTCGAAGGCATCATCACGCAGATCTTCGTCCACTCCGGCCAGCGCGTCGCCGCAGGGGCTCCCGTGATGCAGATCGATCCCGCGAAGCAGCAGGCTACGGTCAACAGCCAGGAGCACGCCCGCGTCGCCCAGTTAGCGCAGGTCAAATGGGCGCAACAGAATTACGACCGCGTCAGCGGCCTTGCCAATGCCGGCGTAGTGAGTAAGCAGGAGCTTGATCAGGCGCGCGCGACTCTCGACGCCGCCGAGGCGCAACTGCACTCGCTCGAGGCTCAGGTCCGCGAGCAACAGGTCCAGTTGCACTACTACCAGGTGGTCGCCCCCCGTGCCGGCATTGTGGGTGATGTTCCCGTCCGCGTAGGGGACCGCGTCCTCACCACTACCACGCTCACCACCGTCGACCGTCCCGGCAGCCTCGAAGCTTACATCTATGTTCCCATCGAGAAATCTGCGCAGCTGAAGATGAATCTTCCCGTCCAGATTGTCGACGGTTCGGGAAACATGCTCGCGACCAGCCGCATCTCGTTCATCTCTCCGCAAGTGGACACCACGACGCAGTCCGTGCTCGCCAAAGCGACAATCGCAAACTCGAAGGACAGTCTGCGCACCGCCCAGTTCATCCGCGCCCGTGTGATCTGGGGCAGCCAGGAAAAGCCGGTTGTTCCGGTTGTAGCCGTGTCGCGGATCGGCGGCCTCTATTTCGCTTTCGTCGCTGAGGCTGACCAGAAAGGTGGATACGTGGTCCACCAGAAGCCGCTCCAGATTGGACAAATCGTCGGCAACAACTATGTCGTGATCGACGGCGTAAAGCCGGGAGACAAAGTAGTTGTCTCCGGCACCCAGTTTCTAATCGATGGCGTACCCGTAGTCCCGCAAGAAAGCACCAGCAGTTAAAAGCCCCAAGAAATTTTCTCGAAACCAGCTCAGACAAATAGCGAGCAGCAAGCGCTAAAGTCTGAGAACTGAGAACCGAGAACTGAGAACTCTTTTTTATGGTCGACTTTTTTATTCATCGCCCCGTATTCTCCACCGTCTGCGCCCTGCTCATTATTCTCGCGGGCGCGGTTTGCATCCCGACGCTGCCCATCGCACAATTTCCGAACCTCGCGCCCCCGCAGGTCGGCGTCACCGCCATCTATACCGGAGCCAGTTCCCAGACCGTCGAGTCCGCTGTCACCACGCCCCTCGAGCAGCAGATCAACGGCGCCGAGGGCATGAAGTACATTACGTCCTCCAGCACTAACAACGGCGTCAGCTCGGTTACGGCCACATTTGACATCAACCGCGATCCCGACCTCGCCTCGGTTGACATCCAGAACCGCGTCAACACCGCTCAGGGACGTCTCCCCAACGCGGTAAAGCAAATCGGAATTACAGTCGCCAAGACCTCGCAGAACTTCGTCTTCGGCGCCGGCGTCTTCTCGCCTGACGGACGCTTCTCCACGCTCTTCATGAGCAACTATCTCGATGTCTATGTCCGCGACACTCTGAAGCGTGTTCCCGGCGTCGCCGACGTCCTGGTCTTCGGCGAACGTAAATATTCCATGCGCCTGTGGCTCGACCCTGTTCGCATGGCTAGCCGTTCCCTCACCGCCGACGATGTGGTTAGCGCGCTCGGGGAACAGAACGTTGAAGTCGCCGCCGGGCAAGTTGGTTCCCAGCCTGCGATGCCCGGCCAGGATTTCCAGATCAGCGTGCGCGCTGTCGGCCGCCTTTCCGAAGCCAGTCAGTTCGAGAACATCATCCTCAAGAGCAATGCCGATGGCACGCTTGTTCGTCTGAAGGACGTTGGCCGCGCCGAGCTTGGCGCCGAAGACTATGGCACCGATCTGGATTACAACGGGCGCGACGCGGTTGGCCTCGGCGTTACTCAGCTTTCCACTGCCAACGCGCTCGACGTGCATCGCAAGTGCCTCGCCGAGCTTGAGCGCCTTTCCAAGCACTTTCCGCCCGGCATGAAGTATGAGGTTGCCTTCGATGTCACCGACGCAGTCAGCGAATCCATCCGCGACGTGGTCTCGACGCTCGGCACGGCCATCTTTCTCGTCATTTTGGTCATCTTCGTTTTTCTCGAAGACTGGCGCTCCACCATCATCCCCGCGGTCACAATCCCAGTCTCGCTCATTGGCACATTCGCGTTCATCAAGTTGCTCGGCTTCTCCATCAACACGCTCACTCTGTTCGGCATTACGCTCGCGACCGGCCTGGTGGTCGATGACGCCATCGTCGTTATCGAAAACATCGAGCGCCATCTGCAGGAAGGCGAGTCCGATCCCGTCAAAGCCTCGGTCGACGCCATGAAGGAAGTCACTGGCGCGGTGATTGCCACTTCACTGGTGCTGGTTGCCGTCTTCGTGCCCGTCGCGTTCTTCCCCGGAACAACCGGCATTTTGTTCCGCCAATTCGCGCTGACCATCGCTTTCTCCATCGCCATCTCCGCCTTCAATGCGCTTACCCTTACGCCGGCGCTCTCGGCGCTCCTGCTCGGGCGTCAGCACGGGGAAAAGAATTGGTTCTTCAAGCGCGTCGACCGCGTTCTGGCCGCGATTAACAATGGGTACGTTCGCATCCTGCGCACGGTGCTGCGCTTCGAAATCGTCGCTCTAATCCTGTTTGCCGCCGGACTCGGTCTCGCCTACTTCGTCTTTGGGCAAGTGCCACAGGGCTTTGTCCCCACTGAAGATCAGGGATATCTCATCGTCGCCGTGCAAGCGCCCACTGGAGCTTCGCTTGACTACACCAGGAGGATCGGCCAGCAGGTGACCGCTATCTCCAAAACTATTCCTGAAGTCTTGGGCACCTTCGCCGTCGCCGGCTTCAGCTTTGGAGGCGCCACCCCCAACGCCGGTCTCACGTTTCTGACTCTCCAGCCTTACGAGAAGCGCAAGGGCCGCGAGCACACTGCCGCCGCCATCATCAATCGACTCCGCGGCCCATTGTTCGGGATCTCCGGGGCGATCGTGATTCCCTTCGAGCCACCCGCCGTGCAAGGTCTCGGAACGTTTGGCGGATTTCAATTTGAACTATTGGATCAGGGCACCCACACCCTTCAGGATATCGACAAGACCACTCACGACCTGATTCGCGGGGCTGGCGAGCGCCAGGAGAAAGATCTCACCGGACTATTCAGCACCTACACCGCGAACGATCCGCAATACGTCGTAACCATCGATCGTGAAAAAGCCAAGAGCTTGCACATCCCACTCAGCCAGATCACCGACACCCTCAGCGTCTACATGGGTTCGGCCTACATCAACGATTTCGATTTCAATAACCGTTCTTATCGGGTTTATATACAGGCTGACAAACAATTCCGCTCGCATCCGCAGGACATCGGCCAATACTACGTGCGCTCCGATTCCGGTTCCATGGTCCCGTTGGAAAATTTGGTCAGCGTTACGCAGACGGCCGCGCCCCAGGTCATCAATCACTACAACCTTTTCCGCTCGGCGGAGATCGACGGCTCCGCTGCGCGCGGCTTCAGCTCCGGACAAGCCATCACGGCCATGCAGCAACTCTCGGCAAAAACCTTGCCTCAGGGCTACACCTACGAATGGTCGGGAATTTCGCTCGAAGAGTTGGCCTCAGGATCCACCACGCTCATCCTCTTCGGTCTCGGAACGCTGGTCGTCTATCTGACACTCTCGGCGCAGTATGAAAGTTTCGTCCTCCCCTTCATTATTCTGCTCGCCGTGCCCATGGCATTGCTCGGCGCGCTTTCCGCGCAATGGATCCGCGGCCAGCAGAACGATGTCTACTGCCAGGTAGGACTCGTCATGCTCGTAGGCCTCGCGTCCAAGAACGCCATTCTGATCGTGGAGTTCGCCGAGCAGTTGCGCAAACAAGGCAGAACCATTCTAGAAGCCGCTATCGAAGCGGCCCGCATCCGCCTGCGTCCCATCCTCATGACCTCCCTCGCCTTTATCCTCGGCGTTGTCCCGTTGGTTACCGCCAGCGGCGCGGGAGAGAACGGGCGCCACTCCGTCGGCACCACCGTCTTCGGAGGCATGATCATGAGCACGATCCTCAACTTGTTCTTTATCCCCGTGCTTTACCTGCTGATCGAGGGCTTCCGGGAGCGCCGTAGCAAACCGAAAACCGCGTAAGCACGTGGAGGGACGGGCGTCCTCGCCCGTCCGCGTAGGGACAGCCGCCCGCCCTCGGCTGTCCAAGGCGAGCGCAGCTCGACAGACTGTGCCAATCGTTCCAGAAACGCCGAATGAGAGTAAGCTTGCAGCCGCCAGTCCCCGGAACAAAAAAAGCAACCTCCCGGCGCTTTCCAGCGTCTGGAAGGGTGCGAAGAATCTCAGGGGCTCTCAACACACAGTAAGAAGTCTTGCGTGAGGTCAAAACAATGAAGAAATCACTGCTCGTAGTTCTTGCTCTCCCACTGATTTTCTCGATGGTGACTCTCGCCAGTCCCACCATGCAGAACAACCAACCAGCTGGCGCGATCAGTCAGAAGGGCATCGATCGCATCATCAAGGAAGTCCGTCATGAACTCGTGATGCTTCCTTTTTACGGCGTGTTCGACAACCTTGCCTACAAGGTTGATCCTGATGGCACCGTGACCCTGCTCGGCCAAGTCTCGCGTCCCGTTCTCAAGTCGGACGCCGAAAACGCCGTCAAGCACATTGAGGGCGTCGAGAAAGTCGTTAACAATATCGAGGTCCTGCCCACCTCCATCGAGGACGACCGAATCCGCCGCGCTGCCTACCGTGCCATCTACGGCAACGAGGTCCTAAGCCAGTACCAGTTGCGTGCTGTTCCGCCCATTCACATCATCGTCAAAAACGGACACATTACGCTCGAAGGCGTAGTCGCCCGCGAGATGGACAAGACAATCGCCGGCGTGCAGGCTAACAGCGTCCACGATGCTTTCTCAGTGACCAACAATCTTGTAGTGGAAGAACAGGAAAAGAAAGACGAAAAGAAGAAGTAATTTCGCAAGCTTGCGGTGGAGAGCCGGGATCCCCGCCCGGCTGAACAGGCGAGACGCCCGTTACTCCACCGCATGAACTATCAAGCGGTCACAGCACCGGTGTTCGTTTACCGCGATACACCAGCCTTTGGGTTCCCCTGTGTTCCTCCGTGTCCTCTGTCGTTACGGTTTTGACTTCCACAATCTGCAACCTGACCTCCGCAATCTACAATCGCTTATGCCCGACCCCGCCGATCCAGGCGAAATCGACCACGCCGCCGAGCTCCTCCGCGCCGGCCGCCTCGTCGCCTTCCCTACCGAAACTGTCTACGGTCTCGGAGCCAACGCCCTCGACGCCGAAGCCGTGGCCCGTATCTACGCCGTCAAACGCCGGCCCGCCACCAGCCCGCTCATCGTCCACGTAGCTTCGATCGAAATGGCGCAGTCACTAGTTGCGAACTGGCCAGAAATCGCTGAGCGCCTGGCCCGCCGGTTCTGGCCCGGCCCACTGACGCTGGTCCTGGAAAAGCAGCTCGAAAAGCCTCCTGTCGTGCCCGCCGTCGTCACCGCCGGCCTCCCCACGGTCGGTGTTCGCATGCCCGCGCATCCGCTCGCGCTTGCTCTCATCCGCGCCGCTGGCGTTCCACTCGCCGCGCCCAGCGCTAATCGCTTCACCGAACTCTCTCCCACCACTGCCGACCACGTCCGGCGCGGCCTGGGTAGCGACGTCGATTACATCCTCGATGGCGGCCCCTGCAGCGTAGGTATCGAATCCACAGTGCTATCGTTAGCCGACCCTCGGCCGACCCTGCTTCGTCCCGGCGGAATTTCGCGGCCGGAACTGGAAACGATAGTCGGTCCAGTCGCCTCTGCCCACGAAGCCCAAGCCGGTGCCCATCCCTCGCCCGGAATGCACCCGCGCCACTACAGCCCGCGCACCCCTCTACTGTTGGTGAAAGATGGGAAACTGCCTGACCAGGGCCACGGAATCTATCTCCAGCACCAGCATGTGCCGTCGCGTGAGTCCGTCCAGACGATCCAAATGCCTGCAGCCGCTCCAGACTATGCCGCCGCGCTCTACGAAATTCTCCACCAGGCCGACGTCGGGAATTACAACTGGATCGCCGTCGACCTTCCGCCCGACATGCCCGAGTGGGAAGCCGTCCACGACCGCCTCCGCCGAGCTGCCTCGAATTGCTGAGAAGTCGGTCTGAAACACGCCGATTTCCTCAGAAGTTACTTGTGTCACTTGGGTTATCCCTCATAACACGTTGTAATTCCTAAAGAATGGGGGAATAGTGCGTCTTCGATCAAACTCGAAGATTTGGGCTTGTGCCGTCGTCTGCCTGGTGATCGCACAGGCGCTCGCCTCCCTGCTCCTCCCGAAATCCTATCCGCTCACCGCGATCACCGATTCGATCAGCTTCGTCCTGATGGTCTCCGTCGCTGTTGCCTTTGCCAGGAACGCGTTCAGCGCCCCCCGCCCGCAACGCCTCGTGTGGATCCTTCTCGGTGGCGGGTACGCCAT
>Ga0193751_1000323_pt1 | contig 39899 bp, 30 predicted proteins | sample L1c2metaG_FD_143050 | JGI IMG/M metagenome (GOLD analysis project Ga0193751, IMG submission 143050) | Soil microbial communities from a riparian zone of the East river system, Colorado, United States - L1c2 | ecosystem: Environmental > Terrestrial > Soil > Riparian zone | place: USA: East River...
GTCGGAACTTACCCGACAAGGAATTTCGCTACCTTAGGACCGTTATAGTTACGGCCGCCGTTTACCGGGGCTTCGATTCAAGGCTTGCACCCCTCCTCTTAACCTTCCGGCACCGGGCAGGCGTCAGCCCCTATACGTCCTCTTCCGAGTTCGCAGAGGCCTGTGTTTTTGTTAAACAGTCGCCACCCCCTGGTCTGTGCCACTCCGCTCTGCTTGCGCAAAGTAGAGTCCTCCTTATCCCGAAGTTACGGAGGCAGATTGCCGAGTTCCTTCAGCATAGTTCGCTCAAGCGCCTTGGTATGCTCTACCAGTCCACCTGTGTCGGTTTCGGGTACGGTCTATACGGGGGCTATTTCCTGGAACTCCTTCGCCGCCCGCGGAATCCAGTAACCGCGAACGACTTGCAGAATTCGTCACCACCCGTTGGCCCACGAATATTAACGTGGTTCCCATCGACTACGCCTTTCGGCCTCGCCTTAGGGACCGGCTGACCCTGCGCAGATTAGCTTTACGCAGGAACCCTTGGACTTTCGGCGGGAGTGTCTCTCACACTCCTTTTCGTTACTCATGCCAGCATTCGCACTTCTGCGGCCTCCAGGAGCCCTTACGGGTCTCCCTTCGCAGGCTAGCAGAACGCTCCGCTACCGCTCGTCTTGCGACGAACCCTAAGCTTCGGCTCGTGGCTTGAGCCCCGTTACATTTTCGGCGCAGGAACCCTTATTTAGACCAGTGAGCTGTTACGCTTTCTTTAAAGGATGGCTGCTTCTAAGCCAACCTCCTGGTTGTTTTGGGATTCCCACATCCTTCCACACTTAGCCACGAATTAGGGGCCTTAGCTGTAGGTCAGGGTTTTTTCCCTCTCCACGACGGACGTTAGCACCCGCCGTGTGTCTCCCGCGTATTGCTTCCGGGTATTCGGAGTTTGGTTGGGTTTGGTAAGACGGTAAGTCCCCCTAGCCCATCCAGTGCTCTACCCCCCGGAGCATTCACGCGAGGCGCTACCTAAATAGCTTTCGCGGAGAACCAGCTATTTCCCAGTTTGATTAGCCTTTCACCCCTAGCCACAGTTCATCCGAGGCTTTTTCAACAGACACCGGTTCGGCCCTCCAGTGGGTGTTACCCCACCTTCAGCCTGACCATGGCTAGATCACTAGGTTTCGGGTCTAATCCGACGAACTGAACGCCCTGTTCAGACTCGCTTTCGCTGCGCCTACGCCTATCGGCTTAAGCTTGCTCGTCAGATTAAGTCGCTGGCCCATTATACAAAAGGTACGACGTCACCCAGGACGAACCTTGAGCTCCGTCTGTTTGTAGGCATTCGGTTTCAGGTCTCTTTCACTCCCCTAGTCGGGGTGCTTTTCACCTTTCCCTCACGGTACTTGTTCGCTATCGGTCGCTGAGGAGTACTTAGGCTTGGAGGGTGGTCCCCCCATGTTCAGACAGGATTGCACGTGTCCCGCCTTACTCGAGGACGATCCTTCGCATTACCCGTACGGGGCTGTCACCCACTACGGCGCGCTTTTCCAAACGCTTCCGGTTATCTCAGGATCGTCACTGGCCTGGTCCGCTTTCGCTCGCCACTACTAGCGGAGTCTCGGTTGATGTCCTTTCCTCCGGGTACTGAGATGTTTCAGTTCCCCGGGTTAGCTTAAAACCTCCTATTTGATTCGGAAGTTTCATACCTTCTATTGATACCAGAGATCAGACATCAGCAATCAGGCATCAGATAAATCTGATTCCTGATCCCTGAGTTCTGAACCCTGGTATCGAAGGTGGGTTTCCCCATTCGGAAATCCGCGGATCAAAGCTTCTTCGCAGCTCCTCGCGGCTTATCGCAGCGTAGTACGTCCTTCATCGCCTCTCAGCGCCAAGGCATCCACCAAATGCCCTTAAGACACTTGATCGCTCTCATTATCGATGCCCATCCCAGGAATCAGAAATCCCTGAAAAGGCATTGATGTTCCAGGCTCGGTGCTCGCGACCAGCAATTTTCCGATTGCTGATTACTGACCACTGATTCCTGGATATGAAAGACCAGCTTGCTTCATAAGATCGATCCAACAGCGAGGCGGTCAAGCTTCGCCGGATTCAGGTATCAGGCGTCAGATCTCAGGTATCAGATTTTCTGATTCCTGATTTCTGTTTCCTGTTCCCTGAACGGGACTTCAGGCGTCAGGCGGCAGGTCTCGGGCAATCAGAACTTCTTCTGATCCCTGATACCTGTTTCCTGATTCCTGAATTGGGTCGATCTCCTCTTCACGATGTCAGACAACGCAGGCGCTCGCGATCAAATCGCGAGCGCGCGCAAATCCAAATTTCTCGACGAACGAGCTTTCGGCGGCGCCACCGCGCGCCTTCGCTTCAAACTGCAGAGGGCAAGCTTCGCGGCCTTAAAGTCTAGTCCACCAACCGCAGCAGCAATCCTTTGAGCGACAACTGGCTGCGAAAGATTGGTGGAGCCAGACGGGATCGAACCGACGACCTCCTGCTTGCAAAGCAGGCGCTCTCCCAACTGAGCTATGGCCCCGCAGGGATCAGGTATCAGTAATCGGTAATCAGACCTCCGAGGCAGCGCACGCGCCGCGTCTGATTACTGACCGCTGACTACTGATTTCTGGAGTTGGTGGGCCTGGGAAGATTTGAACTTCCGACCTCACGCTTATCAAGCGCGCGCTCTAACCAACTGAGCTACAAGCCCGTACCGGGAGTCAGTAATCGGAAACCAGTAATCAGAAGCGTGAGTCATGTCTGATTACCGAATACCGATTACTGACTCCTGGTCTGCTCGTTCGCGAAGAAAGAGAAACGTAGACGGCGGTGTCCTGCAAATGGACCTGATCGGTTGAGCCGATCGGGTCCTGATGTTTCCAAGAGATCCGATAGAAATGCGTGAGGCATCTCTGAAGGGATCATCCTTAGAAAGGAGGTGATCCAGCCGCAGGTTCCCCTACGGCTACCTTGTTACGACTTCACCCCAGTCGCTGACCCTACCGTGGCCGGCTGCTCCCTTGCGGTTAGCGCACCGTCTTCAGGTAAAGCCAACTCCCATGGTGTGACGGGCGGTGTGTACAAGGCCCGGGAACGTATTCACCGCAGCGTGCTGATCTGCGATTACTAGCGATTCCAACTTCATGTGCTCGAGTTGCAGAGCACAATCCGAACTGAGACGGCTTTTTGAGATTTGCGCAGGGTCTCCCCATTGCGTCCCATTGTCACCGCCATTGTAGCACGTGTGTAGCCCAGCCTGTAAGGGCCATGAGGACTTGACGTCATCCCCACCTTCCTCGCGGCTTATCACCGGCAGTCCCCTTAGAGTGCCCAACTAAATGATGGCAACTAAGGGCGAGGGTTGCGCTCGTTGCGGGACTTAACCCAACATCTCACGACACGAGCTGACGACAGCCATGCAGCACCTGTGTTCCCGCCAGCCGAACTGAAGAGTTCCATCTCTGGTACTCATACGGGACATGTCAAAGGCTGGTAAGGTTCTGCGCGTTGCTTCGAATTGAACCACATGCTCCACCGCTTGTGCGGGCCCCCGTCAATTCCTTTGAGTTTTAATCTTGCGACCGTACTCCCCAGGCGGGATGCTTAATGCGTTAGCTGCGCCACTGACGGGTAAACCCGACAACGGCTAGCATCCATCGTTTACGGCGTGGACTACCAGGGTATCTAATCCTGTTTGCTCCCCACGCTTTCGCACCTCAGCGTCAGTACCGGGCCAGTGAGCCGCCTTCGCCACTGGTGTTCTTGCGAATATCTACGAATTTCACCTCTACACTCGCAGTTCCACTCACCTCTCCCGGACTCAAGCCTCTCAGTATCAAAGGCAGTTCTGGAGTTGAGCTCCAGGATTTCACCCCTGACTTAAAAAGCCGCCTACGTGCGCTTTACGCCCAGTGATTCCGAGCAACGCTAGCCCCCTTCGTATTACCGCGGCTGCTGGCACGAAGTTAGCCGGGGCTTCTTCTGCGGGTACCGTCATTATCTTCCCCGCCGAAAGGGCTTTACAACCCTAGGGCCTTCATCACCCACGCGGCATGGCTGGATCAGGCTTGCGCCCATTGTCCAATATTCCCCACTGCTGCCTCCCGTAGGAGTCTGGGCCGTGTCTCAGTCCCAGTGAGGCTGATCATCCTCTCAGACCAGCTACTGATCGTCGCCTTGGTGGGCCATTACCCCACCAACTAGCTAATCAGACGCGGGCCGATCCTTCAGCGATAAATCTTTCTCCTTACGGACGTATCCGGTATTAGCCCAAGTTTCCCTGGGTTGTTCCGAACTGAAGGGCACGTTCCCACGTGTTACTCTCCCGTCTGCCGCTCCGTATTGCTACGGCGCTCGACTTGCATGTGTTAGGCCTGCCGCCAGCGTTCGCTCTGAGCCAGGATCAAACTCTCAAGTTGGATGAGAACTTTTCCCGGCTGATCACAACGTTTGACGAGGTCCGTCACCGGTCACTTGCGTGACCGGGTGTTGACCTAAAACGTCGACCGCCGAAGTCTCTTCCTGACCGTTTTCGCGCGAGGTTTCCCTTCGCGAAAAGCGGCCCGCAAGGACCCCGCCGTCCACGTTTCTCTTTCTTCCGATTCACTTTTCAAACAACCCGGAACCTTGCAGCTCCGTCGTCCCCAACTGCGCCCATCGCCCAGGATGGCCCAGAAGATGGCCAGAAAGAATGGTCCCAGAGCGAAGGCGCAGAAGCCCGCACCTTCGACGCGGGGACGCGAACATGGCCACGAGCATGGCCCGATGTTCGGTCACCGTGTGAACAGTGAGGGGCTTCGTGGACGCGCCATCGCGCCAGGCGGCAGCGCGCCGAAGAAAGGGTATATAGGCTTTGGCCGCCGTTTTTGTCAACCTTTCCGCCGCGTAAAACAGGCGCAAAAAACAGAGTTCTGCGCGGTTTTTCGCGGTTGTGCGTTTACGCCGGAATCGCCACTGCACCGGCGTTTTGCGCCGCGCGTCGATACCCAACTTCGACACTTATCCGCTGTCTGCGCCGCACTGCGGCCACATTCCTCCGCCGTTCTTTGGTAAATAGTCTATTGTCGCGACGAGGGGGTAAGCGACAGCACCACTTGAGCTTTTGACATTTACGGCTTTCGGCCTGCGGCTGCGTGGGCCGCCAAGCCGTCGGCCGCGGGATCGAATTCCACTTGAACCCCGCAACGGCAATGAAATTGAAGGCTTACGCAAGTCGGAACTGCGCGGGGGCGTTGCTTTAGGGGAGCCTTGCTCAGCGGCTTGTCGCGGAATGTGATCGGGACGTCGTCGGGGACGTCATTGGGGACGTCATTTGTGACGTTGGTCGGGGGAGCGGCTTGGACCAAGCAAGGCTGCGCGGCACAAAACACCACCGTCGATTTGCTGCCGAGACCATCGATCTCGGCAATGAGCCGCCGCTTTCGGTCGACGGCGGTACCGGCGGCCTGGTCGATCGCCGGCGCTTGTCAGTACAGTGGTTTAGCGGAACGATTCTGACCGGCTTGTGCGGCGCTGCTCTTATGGGTGGCGCCGTTTTCGCTTCGCTCGACGGTGAGACCAGTTTCGCCAGCGCGCCTGAGCGCGTCGGCAGCGCATTGCGCGGCGCCATCTCCAGCATCGGCGACCGGCTGAGCGGCTTGCGCAAGACGGATCGGCTTCCAGCGCTGATCGAACCGAGCGTCGCGCGGCAAGTCCTACGCGTTCCGACCCTGTCGCGCTTGCGCGATCGCGAACTCGTGCATGTGCGGCCTTATGTGCGCGTCAGCGGCAATCTTTCGCTCATGGTCACCGATCTCTCCGCCAATATCCCTTCCTACAACCCGCAAAAACTACTCGCCGATTCAGTTGCCGGCGACGATAAAACGCCGGCGGCCGAACCCGAGGCCGAGGTTACTTTCGTCACCTGTGACCTCGCCCCAGCGGCGAAGGCGGCGAAGGTGTCGTCCGGCATTTGCGATCTCAATTCGCTCGTGACGAAAGTGAAATCCTCGACGCTGCTGTCGCTCGATGAAGTGCAGGCCCGTGTGCAGGACACGCTCGCCCGGTCCGCAACCGGTTCGATCGTGGCGCTCAATACCGGCGCGCCGAACATCAAACTAAGCTACGCCGCCGAGAACGATCCGGGCGCCTATTTCGGTTTCGTGCCGCGGGTAGTGCCGGAGAATGTCACGCTCTTGCCGAAGACCAGTCAGCTCGGCGGCGCCACCGATTGGAGCGAGCGCATCGTTCCTCTCAAACGCGGCGAGACGGTCGGCTCCATCCTGCGCGAACTCGGCGCCACGCCCGAGGAAACCAAAAGTATCGTCACCGTGATCGGCCCGGCGGCGATCGACCCCGGCACCAAGGAAGGCCAGAAGGTACGCGCTTTGCTGGCGCCGGCCGGGTTCGGCCATATGCAGCCGCTGCGCGTCATCGTCGCCGGCGACAACGGCATTACCGCCGCGGTAGCGCTGTCCGATCTCGGCAAATACGTGCCGGTCGACATCCGCAATATCGATACCGAAACCGCCGAGGCGAGCGACGAGCAAACCGCCGATGATGGCAGCGGCGTACGGCTCTATCAGAGCCTCTATGAAACGGCGCTGCGCAACCATGTGCCGGGTCCGGTGATCGCGGAGTTGGTGCGCATTTTCTCCTATGACGTTGACTTCCAGCGCAAGGTGCTGCCGGGCGACAGTTTCGATCTCCTCTATTCCGACGACGAAAGCGGCGAAGGCCGCAGCGAAGTGCGCTACGCCGCACTCACGGTTGGCGGCGACAGCAAGCGGTATTACCGTTTCCAGACCGCCGACGACGGCCTTTACGACTACTATGACGACGGCGGCGTGAGCGCCAAGAAATTCCTGGTGCGCAAGCCAGTGGCCGCCGGCATGATGACCTCGTCGTACGGCTGGCGCACCCATCCGCTGCTGCACATCAGCGAATTGCATACCGGCGTCGATTGGGCCGCGCCGCCCGGCACCCCGATCTTCGCCGCCGGCAACGGCGACATCGAGGAGATCGGATCGAAGGGCGGCTATGGCAAATATGTGCGCATCCGCCACGCCAATGGCTACGAGACCGCCTACGGCCATCTCACCGCGTTTGCGCGCGGCCTCGACGTCGGCAGCCACGTTCGCCAAGGTCAGATCATCGGCTTTGTCGGTTCGTCCGGTCTGTCGACCGGCTCACACGTGCATTTCGAAATCATAATCAATGATCGCTTCGTCAATCCGATGACGATCAAATTGCCGCGCGGCCGTGTGCTCGCCGGCGCGACACTCGCCGCTTTCGACCACGAGCGCGATCAGCTCGACGCCGTGTTGTCGCGCGCAGCCGCAGGGCGCGTAGCGCAAGCGCGTTAGCCGATTTCAGTCTAAGATCGGACCGTCGTTTTTCTGCGCAACGCAGCACACAAGCGAGAGCGCCGTGTCCAACACTACAAATGCCACCGATCTCATTGCCGTGCGCTCCAGCCGGCTATGGGCGCTGTTTCATCTTAACTGCACGCGGTTGCTGTTCCCCGCGAGCATGATTGCCGACCACATTGGTGTGTCTACCGTCAACGTCGATTTCTGGCTTACGCCGTGGCGGCGCATCGACGAGCATTTGCCGCTCAGCCATATCGCCGAGGTCACGCACGTACGCGGCTTCTTCTGGGACGCGATCAGCGTCGAGAGTTCGGGCGGGCTCAATCCGCTGCGCGTCTTCGGCGCGCCGAAACCGCAGGCGCGCTATTTCGTCGAACATGTGCGCGCGCGGCTGAACGAGGTCGCGCCGGCGCCAACGGCGCAACCAAGACGCTAGCTCGTCATTGCGAGCGCCGCGAAGCAATCCAGGAGTTCAAGTGCTGGATTGCTTCGTCGCTCCGCTCCTCGCAATGACGGAGAATGAACTTACGCCGCGGCGGCGACGGTGGCGCCGTTGAAGACGAGCCCGTCGCGACCCGCCGCGATTTTCACTTTCTCGCCGTCCTTGATGCGGCCGGAGAGAATGAACTCGGCCAGCGGATCCTGCACCGATTTCTGGATCACGCGTTTGAGCGGCCGCGCGCCATAAGCGGGATCGTAGCCTTTGTTGGCGAGCCACTCGCGCGCCTTGGCGTCGAGCGCGATCGTGATCTTGCGCTCTTCGAGCAACTTCTGCAGGTGTTCCATCTGGATATCGACGATGCGGCCCATATGCTCGCGCTTGAGCCGATGGAACAGGATGATCTCGTCGACGCGGTTCAAGAACTCGGGCCGGAAATGCGCGCGCACCTCGGCCATCACCAAATCACGGACTTTGTCGGTGTCCTCACCTTCAGCCTGAGCCACCAAATACTCGCCGCCGAGATTCGAGGTCATCACGATCAGCGTGTTGCGGAAATCGACCGTGTGGCCTTGGCCGTCGGTCAAGCGGCCGTCGTCGAGCACCTGCAGGAGCACGTTGAAGACGTCCGGGTGCGCCTTCTCGATCTCGTCGAACAGCACGACCTGATAGGGCCGCCGCCGCACCGCTTCGGTGAGAGCGCCGCCTTCGTCATAGCCGACATAGCCGGGCGGCGCGCCGATCAGCCGCGCGACCGAATGCTTCTCCATATATTCCGACATGTCGATGCGAATGAGCGCGTGCTCGTCGTCGAACAAAAACTGCGCCAGCGCCTTGGTCAGCTCGGTCTTGCCGACGCCGGTCGGGCCCAAAAACATGAATGAGCCGATTGGCCGGTTCGGGTCCTGCAGGCCGGCGCGGGCGCGCCGCACCGCGGTCGCGACCGATTGCACCGCTTCAGCCTGGCCGACCACGCGCTTGCCAAGCTGTTCTTCCATGCGCAGGAGCTTCTCGCGCTCGCCTTCGAGCATGCGATCGACCGGTATCCCGGTCCAGCGCGACACCACCTGCGCCACGTGGTTCGCCGTCACCGCCTCCTCGGCGAGCATGCCGGCCCCGCCGGCGCCCGCCGCCGCAGCGGCATCGGTGGATTTCAGCTTGCCTTCGAGCTGCGGGATGACGCTGTACTGCAATTCGCCGGCGCGCTGATAATCGCCGCGGCGGATCGCGTCGGTGAGATCGTACTTCGCCTTGTCGAGTTGCTTCTGCAGCTCGGCCGCCGACGAGAGCTTATCTTTCTCGGATTTCCACTTCGCAGTCAGCGCGTCGGACTTTTCTTGCAGGGCGGCGAGGTCTTTTTCCAGCCGCTTGAGCCGATCTTTCGATGCCGGGTCGCGCTCTTTTTTCAGCGCCTCCTGTTCGATCTTCAATCGCACGATTTCGCGGTCGAGACTGTCGAGCTCTTCCGGTTTGGAATCGATCTGCATGCGCAAGCGCGCCGCTGCCTCGTCAACCAGGTCGATCGCCTTGTCGGGCAGGAAGCGGTCGGTGATGTAGCGGTGCGACAAGGTCGCCGCCGCGACCAGCGCGCCGTCGGTGATCCTCACCTTGTGATGCGCTTCGTATTTTTCCTTCAAGCCGCGCAGGATCGAAACCGTGTCTTCGACCGTCGGTTCGTCGACGTAAACCGGCTGGAATCGCCGCGCCAGCGCCGCGTCCTTCTCGACGTGCTTCTTGTATTCATCGAGCGTGGTGGCGCCGATGCAGTGCAATTCGCCGCGGGCGAGCGCGGGCTTGAGCAGGTTCGACGCATCCATCGCACCGTCGGCCCTGCCGGCGCCGATGATGGTGTGCATCTCGTCGATGAACAGGACGTAGGCGCCCGCCGCGCCGACGACCTCTTGCAGTACGGCTTTGAGCCGCTCCTCGAACTCGCCGCGATATTTGGCGCCGGCGATCATCGCGCCCATATCGAGCGCGAGCAATTTCTTGTCTTGCAGGCTCTCCGGCACGTCGCCGTTGACGATGCGCAGCGCCAGGCCTTCGACGATCGCGGTCTTGCCGACGCCGGGCTCGCCGATCAGCACCGGATTGTTCTTGGTCCGACGCGACAGCACCTGGATGGTGCGGCGGATTTCCTCGTCGCGGCCGATGACCGGATCGAGCTTGCCATCGCGCGCCGCCTGGGTGAGGTCGCGCGCATATTTCTTCAGCGCGTCATAGGCGTTCTCGGCCGACGCCGAGTCGGCGGTGCGCCCCTTGCGCAGCGCCTCGATCGCGGCGTTGAGCGTTTGCGCGGTGACGCCGGCACCTTTGAGGATTTTGCCGGCCTCGCTCGATTTGTCCAAAGCCAGAGCGAGTAGCAGCCGCTCGGCGGTGACGTAGCTGTCGCCGGTTTTCTCGGCGGCCTTTTCGGCGGCGTCGAACACGCGGGCGAGCGCCGGGTCGAGATAAATTTGCCCGGCGCCGCCGCCCGAGATCTTCGGCCGCTTGTCGAGCGCCGCTTCGACGGCGGTGAGCGCGGCGCGCGAATTGCCGCCGGCGCGATCGATCAGCCCCGCGGCGAGCCCTTCGGGATCATCGAGCAGGACCTTCAACAGATGTTCGGAGGCGAATTGCTGGTGTCCCTCGCGCTGGGCGAGCGACTGCGCAGACTGGACGAAACCGCGGCTCCGGTCTGTATATTTCTCGAAATTCATGTCCCTTCCCTCGGCCTGTCCCGGACGCCCTGATTAACGGCGCGGCCGGAACATCGTCATTGGGTTAGCAAGGATGGGGGCCGGCGCTTCCGTGACTTTAAGTCAAACGACCAAGTCACAGGGAGTTCCGACACCCGCGACGAATGCCGCAAAAGGCCATTCGCCATAGGTAATATGGTGTGGGTAAACGCCCGGAAAAGAGGTCGGGCCCAAATTCCGGGTAGCCGGCCGATGGTCACATCTTCAACAGCCGCTTGGCGTTGCCGGAGAGGATCTTGGCCTTGTCCTCATCGCACAGCGGCACCGATTCCATCCATTTGGTCCCCGGCGGGTTGGGCACGAACGGCCAGTCGACGGCAAAGAGGATGTGGTCGATGCCCATTTCCATGACGCAGCAAAGCAGCGCCGGGTTGGAAAAATTGCCGCTCGTGGTGACGTAAAAGTTGTTGCAGAAAATGTCGCGGAAATTCGCCGCCTTGCCGCCCGGGCGCTTGAGCGTGGTGTCGATGCGCCAGACCAGAAACGGCAGCGTCTCGCCGAGATGGCCGAGGATGATCTTAAGCTTCGGATATTTCTCGAACACGCCGGAGAGCACGAGGCGAATGGCAAGCGTCGCGGTCTCGACCGTATAGCCCCAGGTCGCGCGCGGGATCATCGGGAAGTCCTTGGCGTATTCCTCGTAATAGATGCGCATGACGTCGGGCTGCGGCAGTGACGGATGCATGTAGATCGGTAGATCGAGCTTTTCGGCGCGCGCATGGATCGGCCAGAACCGTCTGTCGTCGAGGAAGACGCCATTGGCGAGCCCGTGCAACATGGCGCCCTTGAAACCGAGCGCGGCGGTGCGCTCGAACTCGTCGGCGGCAGCGTCCGGCACCGCCGTCGGCAGCGCGGCAAAGGCAGCGAAGCGCTGGGGATTTTTGGCGACAACCTGATGCAGACGGTCGTTGACACGGCGCGCGATGGCGGCGGCGGTCTCGGCGGGAAGCTTCTGCGTCGACGGCGCGCCGTGCGAGAGCACCTGAATGTCGATTAAGGCCTCGTCCATCTCTTTGAGCCGCAACGCGCCGAGATCTTTCAGCCGGGTATATTGCTCGCCGGGCCGGCCGGCTTCCCCGCTGGTAAATGTCTTTTCCAGTTCGCCGTCCCAATAATGCTCTTCAAGTGCGATGACCGGACAATGCGGTTTCTTGAACATCTTCCCCTCCCCGTTTGCGTCCCTTTGCACCCATCACAGCGGATGCTGGCGGTAATATTCGGCGTCCTCGGTGCTTTGCGTCCAGCCGTCGCGGCCGCGCCATTCGAAATGGCGGGCGCTCATGTCGGCTCCGTAGCGGACGCGAAACAAGAGCGTACGCCGCGGCCCGTTGGCATATTCGTGAACCTCGCCGGGCGGATGCACGACGAAAGCGCCGGGCTTGACCGCAACCGTTTCGTGCGGCGTGCGCATCACTCCGCCGCCTTCGAAGCAGAAATAGATTTCGGTCGCGCGCGGATGGCAATGATAGGGGCTGATCTGGCCAGGCTCCCAGCAGGCGACGGTGACGTCGCCCTCTTCGATGCGGCCGAGGATTTTCTCGACATGTTTCTTGGGGTTGAACTCGGCTTCGTCCGTCAGGCTAAAAACCTGCATGGATCGCTCCTTGGTTCGGCACAGCGCTTGCGTCCGGCAGCGTGCGGCAAGAATGCGGCAAGCCCCGCGCTACTTGCAACGCTGACCTGTCTCGGGGCACCATGGCAACCGCGCGAGTCGGTTGTTTAATGGTCGGGACGAGGGAGATTACGCCGAGCGAGGGCAGCAAAGCTGCCAAAGGGACACCACGACAATGGCCCATCGCATGGCTCATCTGGCCGGTAAGGTTCATCTCGACAAGGTTCACCTCGACACGCCTGCGCTTGCGCGCATCCAATCGGCGGTGATTTTCGGATCGATCGGCAGCGGGCTTCTTGCCTGCGCGCTCGGCTCGTTCATTTACGATATTGGCCGGGTGTTCGCCGCTTGGTGAGCGCCGCTGCCCCGCATCCGGGATGCGGTTGGGATGCCCTCGCCATCCGCACGCCGAGCCTGATAATCTGCGCCTCCGCAACGATAAGATTTGAGGGAGGCGTTCGTGGCAAAAGCTTATTGGATCGCGACTTATTTTTCGATTTCCAACCCGGATGCGCTGGCCGAATACGCCAAGCTTGCTGGACCGGCGATCGCCGCTGGCGGCGGCCGTTTTCTTGCCCGCGGCACCGCCGCCAAGGCCTATGAGAAGGGCGTCAAGCAGCGCGTCGTGCTGGTCGAATTCGATAGCGTGGAAAAAGCCGCGGCCGCCCATGACAGTCCCGGCTATCAAGCGGCGCTGAAAGTGCTCGGCAATGCCGTGGAGCGCGATCTGCGCATCGTCGAAGGACTGGCATGAACGTTTCGCGAAAAAGTAATCCTTAGCCGCGGCTCTGCTCGAACATCCGCTCGCCCTGCAGGTCGATGATCTGGCGCGCCTTGTTGATCGTAAAGGTCACTGCGTCGTCATAGGCCGCGTAAGCGTCGGCACGAATGAAGCGATGCTCCTTGCGCTCGCCGCCGACCTCGCGCTCGATCGTGCCCGCCGTCTGATAATGACCATCGTTCTTGAACGGCGCGGCGCGAATGACAAAGCCTTTATATTCGACCGGATCGGCCGCCTTGGCCGGCTCGGCACGCCGGCCGAATAGCGCGCTCCAAAACGACATCACGGCCTCCGTTCTGATTGCAGCGCTGCATGCCGTTGCGGCCGCGGCATTCTCGGTGCTGGCTTGGCGCTGGCGTTTTTAGGTTTGGCAGCGCCGATCGTTTGGGCAATGATAATACTCTTCGTTTCTCGCCTGCGCATCCCATCATGGAGTTGACCGATGTCGAAAGCCTATTGGGTCACCTGCTATCGCTCGATCTCCGATCCGCAAAAAGTCGCGGCCTATGCAAAGCTCGCGCCGGCGGCGACCGGACAATTCGGCGCCCGTTACATCGCGCGCGGCACCGCGGCCGAGGCTTTCGAGGCCGGCCAGAAGGAACGCATCGTCATCTCGGAATTTCCGAGCCTCGAAAAGGCGATCGCCGCCTATAAAAGCCCGGCCTATCAGGACGCGCTCAAGGCGCTCGGCGACGGCGCGGTGCGCGACATCCGCATCGTCGAAGCGCTCGAATAATACGTCTTAACGATAGCCGGCGCGCGCAAAATGTCTACGCAACAGCGCGACGTTGCGGCGGTTGGCGCGGAAGAAAACGTCGAACGCGTCGCCGGCCAACGGCACCGCGCCGACCAGCCCTTCGAGCGCGACATTGGCGGCCATGCGCGCGAACAAAAGCCGCGGCACGCCGAGCCGATGCGCTTCGTAGAGCAGATAGCAGGACAATGCCGACGCGATCGCGTCGCCGATGCCCGGCACCAGGCGGAGAATCGATTCGACGCCGAAGCGGACATTGGTGCCCGGCAGGATGAAGGCGGTGTCGAACACTGTCGCCAGCATATCGAGCCGGTCAAGCGCGGCGCGGCGCGCGGCCGGATCGTCGTAAGGACGGGCGGCGCCGGTGAATTGGAACCCGGAGAAACCACGCTCGAAGGCGTTACTGGAGAAACTCATTGTGGTTTTTCTTCCCTCTCAAGTCATACAGGTCCCACAGATGGGCAGGTCTTACAAATCGGTAGGTCCTACAAATGGGAATCCGCATCGTCCGTGCAAGGATCGTTGACAAGGAAGCGCATCACCAATCCAAACGCTGAAAACGCAAGGAGCTTAAGGCGATGACCAATATTCAGATTCTCAATCCCGACACCCTTGGCAAACCGCTCGGGCAATATTCGCAACTGACCCGCGTCAAGGCGTCGGAATTTTTGTTCATCGCCGGCCAGGTCGGAGCCGACAAGGACGGCAAGGCGCCGCCGGATTTCGATGCGCAATGCGGGCTCGTCTTCGCCAATATCGGCGCGGCGCTCGCCTCGCAAGGCGCGAGCTTTGCCAATCTCGTCGAGTTCACCACCTATCTCGTGCATGCGCAGGACATTGCGAAATTCATGACCTATCGCACGCGCGAATTCCCAAAACTGTTCAAGGGCGCCGCCTATCCGCCCAACACGCTGCTCATCATCGACCGGCTAGTGCGCGAAGACTTTTTGATCGAGGTCAGCGCGGTCGCGGCGCTGTGAGCGCGAACCTGCCAAAAACACATCATCGTTGTATCCCGGGGCGCAGCGCTTTTATCCCGTTATCCTGAGGTGGCCGCGAAGCGGCCCTCGAAGGATGCGGCCGAGGCGCCCGGGCCGTCGCCCTTCGAGGCTCGCTGCGCTCGCACCTCAGGGTGACGGTATTCACGCTGCACCACGTCCGGGGAAAGCGTCAGCGCGTCATTGCCGGACTTGATCCGGAAATCCACGGGACGGCACAGCAGCATGGACCGCCGGGTCAAGCCCGGCGGTGACAATATGAGGATTAATTATCCAAGAAACTGCGGAGCTTCCGCGACCGGCTCGGATGCTTCAGTTTGCGCAGCGCCTTGGCCTCGATCTGGCGGATGCGCTCGCGGGTGACCGAGAACTGCTGGCCGACTTCTTCCAGCGTGTGGTCGGTGTTCATGCCGATGCCGAAGCGCATGCGTAAGACGCGCTCCTCGCGCGGGGTGAGCGACGCAAGCACGCGCGTCGTGGTCTCGCGCAGGTTCGACTGGATCGCGGCGTCGATCGGCAGGATGGCATTCTTGTCTTCGATGAAATCGCCGAGATGCGAATCTTCCTCGTCGCCGATCGGGGTTTCCAGCGACAACGGCTCCTTGGCGATCTTGAGCACCTTGCGCACCTTCTCGAGCGGCATGCCGAGCTTTTCCGCCAATTCCTCCGGCGTCGGCTCGCGGCCGATCTCGTTGAGCATCTGCCGCGAGGTGCGCACGATCTTGTTGATTGTCTCGATCATGTGCACCGGGATGCGGATGGTGCGCGCCTGGTCGGCGATCGAGCGGGTGATCGCCTGGCGAATCCACCAGGTCGCGTAGGTCGAGAACTTGTAGCCGCGGCGGTATTCGAATTTATCGACCGCCTTCATCAGGCCGATATTGCCTTCCTGGATCAGGTCGAGGAATTGCAGGCCGCGGTTGGTGTATTTCTTGGCGATGGAGATGACGAGGCGCAGATTGGCCTCGACCATTTCCTTCTTGGCTTGGCGCGCCTCGCGCTCGCCCTTCTGCACCATGTGCACGATCTTGCGGAACTCGCCGATCTCGAGCCCGGTCTCGGACGCGAGCGTGTGGATCTGCGTGCGCAGCTCCTTGATGCGATCCTTGTCGCGGGCGACGAAACTCTTCCAGCCTTTGGCGGAGAGCTTCGACACGCGGTTGAGCCAGCGCGGATCGAGCTCGGAGCCCTGATAGTTTTTCACGAAATCTTCGCGGGTGACGCCGTGGCCGTCGGCAAGGCGAAACAAGCGGCCTTCGTGGCTGACCAGCCGCTTGTTGATGTCATAGAGCTGCTCGACTAGCGCATCGATGCGCGCCTGATTAAGGCGCAGCGATTTGACCTGCTGGATGATCTCTTCCTTGAGCTTCTTGTATTTGCGCTCCTGGCTCGGCGTCAGCGAGCCGGTTGAGTGCAGCTTGTTGTGGATGTCCTGCTCTTGCAGGCGCCGCAGCCGCTTGAACTCGTTGGCGATGGTGTCGAAGGTCTCCAGCACTTTCGGCTTGAGCTCGGCCTCGATCGCGGCGAGCGACATGGAATTTTCCAGATCGTCGTCGTCGAGATCGGATTCCGGAATTTGCGCTTCCTCGCCGGCGCCGGGTGCGGCGGCAGGCTTGAACGGCGTCGCCGCCGGCGGCGCCGAAGGCGGCGAAACGGCTTGCAGCGGTTGCGCGGCGCCATTGCCGGCTGGCGCACCGGCGCCGGCAGCGGACGGATCGCCGGGGACGGCAGGGGCCGCCTGCTTGGCGTCCGGGCCGGCATAGGTCGCTTCCAGATCGATAATGTCGCGGAGGAAAACTTTTCCTTCGTTTAGTTCGTCGCGCCAGATGATGATGGCCTGGAACGACAGCGGGCTTTCGCAAAGCCCAGCGATCATCGCTTCACGGCCGGCTTCGATTCGCTTGGCGATGGCGATTTCGCCTTCGCGGGAGAGAAGCTCGACCGAGCCCATTTCACGCAAATACATGCGCACCGGATCGTCGGTGCGCTCGGTCGGCTCGCGGGTTTCGGATTTGGCCGGCGTCTTGGGCGTGACCTCGACGAGCTCACCGGATTCGGTCTCCTCCTCTTCCGGCTCTTCGCGTTCCTCCTCGTCGTTGTCGGCTTCCTCGGTCTCGACGACGTTGATGCCCATCTCGCTCATCATCGCCAGCACGTCTTCGATCTTCTCGGAGGTGACCTCCTCCGACGGCATCACGGCGTTGAGCTGCTCGTAAGTGACATAGCCGCGCTTCTTGGCCTGCTTGATCATCTTCTTGACGGCGGCGTCGGAGAGATCGAGCACTGGAAGCGGCGCATCGGGGGTCTCGGCGCCATCCTTTTCCGGGGTCTCGGCTTCTTTTTGCGGGGCCGCCGTCCCCGGCCGGACGACCTTGGACTTGGTTACGGCGGACTTGGCCGCGACGGTCTTGGTGGCCGCGCTTTTGGTTGCCATGCTCTTTCATCTCCAACTGCGCGCCTAGGCGGGCCGATATTTGGGTCCCCTACCTTTTTGGGTCCCCTACCCTATGGCGAGTGACTCGACCGCCAGTCGGGTACGGATGAGCGGGACCGGGCCAGATCCCAAATAGTCCCTTGGCCCATATTCCCTTATTATTGGGCCGCCCACGCGCGCGGGCGGCCAAAAAGGCGGCGCCGGCGCGGGTGTTACCGGCCTACGCCACCCGAATCGAGGTCAAATTTGTCGAAACTGCGTTAAGCTCCGACTAACTACGACAACAGCGGGGGGCGACCTCTTATTCCCCCGCCGGCTGTATGTCACGCGCGGCGGCCCTGGTTACTCAGCGCAACGCCTACAATGGGCGCCTAGAATAGCCGAACGGGCCGGCCCGATGAGGCGCCAAACCCCTCGATCAGGGCCTCGGTTCCCTCAAGCGAAGCCAACCTGGCTTTGACGTCACGCAACCGAGCGTAGTTCGCCTCGGTATTGTCCTGGCCGAGCGCCGTTTCCGCGTCCTTAAGTTCCCTAGTTAGGGAGTGCCATTGCCGATGCAAGGCAATGAGCTGCTTCCAAGTCAGTAAAACATCGGCCGCTGCGGCTTCCGGACGCGCGCCCCACACCGAGCGGGTGGTGATGGTGCGCTCGATCCGCTTGAGCAGGTCGGCAAAACCGCGACGGGCAAGCTCGGCGGCGAGCGCTGTCCGTTCGGCATCGCCGTCCTCGCCGGGCTCTTTGGTGAAATCATCCGCGAAATGATGGGCAAAGACGTCGATCAGCGCGCCTTTGAGCTTTTGCGTATCGGCATTGAGGAACTCGGCAGCGGCGAGTTCCTCAAGATGCTCGTGCAAGAGCCAGGGATAATTGATCGCCGTAAGCAAGATCAGCGCTTCGCGGCGGGGAATAGCGGCGCGGTGGCCGCGATAGATGGGGCTCGCCGCAAGCTGCGGGCTTGCCGCGACATAAGTGTCCTCGCGCGCGCCAGGCAGCCGCGATACAGCGCCGCCGCCGCGCCACGCCATGTTGCCCGGAATGTTGCCGGCGCTCTGGCCGAAGCGCCCGCCGCCGAACGATCGTGCATTGAATTCCCGTTCGGCAAAACCGCGGCGCGGCGCGCCAAACTCTTTCGACGCAAACTTTTGCGACGCAAAACTCTGCGGCGCGAACATGCGGCGCAACCGCGCGGTGAAATCCTGCTTGTAATAGCGGCGCACCGTCTCGTCGGCGATGGTCGCGGCGATCTCACCGGTGCGCGCTTCAAGCGCGGCGCGGCGCTCCGGCGTATCGAACGGCCCGGCTTCGCTCTCGCGCGCCCATAGCACTTCGGCAAGCGGCCGCGCGGCGCCGAGCACGTCTTCGATGGCGTCGCGCCCGCCGGAGCGGGCGAGGTCGTCGGGATCCTGGCCGTCCGGCAGCGACGCGAATTTCAGACTCTTGCCCGGCTTGAGCAGCGGCAGCGCCAGATCGACAGCGCGGTAGGCGGCGCGCCGCCCTGCGTCGTCGCCGTCGAAGCAGAGGATCGGCTCGTCGGCCATGCGCCACATCAGCGCCAGCTGCTCGGCGGTGAGCGCAGTGCCGAGCGGCGCGACGGTGGCCTCGAAGCCCGCGGTGACCATGGCGATGACGTCGGTATAGCCTTCCACCGCGACGATGGGCGCGCCGTCATGCGCCGCCTTGCGGGCGCCGGCGATGTTGTAAAGCGTCGCGCCTTTGTGGAAGAGCGGCGTCTCCGGCGAGTTCAGGTATTTGGCGGATACCTCCTTATCGAGCGCGCGGCCGCCGAAGGCGATCACGCGTCCCCGCCAATCGCTGATCGGAAACATCACGCGATCGCGGAAACGATCGTAGGGCACCGCGATGTCTTCGCCGCTTACCACGAGCCCGGCTTCGATCATGTCCTCGACCGGGACCTTGGCGGCGCCGAGATGCTCCTTAAGCGCATATTGCTCGGCCAGCGCATAGCCGAGCCGGAATTTTAGTTGGGTCGGCGCCGGGATGCCGCGATCGAGCAGATAACCACGGCCGCGCGCGCCATTTCTTGACGCAAGCGTCGATTGGAAGAACACGGCTGCCAGTTCGAGGACCTCGTGCAGGGTCTTGCGGCGCTCCTCTTGCGCCTGCGCCTCGCGCGTCATCACCGGCAGCGGGACGCCGGCCTGCTGCGCCAGCCGCTCGACCGCTTCGGGAAAGCTCACACCCTCGGTCAGCATCAGAAAATCGAAGATGTTGCCGTTCTTGCCGGACGAGAAGTCAAACCACATCGCCTTCTGGTCATTGACGAAGAACGACGGCGTCTTCTCCTTGTTGAACGGCGACAATCCCTTCCATTCGCGGCCGGCTTTGCGCAATTTCACGCGCCGGCCGACGACTTCCGAAACCGGAAGCCGCGCCCGCAGCTCGTCGAGAAATTGCGGCGTGAATCGCATGGTGATTCGCGGAAGCTTAGCGCGGTGGCGCGGTGAAGATAGGCCGGCGGATGCGCCTGGGAGGAAGGCCACCCGTTCTCCCGGTTATCCACAGCGGCAAATTCGACAGAAGCACCCGCGTTGGGCGCGTTCTCACTCCTCCGGGCCCATGCCGGCGGCTTTGACCACCTGCTCGGCCACTTTGCGGTCCTCGACGATCTCGGCGGCGAAGGCGTCGGGTGTATTGGTGGCGCCGACTAGGCTCCTATCCTTGAGCTGCCGCTGCGCGAAGTCCGGCTCGGCGACGATCGCCGCGACCTCCTTGGCGAGCCGGTCGACGATCGGCCGCGGCGTGCCGGCCGGCGCGAACAGGCCGTACCAGCCGCGCGACGGCGGCCCGTTGTAACCGGTCTCTTTGAGCGTCGGCACCTGCGGGAAGTTCGGCGAGTGGATGTTGTTGAGCATCACCAGCGGCGTCATGGTGCCGGCCCTGATCTGGCCGATGACGTTGCCCTCGCCGAACAGGCCGATCGGGGTGAAGCCTGAGAGAATGGCATTGACCGCCTCGCCGCCGCCCTTGAACGGCACCCGCACCCAGTCGGCGCCACGTTCTCTTTTCAGCGTCTCCATGTAGAGCACCATCGGCGCGCCTGGCGTGAGATAGGACAGCGTGCCGGGCTTCGCCTTCGACAGCGCGATCAGCTCGTCCACCGTTTTCACTTTCAGATCGGCATTGACCACCATGACGTGGATGAGATCGAAAAGCTTGGTGATCGGCGCCAATCCGTGCACCGGATCGAATGGCATGTCCTTGATCAGGAACTGGTTGTAGATCATCGGATCGGCATTGATGATGCAGATCGTGTAGCCATCCGGCGTGGAATCCTGGCAGGCGCGCGCGCCGATATTCTGCATGCCGCCGGGGCGGTTCTCGACAACGATCGGATGGCCGAGCCGTTCGCGGAGCTTGTCACCGAGCGCCCGCATGAAGACGTCGCTGATGCCGCCCGGGCTCGTCGTGGTGATCGCACGGATCGGCCGTGTCGGCCAATTTTGCGCGGTGGCGGTAAATGGCACCGCGGCAGAACCAATGACCGTCGCGATCAAGAGTACAAGGAAGCGGCGCACTGATATTCTCCTTCAGGTAACGCCTATCAGATAATGCGATCGCCGTCCGCGGTGAAGCCGAACAGACGCTGCACGCGATAATAGCGCGGCGAGCGCGGCTGCGTGATGCCCCATTGGTCGGAGCGCCCCGGCGTATATTTCCAATGCGCGGACGACCGCGGCTGATAGGTGTCGTCGATCTGCAATATCTCGGCGGCATATTCCAGCGGCACTTCGTCCGGCCCGCAGAAATAGGCGAATACATTATTGCCGGGCCCGTGCCGCCCCGGACCCCATTCGACCGGATAGCCGGCATCCTTCATGCGGCCGATGCCACGCATCACCGAATCGCAGTCGGGCATTTCGAACGCGATGTGGTTGAGCGTCGGCAGGCCGGTCTTGACCAGGACGATCGAGCAATGATCGCGGTTGGCGCAATGGAGAAACCACAAGGGCGCATTCTCGTCGACCATGCGAAAGCCGAGCACGTCGGTGAAGAAAGTAAGGCTGGCCTCGAAGTCGCGCGCGTTGAGATTGACATGGGCGATCTTGCGCGGGCGATCGGCGCGGTCCTCGCTGTCGGCATGATCGGCGCAATCGCAGACGAAGAAAAGATTGCGGCCGTCCGGATCCTTGCAGCCAAAGCCGTAACCGCCGCAGGGCGCGGATAACTGCGCCGGCGCAGTGGGTTTAACTCCCGCGGCAGACATTGTCCGATGCAGATGCGCGATCGCTTGTCGATCGGCGACATCGAAAACGATCCGGATCACGGCGGGCTGCGCGCCAAGGTGCAGGCCAAGCACATGGTGATAGGCGCCGGTCCCGCGGAACAAGCGCGCATCGTTTCGAGCCGGCATTGGCTGGAGATTCCACACCGTTTCGTAGAAGCGCGCAGCCTCATCGAGATTGCTGGCGACGAGTTCGACGCTGCGCACGCCGCGAATGAGACAGGACGGCATGTCGATCATGCCATGACGGCTTGCGTGATGCTGTCGCGAAGCGCCGATCTCGCCTTCTGATAGCGATCCGACAAAGCCGACTTGATCGTTGCCGGCGCCCTGTCTGGATGACCCGAATCGAAGGGCGGCGCGGGATCGTATTCAATGCCGAGCTGGATGGTGCGCGCGACCGTGTCGCCGGCAATTTCCGCGGCGATGCTCAGACCGAAGTCGACGCCAGCGGTGACGCCGCCGGCGGTGAACAGATTGCCGTCTTGCACGATCCTCGCCTTCTCGTAGGTCGCGCCGACCAGAGGCAACAGTTCGGTGTAGGCCCAATGCGTCGTCGCGCGCCGTCCCTTGAGCAGTCCAGCGACACCGAGAACGAAGGCGCCGGTGCAAACCGAGGTGACGTATTTCGCGGCCTTCGCTTGGCGGCGGACGAAATCGATCGTCTCGCGCCGATGACGCCTTTGACGCCGCCGGGAATGCAGATCAGATCGAGCGCGGGGCAATTCGCAAATGTATGCGTCGGCACCAGACTCAATCCGCAGTCACTCGGCACCGGGGAAATCGATTTGCCGACAATGAAAGTCGTCGAGTCCGGCAACCTGGCGAGCACCTGCAACGGACCGGTGAGGTCGAGCTGCGTCAGGTCAGGGAAAATGACAAAGCCGAGCTTGAAATTCGACACGCCTGGTGCTCCGTGCTGGTGCTCCGGCTGGCTCCGTGGCGAAGGAAAGCGCGCGCGAAAGCCGATTGTGTTTGGCTAGCCGCCGCCGAGGAGCTTTTTCACCTGAGCGCCGGCCTTGGCGAAATCCATCTGCCCGGTAAAGCGCTGCTTGAGTGCGGCCATGGTGCGGCCCATGTCTTTGAGCGTTTCGGCTTCAAGCTCTTTGATCAAGGTGGAAATCGCGTGCGCGGCATCGAGGTCCGACATTTGCTTGGGCAAGTAAGCGGAAATGATCTCGATCTCTTCGCGCTCGCCTGCCGCGAGTTCGCTGCGCCCGGCTTTCTCGTAAAGCTCGAGCGCTTCGTGGCGCTGTTTGACCATCTTCTGCATCACGTCGACGATTTCCGTGTCGCTGAGCCTGGTGCGCTCGGCGCCGCGGGTCTCGCGCTCCAGAATCGCGGCGTTGATGAGCCGTAGCGTCGAAACTCGCCGCTCCTGGCCGGCCTTCATGGCCGCTTTCAAGGCGCTGTTGATGTCGTCGCGCAGCACGTCTTTGTCCTCGCTCGGTTATAAGCTCGTATTTCTCGCTCGCGTTCCTTGCTCTTGTTCACTGGGCCGCGCAAGGGGGCGTAACGCGCCGGCGCTTGCCGAATGAGCCGGTGAAATAAGGCCGTGGCCAACAGCCAATGGCGGTTGCGTCCCGATACATAATACGCAACTAAGAGGCCAGTAAGACGCAACCATGAGCGCAAGCCAGTGACAAGGGCACCAGTGACCCGCACGCGCCTGCCGCACGCGCCATCTTCGCAGAGGGCAGAGCCCCATCGCGATGCCCATGGCGATGTCCATGACAGTGCCGACCTTTGGGACGACGCCAAGCCGACCGCGTTGCTCGTTCTTGCCGACGGCACCGTGCTGGAAGGCTTTGGGCTGGGCGCCACCGGCCACGCCGTCGGCGAGGTCTGCTTCAATACCGCGATGACCGGTTACCAGGAGATCCTCACCGATCCGTCCTATGCCGGCCAGATCATCACCTTCACCTTTCCCCATATCGGCAATGTCGGCACCAATGATGAGGACATCGAGACCGTCAATCTCGCGGCGACGCCGGGCGCGCGCGGGGTGGTGCTACACTCGGCCATCACCGCGCCGTCGAATTACCGGGCGACGCGGCATCTCGATCAGTGGCTCAAGAGCCGCGGCGTGATCGGGCTCGCCGGCATCGACACCCGCGCCCTTACCGCGCTGATCCGGCAAAAAGGCATGCCGAACGCTGTGATTGCTCATGAGCCGTCCGGCCGCTTCGATCTCGACGCGCTCAAGCGCGAAGCCAAGGCCTGGCCGGGGCTCATTGGCATGGATCTGGTGCCGATGGTGACGACCGGCCAGCGTTTCACTTGGGATGAAACGCCGTGGCACTGGGGCGAGGGCTATGGCCGGCAGGACCACGCCGACTTTCACGTCGTCGCGATCGATTACGGCATCAAGCGCAACATTCTGCGCCAGCTCGCCGGCAATGCCTGCAAGGTGACGGTGGTGCCGGCGACGACTGCCGCCGCCGATATCCTGGCGCTCAAGCCCGACGGCATTTTCCTCTCCAACGGGCCGGGCGATCCAGCCGCCACCGGCCACTATGCGGTGCCGGTGATCCGCACCTTGATCGAGCAGAAGCCGGTATTCGGCATCTGCCTCGGCCATCAAATGCTTGGCCTCGCGGTCGGCGCCAAGACGATGAAAATGCACCAGGGCCATCACGGCGCCAATCACCCAGTGAAGGATCTCACGACCGGCAAGGTCGAGATCACGTCGATGAACCACGGCTTCGCCGTCGACCGCGCGACGCTGCCCGGCCACGCCGTGGAGACGCACGTCTCGTTGTTCGACGGTTCCAATTGTGGGCTGGCGCTCAAGGATCGCCCGGTCTTCTCGGTGCAATATCATCCGGAGGCTTCGCCCGGACCGCGTGACAGCCATTTCCTGTTCCGCCGATTTGTCGAACTCATGCGTGCGGCCAAAGGCTGACCTGATCGGCTGTAGCCTGCGGGCGCATCGCGGCGAGTAATTTCGCCGGGCGCGTCTGGATGATGCAGGCGGATAATTGGGGCCATCGGCCTTCCCTCGCCGTCGAATCTGTTCTAAGACGCGCTCGCGCGGGGCCGAGCCCCGCTGGCCCAAGGACGCGCACCACGCGCGCCCTTTTTTTGTGCGCAAAAATCGCGGAACGGATGCCTAAAAGAACCGACATCTCCTCGATCCTGATCATCGGCGCGGGACCGATCGTGATCGGCCAGGCGTGCGAATTCGATTACTCCGGCACGCAAGCCTGCAAGGCGCTCAAGGCCGAAGGCTATCGGGTCGTTCTGGTCAATTCCAATCCGGCGACCATCATGACCGACCCGGATTTGGCGGACGCGACCTATATCGAACCGATCACGCCGGAGATCGTGGCCAAGATCATCGCCAAGGAGCGTGACGTCCTGCCCGGCGGCTTCGCGCTGTTGCCGACGATGGGCGGGCAGACCGCGCTCAACACCGCGCTGTCGCTGCGCCGCATGGGCGTGCTCGACAAATTCGGCGTCACCATGATCGGCGCCACTGCCGCGGCGATCGACAAGGCGGAAGACCGCAAACTATTCCGCGAGGCCATGACCAAGATCGGACTGGCGACGCCGCGCTCGCAGCAGGTCAAGACGCTGGTCGGCGCGCTCGCCGCCGTCGAGGATATCGGCCTGCCGGCGATTATCCGGCCGTCGTTCACGCTCGGCGGCACCGGCGGCGGCATCGCCTACAACAAAGAAGAGTTCATCGAGATCGTCGAGCGCGGGCTCGACGCCTCGCCGACCAGCGAGGTGCTGATCGAAGAATCCGTGCTCGGCTGGAAAGAGTTCGAGATGGAGGTGGTGCGCGACAAGAACGACAACTGCATCATCGTCTGCTCGATCGAGAACCTCGATCCGATGGGCGTTCACACCGGCGATTCGATCACCATCGCGCCGGCGCTGACGCTCACCGACAAGGAATATCAGTTGATGCGCGACGCCTCGATCGCGGTCTTACGCGAAATCGGCGTCGAGACCGGCGGGTCGAACGTGCAATTCGCGGTCAATCCGGCCGACGGCCGGCTGGTCGTCATCGAGATGAACCCGCGCGTATCGCGCTCCTCGGCGCTGGCTTCCAAGGCGACTGGCTTTCCCATCGCCAAAGTCGCCGCCAAGCTTGCGGTCGGCTATACGCTCGACGAGATCGCCAATGACATTACCGGCGGCGCCACTCCGGCATCGTTCGAGCCGACCATCGATTATATCGTCACCAAGGTGCCGCGCTTTGCCTTCGAGAAATTTCCCGGCGCCGAACCGGTGCTCACCACGTCGATGAAATCGGTCGGCGAGGCGATGGCGATCGGCCGCACCTTTGCCGAGAGTCTGCAGAAGGCGCTGCGCTCGCTGGAAACCGGCTTGACCGGCCTCGACGAGATTGCGATTGCCGGCCTCGGCCAAGGCGACGACAAGAACGCAATCCGCGCCGCCCTTGGCACGCCCTCCCCCGATGGTCTCCTCAAAGTCGCGCAGGCAATGCGGCTCGGCATGAGCGACGCCGAAATTCACGCCGCGTGCCGGATCGATGCGTGGTTTCTGGCGCAAATCCGCGGCATCGTCGATATGGAAGCGCAGATTCGCGACAAAGGCTTGCCGGCGAGCGCGGCGGGGCTGCGCCGGCTCAAAGCCATGGGATTTTCCGATGCGCGGCTCGGCCGGCTCACCGGCTTGAGCGCGGACGAAGTTGCGGCGCGCCGGCGCACGCTCGGCGTGCGTCCGGTGTTCAAGCGCATCGACACTTGCGCGGCCGAGTTCGCTTCGCCGACGGCCTACATGTATTCGACTTACGAGACGCCGTTCGCCGGGCGCGCCATGGACGAGGCCGCGCCCTCGGACAAGAAAAAAATCATCATCCTCGGCGGCGGTCCGAATCGCATCGGGCAAGGCATCGAATTCGATTACTGCTGTTGCCATGCCTGCTTCGCGCTCAAGGAAGCCGGCTACGAAACCATTATGATCAACTGCAACCCCGAGACAGTCTCGACCGATTACGACACGTCCGACCGGCTGTATTTCGAGCCGCTCACCGCCGAGGATGTCATCGAAATCATCGACACCGAGCGCGGCAAAGGCATCCTGCACGGCGTGATCGTGCAATTCGGCGGCCAGACGCCGCTCAAGCTCGCGCAAGCGCTGGAAGAAGCGCAGGTGCCGATCCTCGGCACCTCTCCCGACGCTATCGATCTCGCCGAAGACCGCGACCGGTTCAAACGGCTCCTTGACCGGCTCAAGCTGCGCCAGCCGCGCAGCGGCATTGCCACCAGTCCGGAGCGGGCCCGCGCCATCGCCGAATCGATCGGCTATCCGATCGTGATCCGTCCGTCCTACGTGCTTGGCGGCCGCGCTATGGAGATCGTTCACGACTCCCACCAGCTCGACCGTTATGTGGCGCGGCTCGCCGCCGATCTCGATCGGCCGTCCGAAATCGCGGTGTCCGACAAGCGACCGCTGCTTATCGACAGCTACCTCACCGACGCTGTGGAGGTCGACGTCGATTGCCTGGCCGACGGCAAGGACACTTACATCGCCGGCATCATGGAGCATATCGAGGAGGCCGGGATTCATTCCGGCGATTCGGCCTGCTCGCTGCCGCCACACAATTTGTCGGCCGGAGTGATCGCGGAGCTTGATCGCCAGACCCGCGCGCTGGCGCTGGCGCTCAAGGTCGGCGGCCTGATGAACGCGCAATACGCCATCAAGGACGGCGACATCTACGTGCTCGAGGTCAATCCGCGCGCCTCGCGCACCGTGCCATTCGTCGCCAAAGTGACCGGAATTCCCGCCGCCAAGATCGCCGCGCGTATCATGGCCGGCGAATCGCTTAAGAGCTTTCATCTCAAACCGCAGCATTTCGAACCCGGCCGCGCCCACCATGTCGGCGTCAAAGAAGCGGTGTTCCCGTTCGCCCGGTTCGGCGACAAGGTCGACACCGTGCTCGGCCCGGAAATGAAATCGACCGGCGAGGTGATGGGAATCGATCGCGACTACAATGTCGCCTTCGCCAAGAGCCAGCTGGGCGGTGGCACGCGGCTGCCAAAATCAGGAACGGTTTTCGTCTCGGTCAAGGATGCCGATAAGCCGCGCATCCTCGAGGCGACGCGGCTACTGGCCACCTTGGGTTTCCGCGTGATGGCGACCTCGGGAACCCAGCGCTATCTCGCCGACCACGGGGTCCTTGCCGTTAAGATCAACAAGGTGGCCGAAGGGCGGCCGCATATCGTCGACGCCATCAAAAACGGCGAGGTTCAGCTGGTTTTCAACACCACCGAGGGGGCGACCGCGCTTGCGGATAGCCGCTCGCTCCGCCGCGCAGCCCTCTTGCATAAAGTGCCGTACTACACCACTCTTTCAGGGGCCGTCGCGGCAGCGCAGGGCATCAGGGCCTATCTCGGGGGCGACCTCGAGGTATGTGCGCTGCAGACCTATTTCGGGGCCGAATCTGATCGAGCGTCGGAGCGGCCACAGCGACGGAACGTGTAGAGCCATTTCCACGTCGCGCGGCCGGGCAATGCTTCGGCCCGCGACCGGATTTTTGACTCTGCTGAGGAGGTTTGAGACTGATGGAAAAGATTCCGATGACGGCAGAGGGCTACTCGGCTTTGGAGTCCGAGCTCAAGCACTGCCAGCAAGTGGAGCGGCCTCGGATCATCCAGCAGATCACCGACGCCCGCACTCACGGCGACCTTTCGGAAAACGCCGAATATCACGCGGCCAAGGAATCCCAGTCGCTCAACGAGGGCCGCATCGCGGAGCTCGAGGACAAGCTTGCGCGCGCCGAAGTTATTGATGTCTCCAAGCTTTCTGGTGACACCATTACCTTTGGCGCGACCGTGACCTTAATCGACGAAGACACCGACAAAAAGGCGGTGTGGCAGATCGTCGGCGAGCCCGAAGCGGACGCCAAAAAGGGCAAGATTTCCATCACCTCGCCGTTGGCCCGCGCTCTAGTCGGCAAGAAGAAAGGCGCGCAGGTCGAGGTCGTCACGCCGGGCGGCGCCAAGGCCTATGAGGTGATGAAGGTCGAGTGGAAGTAGGCGCGCCCGACCAATTCCCTTGTGCATATGTGAGATGGCCGGGCTCGCCCCGGCCATACGTTTTTGCCCTGTAACGAGGCGCCGGGCCGCCTCATCGAGCCGCGGGAATGATGGCGCGAGCGCCTGTGGGTGGTGGGGGTTGCGTAGCTTGCATAGCTCCCCAGAATCCTTAGATAAGGAACCGGTCTGACTGCCGGCGTCTTGTCGGCCTCTTGGCAGCCGAGGCCCACCACGCCCGTTTGGCGCGGGGCATCAGGCAGATCGATCGGGGTCATCTGCGCAATGATCGAGGTTAAGCCGGTGCCCACTGCTCTCCACAGCAAGGTTACCAACGCCAAGCTCGTGATCATCGGATCCGGACCGGCCGGCTATACCGCGGCGATCTACGCCGCGCGCGCCATGCTCGACCCCATCCTGATCCAAGGCATAGCACCTGGCGGACAACTCACGATCACGACCGACGTGGAGAATTATCCCGGCTATGCCGACGTGATTCAGGGGCCCTGGCTGATGGAGCAGATGCAGAAGCAGGCGGCCCATGTTGGCACCAAGCTCGTTGCCGATCACGTCAACAAGGTCGACTTGGCGCGGCGTCCGTTTCGGCTCGCATGCGATTCCGGCGACGTTTACTTCGCCGACACCCTTATTCTTGCGACCGGCGCCCAGGCGCGCTGGCTCGATCTGCCGTCGGAGCAGAAATTCCGCGGCTATGGCGTCTCCGCCTGCGCCACCTGCGACGGCTTTTTCTATCGCAGCAAGGACGTCTTGGTGATCGGCGGCGGCAACACCGCGGTCGAAGAGGCGCTGTTTCTCACCAATTTTGCCTCCAAGGTGACGCTGGTGCATCGCCGCGACACGCTGCGCGCCGAGCGCATTCTGCAAGAGCGGCTCTATCAGAATCCGAAGATTTCGGTGCTGTGGAATACCTTCCTTGCGGACGTGCGCGGCAATGACAATCCGCTCAAAGTGACAAGCGCGGTGCTCCGCGACATCAAAACCGGCGAGATTACCGAGCGGCCGGTCGACGGCATTTTCATCGCCATCGGCCATTCCCCGGCGACCGAACTGGTTGCCGGTCAGGTCGAGATGAAGCCGTCGGGTTACGTCAAGACCGCTCCGCATTCCACCGCCACTTCGGTGCCGGGCCTATTCGCCGCCGGCGATGTCACCGACGATGTTTATCGCCAGGCGGTTACCGCAGCCGGGCTCGGCTGCATGGCGGCGCTCGAAGCCGAGAAATTCCTTGCGGCGCATGGCGAGGCCGAGCCGCGCATCGCTGCAGATATGGCGGCCGAGTAATCCGCCGTTCTGACGCGCGGTCGCGCAGGAAGCATGCAGATGGATTGGGACAAGCTCAAAGTATTTCATGCTGCCGCGGAAGCCGGCAGCTTCACGCATGCCGGCGAACAGCTCGGGCTGTCACAATCGGCGGTGTCGCGCCAGGTCAGCGCCCTCGAACAGGAATTGTCGGTTTCGCTGTTTCACCGCCACGCGCGCGGCTTGATCCTCACCGAACAGGGCGAACTTCTCTATCGCACGGCGCACGACGTTTTCATCAAGCTCGAAGCGGCGCGCGCCAAGCTCACCGACAGCCGGGAACGGCCGAACGGCGATTTGCGCGTGACCACGACGCCGGGTATCGGCGTGCACTGGCTCACCCCGCGGCTCGGCGAATTCGTCGACCTCTATCCCGAAGTGCGCATCACGCTGCTCACTACGGATGAGGAGCTCGACCTCGCCATGCGCGAGGCCGACGTGGCGATTCGGCTGCGCCAGCCGACCCAGCCCGACCTCATCCAGCGCAAGCTGTTTTCCGTGCATTTCCACGTCTATGCTTCGCCGGAATATCTCAAGAAGTTTGGCACGCCGCGGAATTTGGAAGAGCTCGACAGCCATCGCCTATTGGTACTCGGCGGCAATGTGCCACCCTATTTGCAACGCGCGCGCTGGCTGATCGAAGTGGCGCGCGACGGCAAGGGACCGCGCACGCCGCATCTCATCATCAACAATATCCTCGGCATATTGCGTGCCTGTCAGCGCGGATTAGGCATTGCCATGCTGCCGGACTATCTGGTCGAGAACGGACTGGTGCAGCTGTTCGGCGAAGGCGACGCCATCGCGCTCGATGCCTATTTCGTCTATCCGGAAGAACTTAAGACCGTGGCGCGCGTTCAAGCATTCCGCGACTTTCTGGTCGCCAATGCGCAGCGCTGGAATTTCTAGCGCCCCAACATCGCGATTGACGGCGGGTGAGCTTCGCGGTCGGGCTACCGATCAACTAACCGTTATCTAGCGCCGCACCTTCGCATGGCTGGCATGTGTCGCGCCCGATTGTCCGTGCGCGATGTCGATTGCATAGTACGCGTACTGCGCGCAGCGGCTGCCGCGTTCCTCCCAGTATTGGCGGCCACTGCAGCAGCTGTTCCCCTCTGGAAGTGTCGTCGGCGCCCCCACGCCGGCGGACTAAACCGGGCCCGAAAGGGCCCGGTTTTATTTTTCTAACTGGCCCGAAAGGCCCGGTTTTATTTGGCCCAGTTTTTCGTTTGCGTTCGTCAATTCGGATCGAGGCCTTTGGCCTTGATCACGGCTTTGGCGGCGGGCTTACGCAGGAAATCGATCAAGGCGCGGGCGGCCTCGGGCTCGCGTGCAGCACTTGGCACAAATGCGGTGAATTGGGTGACGCTTTGCACGCCGTCAGGCAGCGGCCCGACAATATCGATGCCCGGCACGGCCATCAGCTCGGCCATCTGCTGAATGCCGATCTCGGCTTCGCCGCGCTCGACGATCAGCCCGACGAGGCCGCTGGGACCGCCGGCGCCGTAGATCGCCTTGTTCGCTATTGCCGCAGCGATGCCGAGCCGGTCGAACACCGCCGCCATGTGCGCCCCACTGGCGCCGCCGCCGACCGGCTTGCTCAGCGCGACGGATTTGGCGCTCAGCATTGCATTTCTGAACGCTTCGACCGAAGAGAGGTCGGGCCGTGGCGCGCCTTTGGCAACACAGACGCCGATGAAAGAGCGGACGAGATCGGCGAGGCTGCCGGCGATGCCCCCGCCGCGCGCGATCAAATCTTGCGCGCCGGCATGCGTGACGATCGCAACGTCGGCCGCCTCGCCCTCCGCCAAGCGTTTCTCCAATTGCGAAGACGGGCCAAACGCTACGGCGAGCCGATAACCGGCCTCACGTTCGAACGCCGGCGCCAGCGCTTCGAACGATGTTTTCATCGCCGTGGTGCTCAAAACTGTCAGCGCGTTTTGCAAAACCACGTGTGCCTCCCAAACTCAATTGCACGATAAGGCTGAACGGCCATTGGCCATAGTCGAGGCGGCCCGGCAAGTTCGTCCGCGGCGGCAATCAACTCTGTGTGATTTTTCTCGCCATCCGCATCAAATCATGTTCGAGCGCGTCGTTGACCCGCCGTTGATTCATGAATCGCGCTACAATGGCTTGTGTTCGCGAAGCGAGCCACCGACTTGAATGGCACCGGGAGAAACCGACCCATGTTAACGGGGACCATGTTTACGCGCAGACATTTGCTTTACGCCGGGACCGCGGCTGCCGCGCTCGTCGTCGCTCGCCTGGCGCGGCCGCATGCCGCGAGCGCAGCGGGCCGTGTTTACGAAGTGACCCACAGCGACGAGGAATGGCGCAAGCTGCTCACGCCGGCGCAATATAACGTGCTGCGCCAGGAAGGCACGGAGCGGCCGTTCACCAGCGCGCTGCTCAACGAGCATCGTCCCGGCACATTCAGCTGCGCCGGCTGCGATCTGCCACTGTTCTCGTCTAAGACCAAATTCGAAAGCGGCACCGGCTGGCCGAGCTTCTGGGTGCCGCTGGAGAACGCTGTCGATGAGACCGAGGATCGCTCGTTCGGCATGACCCGCACCGCGGTGACGTGCCACCGCTGCGGCGGCCATCTCGGCCACGTTTTCACCGACGGGCCGAAACCAACCGGGCTGCGCTATTGCATGAACGGCGTCGCGCTGAAATTCACGGCATCCGCGGCAGGGTCGAGCTAGTAATAAGCCCGGCGTCATCCTGAGGTGCGAGCGAAGCGAGCCTCGAAGGACGACGCCCGGGGCACCTTAGGCGTGACGCTGGCTCGCATGCCTCGACCGTGCATTCTTCGAGGGCCGCTGCGCGGCCACCTCAGGATGACGGATAAGGGCCGAACGTTTCGATTTCAGCAATCTTTAGCCGCCCCATACATGCCCCACGCCCCCTCACCGCCCCGCGGACGGCGGCTGCGGCGTCGAGATCGAAATGCCGTAGAGCCGCCACTGTTTGGCGACGGCCTGAAAGAGCAGATCGAAATTGATCTGCAGCGGCTGCGTCGGGAAATAGCCGGCAAGATGCAGGAAGCCGCGTTGATCGAGCGCCGGCACGGCCGTGAGTTGCGGCGCCAAGAGCGCCGCCCCGTAAAGATCGACATTGCGGCGCCGCAGGTCGGAAAAAATCTGCGCCAGGTCCGCGGCGGTATTGCGCGCCTGAAAATCGGGCGCGGCGAGATCACGTAACACGGTATAGTTGCCGGATTGATTGGCGTCATTGAGAGTCAAAAGCGTCGAGCGGACCAGATAGAGCGCCTGCTCGGTGCTCACCGGCATTGCGGGTTGCTGCTGAGTCTGTTGCGGCTGCGGCTGCTGCTGCGCGGGCGCTGGCTTCGAGGGGCTTGGCTTCTGCTGCGCGAGCACACTGGTGAGCGACCACGCCAGAACCGCGGCGAGGAGGATGAGGAGGACGCCCGTCAGCCAGCGCAGCATCACGGCGCAACCATTGCGGCTACCACTCCCACGATATGCCGGCCCGTCCGACATGCTCGCGGCCACCGCCATTGCCGTAGGCGCCGGAGAAATAGATTGGCATGCTGGTATTGGCGAGACGATGGGCGAACGCAAAGCCAACGCCGCCGGTCGTGTCAAAAAGGCTGCCATTGACCGCGAATGTCGTGCGTCCGGGCGCCGAAGGTGTCGCGACGTAAGCCACGGCAGCGGCGGCGGCAATGCCACGTTTCACCACCTGGATCTGACCCGACAGGTCGGCGAGTTGACGATTGATCCCGCTAAGGTCGGTCGTCGTCACCAGGCTTGCCAATGGCGTCGTCGCCAGATTGCCATTCGCATCGGAGGTCACGATTTGGGTCGGCCCACTCTGCGCCGCCTTGCTCGCGCCCGAGGTGATGCCGGCCAGGGTATAGGTGTTGGCCGCCGTGCCGAACGACTGCTGATTAGCGCGCGAGGTGGTAGCGCCGGTGCCGATGGCGGCGGAATTGTCGAAGGTTGCTTTTGCATTGCTGCCGATCGCCGCGCTATTGGCGCCGGTGGCGTTCGTGCCGTCGCCATACGCGACACCTGCGCTCCCAGCCGATGCAGCGGCGCCCATCGCGATCGATCCGGTGGCCATCGCGCCGTTGCCGATGGCAATGGAGTTTGTTCCGGTGGCCTTCGCATTGAAGCCGGCAGCAAAGGACTGCATTCCGGTGGCTTGCGCGCCGGCGCCGAAGGCGGCGGCGTTCGCGCCAGTGGCAACCGAATTGCTGCCGACGGCGGTGTTGCTAGTGCCGGCGCCATTGGCATTGGCACTATTGCCGACCGCGACATTGGAGCTGCCATTGCCGCTGGCATTGGCGTTCGTTCCGCTCGCCAGGTTTGCGCTGGCATCGCCGCCGGCACCTGCTTGGACGCCGTTCGCAATATTGGAGCTCATCGTTCCGTTGGCTTGGGCTTGGAATCCCGTCGCGACATTGCGGCTGTTATCGCCGCTGGCATTCGCCTGGGCTCCGGTCGCGACGTTAAAGCTGACACCGCCATGCGCATCGGCCGAATCGCCGGCCGCAATATTATGGCTGTTGTCGCCGCTGGCATTCGCCTGGCTTCCAGTCGCGATATTTAAGCTGGCAACCCCGCTGGCATTCGCGTTCGTTCCGGTCGCGACGTTAACGCTGAGACTGCCATGCGCATCGGCGGTATTGCCGACCGCGATATTCGAGCTGGCGCCACCGCTCGCATTCGCTGAATCGCCTGCCGCAACGTTATGGCCGGTATTGCCGCTGGCATTCGCCTGGTTTCCGGTCGCGATGTTGAAGCTGGCGCCGCCGCTGGCATTGGCTAGGGCTCCAGCCGCGAAATTCGCGCTGGTGTTGCCGTGCGCATCGGCGCCAGAACTGATTGCCGTATTGTTGCTGCTATCGCCGCTGGCATTGTTGAAGATTCCAGCGGCTAAGTTGGCGCTCGTCGTACCGTGCGCATCGGCTCTGTTGCCGGTTGCAACGTTCGAACTGCCATCGCCACTGGCATTCGCAGACGCCCCGCTCGCGATGTTGGCGCTGATGTTTGTGCCGACGGAATTGCCGCTGGCATTGGCGTTGCCTCCGGTCGCGATGTTGAAGCTCGCGGTGCCATGCGCATCGGCCGAATCACCGGTGGCAACGTTATGACTGCCGTCGCCGCTGCTATTGGCGTTGCGCCCGGTCGCTACATTGAAACTCGCAGCTCCACCGCTGTTGCCGCCGGAGGCGTTGGCGCCAGAACCAGTCGCAGTGTTGGCGCCGGAATCGCCGCTGGCGTTGGCGAGGGTTCCCGCGGCGATATTGTTGCTGCCGGCGCCGTCGGCCTTCGCCAATGGACCTATTGCCGAGTTATTGGAATTGTCCCCAGTTGCGCTCGCTTGGTTTCCGACCGCAATATTGGAGCTGTTGCTGCCGTTGGCATTTGTCTTGGTTCCCGTCGCGATGTTGCTGCTGCCATTGCCGCCGCTGGCATTGGCGTTAAGTCCGCTCGCAATATTGGCGGTGCCGTCGCCCTGCGCCTGCGCGCCTTGTCCAATCGCAATATTAGCGCTGCTATTCTTGCCGACGACACCGCCGCTGGCGTTCGCGCCGGTTCCTGCCGCAATATTGTTGCCGCTATCGCCGCTGGCATTGGCAAGGGTTCCGGCGGCGAGATTATTGCTGTTGGCGCCATTGGCGAGCGCACCATTTCCGGTTGCGATGTTAGAGCTGCCGCCGCCGCTGGCATTCGCGCCGGCTCCCGTCGCGACGTTAGAACTTCTGACGCCGCTGGCATCCGCCTTCGACCCAGCCGCAACATTGATGCTGTTCGTGCCGCTGGCATTGGCGTTGGGTCCGGTTGCAACATTGGCGCCGCCATCGCCGCTGGCGTCAGCCTGGAAACCGGTCGCGACATTAGCGCTCTTGGAGCCTACGACTCCGCTTCCGCTGGCATTCGCACCGAAACCGTTCGCGGTATTGGCGCTGCCGGCGCCATGCGCATCGGCGGAATCGCCCGACGCCAGATTATGGCTGCCATCGCCGCTGGCATTGGCCGTAAATCCGGTGGCGGTATTGTTACTCAGGGTGCCATGCGCATCGGCGGTATTGCCGGCCGCGACATTGGAGCTGCCCCCACCGGAAGCATTCGCGCGGGCTCCGGTCGCGGTATTTATGGCGCCATCGCCATGCGCATCGGTGCCGGGGCCGGTGGCGGTATTGGCGCTGACATTGCCGCTGGCATTGGCGCCAAACCCGGTCGCAACATTTGAGCTGGAATCTGTCCCGGTATTGGTGTCGCTGGCATTGGCGTTGGTCCCGACCGCCGTGTTCGCGCCCTGGGTTGTTCCGCTGCTGGCATTGGCGCTGGTCCCGCAGGCAAAATTGCTGACGCCAACGGCCGCGGTCGCGCCGGCGGCGCCCTGCGGCTCGGAGCCGTCGGCGCTGCCGCCGCACACGAACTGCGCCTGCGCTTGCGAGGCGCCAAGACACGGCGTCAGCGCAATTGCGAGCGCCATGGTCGCTGGCGAAACGAAAGACAACCGCACCCAGTTCATAACGCCCCACCCGGCCAAAAAAGCTTTGGGGTAGGCGTAGCACACCAGCGACAGCGACCGAACGCTGCGCGCTAAAAGTTCGGTTGAGCCGTTTGAAATTTCCGCGCCTGTGGCGGATTCGACACGTTGTTTTCACGCCAATTCTTCTGTGAGTTTATTTGATCGCGATACTAAGATGAGCAACGCTCGTCTGTGGTTTGAGCAGCAGGTGGTCAACTCATTATTGCGAGCGGCCCGGCCCGGCGCAGCCGGCCGCTTATTCCCGCGCAGGCGGGAATCCAACTCTGGGTCGCCGCTTTCGCGGGAACGAGCGGATCGTGAATTTCGCGGCGAAGAGCAAAAAAGCGAATTTGGTTCGGCAGTTTGCGGCGGATGACAAGGCGCCGCCGGTCGCAATCGGTTGGTTCGGTTGTGCCGCGGTGTGGCTCGTGATCGCGCATGTCGCGCCGAACGTCATTTCAACGCTGCTGGAATGTGGCTTCGGCGCTTGCCCGGACAATCCGGTAAGCTACCAATCGCTCAAAGGTCATTGAGAGTGGGAGAAACTGATGAACGGCCTACGTCTGCTCGCCCCGCTATTTCTTTCTCTCCTGGCGTCGTTCGCCATTGCCGAACCCATTTCGCACGATTTGGCGACCCGCACCGAACTCTATTCGGTCGACACGCTCACGCTGACGGACGCGCAGTTTCTGACCGGTGACGCCAATGCGAAGGCAGCGACGATCGGCGGACAGTTCCGCATCGCCGCGGGCGCCGGGCGCCTGCCGGTTGTCATGCTGCAGCACGGCTCGGGCGGCATGGGCGCTAACGTTGAGATGTGGACTAGAGAGTTTAACGCCATGGGCGTTTCGACGTTTGCGCTCGACGGATTTACCGGTCGTGGCCTTACGCAGGTCAACATCAATCAAGCGCTGCTTGGCCGACTCAATTTCATACTCGATATCTATCGCGCGCTTGACATCCTGGCCAAACACCCGCGCGTCGATACCCAACGCATCGCACTCATGGGATTTTCACGCGGTGGCCAGGCCGCACTGTATGCGAGCCTCAAACGCTTCAACAGTATGTGGAACAAATCAGGGATCGAATTCGCTGCCTATATGCCGTTCTATCCTGACTGTGCAACAACCTTCGTATCCGACACCGATGTTGCGGATCGCCCGATCCGAATTTTTGGCGGCACTCTGGACAACTACAATCCCATTGCGCTCTGCAAGGCCTATGTGGAGCGGCTCAAGTCAGTCGGCCGGGACGTGCAACTCACGGAGTATCCGAACGCGCCACACGCTTTCGATAATCCACTCGGGCCCGTGCCGGCCGCAGCGGTCGCCGGCGGACAGACCGTGCGCCATTGCGTGATACGCGAAGAACCGGTGGGCTTGTTGATCAATGCCTCGACGCAAAAGCCGTTTTCCTACACCGACCCATGCGTCGAACTTAATCCTCACGTCGGTTACGATGTTTCAGCGAGTGAGGCGGCGAAGGCGTCGATCAGAGAGTTTCTCCGAACCTTGTTCAAGCTTTAGCTGGCTGGTCGTGCATGGGAGCATGCACACACGAGTAATCCGGTGTATGCCCGTACTTTCGTCTGGAGCGCCGCAGCGACGGGAATGAGCGGCGGCACTCAGCCCGGCAGAGGGTCGCAGCTGACGCGTGCGTTGGGCCTCAATTCCAACTCAATCCGAACGTTTACAAAGCGAACGGGCTCCGGCACAAATTTGGCCCGCATTTTGGCACAGCCTGCTCATGGCCAAAGTACTCGATCCCTTAAAGCTATCCTCCCCGCGCGTCTTTCTCATCAGGATGATGGTATTCATCATCCTGGTGGGCGCAATTGCCGCCTTTCTGCAGAAGCAGATCGTGGTGGCCTTCATGTCCAACCCCGGCTTGAACGCGCTGATCGTGTTCGTCGAGGCAATCGGCATTGCGCTGGCGCTGCGCCAAGTGCTGCGTCTCTATCCGGAGATCGCGTGGGTGAACAACGTCCGGCGCGGCGGCGAGCCCGGCCGCGTCGTCAGACGGCCGCCGGTCTTGTTAGCGCCAATGGTGGCGATCCTCAGTCGCATTGGGCCGATGGCAATGTCTGCGCAATTGATGCGCGGACTTCTTGATTCGATTGCCACGCGCTTGGACGAGGCGCGCGACATTTCGCGCTATATGACGGGCCTGCTGGTATTTTTAGGTCTGCTCGGCACGTTCTGGGGCTTGATCGCCACGGTAAGCTCGGTTGGCGAAGTCATTCAGCAGCTCAAGCCGGGCGGCGACGCCGCCAGCATATTCGAATCGTTGCGGAACGGGTTAGCCGCGCCCCTCTCCGGCATGGGAATCTCGTTCTCGTCCTCACTGTTCGGGCTTGCCGGCTCGCTGGTGCTGGGTTTCCTCGACCTGCAATCAAGTCAGGCGCAGAACCGATTCTACACCGAGCTGGAGGATTGGCTGTCCACGACTGTATATGACCACGCCGCCGAGCCGGCGCTGGCCGCGGGCGCGACCGGTGAGCTGAATACGGCCATCGAGCGGTTACGCGGCGCCGTCGATCAGGCCGGCGCCGGCAAGACCGCGGCCGCTGCGATGGCGAACCTGGCCGAAGCAATCCAGGTATTGGTGCACCACATGCGCACCGAGCAAAGCACCATCCGCGAGTGGGTCGACGGCCAAGCCGAACAGCAGAGTGAGATCAGGAAGCTGCTCGAAATCATGCTGGAAGAGAAAGTAAATTCTTGAGTTGAGGTGTGATGGCCCTTGCTCGGATGCGGCGCGGCGAAAGCGCGATGAATTACTGGCCGGGCTTCGTCGACGCGCTGTCGACGCTGATACTCGGCATCATCTTTCTCCTGACTGTTTTTGTCGTCGTGCAGTTTTATCTGCAACAGGAAGTCGCCAACAAAGATAGCGCGCTGTCGCGCCTCAATAGCCAGGTCGCGCAGCTAAGCCAGCTCTTATCGATGGAGAAATCGGGCAAGGCCGATCTCGAAGGTCAACTCGTTCAATTACGCGCGAGCCTCGCCAATGCGCAAAGCGAGCGCGACCGCTTGAAAGCGGCAGCTGAAAACGCCCAAGCCGCCACGACGGCGGCCGAGGGCAAGACGACGGAGCTTACCGGCCAACTGCAAAGCGAGAAGAAAATATCGGCCGGCGCCTTGGCGCAGGTCGAGCTTCTTAATCAGCAGCTTGCCGCACTTCGCAGCCAACTCGCCGCGCTTGAAGCGAGCTTGCAGACTGCCCAGACGAAGGACAAGGAAGCGCAGAATCGGATCAGCGACCTCGGCCGTCAGCTTAATTTGGCGTTGGCCGAGCATGTCAATGAACTACAACGCTACCGCTCGGACTTCTTCGGCAAACTTCGCGACATTCTCGGCGATCGGCCGGACATTCGTGTCGTCGGCGACCGGTTCGTATTTCAGTCCGAGCTATTTTTCGACAGCGGGCGGTCCGACTTAAAGCCGCAAGGCCGCGTCGAACTCGACGACTTGGCCAAAGTACTGCTCCAGCTCGAGAGTGACATCCCGCCCGATCTGGCCTGGATTCTGCGCGTCGACGGGCATACCGACATACGCCCGGTCACTGGCACTGTTTTTAAATCGAACTGGGACCTCTCAGCCGCGCGGGCCATTGCGGTGGTGCAATATTTGATCACCAAGGGTGTGTCAGCGCAGCGGCTTGCCGCCGCCGGATTCGGTGAGTTTCAGCCGATCGATCCGGGTGCTGGCGAGGAAGCCTATCGCC
>Ga0193751_1000324_pt1 | contig 39847 bp, 51 predicted proteins | sample L1c2metaG_FD_143050 | JGI IMG/M metagenome (GOLD analysis project Ga0193751, IMG submission 143050) | Soil microbial communities from a riparian zone of the East river system, Colorado, United States - L1c2 | ecosystem: Environmental > Terrestrial > Soil > Riparian zone | place: USA: East River...
CCCTCATCCGCCAGCGGCTGTTCATTCGGGACTTGGTCTCGGTGCAGCCGACCGGTCTGACGCACATCCCGTACCTCCAGGAGACGGCGAACGCGGCTGACGACGCCCTCATGACCAACGTCGCTGAGGGCGCGGCCAAGCCTGAAGTCCAGATGAGCTTCCTGCTGGCCGACTCGATGGTCCGCAAGATCGCCGGCTGGATTCCGGTCACCACCGAGCTGCTGGCGGACTCCACCACGATCCGGGGCTACATCGATGGCCGCCTGGAGTACATGGTCGCGTTGCGCGAAGAGGGCCAGATCCTCAACGGCAACGGCACCGCCCCGAACCTGCGGGGAATTCGGCAGACCTCGGGTCTCCAGCACCAGACCGACGTGGCCGGTACCGTCACGCTGGACCCGATCCAGCGGATCGGGCTGTCCCTGGGCCTCATCGAGGTTGTCGGCGGCGAAGCAGATGGCGTCGCGATGAACCCGGCCGACTACTGGTCGATGGTGACCACTCGGTTCGCCAACCAGATGGATGGCGGTTTCTCCACCGGTTCCCCGTTCAACGCCCCGACCCCCACCGTGTGGGGCGTACCGGTCGTTCGCACCCCTAGCATTCCGGTCGGCATCGCGCTGTCCGGTTCGTACAGCCAGGGCGCCACGATTTTCGACCGGGAGCAGACCACGATCCGTGTCGGCGACCAGCACAGCGACTACTTCACCAACAACAAGGTCGTCATCCTGGCGGAGAAGCGTGAAGCCCTGGCCGTGTTCCGGCCGGACTTTTTCTGCGAGGTCGACCTGACCGCCGTGGTCGCGTAACTCTCACCCGTAGGCACCGCCCCCGGCCGGCTCACGGCGGCCGGGGGCGGCTTACCAAGGAAGAATCGCCATGCTGAAGAAAACGGCTGAGGGCAAGTGCCCCGTCTGCGGGCAGGCGCAGTGTGGCGAGCTTGAACAGGCCTACGGAGTGGCCGCCTTCAGCTCATCGTTCGACCCAGGCAAGACCGTCGCTGCCGATCGCGTCGACAAGGTCACCGTCACCGATCGGGTGTTCTACGGCGGCCACCTGGTCTACACGTCCGGTGATCGGGTGGACCGGTTCCACGCCGACGAGATGGGTGCGATGTACGCGTCCGACGAGGAGTTGACCGAGGTGTCCCTAGAAGAGTTCATCAAGGCCCGGGACAACGAGGACAAGCGCGAGGGTCGCGATCGGCCACGACGAGAGGTCGGCAAAAAGACCCCGCCACGTCGCAGGCCCAAGGCCAAGGGTTCCGAAACCCCCAACGAGACGGGCTGATCGATGTCCCAGACCCTCGTCACAGAAGAGCGCTACCGGGCGCTGACCGGCGACCTGACCACCAGCCAGGTCGACGTGCTGCGCAACCTGGATCGGGCCGTACGGGCCTGCTGCGGCAAGCTCAACCGGCCGGAGGGCGGGATGGAGTCGGCCGTACGCACCGAGACCGGTTACGAGTACGGCCACCGGCTATCCCCGATCTGCACTCCCGTCACCGACGGCCCGACCGTCATCCCCACCCCGGGCCAGCCGAACAACGATTTTGACGACGCCTGGATTTGGGCCGGTTTCGCCAACCCGGAGCTGCACCGTCGCCGGAAGGTGACCTTCACCTACACGGGCGGCTGGACGGCGTACGACGGCGTGACCCCGCTGCCCGCCGACATCGAGGACGCGATCGTTGCGGCCGCCTCGTACCTCAGCTTCCCGGTGGCCCGTACGCCTGGCCTTCAGCTGACCGGCGCCAAGAGCGCCGCCGTCGGCGACGTGTCCGTGTCATACGGTTCGCCCATCGCCCAGCCCGGCCAGATCCCGGCTGGGACGTTCGACTGCATCCTGAGCTACCGCAACCGAGGATTGGGGGCCGTGTGATGGCCGAGGAAACGCCTGTGGCGGACGATGTCGCGGACTACGTGAAGAGCGTCCAGGACCGCCAGGACATGCGCAACGAGGCGGCGGGAGTTGCCACACCCGACAACCTCCCGGAGCGCCTGGAGGTCGCTGAGGCGGCCGCCGACGGCCCGACCTCCGTCACGATCACGGCGCCGGTCGGCACCGAGCACCACCACTTGCTCACCGAGCTGATCGAGCACCTGAAGGCGTTCCCCACCCACGTCCAGATCACCGAGCACGTGGGGCGTGGCGTTGAGGCGACCGCCACCGAAGAGGTGGCCGAGTAACCATGGCGCTCCCGCTGGCGACAACGACGTTCACCATCCACCGGTTGGTGGCCCTGGTGAGCCTTGCCGATCCGCTGCGGGACCCGGACGGCGCCGGCTACGGCACCGAGAGCGACGGCCCCGGCCCGCTGGACACGTCGGCGTACGAGGACGTGGCGTCCGGCGTACGAGGCACGGTGAGCGGGCCGGGGGGCGGCGAACAGGACGTTGGCGGGTCGCAGGAATTGGTCAGCTGGCGTATCGACCTGGACCCGTGCGACCTGCGCCATGACGACGAGATCACCGACGAACAGACCGGCGTCCGTTACCGTGTGACCTGGGCGGTTCCCCGTAACGGGCTGGGGCTGGACCACATGACCGGCGCCGTCCGGACAGTGAAGGGGGCAGCTCAGTGACCACTGTCTTCCCCGACATCGAGGGAGCCGTTCGGACCTGGCTGCGTAACCATCCGGTGGTCGGTCCGATGATCGCCAACAAACACGCCTATTTCGCGGTGCCGGCGGGGGACAAACCGCCGTCGCCGATGATCATCGTTTCCCGGTTGGGCGGTGCTCCCCAGGTCGGGGAGGCTCCGCTGGACAACGGCAGGATCGAATTCGCCGTTTGGGCCGACACGAAACACGCGTCATCTCAGGTCGAGTTGGCGCTGTGCGCGGCCTTGTTCGACATGGCCACAGAGCAGCTTGACGCTGGTGTGGTCGGGCACGGGGCCCAAATCGAGTCACGGGTCTGGCTTCCAGATCCCGGCTCGACGTTGGGCCGGTATTTGGTGACCGCCATGGTCATCGCCGTTGCTGGCCAGCTCGGGCCAGCGTAAAGAATGGAGCCCATCGTGGAACTTTCTAACAGGCGCAGACCACTCGACGGTATGTAGTGACTACCGTCCGGGTGTATCCCGGCGCTATCACCGAGCTGATCCGTTCCCCCGGCTGCCAGGGCGACCTGGACCGTCGGGCGCGCAACGTTGAGCGCTACCAGGTTGACCGCGTCGCGGTGGACACCGGCCGGCTGAAGGCCAGCATCCACACGGAGAAGATTGCCGACGGCCGGCGCATCGGGACCAGCCTCTACTACGGCATTTACGTCGAGCTGGGGACCCGTCACATGCACGCACAGCCGTTCGTGCGGCCGTCGGCGGACGCCGCCCGCTTGTAAGGATTCCCCCGGCCGCCGGCCGGGGGTGAGCCCGAACGAAAGGGGGCAGTCGTGGGTACTGCTCAGAATGTCAAGCTCGGCCCGGGGCTGCTCTATCTGGCCCCGGTAGGGACGGCCGAACCGGCCGACCTGTCCACCCCCTGGGCGACGGTATCGCCGCTCTGGACGCCGCTCGGTTACACCGACGCCGGCAGCACGTTCAAGTACGCGCTGGCGACCAGCACCGTCGACGTGGCCGAAGAGCTGCTCCCGATCCGCAACGAGACGACCGGCGTCGATGTGTCGGTGGCGTTCGACGCGGCCGAGATCACCGCGACGAACCTGTCGCGGGCGCTCAACGGTGGCACCATCTCGACCAGCGCGACGCTGATCGGGACAGCCACCATCGTGGCGACCACGGACACGATCACCAGCTCGGTGGCGCACTCGCTGGCCATCGGTGACAAGGTTGTGTTCGGCGCGATGACGGCCGGGGCCCCGATCGTGGCGGGCACCATCTACTACGTCAAGACGGTGCCCACCTCGACCACGCTGACCATCTCGGCCAGCCTTGGTGGTGTCGTCCTGGACATCACCACCGACGGTTCGAGCGCGTCGATCAGCAAGTCCCTGGGCGTGGTGACGTTCCTGCCGCCAGTCCCGGGCACCGAGGTCCGCACGGCTCTCGGCTGGGAGAGCCAGGACCACTTTGAGCGCTGGGTGTGGCGCAAGTGCCTGAACACGGGAGATGTCACCATCAACCGCAAAAAGGCGCCCGACAAGTCCACCATCCCGATGGAATTCCACGCTGAAGTGGTCACGGGCGCGCTGCCGTTCGTGTCGTTGTTCGCCGACACGTTCAAGTAATTCCCTGTAACACCAACGAAAACCCAACAAGAGGAAGGGTCAACCGTGAGTGACTCTGTGACACTGACGATCGCCGGCAGGGAATTCCCCTGCCGGCGAACGTTGCCGATGTGGCAGCTGATGAAGATGACCAAGGCGATGAAGTCGTCGGACATGTCCAAGCAGATGATCGGGATGTACGACGCCGTTCTTTCCTTGGTCACTCCCGATGTTCGGGAAGACCTGGACGAATACCTGTCCGATGTGGATGTCGACCCGGAGGAATTCGCCAAGGTCATCGGCGAGGCCCTGCAAAAACTGGCCGGCCGCCCAAAGGACAGCGAGACGCCCTCCTCCTCCTCACCGTTCTTGGAGAATCCGAGTCCGTCATCTCAGGTCGTCTCGTTGCAGCCGGACATCAGCCCCCAGCCCATCCCCGAAACTCCGACCATGGACAAAGTCCTGACTCCGGAGGAATACCGGGCGATGACGATGAAATTCGAATCGGCGAGGAAGGCCGGTATTCAGCCAGGCTAGCCATGTTCGACGCGATCGGCCTCGAGTTGATCTTGGACTACATGTACTGGGTCCTGGTAGAAGGCAAGACGGCGGACGAGCGCATCGAGCTGGACGACATGTTGAATGGCACCAGCGAAGAGAACGACCGACAGGCACGGCGAGAGTTTGTTCGTTCGATGGGTGGATAAGGGAGGTGGTCGACAATGACTAGTGTCGCCGAGGCATTCGTGGATCTGAAGTTCCAGCAGAATTTGGAGCGGGATTTGCATGCGATCATGGCGTCCATTGGCGACCAGACGGTGACCCTGGACGGCGACACGACGAAGCTGCGTGACGCCATCCGGGCCGCCACCCTGCACAACATCAAGGTGACCGTCGACGGCGACACCACGGCGCTGAAAGACTCCATCCGCAACGTCCTGACTGAGATCCACTCCATCACCATCAACGTCGACGGAGACACCACGGCGCTGCGTGAGGCCATCCGGGTGGCGTCCAGGGATCTGCTGGGCAGCATCAAAATCAAGCTGGAGCTGGACAACGCGTCGGTGGCCAACATCCGAGCGCAGGCGACGATTCTGCACCGGTATCTGGTGGCCCTGTTCAACAACATCCCGATCCGGTTCGAGATAAACGACCTGGCGGGCTTGCTGGCACAGCTGGCGGCCATCCAGGCGCTGATCGCTTCCATCGGGGCTGGGGGCGGAGGTGGTGGACCAGGCGGTGCTAGCAGCAGCGTTCCCGGGTTGATCAAATTCCTTGGTGTGCTGGACGCCATCCTGATCATCCTCCCGCAAGTGGTGGCGGCCATGGGATGGCTGATCGGCAACTTCGCTGAGCTGCTTCCTATCGTTCTCACCGCAGCCCCGGCCATGCTGGAGCTTGTCGGGGTCTTTGGCGTGGTAGCTCTGGCCACCCAGGGAATGGGTGCGGCCCTGTCCGCTGCGGCGACGGGGAACGTCAAGGCGTTCGACAAGGCGATGAAACAGCTCACGCCGTCGGCGCAGGCGTTCGTGCGGGAGCTGCTCAAATTCGGACCGGCGTTCAAGGACATCCAGAAGTCCATCCAACAGGTGCTGTTCGCTGGCCTGGACAAGTGGATTGACAAGGCAGTCAAGACCAGCCTGCCGGCGCTCAAAAAGAGCCTGGACATCGTCGCCGGACAGCTGAACCTGGTCGCCGGCACGGTCTTGCACGCGCTCTCCATCCCCGCGACCGCCCATGACTTGCTGGCCACCTTCGTCGGGCTCAACGGCGGGGCCAAGTCACTGTCTGGGGAGATGGGTCACCTCGTTGAGACGTTCCTGCGGGTGTCCAACGTGGCCAGCGGCCCGCTGGGCGGCATCCTCCAGGGCTTCGCCACCGACCTGGACAACCTGTGGAAGTCCACCAAGGCGGCGTCAGAGGACGGGTCCCTGGGCATATTCATCCAGCGGGCGGCGGACCGGTTCACCGAGCTGTGGAACACCGTCAAACAGGTCATCTCCATCCTGAACTCGTTCGGTTCGGCGGCCGGGGATGCCGGTGTCAACTTCAAGCCGCTACTGGGGCTGATCACCGACTGGGCCAACTATTTCAAGTCGCCAGAGGGACAAGCCAAGCTCAAAGAGTTTTTTGCCAACGCTCAGACGGCAATCCAGAACCTGAAGCCGCTTGTCGAACAGTTGGCCACTGCGATGGGTCACCTGATCGACTTTCTCGGCCAGATGGCCGCACACCAGGACTGGTCGAGCATCACCGAGCTGATAGGACACCTAAACGACCTGTGGACCACGGTGGACAAGCAGCCGAACACCAGCAACGTCATCCAGACAGTGTTGAATCCACTGGGGTGGGTCATCGCTGTTTCGTTCATCACCAACCAAATAATCAATTTCTACAACTGGCTGGGAACGCCGTCGGTCCAGGGCAACCCCTGGGGTCGTACATTGCAGGCCGTGTTGAACCCCTTGGGTTGGGCCCAGGGTATCCAGTACGTAGTCCAGCAGATCACCGCGTTCTACAACTGGCTGGCAACGCCGTCGGTCCAGGGCAACCCCTGGGGCCGTACCTTGCAGGCCGTGGTGAATCCACTGGGATGGGTGCAAGCCCTGAAGTGGGTGGCTGATCAACTGACGGCTTTTGGTACATGGCTTGGAAACTGGGCGGTTGGGTTGTTCCCGAACCTGGGCAGCGCATTTCTGACAGCGGGAACAAACGCCATCTCTGGATTCAAGAACGCGATATCCATCGGCCTGAACAACACAGACTCACTCCTGTCTGGATTCCCCGGCCGGGCGTCCGGCGCCGTGTCACCCACTAGCGGTGCGATGGGTAAGCGTGCCCAGGAAGCGATGGATTCCTTAAGGGCCGGTTTCACCAATGGCCTGAACAACGCGGTGTCGGTACTGCGGTCGGTGGCCAGCCGAGCGCAGTCAGCCGTCGGCTACCTGGGAAACGTGCTGTTCGGGGCCGGGGCGACGTTGATGGACGGTTTGCGGGCCGGCATCCAGCAAGGGGTGGACCAAATCAGGTCCATTCTTGCCCAGGTCACCAGCATGCTGCCCAGCTGGAAAGGCCCGCTCGACCTGGACAGGGTGTTGCTGACGCCCAACGGCGTGGCCCTCATGCAGGGATTCATGGCCGGTATCGAAAACCAGGTACCGGCGTTGCAGTCCCAGCTGTCGGGGATCACTGGCGGGCTGTCTCTGGCGGCCGGGGGACTGACGACGCCGTCCGTGCTGGGCGGTCAGTTGACCGTACGGGCCAGCGACAACGCCAACCGGGACATCCAGACCTTGCTCAACAAGCTCATCGATGCCGTCAAGTCCGTCGGCCCGGAAGTGGGAGACACCATCAACGGCCAAGGCCGCAACCTCACTCAGTCCCGTAGGGGGTCGTGATGCCCACACCCGTGTTCAACTCCGTGGTGATCACCGCAGCGAACGACCCGCTGACGCCAGTCGTCTGCTACTCGGCCAACCGCACCGAGAACAACTCGGTAGCAGGTCAGATCCAGACGTACGCCAATGGCCGCCAGCGGGCCGTTTCCCAGATCGGCGTCATCCACCAATTCGTGCTCACGCTGAAAGAGATCAGCGACATCCCTGTCGCGCTCCCCAGCCCCGGAGTAGGCACAATCAACCCTCTGGAGCTGATTCAGACGGAGTGGCTAGGGGTCCGGATCGTGATCCGGGATCACAAGGGCAGGTATTTCGAGGGCGTCTATTTCGGCGCCGGTATCGCCGAACGCAAGGCCCCGCACCTGTATGAGATCGCGCTCACGATCAATGAACTCACGCCGGCAGGCCCGTGATGCAGCCACGTACGGACGCGCTCTACCGCCCCGGCCTGACCAACACCGACGTGTTCAACCTGATCACCGCGTCCAACCTGTGGGTGGGATCTGGTTGTGAACTGGTAACTCGCAACCTGGACGTGGTCGCGGATATCAGTGACGGTTTCGCGGGCGGGACGATACGACGGGGCAACCTGGACACCATCCACGGGACCTGCGATGTGACCCTGGAGACGGAACTGGACTGGGGGACGGCCCTCATCCGGCCGTACGTCGTCCTGAAGGTCCCCGGCCCCGGCGGGCTGACGGGGCGGTTCAACCAGGGCGCCTATTTCACCTCCACCCCGCAGTACGTCGCCGGCACCACCCCGCGCCAATTCTCCGTGCAGGGTTACGACCAGCTGGAGGCCCTCACCAGCCCCGTGGGCGACTCGTACGTGTCGCCCGCTGGTGTCACCTACCTGTCGGTGATCCAGTCGATTCTGGTCGCCCAGGGCTACACCCAGTACGTGTTGGACCCGGCGCGGGCGGGCACGATCATCAATCAGCCGCGCGCGTGGCCCATCGACCAGAATACGACCTGGCTGAGCATCATTAACGACCTGTTGGCGGCCATCGGATATCAGGGCCTGTGGGCTGACTGGGACGGCCGACTGCGGGCCAACCCGTACACGCCGCCGTCCGGCCGGGCGAGTGAGTGGTTCTACGACACCACCCAGTCCGACACGATTATGGACACCCGCAAACGCAGCTTTGACTACTTCGCCGCACCCAACCGGTGGGTGTCCATTCGCAGCAACATCGGTGACGGCGTCGTCCCAGTTGAGGGAAACGGCGTGTACACGTTCATCAACCAGTCCGATGGCAAGACCAGCGTCGACGCACGCGGCCGGGTGATCACCAAGGTGCTGAGCATCGACGCGGCCGACCAGTCGGCGCTCCAGACAACGGCGTCTGTCACGATCAACGCTGACCTGCGTATCGACCAGGTTTTCGACGTGACGACGGGCATCAACCCGCTGCACTGGCATTTCGATCGTGTCACTCTGGCTGACTCCGAATTCGGGGCGGCTGTCGAGCTTCAGGAAACCTCGTGGACCCTCGCTCTCAGTGGCGGGTCGATGAGTCATTCCTGGACGAGTGTTTAGGGGCTGGGGATGGCGCTGTCCGATGAGATCTTGCAGACGATTCAGGCGGAGATAGCTTCCCAGCTGCGGCCGACCACCTTCGCAGGCGCTGTCCTGGACATCAAGCCCGTCACGGTGCTGATCGATGGTTCCTACCAGCCGGTTCCGGTGATGGTGGACGACGAGTACGTTCCGGTGTCCGGCGAGCGCGTATACGTGATCCAGCTGGGAACGGTGTACGTCCTGGTGGGCAAGATCATCCCGTTCGGTGGACTCACCCGACCCAGCTTGAACGGCGGTTTCGCGTCGGCGTACGTGAATGGCGATCAGTCTTATCCGGCTGGACTATGGCAATCCCCGCTGTTGGTGACCCCGAACAGTGACCCCGGGTGGACCATCCAGGCTTCCGCCCCGGGGTATTTTCTCGTCCCCCCGCCCGGCGTCACCGGGATCTGGCGGATGAGCTGTTCCATGCGCTGGGGGACGTCAGCGGCCAGCTTGGCCACGTCCTGGCGGTGGGTGGAGGGAGTGAGTTTCACCCTTGCTGGTGGCGGATTCTTCACCCGTCAATGTGCGGCTGAAACCCACGGGCATCTCCTGGGGCAGGAACAGGATTTGCACGCTATAAGTCCAGAATTCGACATCACCCAGATGAACTACTTCGGTCTGGACTTCAATGCCAGCACTGCCGGCAACACGTCCTATCAGCAGACTTTTGCCGCTGTCGCTGGATATCACACCACGTATGCCTCATACATCTCAGTCTGGAGGGTCCGCTAATGGCCACCATTACCACGACCACAACGGCCACTCTCCTATCCCCGACCCAGGCGCGCATCGAGCGCTCTCCGGACGGGACGCTGATCGCTGGTATCCGTCGGGCCAACGGCAACCTTGGTTTCTGGTATTCGAAAAACAACGGCACGTCCTGGACGGACATGGGTACCGGCAGCGATGTCGCTGGCGGAGCGGCCGCACTGGAATACGCGTTTTTCGTTGACCAGGGCGGATACATCACCGCCGTATACCGCACGTTCACCTCACTGAAAGACGTTCTGCATTTCAAGTACGGCGCCCCAGCCGGCGCCACCACGTCCTGGAGTTGGTTCAACGACGTGTCGGTGAACACCCTCTGGAACACGGCCGCCACTGTCGCTGGTGGTGCGTGGCAGGGGCTGGACATCATCACGGTGGCCAACCCGGCCGGGGGTGCGGCGGCGGCCATGGCGTTCATCATCGCGGGGGCAGGCTCGGACACGGTGGCCGCCGGTTTCGACGGCTTTGTTGCCTGGACCATCACCATGACGACGGCCGGCGCGTACGCCGACCGGTCCAGCTCATGGCTGAACTCCGGCGGCGACTACCGCAACCTGGGAGCCAGCCCCGTGCCTGTGCCCTGCTGGCCTTCCCTGGACTTCAAACACACGGGGGACGGAAAGCACACGTCCGGCACGCTGGACATCGCCCTGGTGGCGATAGCCGGAGACGGCAACACGTACGAGCGCAACCGGTTCGTCTGGAACGGGTCCGGGTTCACCTCGTTTTTCGCCTATGTCACCACCGGCACGGCGTACGGGCAGCCGACCAACCCTGCGAACCAGGTTCGCAGGCAGTGCCGGATTGACGGGCAGGGGCGGCTGCTCATTCCCCAGCTCACCGGTTCGGACACGATGGTGGTCATCGAGTTTGACTCGTCGTACACCACCCGAACCACTCGAACCTGTTTGCCTCACCCAAAAGGCGTGGTCGTGTCATCTGCGTTGACGTACGACACGAACGGGAACATCTACCTGTTCGCGGTGGGCACGACGGACAACACGCTCTATTCATCGACGTATGCCAGGGCGGCGAACACCTGGGGAGCTTGGGCCGTCGTCAACGCCACCGTGTTGACCAATTCCGCCTCGTACGCGGTGCGGCGGGGGACGCTGGGTAGCCGGCTGGACTCGATGACGCAGACGGCTACGGGCACCTTCACCCTCGCCCACCAGACCACGCTGATCACTGGCAACCCGCTGGCACCGACCTGGAACGGGCCGCCGAACAACAGCGCTCAGAACGTGTCGGCCGCCCTGTTGCTGGACTGGAACTTCATTGACCCCGATCCGTCGGACACCCAAGGCTCGTACGCGGTGAGCCGGCAGATCGGGGCTGGGGCGTTGGCCTACTGGCGTGCGTCCGACTCGACGTGGCAACCGGCCGAGGTCCAGAACACCAGCACGGTCGACCAGCTGTCGCTGGCTTCCGGATGGGCGGCCGCTACGGACGCGAACTACACGTTCAAGGCCAAGGTGTGGGATTCCACGGGGCTCCCCAGCGCCTACTCAACGGGTCTGGTGATCACGCCGTCGGCTCTGGTGAACCCGACGGTGACCGCACCGACCCCGGCCCAGGTAGTCGCCTCCACCTCCATCAACGTGACTTGGACGGTGGCCGAACAGACCGCCTACACGTTGCTGGTAGAGCTGAACACGGGCGGCGTGTTCACCACGTTGTTCAACGGGGTCGGGACGACGGGGCTGTCCCGGCTGGTGTCCGGGCTGACCAACGGCAGCGCGTACCGGCTGACGCTGACCACCAAGAACAACGAGGGGCTTGCCTCGACGCCGGTCCAGGTGTCGTTCACGGCGGCGTTCACCCCGCCATCGACGCCGACAGTAACTTTTCCTGTTATGGCCAGTTTGTACAAATACGTCGTTGGCGTCACGGTGGCCAATCCGGCCGGCTCGCCCGTCCCCGTGTCCAACACCATCGAGCGCCGGACCGGCACCGATGACACCACGATCGTGCTGCTGAGCAGCAACGTTGCGGTGAACGGGACGTACTATGACGCGACCGTCCGGTCCGGGACGACGTATCAGTACCGGGCCACCGCGTTCACCGCCGCCGGCGCGTCCGCCGTCGGCGCCTGGACAGCCTGACGGAAGATCTTTTGTCAGGTTACGATGCGTGCTACGGGCATTAACAGGGGGTGAGCAATGACAGAGCCGAGTAATGCGGAGCTGGCTGCACGCGTACAAGACCTGAAGACCGACAACCGATCATATTTTGATCGATTGGAGATAGCACTTTCCAAGGCTGTCAACAATGACGTGTACACGCTCCAGGTTTCGGAGCTGTCAAAGAACATTGGGAATTTGGCCAATGCTTTAGACGCTGAGCGCAGGGAAAGAAAACAGGACAAGAAAGATTCTGACAAAGCCATAAGCGAGATGATCAAGGCTCAAAAGGACTTCCAGGAGGAGACGGCCCGCAAACGAGCGGCTACGCTGCGGTGGGTAGTGGCAACTGTCCTGTTGCCGGTGGCGCTGTTCGCCGCTCAGCTGTACGCGGCGTTCAAGGGGGTTAGTTGATGTTCCGCAACGAGCGCGTACGCAGCGTCCTTTTCGCTCTCGGTGCTCTGGCCGGCGTCTGCGTGCTCGCCTGGGTGTTTTTCGGCCAGCTGGAAACCAACGCCCAGAACCGGGCGCTGCACGACGGCTATGGCCAGCTCTACCAGCAGGTGCAACAGCTGGGCGAGACACCCGTCGCTCCCCCGCCCGCCAGCGTCCTTCAGAAGCCGTCCATCGTAGCCACGCCGGTCCCTGGCGAGAACGGCCAGCCGGGGACTAATGGTCAGGTGGGAGCTTCAGGACCTGCTGGTGTCGCTGGTTCCCCCGGGCCGGCGGGATCGCCCGGACCGCAAGGTATCCAGGGTGCCCAGGGCGATCAGGGTGATCCTGGACCGACGGGGACGCCTGGACCGCAAGGCCTTCAGGGCAGCACCGGCCCGCCGGGCGACACGGGCGGGACGGGCCCGGCCGGGGCCAGCTGCCCGGACGGTTACACGTTCCAGTCCGAGACGGTGAACGGGAACCCGGCCATGATCTGCGAGGTCACCCCGACACCCTCGCCGTCGGCGGCCCCGCTGAGTGCCCGCCGTACGGCCGTCAAACCGCCGGCGGTTACGCCGACACCCGCTCGTACCCCCGCAGCGCTCCCAGACCCTCCAGCGCCGGCTGGGGGCCAGGACGGCGTGCTCCCGTTGCTGATGAACGTGATGGGCCTCTACCCGCTGCGCCGGTCGTAGGACCCCGGCCCCAACACGGGGGCGAGCGGGGCCGGGGCGGATACCAATCGTAGGACACGGCAACGGCCCATGCTGGATTGCTCAGCATGGGCCGTTGCGGTTACCAGGGCCTGTTCAGACTACGGCAGGGTTACCTGACCCTGCCCGCCCGGCAGATCCTTCACCGGAGTGACCTTCCCGCGTGCGATGTAGCCGACCACGACCGGGAGCACCGTCGCCACCATGCCGGCTACCGCCGTCACGACCAGCGCGGCGCTGTCCCCCAGCCCCGCCGGTACCACCACGCCGAACGTGACCACCAGGGCCAACACGGCGTTGATCACGCCAACGACCGCTCCGCCGACGAGAACCGGCTCCGGAGTCTTTCCTACAGGCACCGTCATGGTTGCCCCCTTTCGTCAGCGGGCCGATCCCGCTGAAGTGAGTATGCACGCGGCTACGCCGCGCGGCCGGCCAGCTTCCGCCATCCGGTGGACGCGCCGGTCGTTGGTAGAAGCAGCATGTACGGCGCACCAAAGTCGGACGCCAGGGTGGACTTGCCGTAGAACTGCAGGGTCTTGTCCGGCAGCACGGTCAAGCTGACGGGGCCGGCGCTGGTCCCGCCCATCGGCTGGACCGTCAGACCGGCGGCCGGGGCCGTGGTGAGCGCGTTCGGGATGTGCAGCATCTGGACGCCCCGGTTGGAATCCCGGACGCCGGCCAGCAGACCACCGTTCCAGTTCACCAGCGACATCCCCGGCGCGTAAGCCTTGGAGGTCGAGAGGGTGGTGTACGTCTTGCCCCTGTCGAACGACAGGACCGGGTGCCCATTCACGTCGATGTAGCCGAGCACGTCCCTGCCGTCCGGGGTGACGATGCTGTCCATACGGGAATCTCCTGTGTCGCTGTTGGCCCTGGGGTCGAACGTGACCGGGTTGGGCATGCCGGCGCGCACCCAGGCGATGAAGTCCTGGATGATCGTGACGTGCTTGTGCTCGGCCGAGTTCTGGAAGCTGAAGTGCATGTGATCGGTGCCGTCCGGGCCGACCTGATCGCGTAACCCGTACTGCGGCCGCACGTCGTTGAGAACGTCCCCCGTGATGATGTAGAGGACCACGTAGAACTCCCAGGTGTGCGCTCGCAGACGCGGGAGGATGTAGCGGCGTAGCAGGGCCGGGGTGATGCGGACGCCGTTGATGGTCGGCCCCCAGCCCACGTCGATGGCGTTCACCCACCCGTAGTGGCCGGTGCACGACCACGGGACGTGGTCACCACAACCGGCCTGGTGCGACAGGTCGCCAATGATGCCAAGGTTTTCGATACCCGCCACCTTCATCTGGGCGGACATGTCCAGGCACGGCTGGGCGATCTGGTAGGACACGCCATTAATGACCGGCATCGGTGGGGCCCTCCTGAATCCGGTGGTCGGAGTCGTGCAGAGCCATGCTGAACTGCACGGAGGGCGTACGGGCCGGACAGGTGGCGGTGGGGACCTCGTCACCGTCGTCCCAGTCAGGGCCGTCGTACGGCGGCGGCTGGGGGATGTCTTGCGGGTCGGTCATGGGGAGCCTTTCTGTGTCGGGAAACAGAATGGCTCCCGCGAGGATTACCGTCCTCACGGGAGCCGTTGTCGGTGGCGGTAACCACCTGCCGATCCTCCGGTAAACAGCCTTGCGGATCGGTTTGTGGAGCTGGGCGGAATCGAACCGCCTCGACGGTGTCCGGGTGCACCCGTAACCGACCAATCCATTAGCCCCTGAAACCACCGGCTGCCACTTCCCAGAAAACAGCCGGTGGTCGTCACAGATGTTACTCGGTCGCGAACGGATCGGCCGGCGCCGGCTGCTTCGCCAGATACGCGCGAGCGATCGCCTTGTCCGCGTCGTCCGGCGTGTTGAACACCCACACCGGTTTGGCGTTCTTGGACTTGTCCTTCTGGTTAGGGACGGTGCCCAGGCGGCCGAGCGTCATGTTCACCTCACGGCCGATGTTCTTTTTGAACATCGGGACCAGCCGCTGTGCGAAAATGCGGGTGCACTGGAACTCCCGACCCGCTTCGCTGCCGGTGAGCATCACCGCGTCCACGTCGATGGCGGCGGTTTTTCCGTGCACGGTGGTCAGTTCCGCGTGGTACTCGGTGGGCGTGACGAGGAACAGCTCACCCACGAAGTCGGGATCGCAGATTGTCTCGAAACTGTTCTGTGGGTCGGCAAACGGGTCGGTCATGGTCGTGCCTTTCGTTGTGGGGACTGGACTTTCCTAACAGGTCGTGTCATTTATAGCATGCGCTGTCAAGTCCGGCTAGTTCAAATGCCGAAACCCTTTGTGCTGGTGATTCCACATATGCGTGAAAACTCCACACCCAGTGCACAGCCGATACGGGTGGTGATTCCCGCACAGAGGATTCCCACACAGCGACCAGATCACCATCGACGCCGGTTGCGTGCAGTTGTCGCAGCTCTTCACCAAGGTGATCATTTCTGGCTGGGCTGCATCTTCGCGATTTGCTCTTTGCCCAGGGCGGTGAGCGCGTCGGTCCATTCCCCGGCTGCCTGTCCGGCCTTCCAGAGGTCCGACAACTCTTCCTTGGTGGTAGCCGCCTTCACCTTGTCCGTCCAGGACGCCGGCCGTACGCGAGTAGGCGGCTGGGCCTCCACTTCCTCCAGGGCGGCTATGGCGGCGGCTGATGCTGCGGCCTTGGCCGCCGCCAGGGCCTCGTCCAGGCCGGGGGCGACCTCGCTGCGGACCTTGGCCGCAGCTGCGGCCGAAGCTTCCAGGAGGGCCTCTGTCTCCTCCACCGGCCGGGATTCCGGTTTCTTCAGCTCAGCCATGACCAGTGGAGATTCCGCCACGCCGATGGAGTGGGTGATGGTCCGGTGCCGGCGCCACTCCCTGGCGTCGTAGCAGAGCTGAGCGCCCGTAGCGACCCCGGAGAGGTCCAGGGCGATGAGTTCCGCCCGAGCCTTCCCTACCGGGAGGTGGACCACCAGAGCCCAGTCCTGGGACACCTGGGGCATGGCTTCGTACCGCCATGAGTCCGGGTTCCAGATCGCGTCAGCGACCGCGTAAAGGTACAGCTGAATGGATATCTCATTCCATCCGTATGACAGGTCCCGCCCGGTTTTCAGGTCCAGGATCACCCAGGTGTCTTTGGGGATCGTGACGGTGTGGTGTTCGTCCACCGAAAACTCGATGTCTCGGGTGAGCTGGGCGATCCGGTCGAACGTGCCTGCGACCCGGAATTTGTTCACCACCACGATGCGTTCGATGGCCTTGGCCGGGATGCGTAGCCCGTATTCCTTCAGCAAGGCGCTGTAGGCGGTCGTGTCGCGCTTCCAGGCCTTGGGCACCTGGATCTCTTCCCCACGGTCCAACGACTCCGTGAAGCTGTGCAGCGCCGTGCCCAGGCTGGCCGCCACCTTGGCCCCGGCCGCCTTTTTCGCTTCCTCCACGATCTCATCGAGTTCCTTGCGGTTCTCAATCGGCGTGGCCGCCGTCAGCGCGTAGAGGTCCTCGCGCATCGTGACGCCCTTGATCGCCATCCGCTGCATCCACGCGTTGAGCGCGAACGTGTCGGCGATCGCCTTCGCGAACGTGGTGGCCCGGGTCCAGGGAACCTCGCCCTTGGCCGGTGCGGCGAACGCACCTTTGGCGGTCTTTTTCTGGGGGAGCACCGGAAGCATGTACCGCCCCCACCGGTCCCGCTTCACCTTGTCCTCGTCCACCACCGTCGTCTCGGCGCTGGCGAACACGTCCACCTCTTCGTCACTCATCCTCGTACCCTTCTGGCCAGCACTGGTCGCAGCACACTTCCCCCTCGACGTACCGAACGCGGTCCCCTTCCATCATCAACGACCCGCAGTCGCCGCAGTCGCTGTTCCAGCCGGGCTCAACGGCGGCCCGGAACACGGGACCCACGTCGGCCCTATCCTCTGGTGTGGTGAACGGGTCCTTGCTCATTTCGGCCGCTTGGCGTTCTCGACCATCGCGTGCATCTCGTCCTTGTCCACTTCCGTCGGATCGTCGTTCGGGAAATAGATTTTGTCCGCTTCCTCTCCTGCCTTTTCCAATTCAGCGTTGCTCCGGAGCTTCTCCTCCAAATACTCGATGTGATCCCGCATGGCGGCGTTCTCAGTGATTAATAGGCGGATCTTCAGGATGACGGCAAAGTCACGCGTCGACGGTGGGAGCCCGAACAGGCTTTTGAGCTGGATGAGGAATTCCATGATATTTCCTTTGATCGTAACGGATGTTGGTGAACCGAGCGGCCAGCGGGGCCAGGTGTCGTCGCCGCGTGGCCGCCCGGCGGCTGGGGGTTAATCCAGGTAGTTCTCATACCAGTTGTTCAGCTCACTGATCACATCGGTGAAAGCGTCCACCCGACCCTGCCAGTAGGCGACGGTATCCGTGATGGTGGCATCGTCACGGGCCTGGATAGCGAAATCCAGCCGGGCCTGCCACAGGTCTTTCCACTCGTCGACTTTCTTCCCCAGCCCGCCGTGAGGGCCCATCTCGGTGGCGTATCTGGGACCGTCGACAGAGGGTTTATCAAAATCAAGCCCAGTGAAGTCCAGGGAACCTAACGGTTTCTTCGCGCTGAAGACAAGGAAAGACTGCCCTCTTGTGGTAGGACGGACTTGGACGTTGTACTTGGATTCCATCACTCCAACAACCAAGTGGGCGAACGGGGTCGGCATGCTCTGCGTGACGTATTCGTCCGATCCAGCGATGAGTCCGTAGGAAGTATTGTTACCCAACCGGTGACACGTATCGTCCAGATCGTGTCCCAGTTCGGTTATGCCGTAATTAGGAAGAGCCATGATCATTTTCCTTACGTGACGGTGAAGTAGCCGGCCGCCTGGTGGCGGCCGGCTGAGGACTACCGGGTGGGTCGGATGTCCAGATCGTTGAACATCTTGATGTCTGCTTCGCGTAGGACGGCGTTGTCGAAAGCCTCTTCCCACGGGGTGGTGGCTTCCGGGAGGGCGGCCGCAACGGTCTTCTCAGTGGTCAGGGTCTTGGTCTCGACGATGTCCAACACGCCACCGTGGGTGCTGAACCAACCCTCTGGGACCAGGGCGACCGACTGGGAGGTGACACCGGCCGGGGTCATGTACCGGATCGGGCCGTAGAGCTTGCCGTTGCGCAATCCGTGCACGCAGACCTTGCCGTCGCTCAGCGGACTCGGGTCCGTCACGACGTATTCCTTGCCGGACTTGCTGAGAACGATCTGGCCCTGGTGGTATTCGAAAGCGGTCATGTCTGGCTCCCTGGGAAGTGGGCGTGTGCCGTGCAAGGACAAGTCTCTCACAGTAGACAAGGGTCGTCAAGGATAGACAAGGCTAGACGCCGCTTTGCCCCAAGATGCCCACCTTCCGACGCATTACAACGTGAGCACGCCGGCTGGATGTTTTCCCGCACGTACCGGCCGCCCTCGCACCCCGGAACGATCCGGTCCGCCGTCACCGTGTCGACGGTGAGGATGCGCAGGCACCCCTCAGCCGTCCCCAGACAGCACAGGACGGTGACGCCGTTACCCCACTCGGCCACCAGCCACTCACGCCGCTTACGGCGGTCGGACGACGAACCGCGAGCGTTGCGGTTCGTCGTCCCCCTCTTCACCGTCACCGCTTGGCCACCTTGTCCAGGAACCGGCTGGCGATGTGGATGCTGATTTGGTCGCTCAGCTCACCTCGCGTCTGCCCGTTCATCTCGATGTTGTACCGGGCCGCCATCCCCAGCTGGGCGTCCGACGGCTTGCGGGACTTGGCCCGCCAGCTGGACGACTTGCTGGACACCGACGGGTCGATCTCCTGGGCTTCCTGCTCGCCCCAACTCATCGCCATCTCGACCCCCAGCCCCTTGTGCAGCCAGGTCCCGCCGACCGTCGAGTACGGGCCGCACTTGCCTACGTCGTACGTCCCGTCCGTGCGGGGCCAGAGGAAGATCGTGGCGCCCTTGACCGGCACGAACCACTTACCGCCGTACGTTCGCAGCCAGACGCTGGGCGATGATTCGAACAGCTGGACCTCCACCCCAGCCCGATCACCCTCGATGCGCTCCCGGGCGCCCTCCAGGATCGTGATGGCTTCCTCTTCCCGGGCCAGAGCCTCCATGAGGCTCTCGCCGGGCAGGGGCTTGGTCTCGGTGACGGTGAGGTCCGCGATGGTCGCCAGGGGCAGCCTGCCGGCCACGCCGACAACGTCCAGCACCAGCGCGCCGGTCTTCCCGGACCACGGCGCCGGCCGCAGCACGCGTCCGACCATCTGGACGTAGAGGGCGGCGTTGGTAGTCGGCCGGGCGATGATCGCGACCTCGACCTCTGGCAGATCGAAACCCTCCGTCAGCACCATGCACGACGCGATGATCTTCGTCTCCCCAGCCCGTACCCGCTTGTAGATCAGCTGGCGGTCTTCGGTTGGGGTGTCGCCCGTGACCACCTCGGTGACGATGCCGGCCTCGTTGAGATCATCGGTGAACGCGATGGCGGACGCGACCGACGGGGCGAACAGGATGCCGGGCCGGGGAATGGCGTTGTCGTGGTGGCCGTCGTCAATGCTGGCGTGCTCCCAGTACGCGTCGGCGATCTCTTTGCCGGCGCCGGACGCGACCATCGCATCCCCGAGCTTGCCCTCCTGGTAGTCGCCATGACTGCGGGCGACGGTGGCCAGGTCCAGGCCGTCAACGGTGACCCGGATGCCGCGCACGTCGCTCAGGTGCCCGTGCGCGATGCCGTACGTGATGTCCTTGCGGTAGGCGATCTTCTCCCAGACCCGGCCCAGCTGCTTCTCGTCGGCCCGGCTCATGGTGGCGGTGAAACCGACGGCGCGCGTGGTCAGGAAGGGGTTCATCACCCCGAACCACTCCAGGGTGTCGACGTAGCTCTTGGCGCTGGCGTGGTGGCACTCATCGACGATGATCAGGTCGTACGTGTCGGCCGGGATCACCATCCGGCGCTGCGATCGGCCGAGAGTCTGGACGCTGGCCACCACCACATCGGCGTACGGCTGATTCAGCTCTGCCTTGATGACCCCCGTCAGCGCGCCGGGGGCGGCCGCCTCGACCTTGGCCAGCGTCTGGCGGACGAGCTCGTCACGGTGGACGAGGATGAGGGTGCGGTGCCCGGCGGCGTGCTCTCGGGCAACCATGTCGGCGAAGATCACCGTCTTGCCCATGCCGGTCGGTAGGACGACGGCCGGCCGGCGAACGTCGTCAGCCCACGCCTTGTTGACGGCGTCGACTGCTCCGGTCTGGTAGTCGCGTAGGGCGAGGGTTTTCACTGGGTGTCTCCTGGGTGACGGGGAAACGCTTGCGAGCGGAGCCTATCGGACTAGTCAAGGATAGACAAGGGTAGACAGAGAAATGACCCCATATCCGAAGACATGGGGTCATTATCCTGATTATCTGAATCGATCAATGAGGCATGGCACTCATCGCTGCGATCTCTCGGTAGTTGATCGACTGAACCTGTGACCGGAGCGACCCCATCACGTCGCCCTTGGCGTACCGCGCCACCATCACAGCCTCACACAGCTCGGCCATCTCGATACGCCATGCCGCCGGACCCTGTTGCTCAATCTCGTCAACGATCAGGACGCAGCAGGCGCACTCGCACTCGAATCCGGTGCCCTTGTGCGGGCCGTGGGTGGGGGTTTGCATGCAGGTGCACGTGTACTCAGTGACCTGGAGCGTGATCGGGAACAGGACCTGTTGGGCTGAGCGCATCACGCCACCGCCGGATCGAACACGAAACCGGAGTCCGAGACCGGCATCCCGTCCGGCGTCTTTGGGGTGAAGGCGGCCAGGTCGTCACCCTTGTCGGTGAACAGGTCCACCACCTGCATCACCGCCGTCCCGCCCCGTAGGGCGATGTTGCGGGCCATGATCTCGGCCTCAGCGGTGTCCCGCTGGCGGTAGAGGGTGAACCGGCCGGTCGCCGGCCGGGCGAAGTCCCGCAGCCACTGGTTGGCGGCGTTCAGGTGGACGGTGAAGGGGTAGGCGTAGACCACACGCAAGATCACTCCGGGGGCGACGGCGGCGCTAGATTTGGCCATGACGGGCCTTTCTGAGGACGTTTCGGGGACGAGGAACACGCTCGCAGACTCGCCAAGGATAGTCAAGGGTAGACAAAATCGGGTATGGTCAGCCGCATGGACAACACCTTGTACGCCACCAGAGCAGAGGCCGCTACGTTCCTGGGCGTTTCGCTGCGGACCATCGACCGCTACATCGAGGATGGCACCCTGACCGCCTTCCGAATCAGGGGCATCCAGTCGGTGCGGGTCAAGGTCGCTGACCTTGACAACATCCTGGAGCGCAAAGCCGCCAAGAACGCCGACGTGGGAGCACAGTAAAGAGACCGGACGCTTGATAGCGTCCGGTCTCTCGACAACCCCCGAGGTAGTCCCCTTACCTCACCGTTTCCCGTCACAGAAACATGAGGCAACACTAGCATGCCTACGTTCCCCGCCCTGGTCAGAGCAACGACCACTGTTGACCCTCCGTGCGTACCCGCTGTCACAGGTACCCACCACATCGCACCGCTGCGGGCCGACTACACCGCCGGCGATTACGACACCGTCCGGCAGGCCTGCCGCCCGTTGCTCGCCGACGGCCAGCCGGTCGCCGTCGACATCGAGACGTTCGGGCTGGGGTCGGACGCGCGCCGGCTGAAGTGCGTCGCGCTCGCCGACAAGAACCAAGCCGTCGTCCTGGACCCGCGTGAGGAGGGGCACGCGTTCCTGCTGCGCCGATTCTTCGCCCAGGCCCCCCGCCTGATCTTCCACAACAGCCCGTTCGACGTGCCCAACCTGCACGTCAACGGCCTGTTCGACCTGGACTGGTGCGCCAAGATCACCGACACGTTGATCTACGCCCGGCTGGCCTATCCCGCCATCACCGTCCGCAAGACCCTGGAGGCCCTGTCGGCCCGGCACCTGGGCATCGACACCAAGGTCACCATCGAGAAAATCTTCCGGATGCTCGGCCTGACCAAGACCGAAGGTTTCCGGCGGATGGACATCGACACCCCGATCTACCTGATGAGCAACGCCGCTGACGCCGTCGCCACCGCCCGGCTGCTCCCGTTCGTCCGACAGGCCGCGTACGACAAGCTCACCACCGGCCACCCGTTCACCGCCATGGGCGTATCCGGCGACGAGGCCTGGCGGTTGGTGGAGCGCGAGCAGCGCATCAACCGGATGATGCTGCGCCGGGCGTGCGTCGGGCTGAAGGTTGACTTTGATTTTCTTGACCAGTACCGCGAGACGAACAACGCCGACCGATACGCCGCTGAAGCGGGATTGACCGAGGCGGGAGTGCGGCCGGGGAACGCGGGTGACCTGATCACCGCGTTACAGCAACGCGACGCGCTTCCCCCCAGCCACCCGCTGACGCCGGGCGGCAAGGACGGCAAGAACAAGAAACCCTCCACCAAGGCCGAGCACCTGGAGCTTCTGTCCGACCCGATCGCCCAACTTTTCGTGCGGGCAAAGGAAATAGCCAAGATTGAGGACGACTACCTCCAGAAAGTGATCGACCTGGAGACCGGTGGCCGCATTCATCCGGTGCTGAAGCTGTTGGCCGCCACCCACGGGCGCGCGTCGATGGCCGATCCGCCGGTCCAACAGTTCCCTGAGCTGGCACGCGGCATCGTGCTGTTCGACGAGGACCACACGTCGTTGGACTGGAAGCAGATTGAGCCAGTGTTCGGGGCCAACGTCGCCCAGGACTCCGCCGTGTTGGGCGGGTACGACTCGGGAATGAGCGACCTGTATGACGACGTTGCCCGGCTGGCCGTGGTGCCACGCAAGGTCGCCAAGGTGATCGTGCTGGCGTTGATGTACGGCGAAGGCCTGGACAAGATGGCCGCCGCCCTGGGACTGGACTACGAGGGCGCCAAGGCACTGCGGGGCAAGGTGTGGCGGGCGATGCCGAAAACCACTCAGCTGTTGTTTCGGCTGAAGGATATCGCCGGCAATCACGGGATGGTGTTCACCATGGCCGGCCGCATCGTGGATGTCCCGATGGGGCCGGGGTTCAAGGACAAGGACACCGGACTGGTCGGGCCGCCCACCCGGCAGACGCACAAGGGACCCAACTATTTCTGCTGCGGTGGGGCCTACGATATTTTGGCTGAAACATTGATAAGTATCGACGAGGCAGGGCTTGGTGACGCTGTTTCTATTACCATGCACGACGAAATTGTGTGCGCAACGTCGGCCGCACACGACATCGACAAGATAATGCAGACCCCACCGGAGCGTTTTTGCTTGCTGGCAAAGAGAACTCCGGTGCTGCGTACCGACAGGGCTGACCTAGGCACAAGGTGGGACGTCGCATGACCCCGACACGAATAGTCAAAGCATCTGACCGTGATTTGCTGGACAGGCTGGAAGACCTACGAGTGCTCATCAGTCCGCTGTCCGACGCTGTTTCGGGTGACGTAAAGGAAAAAGCTAGAGCAGAGCGAATCAAAGTCCGGGACCAGATCCTCATCCGTATGGCTGGCCGCTCATGATGGGCACCGAGGCTTTCCGCAGCATTTTCGGTTCAGTCCCCGCCGGGGACGAGGAATCCACGGTCCGGATCGTGCTGGGCGGCGTCCGCGCTGGATTCTCCGTCGTCCTGGTCAAGCCCGGTCTCAAATCGCCCATGTGCACGCTGTCCGCCCAGCAAGCAAAGGCGGCCGACACGGCCGCCCGAGAACAGGCGTTGGCCGAGGGACGCCCCCGGCCCGGTAAGGCGCGTCACTACTGCGGGATCGGGCACGCCCTGTTCCTGACCGGCGACCCGGAGCTGAAGGCCAAAGAGGAAGGCGCGATCACCCGTACGGTCCGCCGGGTGTTGAAGCAGTCCGGCGGGGCGGTCAACCTGGGGGTCGAGCTCGGCCGTAGCCGGATGGTGGTCGTTGATGTGGACACCGCCGAAGAGAACGCCGCGTTCCTGGCCGACCGAATCGACGCGGAGGGCCCGGAAGCCGCCCGCCAGACGTACACCGTGCAGTCCCCCGGCGCCCGTAACGCCGCTGGGGAGCTGGTGCACTCCGATGGCGGCCACTACTGGTTTACCGTCCCGGAGGGCGTCACGCTGCCGGACGGGGCCGACGGGGCCCTGAAGACGCCCACCGGCTGGACGGTGATGTGGAACAACCGCCAGGTCCTCGTCCCGCCGTCGTCCCGCCCGGAAGGCCCGTACCGGATGGTGGGGGCCGCATCCCCGGCCCCGGCCTGGATCACCGACCTGATCACCGCCGGGGCGGCCGCCAAGCTGGACCGCAAGGTCAGCCAGGCGGACAGGATTTTCGACATCGATGACCCGATCGACCGTTGGTCGGCTGAAACGCCCTGGTCAGAGCTTCTCGACCCGGACGACTGGACGGACACCGGCCTGGTCGACAACTGCTCTTGCCCGATCTGGACGGCCCCGGGCGACCACTCCTCTCCCAAGTCCGCGACCGCGCATGAGCTGGGTTGTTCGATCTGGGACTCGTCGACCGGCTGGGCCCCGCTGCGGGTGTGGACGGACTCGCCGCCGTCCTGGCTGACGGGCGCCGGCCGCAACATCACCAAGCTGCGCTACGTGGCCCTACGGGATCACGACGGCGTTGACCGGCTGGCGATGAGCGCGCTGGGGCTGCTGTCCGGTGGGGTGCTGGATGACCAGTTCCCCGGTTTCACGGACACCGCCTTTGACATCCGGCAACCCTCTGACCAGCAGAGGGACAAGAATCCGGACACGAGGGACAAGAATCCGGACAACGTCCCCGCTGTTGTCCGTGACCCGTTCGCCGCCGCATCAGAAGAGGAGGATGGCGACGAAACGGACGATTCTCCCCCAGCCCTGGACGACGTTGACCAGCTCATAGCCAGGATGCGCTCCAGCGCTCAGCTGGACGACATCCAGGACCCTGAACCGCTGGTAGCGGGGATGCTGGACCTGGACAGCCTCACCCGGATGACGGGTAAGTCCGGGCACGGCAAGACGTTCGTCATGATCGACTTGTCGTGCTGCGTCGCCACCGGTCGCCCCTGGCACGGGCATGAGGTCACTGAGGGGATGGTGGTCTACATGGTGGCTGAGGGCATCAGGGGCTACAAAAAGCGCGTTCGTGCCTGGGAAGCTCGGTACAACGAGGGTGAGCGCATCCCCCCAGACCGCCTACTGATCTACGGCGAGCCCATCCAGGTCACGGACTCCGCCGGTTGGGCCAACTGGATAGCCGCCATGAAGCGGCTGGGGGCGACTCTGGTGGTGATGGACACACAGGCCCGGATCACCGTTGGTGTGGAAGAGAACTCCGCAACCGACATGGGAAAGGTCATCCACCAGATGGACCGCATCAAACTGGCCACCAAGGCCTGTGTGTGCGTGGTCCACCACCTCGGCCACCAGGGGGAACAGGGAAGAGGGTCCAGCGCCATGCTGGGCGCCCTGGAGACGGAGATACGGGTCAGCAAGGTGGGCGCCAAGGTGACGGTGGTCAACGAGAAACAGAAGGATGCCGAGAGCTTCGAGACCATCGAGCTGACCTTGAACCCGGAAGGGACCAGCGCCGTCCTGGAGTCCCCGGCCCGCGAGGACCCGTGGGTGACGCCGCTGGTGGACGCTCACTCGCATCCGCTGGATCGGATGCTGCGGCTGATGTTCGAAACGATGCCGATGCTCGGTGCGACCGAGGCGGCAGCTCGGAAGCTGATCAGGACCAGCGACAAGGACAAGGACGGCCGGCCGATGATCGACCGGATGTTCTCGCGCTGTTTCGACAAGGCGGCCGGGTGTGGGGACCTCATCAAGGTGGAGGGGTCACAGCGGTGGAAAGTGAGCGCCAACGCCATTGAACGGTTGGCTCTTCGTCCCCCTCAGAATGAGGCATGACAGCGGTGCGAAATGTCCGAAAGGTTGTCCTTATCCCGTCCAAATCTTGTCCGGATGTTGTCCATAGCCATTTGGCTATGGACAACGTGTCCGAAAATTGGGACACGTCTGACCTGCGAAAAGGACAAGCACGGACAGGAGACGGACAGAGGGACAAAAGGCAGGGACATGTCCGTCTCTAGGGAGACGGACAGGGCCATGTCAGCCGACCATCCGGACAAGGATCTGGACAAGGTTTTTCAAGATCAACTACAGGGAGAAAACGATCATGAATCCGTACGTGAGCATTGTCGGACAGAAGCGGATCGACATCGCCGCCCAGGAAGTAGATACCTACCTGGAGGCACTCAGCCTGGGCAAGGACGCGGAGGAACAGCCGGTCGACAGGGACGAGATGGCCGCCTGGGCATTGGTCTCGTCCATCGAGCATCTGACGGCGGTACTGGACGTGCGGCTGGGGGAGATCAGGGACCGTCCGAACGGGTGAGTGTCTAGCCTTGACTATCCTTGTCTAGCGTTGTCTACTGGATGGGCACCGAATACAGCTTCAAACCAGGAGGAACCCGGACATGTTGAACCTTTGGATCGAATGCCCCGACTGCGGCCACGAGGACGAGGTTGAGGCGGAGGTCATCGGTTCGGTGGTCATCACCACGTGCCCGAGCTGCGGCCTGGATGAGCAGTTCGAGGCCAGCTACGCCTGATCGACCCGTACGTCCCCCAGCGGCCGGGGGCATCCCCGGCCGCATCGCACCACCCTCAGCCAGGAGCCAGCCATGCACCGCCACAGCACCTACACCGTCGGTCGCGCGTTCTTCGCCGCCCTCGCTCTCATCGCGTTCGTCGTCCTGGCGGTAGCCGCCTCGTTCGGGCTGGGGGTGGCGACGCTGAACCACGAGGGGTCGTCCGTCGGCGTCAACGTCGGCGACTGCGGCGTCTACGTCAACGTGGTGACCGCACCGCACGCCGGCGCTTTCTGCGGCGACTACTGAGCCGGCCGAGTTTCCTGATACCGCCCGTCACACCCACGAGAGGAACCGATCATGGCCCGCAAGCCCGACAGTGCAGCCAGCCAGCGAGCACAGGCCGAAGCCGTCAAGGCGATGCAGCAGCAGCGCAAGCGTGAGCAGGACATCGAGCGCGCCAAGGCAGCGCAGCGCGTCACCGACTACGACCGTCGCCGGCGGGGCCAGTGATGCCCGAGAGCGGGCTGGGGGACGACTACCCCGAGGAGGTGCGAGCCTTCCTCTGGGCGTTGGACCTGGAGACGGCCGCAATGGCATCTGAGAGCGATTCTCAGCGCATCGAGGGCGTTCCGGTGTCATCGCTATGGCGGATCGATCGGATACACGCCCAGGAAGCACTGGCGGCCCGGTACGCGGCCGAGCAGCACGGGGCGGTCGTGATGCGGCTGGCGTACGACCTGGTGGCGATGGAGATGGCGTCGGTGCGGGTCGGTGGGACCGCACCGAGGAAGGCACGGTCGATGCGGCTGGCGTTGATCGCGATCAGTGGAGTGCTGCTGCCGATCCGGGAATCGTCGCCTGAAACGCCTGCCTGAAACGTCGTGATATTGTGTCTATCGATGTCGATCCTTGTCTGTCCTTGTCTACCCGAATGAGCTTAGGAGTTGATCATGGCCGGTAAACCATTAACCAAACCACGGCTAGAATTGACACCTGAGCAACGCGCTGTTCAGACCGCCAAAGTGCTGGAGCTGAAGCTCGCCGGATGGCGTCAGGACCAGATCGCCACCGAGCTGGGACTGTCCGAGCAGGTCGTCTCCGTGCGCATCAAGGCAGCGCTCAACGCGATGGTTCAGCCGGCGTCCGAAGAGCTTCGTAAGGAAGAGATCGCCCGGCTGGACAAGTACCTGAAGGCGCTGGACGACCAGATCGAGAACGGCGCGCTGACGCATGATCAGCGGGGCAACGAGTACGTCGACGAGTCCAAGCGTGCTCAGGCGATCGCGACGGCCGTACGGGTCGCTGAGCGCCGGGCGAAGCTGCTCGGTATCGACATGCCCAGCCAGCTGGAAGTCAAGCACGAGCACGTGGGCAGCATCGAGGCTGAGATCGCCAAGCTGGCGGCCGAGCTGGCGATGGACGTCACTGCCAGTGACGAGAGTGAGAAGGAAGATGCTTAAGCGCTTTTTGGTCCAGTGGGCCAAAACAATGACCTGGTGTGTCATCGGGTCTGCGTCGTTGTCCGGCGTCGGAATGATGGTGCTGGGATTTTACAATGGTTAAAGGAAAAGAAAACGCCGCCAAGAAAGCGGCGAAACTTTTGGCTGATCTAGCCAAAAAGGCCGCAAAGTCCGTCCCCAAAGGCCGCATTCAAGGAAGGTTCTGATGTCCCCCGTCACGAAACTGTACGACCTGATCATGGTGTTTCTCGGACTGCGATCACGGCACGCGTCACGCCTGGTCGCCAGTACCCCGCGTACGTACCGAGCCCGACACGCCTGGGACGCCGCATTCCAGCTGCCCAACACCAGCATCCAGAACCCGTGGAGGATGGCCGCATGAGCAGCTATGCCGGCGTCCGATCCACCCGTGAGTCCATCGCCGTGTTGTCCAACACCAGCGCCCGCACCAGCGCCACGCTCCAGACCATGATCAGCGCCATCGAGTCGCTGAACACGTCGGTGACGGCGCTGGCCGATGAGCTGGACAAGCTGAAGGCGGACATCGAGACGTTGAAGGCCAAGGCAGCCCAAGGGTTGTGGACGCCGTGACTGAGTGGCTCATCCCGCATCAGCACGAACCATGCGCTCGAACGGTGTCGCCCAGACAGTGCCCGCACTGTCCTCATCTCATCGTCAGCATCCACGGTGCTGAGCGCATCTTGTGCTGCTGGTGCGGAAAGGACATGACCGATGCCTACTGCCCCGTCGAAACCGAAGCCGCCGGACAAGCCCCGGCCGCCGGACCCGCCACCGTTGCGGCCGGTGAAGAAACCTTTGCCGAAGTGGCCGAAGTAACGCTCGGTCAGGTGGCCCGCAAGGCGTTCCAGGACGGTGGTGGTCCGTTTGCCCCGTCGGACGATACGTGGGAAGCGGTCGCGCAAGCCGTCGCGCTGGCCTACCTGGAGCAACTGCGTGAAGGGCTGGCAGGCCTGTGACCATCAACGACCGGCTCGGGGAGATCGCCTACCTCACGTGGCAGCAATCCGGCTCACCTGGTCGCGTCGTGCCGTGGGGATCGCTGTCGCAGCGGACACGGGAACGGTGGATGCAGACGGCGTTGGCGGTCCGTACGTGGGTGCAGCCGGCGGCGGTGGAGATGTGCTGCGGTGCGCTGAAGGGCACCCACACGTTCGACTGCAAGTCACGGCGCTTCGCACCTTGCTGCGGTGCTCCGTACGACGGACGCGACGTAGCGCACTTCGCCACTTGTCCGACACTTGCGAGTCGTGTCACGCCGTGAGGGCGCTGATGTGGCTCACGGCGGCCGGGGTCTTCCTCGGCGTGGTGCTGGCGTGGTGATCATGCTGTTCAAGGTCTGGTGCTGGGAGTGCGGCCGGCGCCGGTTGCCAGGTTGCCAGGTTGGCCGGCGTCGGCGTGCGCCTGCGGCCACCACGCCGTTGTCACCCAGCGTCGTCACGTGGGACTGTTCGGTAAGACCTACCAAGATCGTGAGCGAAAGGCAGCAGCCCATGGCGAGCAAACTCCAGGCGGTAGCGCCGCAGCTCTGGTCGTACTGGACACACGGGAAGGGGCTGGCACGGTGGGGCGGGTCAGCGACGCCGTACCGGACGTTGCTGGCTGAGCTGACCAGCGAGAGCGTCCCGCCGACGATGGTGAAGGGGCTGGCAGCGCGCATCTACCACGCCGCCAAGGGCGTCTGGCCGGGGAAGTCCAAGGGACGCTCACGAGCCGACTGGACCGGCTACGAGCACCGTGCGGCCATCGTCCCTGACGAGGACGTGCGGTGCGTACGCTGCGGCCGGATCGCTGTCGAGTCGATCCCGTCCGGCCACTCCTCGTTCGAGCTGTTGGTGTGTGCTGGGCATGCGGAGTGAACGCCGCCCTCCAGCTGGCGGCATTCCTGTTCGGTGCGTTCGTAACGATCATCGGTGCCGTTTATCTGATTCAGTTGTTTAGCGGTAAAGGAATCCGCAAATGATGGACAACTACGATCGTTTAAGAGCGCTACAAAAGATAAAAGAGCTGCGCAAGTTCCAATGGAAATGCGAGCTGATCAAATGCGACGGTGGCCCTCACGCAGGGTTACCGTTCAAGCATGCCCGGCCCAACCAACTGGCCCCCGACGGTGACTGGCTGACGTGGTTCATCATGGCCGGCCGGGGCTTCGGCAAGACTCGCACCGGAGCGCAGTGGTCGATCCTGCGCATGCTGGCCGAGCCCAAGCACCGCCTCGCGATCATCGTCCCCAGATTCGCTGACGGACGAGATGTCTGCGTGGAGGGCGAGAGCGGCATCCTTAGCTGCATCCCAAAGAACCGCGTCAAGTCTTGGAACCGCAGCCAGGGCCAGCTCACCTTTACCAACGGGTCGCAGGCCAAGATCTTCGGAACCGAGACCGAGAAAGACGCGGAGACGCTACGCGGGCCGCAGCACCACTCCGTGTGGGTGGAGGAGCTGGCCAAGATGCGGTACGGCTCGCTGGCCTGGGACATGGCCATGTTCGGGTTGCGGCTGGGGGATGACCCACGAGCCGTCGTCACCACCACGCCCAAGCCCATCAAGATCGTTCGAGAGCTGATCGGTGACCCCACCACGATCGTGGTGCGGGGCCGGACGGTGGACAACGCGGCCAATCTGCCGCCGAAGCAGATCGCCTACCTGAAGGGCAAGTACGACGGGACCAAGCTCGGCCGGCAGGAGTTGGACGCGGAGTTGCTGGATGACACCGAGGGCGCGCTCTGGTCGCAGGCGATGATCAACCAGGCCCGCATCAGTGAGAAGGAACTGCCGACGCTGATCAGGACGGTGACGGCGGTCGACCCTGCGGTGACCAGCAAGCTGACCAGCGACGAGACCGGCATCGTGGTCGCCGGCATGGCCAAGGACTCAGCCGGCGTTCACCACTTCTACGTGCTGGCTGACTACAGCGAGTTACTTTCCCCTGGTGAATGGGCAGCGAATATCGTCCATACCCACTTCAAACACCATGGCGATCGGATCGTGGCCGAGGTCAACAACGGCGGTGACCTGGTGGAGATGGCGCTGCGCAGCGCCGTCACCAAGAAAGGCGACACCGGAAGAAACATTCCGTACCGTAAGATCCACGCGACAAAGGGTAAGGCCCTGCGGGCCGAACCTGTGCAGGCTCTTTACGAACAGGGCAGGGTGCACCACGTGGGCATGTTCGGTGCGATGGAAGACGAGATGACGACGTGGGTGCCCGAGTCGAACATGGACTCGCCCAACCGCCTCGACGCGCTGGTCTACGCCATCACCGATCTTGCTGGCCTGCGAGGACGTACTCTTAGCTTCACTAACAGTAACAAATAGGGGGCGGCCCGTGCCGGAATATGTAGTCACCGACCGGCGCCACTCAGCCGGCCCAGCCGAACGACGTGACCCGACCGTCGCGACCACCAACACCGTGTTCGTCAGCCCCGGCCGCCCGGGAGTCACTGACTGGAACGCCGAACGGGCCATCAAGTTTGGCTACATGTCTCAAATCTATGTCTATCGGTGCGTCCAGAAGATCGCGACGGACATCGCCAGCCTGCCCTTTCGAGTAGGGGCGGACCCGGACTCGCCCAGCGACTTCAACAAGAAAGCGCCATTGGCGCGGATGCTCGGCCCGATGCCCGGCAAACCCAACCCGCAGATCACCGCCAAGACCCTGATTCAGCACTCCGTCGCGATGTACCTGGTCACCGGCCGATGGGCCTGGGAAGCGGATCGGGGCGGCGACAACTCCCGCACCAGCGGCCCGCCGCTGGCGTTCTGGCCGTTGCCGGTCTGGCTGCTGGAGCCCAACCCAACCAACGGCGGCAACGAGTATTTCGACGGATTCACCTACTACCGGCGGGGCCGGATGGGGGCCGGAGACGGCAGCACCATGGTGAAGCTGCGCAACGACCAGGTCGTGTACGCCTGGAAGCCCAGCCTGCTGGACCCCCGCCAGCCCGAGAGCGTGCTGGAGGCGGCAAGGCTCAACGTCGACGTGGCCAGCATGCTGGATCAGTACAGCTCCGCGTTCCTGCGCAACAACGCCACCCCGGCCACCGCCGTCGTCACCGAAGCGTGGCGCACCCAGGACGACCGAGACCAGTTCCAGGCCCAGTTCAACGGGGCGTACGGCGGCGTACGCAACGCCGGCCGCACCGCGTTCCTGGAGGCCAACGGGGACGGTGAAAAAGGCGTCACCGGCATGTTCGACATCAAGCCGTTGGGCCTCACCCAGCGTGACGCCCAGTTCAACGAACAAATGCGTCAGAAGATCAGCGACATCTGCGTTGCTTTTGGTGTACCGCTTAGCAAACTCGGCGACGCGTCCGGCCGCACATTCTCCAATGCCGACCAGGAAGACGAGAACTACTGGCGGGATCTGCTGCCGATCATCGGAGACATGCAGGATCACATCAACCTCAACGTGGCACCGCAGTACAGCCCGTCTGATGTCGGATGGTTCGACCTTTCGAATGTGAAGGCACTGAAGCCGCACCGCAATCTGCTGCCGCTTTCCGTTGCAGAGGCCAAAAACAACGACCTTATTACCCTGGAGGAAGCCAGGGAATACATCGGTGTCATTGGAAAGAACCCGGACATCACAGCGGACGACGAGGCACGCGCGCAATTCGCCAGCGTCGGGCTGTCCAGGCTGGCGGCGGCCATACCGGCGCTGGTGGCGGCCAAGATCATCAGCGAGAAAGACGCGCACGACTTCCTCGGCCTGCCGGGCGTGGTCCCGGACAAGCCAGCCACCCCGGCGCCTATCCCCGCAGTGTTCGGCCACCCGATCCCGCCAGCCGACCCGTTGGCGCTCAACGCACCGGACCCGAAGCCGGCGCTACCGGCCGGCGCGCCCGCAGTGGACGCCAACAATCAGGCCAACGACACCGCCAACCGTGCCGCACCCATCTCCCCGGCCCCCGCCGGCGCGTCCAGTGCTGACGAGGACTGGGCGGTCAGCTTCCTACGCCGCACGTACGAACAGCAGACCCGCCGGTTGCTGACCAAGCAAGCGGACAGCGTCAAGCGCTGGCTGTCCGGCAAGCGCGGTGCTCAGCTGGTCGCCCGAGCCGAGACCGAGCGCGTCACGATCTACGACGGGGCGTTCTGGGCCGACGAGACGCGCACCTGGGCCGCCGACATGTACGCGACCGCCATCGACGTGGCGGGCCGGGGGCTGGGGGCGACGGAACGGGCCACCGAAGCGGCCGCCAACTTCATCACCGTCCGTTCCACCATGCTTGCGATCGCGGTCACAAACGAGGTGGCCGCCACCGCCCGCAGCGCCTACCTGGCCGCCGTCGGCGACGCGTTCGACCACACCGAGGTGGTGGACGCCGTAGATGACGCGCTGCGGCAGTACATCGACGCGGCCAGCGTGTCGATAGCCGATCGTGAGGCCCGACTGGCGTACGACGGGGCACGTGAGGTGCTGGTCAGACACGACGCGGCGGCGTTCCAGCTGATTTTGGCGCAGCTGGCGGAGGGTGACATCGACATCAACGCGGCGTTGGCCGCACTGGGAGCCCAGGGGGCCACCGATGACCAGGATTGAACGACGGGCACTCGCCGGCAAACCGGACGCCAGTGCGTTGGACGAGGAAAAGCGGCAGTTCACCGCCAGGGTGGTCAACTACGGCGTCGTAGATTCCTACGGCAGCGTCTGGCAGGCAGGCTGCTTTACCCGCAGCCTCCAGCGCAAGCTGCCCAAGGTCACCTGGGGCCACGACTGGCTGGACCCGATCGGGGTTGTCATCGGCTACGAAGAGCGCGCCGACGGGCTGGACCTCACCGTCCAGCTTGATGACTTTGACGCCGTCCCACGAGCTCGGCAGGCGTACGCCCAGCTGAAGTCCGGGTCGATGGACGAGTTCAGCTTTGGGTTTCAGCGGCAGGAGTGGACGGAGAAGCGTGAGGATCTGGCCAAGTACGACGGGCAGGAACACCGCGCCGTCGAGCTTATGACCGAGGCCCGGATGGACGAGATGAGCCCGGTCCTGGTCGGGGCCGTGCCGGGCACAAAGACCCTGTCCGTTCGGTCAGACAAAGACCACTCTTCGGTGGTGGATGTCCTGACCGCCGTATCCCGATCCGAGATGCGCGTACAGGACGCGCTGCGGGCGCTCACCAGCTCGGTGCCGGACGAGGACGCCGTCGACGCACCGGACGGCGCGATGGTGGCGTTGCTGCCGGACGCGGCTACAGCGACCTACCTGTCCGGGCTGAAGGCACGCGGCACCAAACCGGCCGACCTGCACCTGTCCCTCACCTACATGGGTAAGGCGGCTGACGTTGACGAGGCCGAGCGCACCAACGTCATCGGGGCCGTCACCAGCTGGGCGGCCGTCAACGGGCCGGTGAGCGCTCTGGTGGCCGGCACGGCGTACCTGGGACCGGACGCCGCCCGGGTGCTGCTGGTCGAGTCGACGAACCTCGTAGGCGTGTTCATGGACGTGGCCGAGATGGCGCCGGCCGGGGAACACCACCCGACGTTCATCCCACACATCACGCTGGGGATGAGCGGCCCCCTGCCGTTGCCGGACGATGACCATGAGCTGGTGTTCGACCGGGTGATGGTGGCGTTCGGGACCGCCCAAACGATCATCGAGTTGGTGGGGCCGGCTGGGGGTCTGGACGCCGATGACCTGGACGACATGATCAGCGACGCGATGAGCGTCCTCGACTACGGATGGTGAGCAATGTCTGAGGTATACCACCAAATCAGCGAGTCGGTGACGGTGGACAACGTCACTGGCGACATCTCTGGGTGTGCGGTCTATCCGCCTTCCGGTGTGAACACCTTATGTCTAGGGGGTGGATGGAACTGGGCGCCGAACACCAATGACCCCATCGATCCACCTCGGGTGTATCAGGACGGTCCGGCTGGTGGTGCTTGGCAAGTGATGTTCATCGCCAATCAGACCGGCTCCATGAATGTCTACGCCACTTTTGTGGAGGTATAAGCCATGTCTATAGTCGCCACCGACATACTTTTCAAGTATAGTGTGAAAACTGGATCGGCTGGCAATACTTTGCCGCAGGCAGACAAAAACCAGAGTCTTGGTAAGTACGTCTCCACCACGACCGCCGCAGCCGGCACCAACGGGCTGTTCGACGATGTCTCCGGCGACGAGAACGCCGCCAGCACTGTCGACTACCGGTGTCTGTTCGTGCTGAACAACCACGCCACGCTCGACCTGGTGAACGCCGTCGTCTACATGTCGGCGGAGGTGTCCGGCGGGACATCCATCTCCATCGCGACGGACAACGCCGCCGTGTCGGTGAAGGGCGCGTCCGCAGCACAGGCTGACCTGATCGCCACCGAGCTGGTGGCGCCGACGGTGGTTAGTGCCTTCAGCTCCCCGACCACCAAGGCCGCTGGGCTGGCCCTGGGCACCATCCCCGCAGGGTCGGTCAAGGCGTTCTGGGTGAAGCGTACGGCCGCCAACACGGTGGCCTTGAACGCCGACGGCGTCACGTTCGCTGTCGCTGGCGACACGGCCGCATAGGGCCCGCTGGTGGTCACCAAGGCCAACTCGGGCGCCGGCACCATCGGCGCCGCTGTCACCGCCGCCGGTTCGTCCAGCGGCGGTGACGCCTTCAGCTTCGTGACCACCAGTTTCACCAGCCCTGGCTCATCGCTGACATACAACTCCAGTGACGGGCTCTCCATCACCTACACGTTCGGTACCGGCACGGCTCAATCGATCATCACCCGGTACGACGGTCTGTGGTTCACCACCGCTGGCGACCCAGGCGGGCTGGCTCAATACATGTCGGCCGGCGTCTACTGCCCCAGCCGGTCCGGGCCGCCGCTGGTGATGGGGATGTTGAATCAGTCGGCCGGCACGTACGCGGCGCTGCAAATCAACGCGGACAGCACCGTGTCCATCATGTGTATCCCCGTGTCCGGGCTGGCGGCCGTCGTCACCAGCACCGTGACGGTGCCCACCGGGGCGTTTTTCACGGTGGACTGGTATATCAAGTTTTCCTCCACCACGTCCGGTGAGGCACGGCTGAGGCTGTTCGTCACGTATCCGGACCGGTCCGGGCCACCGGACGAGGACATCCTGACGACCAGCATCATCACTTCGCTGTCCACCAACCGACCTCGTTACCACTACTGGGGCGACGGTAGAGGCCTGCTAAGCAACCAGATCGCCACGTACAACATGAAGATCAACGACGTTGGGTTCCCCACCAACGTCGTCACCTCCACTTTGGCGCAGAGCTGGAAAGTTCTGGCTCCAGTCAGCCAGACGCTGGCCGAATCGTGGAACGTGAGCGCTCCCGTCGCCCAGACGTTGTCTGAAATTTGGGCGGTCAAGGCTCCAGTATCCCAGTCACTGGTGGAAAACTGGGCAGTTAAAGCTCCTGTTTCCCAGTCATTGTCTGAAACATGGAATGTGAATACTCCTGTTTCTCAGTCACTGGTGGAAAACTGGGCAGTTAAAGCTCTTGTTTCCCAGTCATTGGCCGAAACATGGAACGTTAATGCTCCAGTTTCCCAGTCACTGAGCGAAACATGGAACGTAAACGCTGCTATTTCCCAATCATTGGCCGAGACATGGAACGTATACACCGCCCTTTCCCAGTCATTGTCAGAGACATGGAACGTGAATGCTCCAGTTTCCCAGTCCCTGGCTGAAACTTGGAACGTATACGCTGCTCTTTCTCAGTCGCTGGTCGAGACATGGAACGTCAACGCACCAGTTTCCCAGTCATTGAGCCAAACATGGAACGTCAACGCCCTGGTGGCCAGCACACTGGCCCAGGCCTGGGCTGTCCGGGTCGCCGTCGCGCCCTCGACGCTGGATGAGACGTGGGCAGTCCGCCAGGGCGTCCTCGAGGGTTTGGTCCAGAGCTGGGCAGTGTCCGCACTGGTGGCAAATACCCTGGCCTCGAGTTGGGCTGTCGCCGCTACCGTGCTGGCCCAGCTGGACGAGACCTGGGACGTGCTGGTCAACGGTCAGGTCGAGTCCTCGTACGCCACCAGCTGGAACGTGGCGGCCGCCGCCGGCGCGACGCTGAGCGAAACGTGGGACGTCCGGCTGGCCGTCGCCACCTCTCTGGCCGAGACCTGGGCCGTACGGTCGCTGGCCACCTCGACGCTGGACGAGACATGGGACGTGAGGTCGCTGGCGGCCGCCTCACTGGTCACGTCATGGGCCGTCCGAGCCTTGGCGGTCGCTGAGCTGGTCGAACGCTGGAATGTGGCGGCCGGGGGCGAGGTCACACCGGTCATGGTCGAGCTCGCCCAGGCATGGGCCGTACGAGCCCTGGTGCTGCGGACGCTGGCCGAGAGCTGGAACGTCGACGGACCGGCGGCCGTACGCGCGCCGGGCAACAACGGCGTCACGTTCCTGGACGACCTGAACTTCGCGACGGCAATGAGCGGCAACAGCGCCCCAGCCGGCGCCGGCTCGAACAACGCCAGGGCAACGGACAACGGAAATGAGGCAACCTGATGAGCTACACCTACGTCCGGCCGGGGGACGAACGTCCCACCGTCCAGGCAGTGCTGAGTGACGCGGCCGGCCAGCCGGTGGACCTCACCGGAGCGACGGTGGAGTTGAAGCTGCGGGGTGCCACCGTGCGGTTCCTGGCGGCCCAGTGGCCAGCGTCGGTGGTGGACGCGGCCGGGGGCAAGGTGGAGCTGGTGTGGGGAGATGCGGTTCAGACGCCGACGGCGGCCGGACTGTATTTCGCGCACTGGCTGGTGACGTACTCGGGAGGGGACAACGAGACGTTCCCGAACGGGAGCAACGGCAGCGTCATCGAGCTGATCTCTGACTGATTCGCCCTGGGTGCTCGCTATCATCGAGCTAGCTCGATGATAGCGAGAATGTCTAGCCTTGTCAAGCCTTGGCTATCCTTGTCTACCTGTGGCATACTCCTGGGGACCCCCGGCCCGACTGCGGACCGCTCGACCTACCTCCGGGAAGGCGCACCATGCTCCCCCTGATCTCTCGCGAATCCGCCGTCATCGGTTCCCACTACCAGCCATCAACCCGGCAGACTTTTTACTTTGACGGGACGCATTGGTGGAAACCCGTCGTCGAAACTGAGCAGTACATGACCCAAGGCATGACCGGCGGAGCAGTTGCGTTGATCATCATCGTAGGTCTGTTCTTTTGGCCGCTGTGGCTATTTCTCATCGGTTCCGGCCCGAAAATGGCTGTACGGGCTGTCGACACGGGCCGGTACGTGTGGCATTGCGCCGGCACCTCCGACCAAGTCCGATGGGCCGAAATAGGCCGAATCGCCGCATGACAACCCCTAGAGGAGTGTCCCCATGACACAGAGTTACGAAACGGTCGATGGTGAGATGGCCAGGGCGGCCGGCATCATGGCCCCGCTGAGGTGGGCGCCGGCCGTGCTGATGTTCCACACCTACGGCACCCCGGCCCCGCAGGGCAGCAAGAAAGGCTTCGGGCTGAAAGGCAGCAACCGCGTACGTATCGTCGACTCGAACGCGTCGACACTGGCCCCCTGGCGGGAGACGGTGAAAAACGGCGCTGTGAAGGCGATGGGCTCACCGCTGATGCTGGACGAACCTCTCCAGGTCGAGCTGCACTTCACGATGCCCAAGCCAGCGTCGGCGCCGAAGACCCGGCGCATCTTCCCCCGCCGCAAGCCCGACATCGACAAGCTGATCAGGGCGATCCTGGACAGCCTCACGGACGCCGGCGCTTTCCATGACGACTCGCAGGTCATCAGCCTGATCGCCGCCAAGCACTTCCCGATTGAGGACGAGGGAGCGCTGTCGGCCCCCGGCGTCATGATCATGGTCCGGCAGCTGGACACGGTCAGTCAGATGGGAGCGCGTCTCCGATGATCAAAATCCAGATCCGGAAACAGAACACGTCACCGTGGTGGTCGTGGCAGTGCCTCAATCACATCCACGGTTTTGGGACGCCCCTGTTCCCGAAAGGTGGAGGCTCAATGTGGTCGGTCGCCATGGCCGGCGCGCTGCGGCATCTGAGGGACGAACACAGCGCCAAGTGATCTTCAAACGCCCAGGGTAGCCACGGTGCTACCCTGGGCGGCAGACCTGAAGTGGGATCGGCAGAGAGCACGCTTCCATGAGCAGGGCGTAACTACTCGCTCACCTCATGTGAAAGGAAGTGCCATGCCTGACACCCACGTCCTCCCGAAACCGTCCGAGCTGCGTACCGAGCTTGCCGGTCTGGGGGAAAAGCTCAACGGCCTGCGCTCGATGGATCGGAACTCGGACAACGTCCGGTCCGACATCAAGGGCACCATCGATGACATCGGCATCCTCGACAACATCCTGAAGGCGGCCGAGCGTTCCGCCGAGGTCGCCGAGGAACGTCAGTGGGGTGCCGGCCCGTCCGGTGGCCACCAGCCGGCTGAGCAGGCGCTCACGTCCGGCGAGCGGTTCATCCGCAGCGACGAGTTCAAGACCTGGGAGTCGCGGGGAAACCAGGGCTCAGTCGAGATGGAGGTCCGGACCCTCCTGTCCGAGCTGACCACCCCGGCCGGTCAGGCTGGTGGCCTGTGGCTTCCGGTCGCCCAGCCACTGGCCCCTCGCCTCATCCGCCAGCGGCTGTTCATTCGGGACTTGGTCTCGGTGCAGCCGACCGGTCTGACGCACATCCCGTACCTCCAGGAGACGGCGAACGCGGCTGACGACGCCCTCATGACCAACGTCGCTGA